>Ga0334884_1001742_pt1 | contig 30735 bp, 30 predicted proteins | sample GraSluR1_MG_7_FD_207215 | JGI IMG/M metagenome (GOLD analysis project Ga0334884, IMG submission 207215) | Sludge microbial communities from methane-producing bioreactor in Wageningen University, Netherlands - Granular Sludge_12_05 R1 | ecosystem: Engineered > Bioreactor > Anaerobic >...
TCAATGAAGAGTTTGTTACTCTCAATTTTAATTTCTTAAAATCTAAAGAATTGCTGGTTTACTTACTATTCTTATACTCTGTTTAATTTTCAAAGATCAATCACTGTCATCTGACAGCTTTTATAGTGTATCATCATCAACATAGTTTGTCAAGTTATTTTATAAAAATTTACTAACTAATTAAAAAAACATTTCTTGACGACTTTTATAGTATATCATCATACTTAAATGATGTCAAGAAAATTTTTATATAAGTACTAACTTTTAATCAAATTATCTTAATCGACGAAAGTTATTGTATCAAATTTAATAACACATATATTTTATCTTTTTATATTTTATTAAATAAAAATATAAGCTTTTCTCTTAATTTTATTGTTTTTCTAATTATATCTAGTATTGACACACTAGGCTAGTTGTACATTATAATAAAAAATATATGGATATACAATTTTAAATATAAATTCATATTTTTTATATAGAAACTATACGCCATCTATAAATATCATTATTCACTTATTTTACGTCTATCTTTAAAAATAAATACGAATCCTTTGCACTTACATAAGTATTAATAAATATTACCTATAAATATTTAAAAAAGTACCCTGTAAAATACACAAAAAATAAGCTGTGTATTTTACAGGGTATAGTTAATCTTTATATACAATTTTTTATTAAATTATTCATTAGAAGAATCTGATGATACTTCTTTTTTATATTCATCACTTTCATCTGTATCTATTTTAGCTATAGCCATTACCTTTTCTTCATCTGTAGTTCTCATTAATGTAACTCCCATAGCATTTCTACTGGTAGTAGATATATCTGATACATTTATTCTAATTACTATATCATTACTATTAATAATCATCACTTCATCTGTATCTTTTACCATTCTAGCACCTACAAGTTCACCAGTCTTGTCATTTACTTTATAAGTTATTACTCCTTTTCCGCCTCTTTTTTGAACAGAATATTCAGATACAGGAGTTCTTTTACCGAATCCATTAGAACTTACCACAAGTACATCCTTTTCAACATCTACAACTTCCATACCAACAACAATGTCATCTCCTCTAAGAGTTATTCCTCTTACCCCAGATGCATTTCTTCCAAGAGGTCTAGCATCTTTTTCATTAAACCTTATTGCATATCCATTTTTAGTTGTCATTAATATATCGTTATCACCATTTGTAAGTCTAACGCCAATAAGTTCATCATCTTCTCTTAAATTTATAGCATTAAGACCACTTTTTCTTATTGTTGAATATTGATCAAGTGAAGTCTTCTTTACGACACCATTTTTAGTTGCCATAATAAGATAGTCTTCTTCTTTAAATTCTTTTAGAGTTATAACTGCTTGAATTTTTTCCTCTTGATTCAATTGAAGAAGATTTATTAAATTTGTACCTTTAGCAGTCCTTCCTGCTTCATGTATCTCATAAGCCTTTAACTTATAAACTCTTCCACGATTACTAAAGAATAAGATATTATTATGAGTAGATGTTATAAATATGTGTTCTACAAAATCATCTTCTTTAGTTGCCATTGCCTGTATACCTCTTCCACCTCTACGTTGGGCTGTATATGTATCTGCTGGTAATCTTTTTATATATCCAGCATGAGTAAGAGTTATAACAACATCTTCTTCTTCAATAAGGTCTTCTATATCTATTTCATTTTCAGCATTTTCTATAACTGTTTTTCTTTCATCACCATACTTAGATTTTATTTCTGTAAGTTCATCTTTTATTATATTTAAAATCATATATCTATTTGCTAAAACTTTTTCCAAGTATTCAATATTTTTTACAAGCTCTGCCAACTCTTCTTCAATCTTATCTCTCTCTAGACCAGTAAGTCTTCTAAGTTTCATCTCTACAATTGCTTCTGATTGCTTTTCAGAAAGACTAAATGCTTTCATAAGCCTTTCTTCCGCTTCACGAACTGTTTTGGATGACCTTATTATACTTATTACTTCATCAATATGGTCAAGTGCTATTTTAAGACCTTCTAATATATGAGCTCTAGCTCTAGCTTTGTCTAATTCAAACTGAGTTCTTCTTTTTATAACTTCTTCTTGAAAATCTATATAATACTGTAAAACCTGCTTTAAATTAAGATATTGTGGTTTTCCATCAACTAATGCAAGTATTATTATTCCAAAACTATCTTGCAATTTTGTATGCTTATAAAGCTGATTTAATAATACCTGAGGATTGGCATCTCTTTTTAGTTCTATAACAATCCTCATACCTTCTCTATCAGATTCATCTCTAAGATCTGATATTCCAACTAATCTTTTATCTTTAACTAATTCAGCCATATTTTCAATGAGCTTAGCTTTATTAACCTGATAAGGTAATTCAGTAACTATAATTCTATGCTTATTATTTACTTCTTCAATTTCGCATTTTGATCTTACAATAACTTTACCTCTACCAGTTTCGTAGGCACTTCTTATACCTGATTTACCAATTATCATACCTGATGTAGGAAAATCTGGTCCCTTTATCTTTGTCATAAGTTCTAGTATTGTTGTTTCACTATTATCAATGAGCATAAATATACCATCGATGACTTCATTTAAATTATGTGGAGGTATATTAGTTGCCATACCTACTGCAATACCTGATGACCCATTAACTAATAGATTAGGAAATCTAGATGGTATTACGGAAGGTTCTTCTTCCTCACCATCAAAGTTAGGACCAAAATCTACAGTATTTTTAGATATATCTCTAACCATTTCCATAGCCATTTTACTCATTTTTGCTTCTGTATATCTCATAGCAGCTGCTGAATCTCCATCTACAGAGCCAAAATTTCCATGACCATTTACAAGAGGATATCTTAAATTAAAATCCTGAGCCATTCTAACTAAAGCATCATATACTGAAGCATCACCATGAGGATGATATTTACCAAGAACATCTCCAACTATTCTAGCACATTTTCTATATCCTTTATCTGGGGTCAAACCCAGCTCATGCATTGAATATATAATTCTTCTATGAACAGGCTTTAACCCATCTCTTACATCAGGAAGTGCACGGTCAATAATAACACTCATTGCATAACTTATATAGCATTTTTTCATTTCTTCACTTATATTTACTTGTAAAACTTTACCTTCATTGTTCATGTAACACACCTCTTTTATTGTGCTTTATCTGATACTAATATTTACATACTAAAGCTTAAATGTCTAAATTCACAACATTCTTTGCATTTTGTTGGATAAACTCTCTGCGAGGCTCAACTTTATCCCCCATAAGAATTGTAAATATTTCATCAGCTGCCATAGCATCTTCAACAGTTGCTTTCAAAAGTATTCTTCTTTCTGGATCCATCGTAGTTTCCCACAGTTGTTCTGCATTCATTTCTCCTAGACCTTTATAACGTTGAATACTTGTATTGTTGTCTTTACCACCCAGTTCTTCTAATGCTTTATCCAATTCCTCTTCAAGATAACAATATATTTCTTTTTTACCCTTGGAAACTTTGTATAGTGGTGGTTGTGCAATATATACATGACCTTGTTCTACAAGTTCTCTCATGTATCTATAGAAAAATGTCAATAACAATGTTCTTATATGAGCTCCATCTACATCCGCATCAGTCATTATAATAATTCTATGATATCTTATTTTTTCTATATTAAAATCCTTACTTATTCCTGCGCCAAAAGCAGTTATCATAGCCCTTATCATTTCAGAATTTAATATCTTATCTATTCTCTGTTTCTCTACATTCATTATTTTTCCTCTTAAAGGAAGTATTGCTTGAAATCTTCTATCTCGCCCTTGTTTTGCTGATCCACCAGCTGAGTCACCTTCCACTATATAGATTTCACATTCCGCTGGATCCTTTGATGAACAATCTGCAAGTTTACCTGGAAGTGCTGTAGTTTCAAGTACAGATTTTCTTCGTGTTAGTTCCCTAGCCTTTTTTGCTGCATCTCTAGCCCTTGAAGCAAGCATAGCTTTATCTATTATTATCTTTGCTATCTGAGGATTTTCCTCCAAAAATGCACTTACATTTTCACCTAAAATGCTATCAACAATTCCTCTTACTTCACTATTACCAAGTTTTGTCTTTGTCTGACCTTCAAATTGAGGATCTGGAAGTTTAACAGATACAACAGCTGTTAATCCTTCTCTGATATCTTCTCCAGAAAAGTTTTTATCATTTTCCTTAATAAAATTAAACTTTCTTGCATAATCATTTAAAACTCTTGTAAGAGCAGTTTTAAATCCAGAAAGATGCGTTCCACCTTCAACTGTATCAATGTTATTTGCAAAGGAAAATAAATTTTCAGCATATCCATCGTTATATTGGAGAGCTATTTCAACCATATATTCATTTTTATAGCCTTCAATATAAATAGGTTCTGGAAAAATAGGTTCTTTATTTCTATTTAAGTAGCTTACAAAAGATTTTATTCCACCTTCATAATGAAATACTTCTTTTTTATCCTGTCTCTCATCTACAAAATTAATTTTTATTCCCTTGTTTAAAAAAGCTAGTTCTCTCAGCCTTTGAGCCAATGTATCATAGTTAAATTCTATCTCATCAAATATTTCAGGATCCGGTTTAAAATTAATTTTAGTACCATGTTCTTCTGTATCACCAATCTTTTCAAACGGACTAGCTACATTACCTCTGTGATACATCTGTCTCCAAATATGTCCTTCTCTTTTAACTATAACCTCACAAGTTTCGGATAAAGCATTAACTACAGATGCCCCAACTCCATGAAGGCCTCCGGATACTTTATATCCTCCTCCTCCAAATTTTCCTCCTGCATGAAGAACTGTCATTATAACTTCAACTGTTGGCTTATTCATTTTATGATGTATTCCTACAGGCATACCTCTACCATCATCAGTTACAGATACTGAATTATCTTTATGAATTACAACATTTATATTTTTACAAAAACCAGCTAAAGCCTCATCTATGCTGTTATCAACTATTTCATAGACAAGATGATGAAGCCCTTTTAATGAAGTACTACCAATATACATTCCAGGCCTTTTTCTTACCGCTTCCAATCCTTCAAGAACCTGAATTTGACTTTCATCATAATTTCCATTATTTTGTGACATTAAAATCCTCCTATCTAACTAAAAGCACTATGGCTCAAAATACAACATTTCACTTCTTTTACTAAGTGTAGCAGAAGATATTGGTGATAAAAATATTTTACTTTTTTGGTTTATTTCAGCAATTATAAATGATTTTGGTTTTTCATCGGTTATTCTTTCAACAAAACCATCTTCTTCTGCCATTCTTAAAAACTGACTAGTATCTGAACTATACATAGTCGTTTCTATATCAAAAATACCTATAATATCTTTTATTGGAATTACTACACATTCACCTAAATGTAAAAACATAAAAAACCTCCTTATATTGTATTAACTTCTGATATTTCTCCACTTTCTACATTGAAAATTTTAAAATTACTATTGATATAACTATTTATATTGTTAATTCCTGTACATGTAATAATTGTCTGTACTCCTTTTATAGAATTTAAAATATACTTTTGCCTGGAAATATCCAGTTCTGATAAGACATCGTCTAATAAGAGTACAGGAGATTCCTTTGTATATTCTCTTAGAATATTTAAAGTTGAAAACTTTATGGTTAATATAGCTGTTCTCTGTTGACCTTGTGAACCGTAACTTCTTGTATCTATATTATTTATAAATATACTAAAGTCATCTTTATGAGGTCCTATAGATGTATTACCCCTATATATATCTTTATTTCTATTTTTTTCATAACATTTAAATAAATTATTTTCTATATTTTCTCTATCTTTAACACATGTAATATATTTAAAATTTATATTCTCTTTATTACTAGTTATATCCTTATGTATTTTATTTCCAAAATAATTAAGTTTATCCATATAATTCAGCCTATATTTTATTAATTTGCTTCCATGTTTACTAAGCTGCCTATCATATATTTCCAATATATCAGAATTATTATTTACTTTATTTTTAAGTAATGCGTTTCTTTCACTTAAAACTTTATTATATTGAATTAATTCAAAATAATATCTTGAATTTAATTTAGAAAGTTCCATATCTAAAAACTTTCTTCTATAAATGGGAGAGTCTTTTATTATTTTTAAATCTTCTGGTGAAAATATTACAGCATTAAAAATCCCAAAAAGTTCAGATATTTTTTTTAGCTTTATAGAATTAACATTAATGCCCTTTTTACCTTCTTTAAAAATCTTTATCTCTATTTTTTTATCTAATCTTTCTTTACTGACATATAAATTTATATATGCACTTTCTTTATTCCAGTAAATAAGTTCTTTATCTTTATTAGTTCTATAGGATTTACCTATACTACAATAATAAATACTTTCAAGAATATTAGTTTTTCCTTGAGCATTATTTCCAGTAAATATATTTATATTCTTATCTAGTTTTATGTTGAGCTTTTTATAATTTCTAAAATTGTTAAGTATTAAAGACTCTATATGCATAATTACACACCTTATATTATAACACAAGTATTTAAACTTATGGTAAATCTAATTAATAATACTTTAGTTAAACTATCTTATATACATTTTCATTGAATTCTATCATATCTCCTTTTTTTAATTTTTTTCCTCTCTGAATTTCAACAATTCCATTAACTTTTACTTTACCATTTTTTATAAAGAATTTTGCTTCAGAGCCTTGACTGATAATACCAGCCCATTTTAAAAAAGAATCTAATTTTATTATTTCTGTATTTATTTTAATTTCTTCCATATTTTTCTATGTAACTATAAAGTTACAATCCTCCTATTATTAATTATAACCATTTTTAAAATAATTTAACTATTTAGTAATCTTACTGGCAAAATAAGATAAGTATAATTATTATTTTTTGTACTCTTAACTAGACACGGAGTTACATTACTTGAAAATTCCATATAAATTTCTTCTTCATCAATTATTTTTAATAGATCTATAAGATACTTAGAGTTAAATGCAATTTCCAAATGCTCTCCTTGCAAAATTATATTTATTTCTTCTCTTACATTTCCCAATTGAGAATTAGAAGTTATTATCATATAGTCATCTTCAATATCAAATTTTATTAAACTTGTATTTCCATCTTTCCCAACTAATGATGCTCTTTCTATACAATTTAAAAGTTCTTCTCTTTTTACTGTTACTCTTAGATTGTATTCTTCAGGTATTATAGAAGTATATTTTATGAATTCTCCTTCTAAAAGTCTTGATATAATTTTAGTCTTCTCAAGGTTTATAAGAATATGATTTGAAGTAAATGTTATATTTACTTCACCTTCATCCTGTAGTATTTTAACTACTTCATTTAAAGTTTTTCCTGGAATAACAGCATTTATAAAATTATCATTTTCTATATTTTCACTTCTAAATGCAAGTCTAAAACCATCTAAAGCTACTAAATTTATTTTTTTGTCTTTTACTTCAAATAAAATTCCAGTTAATATAGGTCTTGATTCATCTTGTGCAATAGCAAAAATGGTAGATTTTATCATGTTTTTTAATATTTTTTGTTCTATAGAGAAATTTACATCATCATTAATAGATGGAAGGCTTGGAAAGTCGTCCGCATTCATATGTACTAATGTAAATTGAGATTTTTCACAAATTAATTTAATAGAATTATTATCTATAGAAGTTATTTCTATTTCTTTGTTAGGTAATTTTCTTATTATATCTCCAAATAGCTTAGAATCAACAACTATTTTTCCAATTTCTATAACTTCAGCATCTAATTTAGTTTCAATGCTTAAATCTATATCTGATCCTATTATTGTAATTTGATTTTCTTCTGCAATTATAAGTAATCCTTGTAATATAGGCATGGATGATTTTCCTGTTACAGATTTTTGTGCTATAGATATAGCTTCTTGAAGTTTATTTTTTTCACATTTAAATTTCATAGTAGGTCTTCCTCCTTATACACAAAAAATGTTTTATATATATTAGATTAGATAATATAATAATAATGTAGTAATAGTAGTAGGGGCTGTTGATATGTTAATATGTTTAAAAAACGTTGATAATACTAAATTAAGTGAAAAAATAAGTGTGGATAAGTAAATAACAAAAATTTAGCTTTATCCACATTATTAAGAACAAGTATAAAAATTTTTTTTATCAACAAGTTTATTGTATATTATTATAAACATATGTTATTATTTTTGATTTATTTTTTTAGTTATATCATTTATTGCATTTTTCAATGACTCATCTTTTTTTAGTCCACTAGATATTTTTTCATAAGCATGAATAACAGTAGTATGATCTCTTCCACCAAATTCTTCTCCTATTTTAGGTAAAGACATATCTGTTAGTTTTCTACATAAATACATAGCAATTTGTCTTGGATAAGCTATATTCCTAGTCCTTCTTGCAGATTTAAAGTCTTCTATTCTAAGATTATAATAATTAGCTACTATATCTTGAATTAATTCTACAGTAACTTGGCGTGTTTGTTTATTAGAAATTATATCTTTTAGTGCTTCAGAAGCTAAATCAACGCTTACTTCTTTATTTGTTAAAGAAGAAAATGCAACTATTCTTATTAATGCACCTTCTAATTCTCTTATATTAGATTTTATTTTTGTAGCTATATATACCATTACTTCGTTGGGTATGTTTAAATTTTCTACATCCGCCTTCTTTTTTAATATAGCTATTCGTGTCTCAAAATCAGGAGGTTGTATATCAGCAATAAGTCCCCATTCGAATCGAGAACGAAGTCTATCTTCTAGAGTTGGTATCTCTTTTGGGGGGCGATCACTTGATAATATAATTTGTTTATTACTTTCATGAAGAGTATTAAATGTATGGAAGAATTCTTCCTGAGTCCTCTCTTTTCCACCAATAAATTGGACATCATCTATTAGAAGTACGTCAACATTTCTATACTTAGTTCTAAATTCCTCATTTTTATCGTCTTTTATGGAGTTAATTAATTCGTTTGTAAATTTTTCAGAAGAAACATATACCACTTTAGCTTTAGGGTTATTTTGTAATATATAGTGACCTATAGCATGCATAAGGTGAGTTTTTCCAAGGCCCACCCCACCATATATAAACAATGGATTATATGCTTTTGCAGGAGCTTCAGCAACAGCTAAACAAGCAGCATGAGCAAATCTATTACTATTACCTATAACAAATGAATCAAATTTGTATTTAGGATTTAACATTGTATACATCTCATCATTAGATGATAAATTATCTTTAGATTTACTATCATATGATTCATCAATTTCAGCAGTTTCCTCTGATATTATGGTAAAAACAAGAGAGTATTTTTTTTTAGTAATAACTTTGAGTGAATTTGAAATTAAATCTTTATATCTGCTTTCTAAAATTTCTTTAGTAAATTGATTAGGGACACCAAATTTTATGAAGTCATTTTTTATAGATAAAGGAGATATACTTTTAATCCAAGTATTAAAGCTCACTTCTGTTAATTCACTTTTTATTATGTTTAAAGTTTTTTCCCATATATCTTTTAGTTGGGTGTCCATATTTTATCCTCCAGTAAATTTTTTATCTTAAAATAATTTATTAACAATAATATTAACAAAATAAAGCAACTATTTAAGGTTGTTGACAAATTTATATAAAAATATTCACATGTTAATAAATTTGTTATGTAATTAAAATATAATTAAATTATTAACATATATCAAAAATAATATATTAACATAATTATATAGGTTATAAATATTGAATTTTAGACAAAATAAAAAATAATAATAATATTATTAACTAGAATTAAACAAGTTATCAACAATTTTGTCCACAACCTGTGAATAAGTTTATAAATTAAAATTAATTAACAGGTCTTGTTTAATAATATCAAAACATTAGTAGCTATTCAAGAAGTTATCCACAAAAAAGTATTTAACATAAAAAAATTATGTGTATTATTTATAGAAATATTATTCTAACTTGTCTTTATATTAGTTGAACTATTAAATATAATTTCTAATTAAAATTTTTGGTTGGAAATTATTTCATAATAAAAATTCATTTATATTGACATTACTATTATGTAAATATATAATGTAAAAGTAAAACTATAAATTAGTTATTAAAATAGTTGTTTTATAAAATTTAGACTGCACAAAAAAGGGAGGTGCAAAATTATGTTCATGACTTATCAACCAAAAAAGAAACAAAGAAAAAAAGAACATGGTTTCAGAAAAAGAATGAGTACTTTATCTGGAAGAAATATTTTAAAGAAGAGAAGACAAAAAGGTAGAAAAAAATTGACAGCATAAGGGCCGCTTTTGTGGCCTTTTTCTGTAATTTAACGAAAAATCAGTATGTTTTTAAAGGAGCATTAGATTTTGTATGAAGGAAGACAGAATAAGAAAAAATTCTGAGTTCAGAAATGTCTATAGAAAAGGGAAATCTATTTCTAATAATCTTTTAGTATTGTATACATTTAGAAATTTAAGAAATAAAGATATTAATAGAATTGGAATATCTGTGAGTAAAAAGGTTGGAAAAAGTGTTATACGAAGCAGAGTAAAGAGATTAATAAGTGAAGGTTATAGATTGAACAAAGAATCACTAAAAAAAGGATATGATTTCGTAGTTATTGCTCGTATTAATTCAAAAGATAAAAGTTACAAAGAAATAGAAGCTTCTTTAAAAAATCTGTTTAAAAGGTCAGGTTTATTAAATTATGAAGAAAATAATATTATCAATGATAAAATTTTATAGAAAATATATATCACCTTTAAAAAAGCCTTGTTGTAGATTTTATCCAACTTGTTCTCAATATGCAATGGATGCAATAAGTAAATATGGTATTTTAAAAGGAGGATGCATGTCGATTATAAGAATTTTTAGGTGTAATCCTTTTAGTGAAGGTGGATATGATCCTGTTAAATAAAATATAGGAGGCTTAGGGTTTGTTTAAAATCAAATTTTTAAATGATTTATTTGTTAATTTTTTCAATAGAATAGATAATGCAATATTCAGTATTTTCCCAGACAAGAATATATCTATTGGTTTATCTATAATAGTGCTTACTATAATAATAAGATTATTGTTATTACCTTTAAATTTCAAGCAAATTAAATCATCATTAATGATGAGTAAAATAGGTCCAGAAGTAAAAAAACTTCAGACTAAGTATAAAAGTGACCCACAAAAATTACAACAGGAAACTATGAAATTATATAAAGAAAAAGGTGTTAATCCTCTAGGTGGATGTTTACCTTTATTAATACAATATCCCATACTTATAGCACTTTATTATGTATTTTATACATTAAATATAAAAGGTATTGGATTTCTATGGATTAGTGATTTATCAAAACATGCTACTATATCTGATTGGACTACGTGGATACTCCCAGTATTGTCTGGTGCTACTACATATTTCTCTGGTATTTTGTTGTCATCAACTACGTCAGATAAATCTCAAGCAAAACAAACTGCAACTATGAATATAGTTATGTCTGGTGTACTTTTCTATATGAGTTTAATGTTTAATGCAGCATTAGTTTTATATTGGGTAACTGGTAATATAGTACAAATATTTCAGACTAAGTTAGTTATGAAAATGGTTGCAAGTAAGATAGAAAATGAAAGTAACGAAAATAAGGTTGTAGCTGAAAGCAGTGTTACGATAGATAATAAAAATACTGTAAAAAACAAGAGAAATAGAAAAGATAATTAATTGATTTACTGAGGGGGGGCCTGAGGTATGCATTGTATTGAAATGACAGGTAAGACTATAGAAGAAGCAAAAAAAAATGCTATTAATAAACTTGGAGTTACTGAAGATAAAGTAGATATTATGGTTATTGATGAAGGAAGTAAAGGACTTTTAAGTATTATTGGTAAACGCCCTGCAAGAATAAAAGCTACAATTAAAAGAAATTGTTGTGATGAAGCTAAAAATTTTTTAAAAAATATTTTTGATAATATGGGTATTGATGCAGAAATTATAGTCAAAGAATTAAAAAATAAAATTAATATTGAAATTATAGGCTCTAATATGGGAATAATAATAGGATATAGAGGAGAAACTTTAGATTCTCTTCAATATCTCGTAAGCTTAGTTGTAAATAAAAATAATTCTGGAGAATATAAGAAAGTAACAATTGATACGGAAAATTATAGATCTAAAAGAGAAGAAACTTTAAAGAGGCTTGCTATAAGAATGTCACATAGAGTACAAAAAAGTAAAAAGATTATGAAATTTGAACCTATGAATCCTTACGAAAGAAGAATAATCCATTCTGCATTACAAAGTTGTAAGAACATTAAAACTTATAGTGAGGGTGATGAACCCAATAGATATGTGGTAATTGATATAAAGAAAGCCTGATGGCTTTCTTTTTAATTGTAAAATATATATTAGAAAGGAGGAATTGGTGAGGATAGGATAGATTCTCATCAAAATTTTATGAAAGAATTTGATACTATAGTAGCAATTGCTACAGCATTAGGTGAAGGCGGAATTTCTATCATTAGAGTTTCGGGAAAAGATTCAGTAAATATAGTAAATAAGATTTTTAGAGCTAAAAGCGGAAGAACACTTTTGAATATTAAACCTTACACTATGCAATATGGTAATATAGTTGAATTAACAACTAGAGAAAATATAGACGATGTTATCGTAAGTTTTATGAAGGGACCTAAAAGTTTTACAGCTGAGGATACTATAGAAATAAATTGTCATGGTGGAATTTTTTCAACTAATAGGGTTTTAGAAGAAGTGTTAAAAGCTGGAGCAAGGATTGCAGAACCAGGTGAGTTTACTAAGAGAGCGTTTTTAAACGGAAGAATAGATCTTAGTCAGGCAGAAGCTGTTATGGATATAATAACTTCCAAAACAGATATGAGTATGAAAGCGGCAGTTAAACAGTCTGAGGGAAGTCTTTCAATGTGTATTAATGATTTAAGAAAAAAATTATTAGAGTTGATAGCTCATATTGAAGCAACAGTGGATTATCCGGAAGATGATCTTGAGGAGTTAACTTCTGAAGATACAATTATTCAATTAAAAGCTGTACTTTATAAAATTGAAAGTTTAATTAATTCAGCAGATGAAGGTAAAATAATTAGAGAAGGTTTAAACACTGCTATAGTTGGTAAACCTAATGTTGGAAAATCTTCATTATTAAATGCTTTATTAGAAGAAAAAAGAGCAATTGTTACAGATATTGAAGGAACCACTAGAGATTTGATAGAGGAATATATAAATATTTCGGGAATACCTGTAAAGATAATTGATACCGCGGGAATACGTAAAACTAAAGATATTGTAGAAAAAATAGGTGTAGAAAATTCCATAAAAAAAATAGATGAAGCAGATTTAATAATATTTATTTTAGATTCTAGTAGAGAAATAGATAATAAAGATTTAGACATAATAAGACATATTAAAGATAAAAAATATATTGTTATATTAAATAAAACAGATTTACCCAGAAAAATACAAAATACTGATTTAAAAATTTTATCATCTAAGTATATAATAGAGATGTCTGCTAAAAATGGTTTTGGCATAGATATACTAAAGGATAAGATTAAAGAACTATTTTTTAATGAAAATATAAAAGCTAGTAATTTGATTATTACAAATATTAGACATAAAGCTGCTTTGATTAGTGCAAAATCCAATTGCTTAGAGGCCATAAATGCTTTGAAAAATACATCTGCTATAGATTTAGCATCAATAGATATAAGGAATGCTTGGTATAATTTAGGCCAAATTACTGGTGATACTATGGAAGAAGATTTAATAGAAAAAATATTTAAAAATTTTTGTTTAGGAAAGTAGGTGAATTAATTGATAAAATATATTGCTGGTGATTATGATTTAATAGTAATTGGAGCTGGTCATGCTGGATGTGAAGCGGCTTTAGCTGCTTCAAGAATGGGAATTAAAACTCTTATATGTACTATGAACTTAGATAGTATAGCTATGATGCCATGTAATCCTAATGTAGGTGGAACTGCTAAAGGACATTTAGTAAGAGAAATAGATGCATTAGGTGGAGAAATGGGTGTAAATATTGATTATACATTTATTCAATCTAAAATGTTAAATTTATCAAAAGGACCGGCAGTACATTCTCTTAGGGCTCAAGCTGATAAAAGAAGATATTCTCAAAGAATGAAAGAAGTATTGGAAAATCAGAATAATTTATATATAAAACAAATTGAGGTTACAAGTATAGATTTTGAAAATGGCGCTGTGAAAGGAATATTAACTAAGAATGGAGCTTATTTTTCTTGTAAATGTATAGTATTGTCTACAGGAACTTATTTAAGATCTAGAATAATAATTGGGGAAGTGAATTATAGTGGTGGACCAAGTGGTTTAGCTACTGCTAATGAATTATCTCAAAGCCTTATAGATCAGAATGTGATTTTAAGAAGATTTAAGACTGGTACACCTGCTCGTATTAATAGAAGATCTATAGATGAATCTAAAATGATAGAGCAGCCTGGAGATAAAAAAATAGTACCATTTTCATTTATAAGTGCTAATATTGATAGAAATCAAATACTGTGTTATTTAACTTATACTAATGAAGAAACTCATAAAATCATTAAAGAGAATATAGATAGGTCACCTTTATATAATGGAAGTATTAAGAGTGTAGGTCCTAGGTATTGCCCATCTATAGAAGATAAAGTAATGAGATTTCCAGATAAAAACCAACACCAAGTATTTATAGAACCAGAAGGTGAAAATACTAATGAAATGTACGTAGGGGGAATGTCAAGTTCTCTGCCAGAAGAGGTACAATTGCAAATGATAAGGACTGTTAAAGGATTAGAAAATGCTGAAATACTTAGAACAGCATATGCTATAGAATATGATTGTATAGATCCAACTCAGTTAAAATTATCATTAGAATTTAAAGATATAGATGGCTTATTCGGAGCTGGTCAATTAAATGGTAGTTCTGGATATGAAGAGGCAGCTTGTCAAGGTCTTATTGCTGGAATAAATGCAGCATTAAAAATTCAAAATAAAAATCCGTTAATTTTAAAAAGGTCAGATGCATATATTGGAGTACTTATAGATGATCTTGTTACAAAAGGAACTAATGAACCTTATAGAATGATGACATCCAGAGCTGAATACAGGCTTTTATTAAGACAGGATAATGCAGACTTGAGGCTTACAGAGATAGGAAGAAGTATTGGATTAGTTTCAGATTTTAGATATGAAAGATTTAAATTTAGAAGAGATTCTATAGAAAAAGAAATTGATAGGCTAAAAAGAGTTCAAATTACAAATAAAAAGGAAAATAATGATTTTTTGGAAAGTCTAGGTTCTTCTACGTTAAAGAAACCTATAAGTTTGTATGAACTTATAAAAAGACCAGAACTTGATTATAATATGGTAAAAAAATTAGATTTAGAAAGAACAGACCTATCTGATGATATAATAGATGAGGTAAATATAGCTACAAAATATGAAGGATATATAATTAAGCAATTGGAACAAGTAGAGCAATTTAAAAAATTTGAAAATAGACATATACCGGAAAAGATAGATTATCATGAAGTAAAAGGAATTAGAATAGAGGCAATACAAAAATTAGATAAGATGAGACCTGTAAGTATTGGTCAAGCATCTAGAATTTCAGGTGTATCACCTGCTGATATATCAGTTCTAATGATATATTTAGAGCAGTATTTTAGAAAAATGTCTATATAATTTTTAAAACCTTAGTGAAGTAAAATATTTGCACTAAGGTTTTATTTAATCATTTATATAGTTAGTATATAATATTAACATATAAATAAAGTATTTACATAACGGAGGGTATAAATGAAATATTTTAATATAATGGAAAGTGCTTGTGATAATGAAGGTGTTGTTTTTAATGAAGAAAAGTATAATAAATTTATGAAATATAAGAATTTAATTAAGGAATGGAATGAAAAAATAAATCTTACCGCTATAACTGAAGATGGAGAAATAGTTAAAAAGCATTTTATTGATTCAATTAAAATATTTAGATTTCCATTTTTAAAAAATGCAAAAAATATTATTGATATAGGTACTGGAGCTGGATTTCCAGGTATACCTATAAAAATTATTAATGAAGAAATATGTGTAGTTCTATTAGATTCTTTAAATAAAAGGATTAATTTTTTAAATGAAGTTATAGATAGGTTAGATCTTAAAAATATAAAAACAATCCATGGAAGAGCTGAAGACTATGCTAAGAATATTGAATACAGAGAAAAATTTGATATTGCAACTTCACGAGCAGTAGCTAATATGACTGTTTTAAGTGAATTTTGTATACCTTATGTTAAAGTTGGAGGATATTTTGTAGCATTAAAAGGCCCTTCTATTGAAGAAGAAATACTTGAATCTAAAAATGCTATTGGAACTTTAGGTGGTAGATTAGAAGATATAATAAAAGTAGATATTGAAGAAAGTGATTTAAAGCACAATCTTGTTATAGTTAAAAAAATTAAACAAACACCTAAACAATTCCCTAGGAAGTCTGGAATTGTTACTAAAAAACCATTAAAATAATTGTCGAATATATTATTACATAAAAAGAAGGATTTTGTTAAGATATGGAGAAAATAACATAATAAAATATATAAGATAAGGGATGATATTCTATGATTAATAATAATATAGTTAATATAAATGTAGAATGGATAGTTGCTAATACTTATCAACCAAGAAAATATTTTGATGAGAATTCACTTAATGAATTAGCACAATCAATAAAAAATTATGGTATAATGCAGCCTTTATCTGTAAGAAATATTGGTGAAAATAAATATGAATTAATAGCTGGTGAACGCAGATTGAGAGCAGCTAAAATAGTCGGTCTTGAATTAGTACCAGTAATTATAAATAATATTTCAGATAAAGAATCAGCTGCACTTGCACTATTGGAAAATCTTCAAAGAGAAGATTTGAATTTCATGGAAGAATCAGAAGCTTATTATAATTTAATTAAAGAGCATGGTTATACTCAAGAACAGCTTGCTACTAGCATCGGTAAAAAGCAATCCACAATATCTAATAAACTAAGACTTCTTAAACTTAATAAAAGTATAAGAGATATTATTTTAAAAAATTCATTAACAGAAAGACATGCCAGAGCTTTGCTAAAATTACCTGATGAGGAATTTCAAAAGAAAATATTAAATATTATTATAGAAAAAGATCTAAATGTTAAAAATACTGAAGAACTTATAGAAAAAGAATTAATTAAATTAGAAACGATTGAATTGGCTTCTGATGGAAAAAAAAGAATAAAAGGTATATTTAGTCCTAAAGTATATATTAACACTATAAAACAGGTCTTTGATAAATATGGTATTAGTGCTAATTATAGATCTAAGGAGTTAGATGAATTTATAGAAGTTACAATTAAGATAAAAAAGAAGTAATGTTTCACGTGAAACATTAAATAAATAATTTATATTATTAATAAATATTTGTATCAAATATATAAATTTAAAATCAAATATTTTTATATTCAGTTATTTGAATCCTATGTAAAATTTACATATTTTAAAATAAATTAATTTTTATAGTTACTATACCTTATATAATATAAAATTATTTTTATTAATAAAATAATTTATTCTAATTTTATCATTTATCATAGGCATAATTTTATAACAATCCGATTTAAGTTAAATTTAACCTAAAATTTATTGACTTTATTATCTAAAGTTTTTTGATTTTTATGTAAGTCTTAATTTACAAAGTATTATGTTAATTATTGTTTGAATTTTAATACGTTAATAAAAACATATCTGATTTTTAAGATATAACTTAAATAAATTACTTTTAATAAATAAAAATATAAAAAATTATATATACTAATAAATATCTATATAATTTTTGGATTATAAGAATTTGTAAAAAATATCGAAGTATGAAAGTACTTTTTACAATTCTTTTAATTTTGTAAAGAATTGTAAAGTTGGTAGTATGATTTTATGATAAATTATACTACTATTTTATTTATAAAATATATTATCTTAGAAAATTAATAGTGAAGATTTCTATGTAGTGAACATATTTTTCTAAAATAAATATAATTGATTTTAAAATCTATTCAATGAGATTTAAAGATTTGTTTGTATACATATTTTAAAGAAATCTATTCAAAGTTTCACTTTCAGAAAAGACTATTATTTAATAAAATATAGTTTTATTAAAGTTTTTCTTTATATAATAAAAATTATATTGTTTTTATAAAGATAAATTAATAGTTACAATCTTAAATATATATGATAAATTTTATAAAATTAATTTTTTTATAAATGTTTTATGAAATGTATTTAATAAGTGAGATTATGAGATTATAATAATAAGTAATGATAGATTTTACAATATTATAAAATTTAAATAAAATTAAAAAAATTTTGAATCGAGGTGATTTTATGAAAGTAATAAGTATATTTAATCAAAAAGGTGGGGTGGGTAAGACTACTACTAATATTAATCTTTGTTCATATCTAGCTATGAAAGGATATAAGATTTTAACAATAGATATTGATCCTCAAGGAAATACTACTAGTGGATTTGGAATTGATAAAGCTAATATTGAAAAATCTATATATAATATAATGACTGAAGATACTGAATTAAAAGATGTTATATTGAAATCTCAGCTTATAGAAAATTTATATGTTGCTCCATCTACAATAGAACTTGCAGGCGCAGAAATAGAAATAATAGAGACAAAAAATAGAGAAACTATTTTAAAGGATAAAATTAAAAATTTAGATATTGAATATGATTATATATTTATTGATTGTCCTCCATCATTAGGATTGTTGACGATTAATTCTTTATGTGCATCTGATAGTGTTTTAATTCCTATACAAGCTGAATTTTATGCTTTGGAAGGAGTAGGACAACTTGTAAACACTATTGAATTAGTAAAGAAGTCTTTAAATAAAAGTCTATATGTAGAAGGTGTTATACTTACAATGTTTGATAATAGGACTAAACTATCAAATGAAGTGTATAATGAAGTAGATAAATATTTTATGAATAAAGTATTTAAAACTACTATACCTAGAAATATTAGACTTGCTGAAGCTCCTAGTTTTGGACTTCCTATTTTACTTTATGATAATAAGTGCAAAGGGGCCGAATATTATAATTCCTTAACAGATGAATTTATTACTAGACAAGAGAGGTGATAAATGTGAACAAAAAAGGTGGATTAGGTAAAGGGTTAGGTGCATTAATAAATCAGAATCTATTAGAAAACAATGAAACTAATAAAAATGTTAATTTGATTTCTATAAATTTAATAAAGCCTAATTATAATCAACCTAGAAAAAACTTTGATGATGAAAAAATTATAATGTTAGCACAATCTATTAAGCAACATGGAATTATTCAACCACTTATATTAAAAAAAGTAGATGATTTTTATATTATAGTTGCAGGTGAGAGGCGTTGGAAAGCGGCTAAAAGTATAGGAATGAAAGAATTACCTGCAGTAATTATGGAATTATCTGATAAAGATTTATTGGAAGTATCTTTAATAGAAAACATACAAAGAGAAGATTTAAATCCAATAGAAGAAGGTTTAGCCTATAAAAAATTATTAGAAGATTTTAATATAACACAAGAGGAATTAGGAAAACGAATTGGAAAATCAAGGACAGTTATTACAAACTCCATTAGATTATTAAATTTAGATAAGAGGGTTCAAGAATATTTAATAGATGGTGTTATACTAGAAGGGCATGCTAGAGTTATATTAAGTATTGATAATAATGATTTACAATATGAAATTGCACAAAAAGTAATAGATGAAGATTTAAGTGTTAGAGAAATAGAAAAAATTATTAAAAATTTAAAGTTAAATAATAAGAAAGAAGTTAAAAAGAGTAATACAGAAAATGAAAATATTTATATCAATGAAATAAGAAATAAACTTGAAGGAATGTTTGGTACAAAAGTAAATCTGAAAAATAAAAATAATAAAGGAAAAATTGAAATAGAGTATTATTCTAATGAGGATCTTCAAAGAATATTAGATATATTAAAAATTTAAAATGTTTCACGTGAAACATTTATAGAATGAAAGGATGGTAAAAATAAATAAATGCAAAATATAATTGAAATATATAATAATTTAAGTATATACATAGTAGGTATTTTAATTATATTAATAATAATATTATTAATAAATATGTTTGTTAATATAAAAGCCATTAATAGATTAGAGAGTAAGTACAGGAAATTAACAAGAGGAGTAGAAAATAATAATATAGAAGAATTAATAGAATCCTATATGGATAAAATAGATAATATTAATAATGATTCTATTAAAATTAAAAACGAATATAATGGTATTAATGAAAAAGTAAATAAATGTTTACAAAACATATCAATAGTACGTTATAAGGCCTTTGAAGATGTTGGTAGTGATTTGAGTTTTTCTATTGCATTACTTGATAATAATAATGATGGAGTAGTTATAACAAGTATATATGGCAGAAATGAAAGTACAACTTATGCAAAACCTATAGACAAAGGAATATCGAGATATGATTTGTCTGATGAGGAAGAATATGTATTAAAAGATGCGGTAAGTAAAAAATAAAAATATTTTTAAATAAAGAATATAACTAAAAAAATCTCTCACAGAAATCTTGAGAGGTTTTTTTAGTTATATTTAAATGTAAGTATGATAAATTTATAAATAAAATATTATAAATTTTTTACATAAAAATTTAAATAATATAATAAATACAAAATACAAATAAGTAGAAAATTTGTTAAAGATAAAAGTTAATCATATTAGGATAACTATCTATAGTTGAAAGTAAATAAGTACTGATAAATTTTATTGATAATATAGAAATATTTAAGAATTATGATATTGTAATTAAGTATCAATAGAGTATTCTATCACTTCTACAGAATATTTGAATTTTCCAAGTGATTTGTTAAGTAAAACAAATGTAAAAAGATTTTTAGGTGTTTAAAGTAATATTTCTTTTTCCACCTACAGTTTTAATAATAGAATGATAAATGCCTTTTGATATCATGTCAGCTAAATGCATTACTACGTATAATCGAGTATTTTGAAGTACCATAAATTCTAATGAACCAGCTATATTTACTATTCCAGTAATACTTAAATTACCTACAGGTGGGAGATCTTTATTCATAGCTGCGCCAGGAATTACAGGCTTATTTTCTATTATAATTTTACCAACATTTTGTATACTGCCAAGACAAGCGTCTACGGCTATAATATATGGATTTTTGTAGGTAGATTTAATTTTAGTTATAGTATCACATAAATTTTTAGCATGTATTGGAGATTTTAAATTACCATATATGAATATGTGATCTCGAATTAAAAAATTAAGCTTATCACCTACTAATGGACCTAAAGAATCACCTGTTGATCTATCGGTACCAATACATAATAAAATTATTGGTCTGTTTTCTTTAAGTGTAGATAAAATTTCTTTAGATAATGTATCTCTAATTTTAAAAATACAGTTATTTTCCGTTGAATCAATCATTACTTTATTTACCATAAAAAAACCTCCTTTTTTGAAATTTTACCCAAAAAAGAAGAGCTTTATACTACAAAATATAAATATATTTATCTATAAAAAAATAATTTAATGTAAGTATTTCATTATAATAATATTGGAATTAAAAAAACTATAAATTCCATATATAACAAATATTAATCCTGTAAATACTGTTCCGAACATTAAAAGATAAACTGTTTTATTAGAGTGATTTTTTCCCAATAAATTAAAACCTTTAAGTGCTAGGAAGTTCAAAAGCGCAAACCATAAAATCATACCAATTATTATAGAAATAATAAAAACATAATAGCAAGTTGTATTTATATAATACCAAGCTCTTATTACAGTACCACTTAAAGTTAACCATATGGATGGTGTCATTGGATTAGATACAGTTATAAAAAAACCAGTTAAAAAAGGTAAAGAAGATAAATTTAGGTTTTTCATAAATTTAGATAAGAAGGTCTCATTGCCATTTTTATGTTTAATTGAATTATAACCTATAAAAGTTAATATGGAACCAGATATAATCCAAAATAAAGCTTCTGTTTTGGGATTAGTGCTTAATATATTAGCAAGACCACAATTTATTAATAATAAATAAAAAACATCTGCACTCAATGAACCTAGAGATACTTTAAATCCTTCTTTAAAACCTCTAGAAGCAGTTCTTCGTATTGATTCTAGAGCGGAAGGGCCAAGTGGAATTGAGAGAATAAAACCCGTACTAATTCCAATTAATATTGCTTTTACTATTAATATAAACATAATCATATACCTCATTAAAATTATAATCTACATATATTATAACATATTAGATAATATTAGTGTAATATTATACCGATATGGTCTATTTAATATATAGATTTTAAATAGATATTATTTTTATCAATAATTAATACTATTATCTTATTTAATATTTTTTAGGTATGTATAAAATTGAAAATTAATTTCTAAAGTGCTATAGTACCTTTTTCCTTTTTGTGGAAAGAAGTAAGGGTGCTTTTTCAAGAATAAGATTGGATATGAGTCAATATTCAATCAAAAAATAATCTTATTGCTTCATTGAATATCAAATAAATTTTCTAATGTAAACTTCATATAAAGACATAAAATTTAAATACTTTTGAATTAAAAAATTTTATGGTATATTATAATAAAAAATATAAGGATGGCTGAAATATGTTTGAAAATTTAAACCCTTTTGCTATATTTAAGATAGATCTTGATAGTGGTGGTATAAAAATTGGCAATATAAATATAAATTTATATAAAATCATGATTATTGCATTGAAAATATTTATTATTATATTAGTTATGTATGCTGCTGTAAAAATAGGTAATTCCATAATTGATAAATTAGTAAAAAAACATATAGATTCTAAATTTTTTGTAGATAGTAAAAGATCTAAAACTGCAGGAGAATTACTAAAGAGTTTATTAAGATATGGTGTTTATTTTATAGGAATTATAGGAATATTAAATCTTACTGATTTGTTTGGAAATATAAGTATAACCTTTGCTAGTATAGGTGGTGTTGCTATAGGGCTTGGTGCACAAAGTATAATCAAAGATGTCATAAATGGATTTTTTATTATTTTTGAGAATCAGTTTTCTGTAGGAGATTACATAGATATAGATAGTAAAAGTGGTACAGTAGAAAGTATAGAACTTAGAGTTACTAAAATAAGAGATTTCAATGGGGACCTGCATATAATACCTAATGGACTTATTACTAAAGTTACTAATCATTCAAGAGGTGCTATAACGATTAACATAGATATATGCATAGATTATAGTCAGAAAACAGATAAAGTAATTGATGTTTTAAATAAAGCTTGTGATAAATTTAGTGAAACATCTAAGGATATAGTGGAAAAACCTAAAGTGTTTGGAATAATTGGATTTTTACCAAATGGAATGAATATAAGGGTATCTGGTAAAGTAAAAACTTCTACTCAAGCACAAAATGGGAATAAGCTTAGAAAGTTTATAAAAGATGAATTAGACGAATCAAATATAGTTATAACTAGCAATGTTAAAGAGATTATTATTAGGGAGGAAAAAAATGAATAAAAATTTTGAATTAGGAGATATTGTAAAGATGAAAAAGCAGCATCCTTGCGGTATAAATGCATGGAAAGTTATAAGAATTGGTGCAGATGTAAAAATTAAATGTACAGGTTGTGGAAGAATAGTTATGCTTACTAGAAGTAAATTTGAAAAGGATATGAAAGGAATTATTGAAAGTAATAGTGTTAATGAATAATCTTAAGGAGCTGTCTTCCATAACATATTATGTAAGACAGCTCTTTAGATGTTCAATATTGAAAAAAATTTTTATTAAAATGTTTATGTGTATTCGATATATTTTATATCAAATATAATATAAGAAGTAATTGCAATTTATAATTTTAAACTAATATAAAAAATATTAAACGAAAGAATAGGGATTTCATTTAAGATTAAGCTTAATGTTTATATAAAAATATATGTATATTTAGTTTATACTGTATATTATGAATTAAAATAGATAAAAAACACTTGCAATTTAAAATAAAATGTGATATCATATGTTGATGTAATCCCTGCTATGCAAAATGCATAGCCGTTAGGCCGGGGGGAGGAGGTGAATCTAATGAGAAAATATGAAACTTTATTTATATTTAGTCCATCATTAGAAGAAGACACTGTTAAAGCTAATGTTGAAAAATTTAAAGGTGTCATCGAAAATGGTGGTGGAACAGTAGATAATGTTGATTTTTGGGGTAAGAGAAAACTTGCTTATGAAATAAATAAGTTTAATGAAGGTTATTATACATTAATAAACTTTACTTCTGATTCCGAATTACCAAAAGAATTAGGTCGTGTTTTCAGAATTACTGATGGTGTTATAAGACATCTAATAGTAAAAGATGAAAAATAATTTTATGTGGTGGTGTAAAAATGAATAGAGTTGTTTTAATAGGCAGACTTACTAAAGACCCAGAGTTAAAATTTACTCCGGGAAGTGGTAATGCTGTTGCCACCTTTACTATAGCAGTTGATAGAAGAATGCCTAACAGAGATGGGGTAAGAGAAGCAGATTTCATTCCAATAGTAGTTTGGGGGAAACAAGCTGAGTCTACGGCTAATTATATGAGTAAAGGTAAGCTTATAGGCGTTAGTGGAAGAATTCAAACTAGATCTTATGAAGCTAAGGATGGCAGTAGAAGATATGTTACCGAGGTAGTGGCTGATGAGATACAATTCCTTGAATGGGGAGGAAATAGAACCTCAGCACCAAAGGATGATTTTGGATCTAATTCTATGGGAGATGTAAATGAACCTGATATTGGAGCAGATATAACTCCAATTGATGATGGAGATATCCCATTTTAAATTTATAAGGTAAGGAGGAGAACAAAATGAGTAGAGAAAATGGAAATAGCAGAGACGGAAGAGACTCAAGAAAGGGCGGTCCAAGAGGCAGAAGAATGAAGAGAAAAGTTTGTTCTTTCTGCATGGATAAAGCTGATCATATAGATTATAAAGATATCAATAAATTAAGAAAGTATATCACAGAAAGAGGAAAAATTCTTCCTAGAAGAATTTCTGGAAACTGTGCTAAACATCAGAGAATGTTAACAGAGTCAATTAAGAGATCAAGAAATATAGCTTTGTTACCATTTACAACTGAATAAAAAATTAAGCTCCTGGTTTTTACTAGGAGCTTAATTTTTTATGTTTTTAAGTCAGAATTATATATTCATGTAATTTCAAAATAAATTCAGTATATAAAAGTATGCGGTAAATAATTAATACTGTTGGATACAATTTACTTTATATGGTTGCATTTATTATATATAGGAATATAATAATATTGTAAATAAATTAATTATATAATATTTATTTGTGTTAAAAATGGAGTGTGATTGTATTAATGGACATTTTGGCCCCAATTTATGAGGTATTAAAACTAAATAATTAGAGGGAAAATGTACATACATTGACATTTTATTTTTAGTGCATTTTTCCTTTATAAGGAGGATGCATTATGGAAATGAATAGTTTTTATTTAAGTAGAGTACTTGGAAGAAAAGTTTTTACTGAAGATAGAATGTTAGTTGGAAAGGTTAAAGATTTAGGTATAAAGAATACTATTAAATCTCCTAGAGTTGAGGTCATAAAAGTAAAAACTTCTAATGGAATTATATATATAAGTTCAAATAATATATCTATAAATAAGGAAAAGGGACAATATGCTATAATATGTCATGAAATTAAAAAAATTGTTCTTAAAGATATTATGTTTTTATCACAGCATATACTAGATAAACAAATTATAGATGTAAATGGAAGAAAAGTTGTAAGAGTAAATGATATAAGACTAGCAAATCTAGGAAATGGAATTTTTATAGTTGCAGTGGATATAGGAACTGAAGGTATACTTAGAAGAATAGGAATCGCAAAACCAATTACTAAAATGGGATTAAAGATATCAAGTAAACTTATATTGTGGAAAGATGTAGAAACAATCTTTAGTTCAAATGAAAATATTATGCTATCTAAGACCTATAACAAATTATCAATTTTACATCCATCTGATTTAGCTGATATTATTGAAGATTTTCATGGTAATACTGGAATTATGATTTTTTCCAGTCTAGATAATTCAAAGGCAGCAGATGTATTAGAACAGATGGAAGAAGATGCACAAATTAACCTTGTAAATAATTTATCCACGGATAAAATTGCAGATATATTAGAAGAAATGCCAGCAGATGAAGTGGCAGACATTTTAGATGGATTAAGTGAACATAGGGCAGAGGAACTTTTAAGTAATATGGAAAAAGACTCATCTAATGAAGTAAGAGAACTTATGGAATATGAAGATAACGAAGTAGGCAGCTTAATGTCTACAGAATATGTTTCTTTAAAATCAGATTTGACTATAGAACAGGCCATTAATATACTTAGAAAATTAAAACCAGAAGAAGATGAAATGTATTGTATTTATGTAGTAGATAATAAAAATGAACTTATAGGTACATTGTCTTTAAGAGATATTATAATATCCAATTCAAATATAAAATTGCATAGTTTAATGAATAAAGATTTTGCATATATTTATGATAAAGACGATATAAGAGAATTGATAAAAACTATTTCTAAATATAATCTTTTGGCTGTTCCTATTGTAAATGAGAATAAAAATCTTTTAGGAAATGTAATTATAAATGATGTTATATATGAGCTTTTAAAGACAAAGAGAAGAATAGGATAGAATAGGAGGAAAGTAAAATGGAGTCTAATAAAAAAAATACTCTTATGATAAAGGTTATCCTATTTTTAACTATATTAGGTCCTGGAATTATTACTGGTAGTGTAGACAATGATGCAGGTGGAATAACAGCATATTCTATTGCTGGAGCTACTTATGGATATAAATTGATCTGGACATTGATACCTGCTTTTATTGTTCTACTTGTAGTGCAAGAAATGAATGCAAGAATGGGAATAGTTACAAAAAAGGGATTGGCAGACCTAATAAGAGAAAATTTTGGTGTGAAAATCACCTTTTTTATTTTTTTAGGTCTTATAATAGCGGATATAGGAAATACTGCCACAGAATTTGCTGGGGTAGCTGGCAGTCTGCAGGTTTTTGGAATATCAAAATACATTTCTGTACCATTTAGCGCTATATTAGTATGGATTATGGTAGTTAAGGGAACATATAAATCTTCAGAAAAAATATTTTTAATATTTAGTGTGTTTTTATTGTCATATATAGCTTCAGCAATATTAGCAAGACCTAATTGGAATGAAATAGGAAATTCTATTGTAAAGCCATCTTTGGATATGAATGAACAGAGTTTAAGTATGGTAATAGGAATAGTTGGAACAACCATAGCCCCATGGATGCAGTTTTATATGCAATCTTCTGTAATAGAAAAGGGATTAAAAATTGAAGATTATAAATATGAGTTATGGGATGTGATTATAGGCTGCGTAATTACAGTTGTGGTTGCATTTTTTATAATTGTAGCCTGCGCAGCAACTTTACATGTAAAGGGAATTTCAATTAATGAAGCAAAGGATGCCGCTATAGCATTAAAACCTTTAGCAGGAAATTTTGCTTCGGAAATATTTGCAGCTGGATTATTGGTAGCATCTATATTTTCAGCAACTATACTTCCACTTGCTACTGCTTTTTATATATGTGAAGCCTTTGGATTTGAAGCGGGTATAGATAAAACTATGAATGAGGCACCACAATTTTATATATTATTTACTGCTATAATATTAATAAGTGTAGCAATAATATTAATACCAAGAGCACCTCTTATAAAAATAACTTTAGTAACTCAAGTCATTAATGGAATGTTATTGCCTGTAGTTTTAATCTGTATGATGCTCATGGTTAATAATAAGGAAATTATGGGTAAGTATGTTAATAAGGGAATAGGCAATGTTATTGGTTGGGGAACAATTATTATTTTAATAATTCTCACCTTTATACTTACATTTGAACCTTTATTTAATAAAATTTTATAGAATGTTCAAAATAAATAGCCTTATACTACAATTAAGGCTATTTATTTTTTTTCATTTATAAGTCATAATAGTTATGAGTACATTTAAATGTTTTAAAAAATCAAGGGGGCAATGCCCATGTTTTTAGATATAAAACTAAATGGAGACTCTCCTATATATATTCAAATAAAAAATTATATAGAAGAAATGATATCAAAAGGAATGCTGCAATATGGAGAAAGACTGCCTTCAACTAGAGAATTATCTAAAATGCTCAAGGTAAGCAGAAATACAGTAATTGCAGCTTATGAGTTATTACAAGATGATGGATATATAAATATTGTAAAAGGCAAAGGAACTTTTATAAATGATATTCATATAAGCAAGCAAGAAAATTGGTATATAGATTGGAGCAAAAAGGTTAATAAATATGCTATAAACTCAGAAAAATTAGATATTATGAAGAATGAATTGCAATATAAAAAGGGTATGATATCTTTTAAAAGCATATCTCCAGATGAGAATTTATTTAACATTGAAGATTTTAAAAGAGCATTTTTAAATAGAATTTCGTTAGAAGGAAATAGAATTCTTAATTATGGATATGCAAAAGGATACAAACCACTTATTGATGAATTGTTAATTTATATGATTAATAAAGGAGTAGATATAGAACATAAAGATATATTAATTACCAATGGTTTTACAGAAGCCTTTGATTTGATATTATCATCTTTGACTAATGAAGGGGATAATATATTAACTGAAAATCCAACACATAATACAGCTATAAAACTAATGAAGCTTCATGGGTTAAATATAATAGGAATATCTATGAAAACAGATGGAATGGATATAGATGATCTTTTAAATAAAATTAAGAATAATGATAGAATAAGATTAGCTTATATTATACCGTCTTATCATAATCCAACTGGAATTGTAATGCCATCACAAAAGAGAGTACAAGTTTACGATATATTAAAAAAAAATAATATTCCTGTAATTGAAGATGGATTTAATGAGGAACTAAGGTATGGTGGATCTCATATTGCTCCAATAGCTGCAATTTCAGATAAAGGTAATGGAGTAATATATGCGGGAAGCTTTTCTAAAATTTTATTTCCAGGGCTTAGAATTGGGTGGATATTAGCTGATAAAAAACTTATTTCAATTATGGAAAGTGTTAAGAGAAGCAGAAATATACATACATCATTTTTAGATCAGGCAGTTTTTTATGAATATTTAAAGCAAGGCAGTTTTGAGAAATACCTAAAAAAAGTTAAAAGAGAATATAAGGAAAAATATAAATTTGCTATAGAATGTATTAAAAAATATATACCCTATAAATATATATATGGGGAAGGTGGAATTCATTTATTTGTAAAATTAAAAGGTATTAATTCAAGAGAAGTTTTAAAAAGATGCTATACTAAAAATGTTATATTTACTCCAGGGGATATTTTTTATATAGATGATAAAGGAAGAGATACATTTAGATTGGGAATTGCTAGAAATTCTAAAAGTGAGATAGAAGATGGATTTAAGACTATAGGAGATGTAATAAAGAGTATGACATAAATTACTATTGAAGTATTGTATAGAATTTAAATATAATTAGTTAAAATGAAATAAAAATATAGGTGGGAGATAAAATGAAAAAAAAATTAATAATAATTATTGCGGCTATTATTACTATTTCTTTAACTGGATGTGGAACAGAAAGCAATAATACTAGAAAAAGTACTAATCAGTCTATAAATCAGGAAAGTTCTGTTAACGATACAAATAATGATGCTATAATAAAAGTTATAAAAAATAAAACTAAAGCAGTAAATGATGGAAATATAAATGATTATTTAAGTAATTTTGTAAAGGATACAGATACGTATAATATAGAGAAAGAAGATAAAAAAGATTATTTTTATAATTTTAAGGTTAAGCAGGAGATATCTGATCCACAAATTTTAAACAGTTCCAATAGTGAGGCTCAAGTACAGTATGTAGTAACAACTAGTAAAATTAAAGGACCTGGATTTCTAGATAGCAAAGCATTATATGTAGATAATTTTAAAAGAGTAGGTAATGATTGGAAAATAAACAATCAGGATATTTTAAAAGTTGAGTTTAAGGATGATATCTATGAAACCATATATACTAATATACAAGCTTTAAATGAAAAAGATATAAATAAGTATATGGGCACAATAGATCAAAGTGATAATGAAGCTTATAATAAATTTAAAGATGAACAATTAGATATGTTTGATAAATATGATTTGCACTACAATCTTGAAGAAGCTGATAAGTATAAAGATGGATCAGACAAGGATACTGCGGTAGGTTTTATACAAACTATTTTAAAGAGAGATAATTCTGATTTTAAAAATAATAAAACTACTGGAACAATACATCTTAAAAAGGTCAATAATCAATGGAAGATATTTAAAATAGATATACAGAAAAAAGAAGATATAAAATAATTTATTTTTAATTATAAATATACCTAAATTATTCACCAAATTTATTTTTCAGTATCTATCTTCAAGATTATGATATTTAGAGTGAATTTGGTGTTTATTTTTCATTTTAATTTAGAAATTTTCTATATAAATTTTTTCTGTTTAACTT
>Ga0334884_1001743_pt1 | contig 30734 bp, 28 predicted proteins | sample GraSluR1_MG_7_FD_207215 | JGI IMG/M metagenome (GOLD analysis project Ga0334884, IMG submission 207215) | Sludge microbial communities from methane-producing bioreactor in Wageningen University, Netherlands - Granular Sludge_12_05 R1 | ecosystem: Engineered > Bioreactor > Anaerobic >...
TCAACAAAGAAAAGATTTAATAAATAATGGCTTATATAATTATACACTACTATAATTTTTATTTTATCTTTTTGGTCTCACATCATTGACAATCCTACATTATAAAAAAAACTATTTAAAAATCCTTAAAAAAAGCCTAAAATATAATCATTTTAGGCTTTCAACTTCAAATTTTGATTAATTATGATAAAACATAATATTCAGTATCAGAAGACGCTGTAATTACTTTCAATAAACATTTATTATCTTTTTTACTTACTGTAACATTAGTAAAATTAGCAATAGTCCCAACAATAGCCTCACCATAAGAATAAATCTTATAATACACTACTTCTTCTTGAGTAACTTGCTCAAAAGTATAACCATACGCTACTGTTGAATCATAAGATAAAGTAGTTGAATAATCTCTTGTAGAACCATCCTCACCTAACCAAATAAATGAATTATCATATAAAGTAGCTCTTGCAAAGCCATTATAGAAACTTCCAATTTCTTTATACTTAAATTCATGAACAATATTACCTTCTAAGTCAATAACACCAAAAGAAGTAGCATGACCTAATACAATAACATTTTCAGTAACTGACATAATCGAAGAATTTGCAAAATCTGTAATAATACCTAAATCTCCATCAACTAATTTCCCTGAAATAATATAACGATTATCTATTACTTTTTGAGCTGAAATTGGTGATACATTAGTAAATCTTTGAAGCAATTTACCATTATTATCAATCAACCAATGTTCTGGGCTATCTGCGATAACTTTATCAGCAATTCTAAAAACAAAAGAATAAATATATGCACTTAAATTTTCACTATTAAGCATTGCTATTTTTGTACTACCTACAATGTAATCTAAATCTAAAGCTTTTACTTTTCCATCAGCTATATTAAATGCATATGAGTAAACTTTATATTTTGAACCATTATCAAAGAAAGTAAAATCTTTTGCATCATCTGCTACTTCTTTAACAGTTTGGTAAACAATTTTATCAGAAAATTCCATTGTTGACATATTAGTAGAGTCATATGTAAAACGACTTACTTCTTCTCTATCAACTCCATATCCATTATAAAAAACATAATCAATAGTACTATTTAAATTAGAAACTGTTTCATAATAAAACTCTACATTTTTCCATCTCGGAGACCATTGAAGTAATGACATATTTTCAAAAGGATCATTAACAAAGTGTCCATAACTAAACTCAGTTCTTGCATTGTTTTCTAATTTGAAATACTTTAAAACACCTACATTTGTTGCCCACTTTTCAATAACATAACCTGTATAAGTACTTGGGTCTTTTTCATAAGCTACATAATCTGAATAATACATACTAGTAATAGTCAAATTTGGAAGAGTTCCACTAGTATTAGTAATTGGACTATAAGAAATAGATCCTGTATTATCAAAGATTGTATATTCGTATTTTGTTTCGCTACCAACAATTATTGTTTTTGATGCAATAATGTATTTTGCATTAACTTGAGCAATAACATCATATTCAATCGGAACAATCAAAGTACCAGTTAAAGAATAAATTCCATATTTTGAACTATTACCAACTCTAATATAACCCTTGCTAATATAATCATTATCTATATATACTGAATCAAAATTTGCTTCAATAACATATGCATCGTCATACAATGAATAAACCCCATATTTATAAGTAACAGGATCCCCATCAATAGTTTTTTCAACTTTGATATATCCACTATAAGCAGTACCTGTAAAAGCAAGATTTGCTCCAAGTTGTCCCACTCTTTCAAGAGTTTGATAACTTACTTTTCCAGATAATGCATAATTTGTTCCATTAGCATCTAAAATACTAGCATTAATGATTTGTTTGCCCTCATCGCTATTTTGACCTGAAATAATCTCACCACTAGCATCTTTACAGCCAACTAGCCCAAGTAACACAAAGGCTAATAATATTACTAAAACCTTCTTCATTCTCATAATTTCCTCCTATTAAAATCTTACTTCATTCTAACATTTTTATACAAAAAAGTAAACAACTATTATTTTAGCTTTAATATTGACTTAATGATTAAAATTACTCCTATAAATATAATTTAACACCTAGATATCTAGGTGTTAAATTACATTACTGATTTTTCTTAATAAATACTTTAAACATTACAAACGAAAGCAAACTTAAAAAAACGCCTCCTATTAACATATATAAATAATAATTCAAATTCGTTTGATCAGTACTTTGCATTGAAATATTAAGCATAGCCTTTATTGGCCAAAAATTAGGAAATATTCCAAGTAAATATTGCTTAGCTCCTTGAAAAAATTCAAAAATTGTAAGTACTGGTAGAATGATTAAAATACCTCCACCTTTCATAAACGTAAATCCTTCAATTTTGTTTTTCGCAAAACTAGAAAAAAGTAATGCTACAACCGGTACTGCTAAACTCATAACTAATGTAAAAATAATAATTTTTATCCAAGTTAAATTATCTAAAAGCCTTATAACATCCGTCCCAACTGTAATAACAAACTTATCACTAGCAATTAATTTCAAACCACCTATAATAATAAAATTACCAATAATACTAAAAACAAACCCATAAATCATTTTAAAAGCTAGATACCCCTTTAAACTAAGTGGTGTGACCGAAAGATTTAATATTGTTTGATCATCCTTGTTTTCAATTATTGAAAAAGCGATTAACGCACCTGCCATATATGCCCCTAAAGAAAGTGATAATCCAACTAACAATTGTAATACTATAACACTAGCATTGCTATCAGCAGTTTTTTCTAAAATTGATGGAACCAAAAAACCCATCAAAAATAACATCAAAAAAGGGTAAAAAAGCATAAACAAACTTGTTGAGTCTTTAGCAATAGTTTTAAATTCATATTTTAATAAAGTTAAGTATTTTTTCATAAATTACCCCTTTACCAAGTATTTTTTTAAATTCTTATAAATATATGCAATATAAAGTATTACTCCTATACCTATTAAATAACTAAAAGATAAAATGATTAATAGTAGATCTTGAGCTTGCAAGACATTTTCAATTAAAATTTGACTTGAGTAAGACGGAGAAATAATTAAAAGCAAATCTAGGCTTTCAGGAATTACACCAACTATTGATAAAAGAGATGGCGTTAAAGTAAGTAAAGCATAAAAAATATATATTCCTAACATCTGAGAAAAATCTTTTGCATTCAAGAATAATACAAAACCTATTGCAGTATGTGAAAAAACTATTACAACTAAATATATAATCATCAAAAAGAAGTTTACACTTACTCCATGAACAAAATATGCGATCAATCCTAAAAATAACCCAGATATCAAACTCATCGCTACCGAACTCAATATTTTCGAAATAATAATGGACTTTAAACTAACAGGTGAAACTAACAATGATTTAATACTTCCTTCTTGCTTTTCTAAATAGAAAGAAGCTCCTAAATAAATAATCGTCATCATAGAAGCATCAACCATTAATAATAACGGCATTAAACTTGCTACTTCTTGACTAGAAGAAAAAAATAGAATAAAAGCCCAGATTAAACTAACAAAAACACTAATTACTAAAACTTTATATTTAATAAGTTTAATCATTTCGCCTTTAAACAAAATCATTAATTCTCTCATAATACTTCTTCACCAGTTACTTTTATAAAGATATTCTCAAGTGATGTTTCACCGCTATGTATAGTTTCTATATTTTTATTTTTAATTAATTCTAAGAATTCTTTGTTTTCACCCAATTTTTCTAATGCAAAGTTTTTCTCAGTTAGATCGCTACCATTTTCTTTGTACTCAATCTTAACTTCTTTTTTACCATACTTTAATTTTAATTCTCTTGGAGTTGAGGCCTCAACAATCTCACCTTTAGTAATAAAGATAACCTCATCACATAACTGTTCAACATCACCCATTAAATGAGTCGTAATAAAAACAGTTTTATTTTGTTTTTTAAATTCTAAAATCAAGTCTTTAATAATTCTAGCATTTGTTGGGTCAAGCCCATTAGTTGGTTCATCTAAGAAAAGAACTTTTGGATCATTCAATAAAGCTCTTATAAAATTAAGCCTTACTTTCATCCCTTTAGAGAACTCACTAACGCTTTGATTTATTGCATCACTTAAATTAACTTTTTCAAATAGTTCCATATAATTAATATTCTTTTTATAAAGTTGAGCAAAATATTTCATATTTTCTAAAGCAGTTAATTTATTAAAATGCACAGGCATCTCAAATCCAACACCTATTTCTTCATAAAACTCTTTTTTATAAGTTTTTAAATCCTTACCAAAATATAGGATTTCACCTTGATAATCACTTAAAAGCTTTGTTAGAATCTTTTGAGTGGTTGACTTACCAGCTCCACTTGGTCCTAATAATCCAACAATCTTTCCCTCTTCAACATCAAAAGAAATATTTTTAATTACTAAATCTTTTGATTTTGGATATTGAAACGACAAATTTTTAACTTCAAACACTTTTCCCATTTTATTTTTTCATTCCTTTCACAACTGTTTCTATATATTTTAGACTTTCGTCTCTTATAGACATTAAATATTCTTTTGTAACTCCTGGCTTTAATATAGTTTGTTGCAAACCAGCTAAAGCATAGCTTATAAATTTTACTACTTCTTCTTTAGTATATAAAGGATCATACTCGCTCATATCTAAATCCTCTACAAACCAACTAATTGTCATTTTTGATAATTTATCAGTTTGAGAATAAATTTTTTCTTTTATTTCAAGAGGAGGATTTGATAATGCTTCCATTAGTAAATTCATTTCATTTATACGAGTACTAAAATAATCCATTTTCCAATATGTTAGTTCAAAAGCTTTTTCATAAAAAGTTAGATTTTCTTTAAAACTTAATTTTTCTATTTCACTTACTAATTCTTCTAAATAATAAATAAATGTTTCATAATATAAATTTAGCTTAGAAACGAAATGTAAAAAAACAACACCTTTTGAAACCCCAGCATTTTTTGAAATTGTATTAGTTGATGCATTAATATAACCCTTTTCTCCAAACTCAACTAATGATTCTTTAATTATCTTTAAAGCTGTTTTATTGTATTCTTTCATTCTATTCCTCAAATAAAAATATGACCATATGGTCATATTATATTTTATCTATTTTCTTTTGTCAATGAATACTACAAAATTATTTTAATTTTATTAACAAAAACTTGCCTTCTTCATTCGTTTCTATCATTGGCGCAAGTTTTGCCATGTCCATCTTAAGGTTATTTTTTTCTAAAAATTCTTCAGCCTCAGTATTCTTACCATAAAGTTGATCTAAACTATCTAATTTACAAGATAAATATTTTGAAGCAGAAACGCTTATGACTTGAAAACCAGAACTGCTTTTTATATTATCAGGGACTGTTGCATATCTCATATAAGCAACTTGAGATTTCCCCCCTTGAGAAACTCTAAATTCAGATGTAAAGATTTTAGCATCTTTAATATCGTTGTTGGTAATAAACTCTTTTATTAAGTTACTAACATTTTCTTCGTTATCTCCGTAACAAAGAACAAAATTTAATGCAGGTTTTTCGATAATTTTAAATTCCATATATATTTTCTCCTTCTAGTCTTTATTTATTATACCAGCAATTTGATCAATTGCTCTTTTAGCCTCTGGAATAGGGTAGGCTGGAAACACATGCATCATTTTAGAGTAAATATAAAAATTTGCTTTTACATCTTGTTCTTCTAAAATATTTTTAAACTTTTTTACATCTGGATAAAATATCTCATGAGTCCCAGCAATAATTGAAACCTCAGCTACATCTTTAAAATTCCCATTAATGGGGCTTAACAAATAGTGCGAATAATCTCCAACCTTTACCCATGCATCAATCATCTTCTTAATACCTTTAGCAGCTAATACTGGATCTTTTTTTTCATAATCAATAATCTTAGGATTTGATAAGGTAATATCAGGGCAAGGTGATAATCCAATTATTTTTGAGGGTTGCGGTAATTTTAAATCTTTCAATAAAAGTCCTAAAACCAGGGCTAAATTAGCTCCAGCAGAATCTCCCATTAAAATAACATCGCAAGACCTATGAGATACAGTTAACAATTTGTAAATATTTAAAATCTTTTCATATGTTTGTTTATAATTATAGGTTGGACCTAAAGGATAAAGCGGTGCAATAATTGTAGCATCTGTTTTTTCAAATATATGTCTTAGAAAACGCCAATGGAAAAATAAAGGTTTAGCAACAAAAGCTCCTCCATGAAAATATAAAATTACTTTTTTTGATTTACCCTTGATTGTAAAACTTTCAACCCCATCTACAACAACTTTTTCAGCTAAAGCTTTATAAACTAGTGGTAGATTGTATGGTTCTTTATTTTTTTGTCTTTTATTGTCCAAATACTTTTCAGCGACTTTATCATTTTCAAAAACTTTTTTTGCATTAACTGCAAATAAAGACTTTTCAACAATACTGCTTGAAATACTTTGTTTTTTCATCTTATCTCCTACTTATAATAACTTCCTACAATTTTAATGATTTTAACTTTATTTTTTAAAGCTGCTAACAAATCATCTAAAGTTTTATTATTTATACTGCCTCGTAGTTCAACATAAAAATAATATCCCCAATCTTTATCTTTTGTTGGACGAGATATTATCTTATCCATACTAAAGCCTAATTTTGCTATTTCTTGAATAATAGAAGCTAAAGCTCCTACTTTATCTTGAGTTGTAAAAATCACACTATAACAATTGCCCTCATTTGGTAATTCTTTTGAAATAACAATAAATCTAGTTTTATTATTTTCAGAGGTGTTTATTTTCTCACAAATAATATCTAAGTTATATAAATTAGCAGTATCACTTGATGCAATAGCCGCTTTTGTTTTATCATTTGTTTCACTTACATATTTTGCTGCTAAAGCAGTATTTGCATACTCAAGCACCTTGAAATCCCTAGCTTTCAAAAACATCTGGCTTTGTGAAATTGCTTGAGGGTGTGAATATACTTCTAAAATATCTGATATTTTAGCGCCTTTAATACCAACTAAATTTTGGTCTATATGTAAATCATATATTTTAGTAATATTTAAATTATATTTAAAAAGTAAATCCAAGACCTCAGTAATCTCACCTGTAAAAGAATTCTCAATCGGTAAAACCCCATAATCAGTTTTTTTATTTTCAACAGCTAAAAAAACATCTTCAAATGTATTATATGAATTTAATTCTGAATGTTTAAATAATTTTTTTGCTGTTAAATAAGAGAAAGCTCCTTTAGTACCTTGATAGGCAATTAACCTCTGATCAAGCAAATCTCTTTGATATTCTTTTGAAGTATTCATTAAATCAGTTAAAAACATTTTATAATAATTTAAAAATTCAGTTTCTTTAATATAACTAGAATTTTTTTCTAATAAATCCACTTCTCTTTTAGAATCAAAAACTTCTAAGTTATTAGTTTTTTTATATAAAGCCACTTCTTTTACTAGTTTCATTCTTGCTTCAAAAAGCAAAGCTAACTCTTTGTCTAATTTTTCTATTTCTTTTCTTACTTCTAATAATTTATCCATATTAACCTCTTAAATAATCTATTTCCTATTGTATCATATTTTTTTTTAATAGTAAATATTAGAAATTTCCTAAATAACTTGCATTTAAATTATTTTTTTATTAAAATAACTACTAATACTTAATAATTATTTAAAGGAGGAAAATAAAAATGATTATAACAATTAAAAGTGATACCCCAAAAAATGAATTGGATGAATTTATAGCTACTTTAGAACAACAAGGCTTAAAAATTTTTGATATCGTAGGAACTCAAAAAAAAGTACTAGGATTAGTTGGTGATACTTCTTGTATTGATGAAAGAGAATTTTTGGTTTTTCCATGGGTTGAAGATGTAACTAGAATTACAGCCCCATATAAAAAAGCTAACCGCCAATTTCACCCTCATGATACAATCGTTAATGTTGGCGATATTAAAATAGGCGGAAATGAGAAAATCGTTATTATTGCTGGTCCTTGTTCTGTTGAAAGTGAAGAACAAATTTTTGAAATTTCTGAAGGTATAAAAGAAGCTGGCGCTGTAATGTTAAGAGGTGGCGCTTATAAACCTAGAACTTCACCTTATGTTTTTCAAGGGTTAAAAACTCAAGGATTAGAAATCTTATCCAAAGCAAAAGCTAAATATAATCTACCTATTGTTTCAGAGATTATGTCTAGTGATAAATTACCTGAATTCTTAGCGCAAGTTGATATCATTCAAGTTGGTGCTAGAAATATGCAAAACTTTGAACTGCTTCGAGAATTAGGCAAAATAAATAAACCTATTCTATTAAAAAGAGGTTTATCAAATACCGTTGAAGAATGGTTAATGAGTGCTGAATATATTATGTCTGAAGGAAATAATCAAGTTATTCTTTGTGAGAGAGGTATTAGAACCTTTGAAAAAGCAACAAGAAACACTCTAGATTTATCAGTAATTCCTTTGCTTAAAAAAATCACACACTTACCAATCGTAATTGATCCATCACACGCTACTGGTCATTGGGAATTAGTTGAAGCGATGTCGCTTGCTGCAATTGCTGCAGGAGCTGATGGGTTATTAATTGAAGTCCACAACAACCCTCAAAAAGCATTATCAGATGGACCTCAATCTTTAAAAATCAAAAAATTTGCTCAACTGATGGAAAAAGGAAAGGCAATTGCAAAAGTAATCGGTAGAGATATATAAAAAAAGCCATTCGGCTTTTTTTTATTTAGCTTATTAAAATTTGAAAAACTATCAATATAATTAAAAACAAAATATTTATTAAAGAAAAAAGTCCTAAATAATATAAAACCTTTTTTGGTTCTTCTTTTTTATATTGACTGAAAGTAATTAAACTAGCAAGTGATGCAAAAATAGTTCCAACTCCCCCAATATTTACAGCTACTAATAAATTAGCATAATCACTTGTAAACTTACTAAACAAAATTGCAGTGGGTACATTACTAATAAACTGACAAGATATAGCACTAACAATTAAAGTATTATATGAAACTAAATTACTAAAAAAAACATTAACACTTTCAATTCTTGCTAAATTACCAGTAAAAACAAAGAAAAAGAAAAATGTAAACAATAAACCATAATTGACTTTAAAAAATGCTTTATAGTCAACTATTAACATACCTAGTACTACTACAATTAATGCATAATAATATGGAACTATTCTAAAAACTAATGCAACTGCTACAACGAATAAAAGACTTAAGAAAACAGTTTTTACTTTTGGCAATGTATATTCTGTCTTATCAACTAAAATTAATGCATCTTTTTTAACAAACATTACACAAACAAAAATTAAAAAACTAGATAATAAAAAAGCAGGCCCCATTATTTTTACAAACTCTAAAGTACCAATATTATAATACGAAAACAAATATATGTTTTGAGGATTCCCAAAAGGAGTTACCATTCCTCCTAAATTAGCAGCAATATTTTGCATTATGAAAGCAAATGCTAAATATTCTTTTTTACCAGTTGCTCGCATCACAAAAATACCTAAAGGTAAAAAAGTAATAAGCGCCATATCATTTGCTAAAATCATCGAACCAATATATGTAGTAAACACTAGTGCTAAGATTACGTTTCTAGTGTTTTTAAATTTTAAGACAATAGCTTTAGACACTTTTTCAAAAAAATGGATATTGCTGAAACCGCAAATTACTAATAACGTTGAAAATAAACAAGCAAGCGTTGGAAAATCAAAATAACTTATATATGTTTTATCAACTGGCACAAAAAAAGCAGTTATAATACTAGCTATTAAAGCCACCATCAAAACTACATTATTCTTTTCAAAATCTAAAATGCTATAAATTATTTTTTTCAATCTAGCACTCAAATCCCTTTCCATATTAAAAGGATTCTTTTTTTAGAATCCTAAAATTTAATTACTTATATTTGTTTTTGATTTCATCAGCTTGATTACATAAATCGATTATTCTATCTTCAATTTCTTGCAATTCGAAATTGTTACGCATATCACTTTCAAAACTTCCTCTTGGCATAGTTTTCTTCATAAAAGCTGAAGCAATTGAGAAAAATATAACTGCTAAAATAATAAACAAAGCAAACAAACCGAAAAGCGGAATATTCTTTTCACTAACTGCTGCACCAATAAAAATAATTGAAAACAATAATGAAAAAATTCCCAAGAATAACAAAATGATAAAAAAAATGACTTTTGCAAAAAGCATTTTTTTCTTTTCTTGGTTTTTCATTAATCCATGGTGAACTACAACTCGCCTTTCTTCTAAACAATCTTCAATTTTTCTTTCGATTTTTACAAGCTCGTCATAGTATGGAGTATCTTGTTCGCGCCTAAATTTTAAAACAATAACCATTATGCCAGTATCAATTATCTCTTTACTAATCAATTCCCAACCAATGGATTTTTGTCTTTTGATTCTTTGCTCGATTGAGCTTTTTTCAGCACTTGCTATTTCTAGCTTTTTAATTTCATAACCCATTCTTTTCCCTCTTTGCTACTTGTATATATATTACCAATTTTTCTCATTTAAGTCAATTCAATTTTTTATGCATTTTTTTGATGCATTAGTACACCAATCCATCAAAAAAGGGACATCGCCATTTACAATCCATGTTATTATCCTTTAAATTTTAATCAGATTATATTCTATGGGATACCTTATTTTGTCTTATATAAAATGTTGATCTTCCCAAACCATCCATATTAAAACAAAAAAGGCTTGGTAACAAAGCGACGACTAATCGTTTTAATACCAAACCTAGTAATTCTAAATGGGGCGACTGATGGGAATCGAACCCACGAATGCCGGAGCCACAATCCGGAGCGTTAACCACTTCGCCACAACCGCCAGATATATAAATGGCAGGGGTAGTAGGATTTGAACCCACATTGACGGTTTTGGAGACCGCTATACTACCATTGTATGATACCCCTATCACATTGCTTAATCATTATACTAAACTTTACCAAGATTTGCAAGAATTTATTGGCTTTTTTTATTATTTATGTTACAATATAACATATTGAAAAGATTACTATTTAAGGAGTTAAAAAATGATTGAAGAAAAAATTTATGTTGCCTTAGATCCTGCTGTTGACAAAGAATTTTATGACCAAATTAAACTTTGGAAAAACAAATTAGGAAACAGCTATAACTTTATAGATGGAATTGAATTTGCAAATAAAGTTAATAAACTTAATGATGAAGTTATTAAACCTCAAATTCAAAGCAAAGTAACCGAAGCAAAAGTTGTAGTTTTGTTAATGGGTCCTACTACTAAAAGCCTTAGAAAGTTTGTTCGCTGGCAAATAGAAGCTGCTTGTAATAACCAAATCCCTTTAATTGTTATTAATACAAATGGTTTAAGATCAATTGATTTCGCAAGATGTCCTGCTTATTTAAAAAAACAAATTTCAATTCACATTCCATTTCATCCAGACATTTTAGAATTTGCTTTAGTTGATTGGCCAAAACAACACGCTATTGCTGTGGCTAAAGAGGAAAGTGGTACGTTTATCTATGATCATGAAATTTATGAAAAACTTAATATCTCTACAGTTGACTGCATTTAAACATAAAAAATCTCAAAGATATTTTCTTTGAGATTATTTTTTTAAGCACTTAAATGTTCATAAATCTTTTTACCTTTTGTTAACAACACAACTAAAACTAAAACTGTAAGTAATAATGCTAATAAGCTTCCTGCTAAATAAACATAAATTAAGTCCAAACCATTATCAAGTAATAAATACCCTACAACAATAAATATTGCTGTTACTACAAACCCACATATCATCGCAACTAGTACACTTGCACTTTGTTTTACAACCTTAGTTGGAGTATCCCAATCAAATCTTGGAAAAATCAAGTTTACTAACAAACCTAATGCGCTAATAAATATTATAAGTAAACTAGGAATTAAAATCAAAAATACAAAGCCAACTAAATTAAAACCTAAAAAAAACGTTGCTAGAATTGGATTAATAAAAATAAATGGTAAACATATTCCAATATTAACTGCCATTTTAGAAAAGAATACTTCTTCTGTTGGAATAGGAAGTGACTTCATAATCCAAAATTGTTTGCCTTCTAAAGAAATAGATGAAGCTGTTGTTGATATCATTCCATAAGTTAAAATTGAAATAGCAATTAGAATTAAATAAAATAATGAATTATCTAGTGCTACACCATTTAAAACTTCCTGTGATGATGTCAAAAAAACAACAATCATAATAGTAGACATAATCGGTCCCACAATTGTATTAAAGAAGTAAATTGGAATTGTAAAATATCTTTTAAATTCTTTTTTTATTAAAGATATTCTAATCGAACTTGGAGTTTTTGAAACATAGACATAATTCTTATTACGATAAACTCTTTTTGTTCTATCATTAGCTGCAATAAAGTTTTTCGCAACCAATAAAATAAATATAATACTTGGAATAATTGAAACTCCACTAAATATTAGCAAAGCAATAAAATCTTTTTGAATCGCAGCTACAGCAAAAACAGAAAGATAATAAATATTTTTAAATCTTTCTTCAAAGAAAGAAGCTATTTCTGCATTGCCAGTTTCTGGCATTGTAAAAGTAAAAGCCATTATTACTACTATAAAAATTAAACTTCCAACTATAGTTAGCAATTGTTTATATTTAAACTTATAAATAAAGAAACCACCAATATATCCTATAAAACCACTTAAAGCAATTGGAAAAAGAGGGGCTATCAAAAATATAAAAATAGAAATTATTAAAGATGTAAGATCAAAACTCCCGAAATAAAAATATAGTATTACTGCAGGAACATAAATAATAGAAAAGAAAAACAAATTAAGTAAGTATAATCCAAAAAGTTTAGAACTTATAATCGTTTTATTCTTTATAGGCATCGACATTAAAAAATCAAAGTCTTTAGCTCCAAACAAATAACCATTTACTTTTAATACTGTAGTAATCAAAGAAAAGAATGAAGCAACTGAAATACCTAACAATAAAATCAAGTGAATAGCATTAGCTTCATTAAAAATTTCTCCAAACATATAAAAGTAAGCACCAGCTATCCCCATAATTAATAAATAAATAAAAAGCGAAGAAAACATAAGCAAAGGGATTTTAAAATGAGATTTAGTTTTTAACCATTTAAAAACTTTATTTAATTTAAAATCACTAATTAAATTTATTTTTACTAAATTCCAAAAATTATTCATTGGCTAACTCCAAAAATACAGTTTCTAATGATTTATCTTTAGTTATTTCTTTTGTATCACCCATTGCCACAATCTTACCGTTCTTAATAATCGCTATTCTATCACATAGTTTTTCAGCTACTTCTAAAACATGAGTTGAAAAGAAAACAGAACTTCCTTGATCACATAACTCTTTCATTATTTCTTTTACTAAAAAAGCAGCTTTTGGGTCAAGTCCAACAAATGGTTCATCTAAAAACAAAAGTTTTGGTTTATGAATCAAAGCCCCGATTAAAGCTAATTTTTGTTTCATTCCATGTGAATATGATGAAATTATATCTCCTAATACAGTTTCTAGTTGAAAAATTTTTGCATATTTTTCAATAAAAACATTTCTTTCTTCTTTTGAAATACCAAATACATCACAAATAAAATTTAGATATTGACTAGCAGTTAATGTTTCGTATAAATCCGGGTTATCAGGAATATATGCAATCTTTCTTTTACATTCTAAAGGATTTTCTTTTATTGAAATATTATCGATTAATATTTCACCTTTTTCAAAACTCAACAAACCACTCGCACATTTAATTGTTGTAGTTTTTCCAGCTCCATTATGCCCAATAAATCCAAAGATTTCGCCATCTCTAATTTCAAGGCTAACATCATCTACTACCCATTTTTCTCCATCATAAGTCTTTGATAAATTTTTAATTTGAAGCATTTTAATTTCCTCCATATTGCTATTATACTACACTTATTTTTAAAAATCAATTATTAATTTTAATATATTTTTTTTTATTTTTATATATTCTTAAAGCAATTAAAGGAAAGTTATTACTTTCCTTTAACTGTTAATATAAGCATTTATTGTTGTTAGTGAAATCGCAAAACCTAAATTATCAACATCAGTGGTTACAATTTTTAAAGTATTAATACCAATTATATCACCATATATATTAAATAAAGGCCCACCACTATTTCCAGGATTAATTGCAGCATCATGTTGAATAAAAACTGAATCTTCTCCATCCATATTTCTTTCATTAAAAGAAACGATACCTAAAGTTACTGAATCATAATATTCATAGCCAACAGGATTACCCATCGCAATAACAAAATCGCCTTGCTTTATTGTTGCTTGATTACCAAAGTTTAACTTTGGTAAGTCTTTAGTACTAGTAAATTTTAAAATCGCAAGATCAAAGCCAACGCTCGATTTAACAACTTCATCAATTTCGATTTCCGTTTCATCTTCTCCGAAATAAATTTTTATAACATCTGCATCTTCTATAACATGGTAATTTGTTAGTAATGTATATTGAAATCCTTCAGTTAATATTTCTTTATCATAAATTACTCCAGAACCTACACCTACTCTATTTAACATAACTGGTGGAAAAATAGTATATTGATAATTGCTGACTCCTAAGACTGCATCTTTATTATTAGAAACTACTGTAGTTATTCTATCACTTAATGACAATAAATCAATATCTCCACTTACAGTATATGTCTCATTAATAATTTCATTAATAATTAAGTCTTGTTCATTATCAAAATTTCCAACAAATATAGTAACGCTTTTTAAAACTGAGGTATTAAAATAAGATCTTGCAGTAATAGTCGCTGCTCCGGTTGAAATACCACTAATTTCTCCACTTGTTGAAACAGTTACTACTGCTTGATTACTAGTTTCCCATACAACTGATGTATTTTCTAAATTAGAAACAGTAGCTGTTAGAGTAGCACTTTCACCAACTCTAAGACTTTGTTTGCCTGTAATAGTAATATAAGGGTTAATTTTTTCTTGAATATTTAAGATGTATGAAGCTGTATCATTTTGATAAGTTGCAGTGATCGTAACCATTCCAACTTGTTTAGCTGTAACAATACCACTCTCTGACACTTCTGCTAAAGCATTATTGCTACTTGCCCAAACAACATCATCTTGAGCAGAAACGTTTGTCTTTAATTTAACAACATCACCAACTGCTAAAACATCATTCATAGTAAAACTGATATTTTCATCACCACTACAAGCAGTTAGTGAAAATAAAGCTATTAATATGATTATTATTTTTTTCATATATACCTCCTAAAATACAATAGTCAAAGTGACTATACTAGAATCTCTATATACTTTTAACTCTGCAGTATCACCAGAACCAAGCATAAATTTAGAAATTTCAGATCTTAATTCATACGAAAAATTAGTTTGTACACCATTAAACTCTAATATAATATCTAATTCTAAAACACCAGAGGTTAAGGCTACCCCTTCATTTACTTCAAAAACAACCATTCCATAAGTAATACCTTCAGGTAAAGTATAGTTATACTCCGAAGGATCACTATAACGCTCTGGATTCATTAAAATATCTTTTACAGAAACCACAGTAATTCCTAAAATTGCCCTTTGAGGACGAATTCCTTCTTCTAACAACGCCACTATACTTAAAACCAAATTACTAGGAATTGCAAAGCCCATATTATCAACACTAACATCTGAAATCTTTGTTGAATTGATTCCAATAACTTCACCTTTTAAATTAACTAAAGCACCACCACTGCTACCTTCATTAATCGGTGAACTGTGTTGAATGTATTGAGAATCCCAATCAGAATAACCATCATTGTTTAAATCCGTTGAAACATAACGATTACTATAAGATACTAATCCTAAAGTAACACTATTATAAAAACTATATCCATAACTACTTCCAATTGAAAAACAAAATTCACCAGTTAAAACTTGGTCTGAATCAGCGAATGTTGCTGTTTCAAAATATAGAGGGCTATCAAATTTTAAAACAGCTAAATCTACTTTATCATCGTATTCAATTAATTCTGCAGTAATCTCTACTTCTTGATTATAAAACACTTTTATAACATCAGCATCAGTTATTACATGACGATTTGTTACTACATAATATCTAAAAGTCCTTATATCATCATGTTCTAGCATTGTTTCATCAGTTACTATAGTACCATCTTTTAATATCGCAATCCTTTTATATATAACACCCGAACTCTCAGAAAAGATTGTTGCTATACCATAATTATTGTATTGATAATTACTAATTCCAATTACTGAATTATATGCTTTTTTTATAATTGGTTCTAAAAAATTATTTTCTTGAGTTAAATCTAGATTCTTATCTACTAAAGTTATATCGATATCTATTTCATCATCAACATTAGAAAGCGATTCATCATAAACTAATATTTCAATCTCACCTACTAATTCAGGGTTATCAGTTGATGTAGCTAATATTCTAGCAAGTCCGCAAGACACCCCAGTAACAACGCCACTTGGCAAAACTGTTGCTATAGTTTCATCCAAACTTTCCCATATCACACTTTGATTAAGACTATTAGGGATAACATTCGCAGTCAAGCTGATATTTTCGCCTATAACCACCCCTTGTTGCCCTACAATCGATATTTCTTCCTTAATCAACACAATACCAGTTAATTTTAAAACTAGATTAGCGCTTTGATTATAAGCAAAAAATGTAACAGTGCCTATAGTCTTTGGTGTAACTAATCCAGCTGAAGTAACATCAGCAATAGTTTCATCGCTAGTTTCCCAAAAAACATTTTGCATATTATATTTTGTTGAAAGCTGTATCTCTTTACCAACATATAAATAAAGTGTTTCTTCATCTAAAGATAAAGTAAGCAAATTATCTTTACTGCAAGCACTTAAGGTAAAAAGAAGCAATATTATAAATAAAATTTTTCTCATATTTCCTCCTAAAGATTTAAGCCTACTACCTCATCAACCGGCAGAGAAAAACAGATAGCATGAGCCTCAGTTGTAATGCCCCACTTATCAGCGATTCCTTGCATAATATTTTTTTTATCTTCTATTGGTGATAAAATTAAAATAATATCTTTTTCAGGATGAATCTCAATCCCTAAAAACTTTTTAACATCAGATGAGGCAGTTGATCTACCAGACATTATCGTACCACCTTTAGCATTAAAACTTCTTGCAGTATTCATAATTTCCTCAGCAAAACCATGATTACAAACTATCATAATTAATTCTATTTTTTTATCATTCATTTTGTTCACCTTTTTTTCCTAATAATTCATTTAAAGCACTAATACCAAAAATACTGTTAATTGAGATTGTAAAGGCTATTCCAGAATTTGGAGTTTTAAAATTCATTTTTTTATCCCAAATTTCTAAAATCATATGAGCTTCAGTTGTATAAGCAAATGTAAAAACTACATCTTTTTCTTCTTCACCAATACCTAAACAATTTAAGACATCAGAACATGCCGTTCCTTTTCCTAAATTAATTATTTGAATCCCTTTAACTAAAGGACAATCAATTAGTTTTTTACCTAAACCTCTTTCAACTATTCCAATAACCAATTTTAATTTTTCGTTATTCATATTGCTCTCCTGAAAAATCAATCATTTCTTCCTTAATCTTGACTTTACTATTTTTAATAACTTTATATTTATAAACTAGTCCAAGTATTTGGATGCTAATTAGTGGCATAAGCGCTACTAACGAAACAAGTCCAAAAGCATTAGACATAATCATTGCACTATTGTTGTTTTCTAAAAACATCGAAGCTCCTAAACTAAAAGCTACTAAAAACGTTGCAGTTAAAGGCCCTGATGCAACCCCACCTGAATCAAAAGCAATCGCCGAAAATAAGTTTGGAACTAAAAACGTTAAAACCAAAGCGATTAAATACCCAGGCACTATAATATATAAAATACTAAAACCTAATAAAACTCTTAACATTGACAGCGCCATCGCTACTGCGATACTTAAAGAAATAGTAACCAACATTATTTTTCTTGAGATAGTACCTGCTGTAATATTTTCAACTTCTTTATTTAAGACATAAATGGCTGGTTCTGCCATTACTACTACAAGCCCAAAAATAAAACCTATCGGAATCAATATCCAGTTATAATTCAAACCAGCAATTATCGCTCCTAAAGCTTTACCAACAGGTAAAAAACCAACATTTGCACCTACTAAGAAAAACAACAATCCTAAAAATGTATAAATTAATCCAAAACTTACTCTTAAAGTCTTTTGTTTAGAAAATTTAAAAGCAAATATATTAAAAAGATAAAACACAATCGCTATTGGAAAAAGCATAAAAAAGATATCTTTTGCTTGTAAAATGATTTCTTTTCCAACTGCACTTAGAATTTCTTTAATGTTATCAAACTCAATTGTTGATACTAATTCAATATTAGCATCACTTGGCTTATAAAAAACCCCTAAAAGTAATACCGCTAAAATTGGTCCAATAGAACAAACCGCAACTAAACCAAAACTATCTTCTTCTTTTGCCTTATCACCACGAACTGATGCTATACCTACACCAAAGGCTAGAATAAATGGTACTGTCATTGGTCCGGTAGTAGCTCCACCTGAGTCAAAGGCTAGAGGTAAAAATTCTTTCGGAACAAAAAAAACTAAAATAAATACTATTGCATATCCAACTAACAAAACATATTTTAATCTGATTTTAAATAAAATTCTTAAAACCGATATTACAAAAAACAAACCAACTCCAATTGCAATTGCTATAATCAAAGCAGTTTTTGGAATTGCATCACCAATTTGACCAGCAAGGACTATTACACCTGGTTCGGTTATAGTAATCAAAACTCCCATAAGAATAACAAAAATAACCAGTAAAACTAAATTTCGTTTTTTAACTAGATAATTACCCATGCTTTCTCCAATAGGTAACATCGCAATCTCAGCCCCTAAAGAAAACAAACCCATGCCAAGTATTAAAAAAATCGTCGCAACAAAAAACAAAAAATAACTATATACATTAAAAGGTATAAAGATTATCATTAAAAAAAGTATTGTGAAAGCAACGGGCAAAATAGATGTCAAAGCTTCTAAAAGCTTTTTATTTAAAACTTTATAAATTTTAATCTCCCCCTTAATTTTAACCATATTAATTTTATCATACCATACTATTTTTTGCAATCAAAAACGAATCAAACAAAAGCTCGATTCGTTATTTAATCATATCTGAAATTATTTTTTTCTTCATAGTTTTGTTGACATAGTTCTTCTTATTAAAAACATCATATTGATTTTCTCTACAAGCCTCTAAAATACCTTTATAATACAAAAGGGATAACAATACAGCATTCCTAGCATCCGAATCAATTTTTCCAATATCTTTGATTGCTTGATCATAATACTCATCAGCTTTTTTAGCTAAGTCTTCAAAAAGTTGTATGAATTTATCATTAACTATTTGAGATTTAATGTCATAGTTATATTTTAAAAGTAATTCTTTTGGAATATAAACTTTTGAATTTCTATAATCCTCTCCAACATCTCTTAAAATATTAGTTATTTGCATTGCATAACCTAAATTTATCGCTAGGGGTCTTAACTCTTTATGATTCCTTGGTGATAAAATTGGCAAAATCATTAACCCAACTGTGCTTGCAACTAAATAACAATATTCTAAAAGTTCTTCAAAAGTTTTATAACTTTTTTTAACGTAATCCATTTTTTGCCCTTTAATCATATCTAAGAAAGGTTCAACATCCATTTCGTATTTATTAAAAACTCTTTTTAAAGAACGCCAAAGAAAGTCTTTTTTATTATTAGATGTTTTTAAATCTAATAAATCTGTTTCAAATTTTTTTAAAGCTTCTATATCCTTTTCATTATCGATTAAATCATCAGCTTTTCTACAAAAAGCATAAATAGTAAAAATTGCAGTTCTTTTACTTTTGTTTTCTACTTTACAAAAAGCTTTAAAGAATGATTGCGAATTAACTTTTATAACTTTTTTACATTTGATATCATCTACAAACTTCATCATTTTTATTTATTATCCTTTATAATTTCTGAAACTGCTAATTTAGCACTTGTTAAAACAATTGGGACACCCGCTCCTGGGTGATTAGAACTGCCCGCAAAATATAAATTCTTAACAACTCTAGATCTATTTTGTGGTCTAAAATAATTACTTTGTAATAGAGTTGGTTTCAATCCAAATGTTGCACCTTTAAACAACATAAATTTTTCTTTAAAATCTTCAGGACTAAAAGGAATTTGAACTTCAATATGTTTTCTAATATCTTCAAAACCTTTTACTTTTTCAATCATATCTAATATTTTTTCAGAATAACTAGTGACTAAATCTTTATTCCATTTATTATCACTATTATGCAAATTAGGCACAGGCACTAATACATAAAGTAATTCTTTGCCACTAGGAGCTACACTCTCATCAATTTGACTTGGTGAATATAAATAAAATGATGGATCATCAGGAATTCTATCTTCAAATATATCATTAATATTTTTATCGAAATCTTTTGCAAATCTAATATTATGAACAGGTAAATTTGGATATTTTTTATCTAAGCCTAGATAAAGCATAAATGATGATGATGAATATTCCATCTTTTCAATTTTTTTAGTCTTATACTTGCCTTTATCTTTTTCATCCTTAACTAGATATTTCATAGCATACGGAAAATCAGCGTTTGAAAGCACTATATCAAACTTTTTAATTTCTCTATCAATTAATAATCCTTGAACTTTTTTCTTGTCAATAACAATTTCTTCAACCTTAGTGTTGAAGTGAATTTTTCCTCCAAGTTCTAAGAATAATTTCTCCATGGCTTTTGCATAAGCATACATTCCACCTTTAATATACCAAACTCCATAAAGCAATTCAATCATTGGAATTATCGTATAGATTGAAGGCCCTGTGTATGGAGATATTCCAATATATAAAGTTTGAAAAGCTAAAGCTTTACGCAAATTTTCATCTTTAACAAACTTAGCAATTGATGTATAAGCACTATTTAATGTCTTTAATTTATAGGCTGCAACTAAAGATTTAAAGTTATAAAAGTCACTTGGCTTACGATATGCTTTTTCAATAAAATCTTTTTTAGCAATTAAAAACCTCTTATAAACATCAGCGATATATTCTAAATATCCTAAAGCATCCTTCTCGCTCACACTCTCTAGATGTTTCATCATTTTTGTTAGATGATTAGAAGCATCAACTTGTTCACCATTTGGATAGTTTAAAGAATACATCGGATCTAATTCTTGCATAGAAATATAATCATCGGGATTTTTTGAAGCATAGGTAAAAACTTCTTTATAAATTTCAGGCATCATAACAATCGTTGGCCCTACATCAAATGAAAATCCATTTTTCTTAATAACACTCATTCTTCCGCCTACGATTGAATTTTTTTCAAAAATTTCAACATCGTAGCCGTTTACTTTTAGTCTTATCGCCGAGGCTAAACCAGCAACCCCAGAACCAATTATCGCAACTTTCTTCATATTTTCTCTCTTTCTTTTACTCTTAATACTGACTGACTGTTATCATCCTTTGAGCAACAAATGTTGTTCCTTCAATTTCTGCGTATATAGTTACATTCCCAGCAGAATTAGCCGTAACTAATCCTGTTTGATCAACTGTTGCTACACCATTATTACTGCTACTCCAAATAACATTTAAAGATCCATTTTCAGGAGTTATAGTATATCCTAATTGCATAGTTTGACCAATAGCTAAACTACTAGATCCACCTGTAATTGTAATAGTATAATTTTCAACTGGCGGATTAGAATCAGTTACAGTTATTTCAATTGTATCATATGCATTTGAATTACTTACTAAATAAGCAGTAATTATAACACTTCCAGCACTAACTGCTGTAACAATTCCATTAGTTACATAAGCTATATTAGTATTACTAGAAATCCAAGCAATAGTACCACCAACTGATGATGTAGCAGTTAATGTAATTTGATTACCTACTTCTACTTCATTTAAACCCGTAATCGTAACTGTAGGTGTAATAGCTTCTGTTACAGTAATATTTGAAAAGGCTACTATCTCATCCCCTGATATATTAACTATCAAGTATATTGTAACTGTACCAATACTTATACCTTGAACTAGACCTGTTGAACTAACCGATGCAACAGCACTATTACTGCTTTCCCAAGAAACTGTAGCACCAGGAGTTGCTGGGTCTATAACATAACCTAACTGCAAATCTTCACCAACTGTTATACTTTTTGAATTTGTAATATAAACATCAGGATTAGCACTTGAATTATCCAGAACCGTAATTTGGTGAGTTGCATATATTAGCGGATCAGTTGAAAGTGTTGCTGTAATATTAACAACTCCAACTGCTACTCCTAAAACTAGACCACTATTAACGATTGCAACATTTGAGTTACTACTACTCCAAGTAACACTACCACCATTTGAAGCTGTAGCAAGTAAAGTCACTGTATCTCCTATATTAACATCATGTGCTCCAGTAATTGAAACAGTAACAACCTCAGTATCAGTAACTGTTATGTTTACAGAAGATACAACTGATGTCCCTTCAATTGTTGCATAGATAATCACTGTTCCTGCTAAAACTGCAGTTACTAGTCCAGTTGAAGAAACTGTTGCTACACTTGTGTTACTTGAATCCCACAAAACAACTGCACTGCTATTTACAGGGCTAATCGTATAGCCTAGTTGTCTAGTATTGCCAACAACCATGTTAGCAGAATTAGTTATAGTAATTGTAGTTCCTGGTCCTGATTCTAAAACTGTAATATTATGAGTTGCCATAACGCCAGAATCAGATACTAAATAGGCTGTAATGCTTACAGTTCCACTAGCAACACCATAAACAACACCATTATTTACAAAAGCTATATTACTATTACTTGTAGACCAAGCAATAGTACCAGTTATACTACATTCAGCTTTCAAAGTTATTTGATTACCTTTTATTATTTGATTACCACCAGTTATTGTCATAGTACCAGTTGGTAAACTTCCTTCTAAAACAACCTCTACTTCATGGGTTGCAATAACACTAGAATCAGTTTGTAGATAAGCTGATATTATAACACTACCTACAGCCAATCCTAAAACACTACCATTGTTAACTAAAGCTTTATCTGTATCACTACTTTCCCAAACAATCGTGCCTTCTTCTGAACAATCAACTATTAAATTAATTGTATTAGCCAAAACAACCTCATTTGGTCCTGTGATAGTAATTGTAGGTGCGGTTACTATTAATAATGTAACTGTACTAGAAATAGTCGGATTAGCAGTTAATGTTGCAGTAATTACTACTGAACCTTCACTAACTCCAGTAACTAGTCCACTAGATGATACAGTTGCCATACTAGTATGGTTAGACTCATAACTAACTACAACACCTTCTGGAACTAAACTTAACTGCATTGTACTACCTGTATATAAATAACTATTAGGTCTTATTAACATAATAGAAGTTGGAACTATATAAATTTCTATAGTATCTAATACTTCTTCATCCTCATCTAATGTTACTGTTATATCAACAAACCCACCTTTTACAGCTGTAATCAAGCCAGTAGAACTTACTGTAGCAATACTGTCATCCTCACTAGAAAAACTATATGTTGCATTTTTAGGTGTCACAGTAACAACAGCTTGCGCAGTAGAACCTACTGTAATCTGATTAGCTGTACCAGTCAAACTAATCGTTCTTACAACATCTAAGATTTGAATTTCAACTTCATCATATATACTAGAACCCTCAATCATTGCAGTAATCGTTACTATTCCTATTTGGTGAGCTTCAAGCAGACCACTTGAATTAATACTAGCAATCGCAGTATTACTACTACTCCAAAGAACTACTATTGTTTCATCTGTGAAATTTAGCGAATAACTTAATTGTAATTCTTCACCTAAATCAACATCTGTATCATTACCAATAATTATTTTTTGAGTCAAGCCTTCTTGATTTTCAAAAACCTCAATTTCATAAGATGTAATAAGAGTAGGATCACTAGTTAAATAAGCGATGATATCAACCACTCCAGCTGCAACACCTGTAACTACACCACTACTGTCTACAGTTGCAATATTTTTATTGCTTGAAGCCCAAGATATACTACCCTCAACTGAACATGTAGCAGAAAGTGTTATAGTTTTTGAAACAAGCAATTCATTAAAACCAGTTATTGAAATAGTTTCCCCGGTATTAGGACTCATAACTAAAATATTATGAGTTACAAAAACACTTGAATCACTAGTCAAACTAGCTATTATCGTTACTTGGCCTACAGACATTCCATAGACAATTCCATTAACAACGGTTGCAACAAAAGGATTACTACTAGACCAAGAAAAAATTGGACTTCCTAATGATACTGAGGCACTAAGTGTTGTTGCCTCACCAACAAAAATTGAATTTTCTCCAGTTATCGTTATAACAGGTTTAGCAACTTCTCCTGTGACTGTTATAACATAAGTTGCACTAAACTCATCTTCGTATCCTGCATATGCCACAACTACTAAGTTTCCAGCACTCAAAGCTGTTAGTAATCCAGTACTTGATATAGTTGCTAAAGATGTATTAGTACTAACCCATTTTATTTCCGAATAATAAGTTGATGAAAAATTAGCATGAAGCTGTAAAGTCGCTCCACTCGCAACAGTATTATTAGGTGCACTAATACTCATATTCACCGTTGTAATATCGTTTATATAAATTCTATAATTCTTACTGATAACAGGATTACTAACTAAAGTAGCTGTAATTTCAACAATTCCTTTTTGAAGAGGATTTACAACCCCTTCATTATCTACAGTTGCCTTTGTTTCATCACTGCTACTCCAATTAACTACTGCATCAGTATTATATGGTCTTTCTACTGCAATCAAGGTTGCACTAGTTCCAACTTGAAAATATTTTTTCCCTAATATATCAACCGAAACTTCTATTTGAGCTTCTTGAACTTCAAAAATTAAATAAGCTCTTATCTTTGTATCTGTACTTAAAATTGCACTAACTACAGCTGTCCCTACCGAATTAGCAGTTGCTGTATTTCCACTTATACTTACAATAGAGGCTGCATCAGAAGAAAAAGTTACTAACGAAGGATTAGTTATATTTTCTAAAACCGGAGCAAGTACAGCTGTATCACCAACAAACATATCTATTTTACTATTAGCAAAGCTAATACTTGGTGTAATATCTTCTAAACTTTGACCTACAATTATATCTACTGAATCAGATTTTGTAGTTCCAACTATCGTTACCGTAATCGTTGTATAGCCACTCGTAAAAGCTCTAACCAAACCAGAATTGCTAACATTAGCAACACTAGGAGTACTACTGTGCCATTGAAGTTGTGAAGAACTTCCATTAACATTACTTATAGTATATGCAAGTTGTAATTCGTCACCAATAATCAAATTAGTAGCATTGGTAATTTCTATATCCCTTTGATCAATGTGTTCTTCAATAACCTCAATATCCACCGGATACTGCTCACCTTCATAAGTAACAACAATCATTTTACTTCCAATAGTCGTAGTATCAAACCCAGATACCATATTTTCTTCAACAACAATATTTAAAACTGTCTCATCAGTATAAGTTCTCTTTATAATTAAGCCAGATAAATTTATCTCTTCACCCAGTTCATACACCGTATTAAAGTTTGTTGAATCTAAAGAAACAACATAAGTAGCTTCAGCTGGTTTACATGCACTTAAAATAAATAAAAAGAAAAGAGGTATTATGAATAACCACTTCTTCTTAGCAAGGATTTTTTTTATCATATAATCACCTCTTAAAATTTCATTATTATTAAAGTTTTATACTTTATTATACCATATTTTACTTAAAATAAAGTGCTTTTTTTAACAAAAAGAAAAAGGTAAAAATAAATTTTACCTTTAAAAGCATCTTCCATTCATATTTTTATAGCAATTAGGATTTGCACCAGCCTTTTCACAACGATAACAAATTTCATTTTTAAGTGGTTTATCCGCATAAAAATCTTCAATATTTTCTAAAGTTGTTGTAGCTATATTTTTAAGTGCTTCATCAGTTAAAAACGCTTGATGAGATGTAATAATAACATTCGGTAAAGCTAGTAAAGCTGAAAGTACTTCATCTTTCATTATAACATTTGAAAAGTCTTCAAAAAAGAATTCTGATTCTTCTTCATAAACATCAAGTCCTGCTGCTTTAATCTTACCTTCTTTTAAACTATTAAGTAAAGCTTCGCTATCTATCAAAGCTCCTCTTGATGTATTTATTAAGACAACCCCATTTTTCATTTTTTCAATATTAGTTTTATCTATTAAATGATATGTATCCCCAGTTAATGGACAGTGAAGTGAAATTACATCACTTTTACTAAATAATTCATCAAGAGTTACATAATTTATATCTCTATCTTTTAAAGGAAACAAATCGTAAGCAATTACATTCATATTAAATCCCTTAGCTATATCTATGAATACTTGACCAATTTTTCCTGTTCCAATAACTCCGACCGTCTTACCTTTTAAATCAAAACCAGTCAAACCACTAATACTAAAATTATGATCTCTAGTTCTTGCATAAGCTCTATGTATCTTTCTATTTAAAGAAAGTAATAAAGCAAAAGCATGTTCTGCAACAGCGTAAGGAGAATATCCAGGAACTCTTGCAACATGAATTTTTTTATAAGCTGCCTTAACATCTACGTTGTTATATCCCGCACAACGCATAGCAATAAACTCAACACCATTATTAGATAAAACTGAAAGTACTTTTTCACTCAAATCATCATTAACAAATGCAACAACAACATCAAAGCCTTTAGTAAGTTGAGCAGTCTCTAAATTAAGTTTATACTCATAATAACTAATGTCATATTTATTTTTAAAAAGCTTGTCAAACCATACTTTATCATATGGTTTAGCATCGAAAAATGCAATTTTTTTCATTTTAAGCCCTCGACTATTTTTTAGTATCTTCAGTTCCTTCTTCACTTTCTTCTGCAGTAGTTTCTTCAGCAGCTTCAGTTCTTTCAATCTTAATACTTGGTTCTTTAACTATTAAAACCATTTTTTCAGGATCTTCTAAAATTCTTAAATCTTTTGATGCTTTTGCAACCAAATCTTTAACATATACAGCATCACCAGCGTTGAAATTTGAAACATCTATATCAAAACTTGTAATTCCTTTACCTACACCATATTCAGTTTCAATAGTTGTTGAAACTATTTGAACAAATAGTTTTCTTTTTTCAACAGCATCTTTATGAAGTGCAACTACAGGAATATGAGTAATCATCTTATCTTTTTCAGAAACTTTTTGTAAATCAAAATGAATAATTTTGTTTCCTCTATAAGCATCTAATTGAACCTCTTTTAAATATACAGTATGAGTTTTACCATCAAGTTCAACTTTAAATGTTTTACTTTTACCAAACTCATTAAGTGCATTTTTAATTAATTTCTCTTCTACCTTTACAACTAAAGTGTCAATCTTTTTACCATAGACAATACCTGGTACCATATTAGCATTACGTACCTCTTTTACTGATTCTTTTCTTAATTCTAATTTCATTTTTTTACCCCTTTTTCATCATTTTTTATATTATATCACGTTTTTTATTTTTTGTCCACCAATTAAAAAACACTCTTCTAGAGCGTTCTTTAAGGCCTATATATTATTACAATATCATCAATATTTAAATCTTGTCTTATACTCGGCTTACCTGTTTGGCCTGCAAAACTAAAGGCGACGTTTAAACAAAGATATAATACAAGCAAAATTGCAATTGTTTTTTTGCGCATAGATATCGCCTCCGGTTCTTCCCCCCTCTTCTACATTCTCTTTTCCCAACTTTATTATACTATACTTTTCAATAATGTACAAGCGTTTACATCCTTTTTTTTACAAAAATAAAAAAAATACTCCTGAACATTCATTCAGGAGTAAATTATTTTAACGATTTGTTAGTACATCCCATAAACTTCTAAAACTATCACTTGCAAGAACTGGAGCAATAATTAAAGAAATAATAGACATCAATTTAATCAAAATATCCATAGCAGGTCCAGCAGTATCTTTAAAAGGATCACCAACTGTATCTCCAGTTACAGTAGCCTTATGAGTTTCACTACCTTTTCCGCCATGATTTCCTTCTTCAACATACTTCTTAGCATTATCCCAAGCTCCACCAGCATTAGCCATAAATACAGCCAACATAATAGCACTAACTAATCCACCAACTAGTAATCCGCCAAGTCCAGCAGGACCAATTAATAGACCAGCAGCAACAGGTGATACAATAGCGATAACTCCAGGAATAACCATTTCTTTTAAAGCCGCTTTTGTAGAAATATCAACGCATCTTGCATAATCAGGTTTACTAGTACCTTCCATGATGCCTGGGTCTTCTCTAAATTGACGACGAACTTCTTCTATCATATGATTAGCCGCTTTACCAACAGACTTAATTGTAAGTGAAGAGAATAAATATGGTAACATCGCACCAACTAATACGCCTGAAATAACCTCAGGAGCTATTAAGTCAATCGCAGTAAGTTCAGCAACTTGTGCATACGCAACAAACAATGCTAAAGATGTTAATGTTGCAGAACCAATACAGAACCCTTTTCCAATTGCAGCAGTTGTATTACCAACTGAATCAAGTTTATCTGTAATTTTTCTGACACTCTTATCTAATTTTGACATTTCAGCAATACCACCAGCATTATCTGAAATAGGTCCATAACCATCAACACTAATTGTAATACCTGCAGTTGAAAGCATACCAACAGCAGCTAAACCAATTCCATATAATCCAAAAGCAAAGTATGAAACAACGATACCTAAAACTAATACAACAATAGTTAAAGCAGTTGACTGCATACCACTACCAAAACCAGCAATGATATTTGTTGCATGTCCTGTTTCAGATTGAGCAGCAATAGCTTTTACTTGTTTATAATCACTTGATGTATACCATTCAGCAATTCTACCAACCATTACACCTGCAAACAAACCAGCAACAATTGCAAAGAATGCTCCAAATGTATCTAAATATAACCAACTCAAAAGTAACGCACCAACTAAAACTATTCCAGTTGCAACATAAGTTGCAATTGCTAAAGTTTTTTGAGGGTTTTTCCATTCACGCATTCTAATAAATAATACACTTAATAAAGATGCTAAAATTCCAATAGCTGAAATGATTAATGGAAATAAAATATAATTTAAACTTGCTTCAATTGTTACAGCATAAATAGAACCAAGTGCTAAAGCTGAAATAATAGATCCAACATATGACTCACACAAGTCACTACCCATACCAGCGATATCACCAACGTTATCTCCAACGTTATCTGCGATAACTGCAGGATTTCTTGGATCATCTTCTGGAATACCAGCTTCTACTTTACCAACTAAGTCAGCTCCAACATCAGCCGCTTTTGTATAAATTCCTCCACCAACACGGGCAAATAATGCTATTAATGAACAACCAAGTCCATATCCACTAACTACATGAACAGCAACAGTTATATCAAAAATTGCATAAAATGCTAAAAATAATGAAGTTAATCCTAACAAGCCTAGCCCTACAACTACTAAACCTAAAATTGATCCTCCACTAAAAGCAACTCTTAAAGCTGCAGGCATTCCACCAACTTGAGCAGAATGAGTAGTTCTTGAGTTTGCTCTAACAGCAGCTTGCATACCAATGAATCCAGCTAAACCAGAAAACAATGCACCAACTAAAAAACAAATTGTTGCTTGCCATCCAACTCCCTCAGCATGTTCAAGACCAGGAATAAAACCAATTGCTGTAAGAAATAAACTTACTATAATAAAAATAGGAATCATAACCTTATATTCACGTTTAAGGAAAGCCATTGCTCCTTCTTGAATATACTTAGAAATTTCTACTACTGTTTGGTTTTCTACCTTAATGGCATTAACCTTTTTAAATAAAGCAGCTACATACACTAGTGTAATTAGCGTAGATGCAATTACCAAAATCAAAATAATCAAAGTTGTCGAACTCATAAATTTATCACTCCTTATTGTGTATTTTTACGACACTTTTAGTATTATAACACTTTATTTTAAAAATACAAGCGTTTTTTTACAAAAAAGTATTGTCTATTGTTTCTATACTTTTTTTCTTTAAAATTTCTTTAGTTTTTACTAAATCGTCAACTTTTATTAATATTAACGCTTTATTATCTTTTATGCCTAAAGTATATAAATAGCTTATAAAAATATTTTCTTCTTCTAAAATCTTTAATATTTTTGCAAGTCCTCCGGGTTTATCATCTACATGAAATGCTAACAAGTCATTGCAAGAAACTACAAAACCAGCTTTTGTTAAAACTTCTTTTGCTAATTCATTATCATAAGTTAACAATCTTACAACTCCATAATCACTAGCATCTGCTAAAGACACTGCAGCTAAGTTAATATTATTCTCAGCTAATATCTTACACATTTCACTCAATCTTCCTGTTCTGTTTTCTAAAAAAACAGCTATTTGATTTATCATTTTTCCCTAGTATAATAAATACAAAGTGTTTATTAATAAATTAATTCATACTTTTGTATTTAAAATACACTCCTTTCCTTATATTAATATTTCAATTTATATATTTGAGCCTCTATATTTATCATTTATTG
>Ga0334884_1001746_pt1 | contig 30691 bp, 14 predicted proteins | sample GraSluR1_MG_7_FD_207215 | JGI IMG/M metagenome (GOLD analysis project Ga0334884, IMG submission 207215) | Sludge microbial communities from methane-producing bioreactor in Wageningen University, Netherlands - Granular Sludge_12_05 R1 | ecosystem: Engineered > Bioreactor > Anaerobic >...
CGGCATCCTTGAAGACGATTTCCCCGCTTTCAACCGGGGCACCGTCGAAGGTGACCGTTCCGGTGACCCGATGGGTGACCGGCCCGCCGGGACCGCAACCGACCAGGAACAGTACCGAAACGAGCAACGGAACCAACGCACGGTAACTTCTCATGGGAGTCTTGCACCTTTGGGAAAGGGAAAGCGACCGTCCCTTGGGCCGGCCTCGATTGCGCTGCGCGCCCTTCCTTGAACGACACTAGAACTGGCCGGCGACTTCTCCCTGGCGCCGGGTGCCAATCGCATGGTAGGTCGGCAAGTCGATCGTTTCGGAGATGAAACGGACCGACCCGTCGACAAGGACGAAGACCGCGCCGCCGGGATGATAGCTTCGGGCGAAATTGTAGTGGGGCAACGTGCTCATGGTCCCCACGCAGGGGGCTCGCGGGAAGTTCTCGTCTTTGCAGGTATAGATCCTGTCGGCGACGGGCGTGTTGGGAGGCTCCATCGTGGTGAAGCCGTAGCTGCCGTGAGGCGCGCCGCCCCAATACCCGCCGGCGCCGCCCCACCCGGAACCGTTCGGCCCGCTGACGCTCGATCCGCGCACGATGCTCTCGCTCGCCAACAGCGTGTTGGAGGTGCCGTCGACGACGTCGTTGAAGCTCACGGAGGAACGCCGCCAGAACATGCCCCGAAGCTCTCGGGTGCCGTACGGCATTCCGTTCTGAGTCGGGTCGTTCGCATCGTTCAGGCCGTCCCCGGTGCACACGATGTAGTTGCCCTGGGCTCCGTCGGCATTCGACCTCCTGCCGCCGCTGCCGCCGTAGGCCGGCTGGGCACCGTCCGAAGGACAGTGGAAGGCGGGGATCTGGGCGTCCCGCACTGCCGGGTCGACGTCCATGACCCAGAGCTGAGTGTCTGCCATGTACCTGTCGTACAACGGCTGCTGCTCGATGAACGGCCAGATCTCCTGAGCCCAGCATGTCCGCCGGTGCAAATCGGTCGTCTCGATGTACCCATACGGAAACGCCTTGCTGCGGTCGTGGTAGTTGTGCATCGCCAAGCCGATCTGCTTGAGATTGTTCGTGCACTGCGACCGCCGTGCCGCCTCGCGCGCCGCCTGAACGGCGGGAAGCAGCAGCGCGATCAAGATGCCGATGATGGCGATCACCACCAGCAGCTCGACGAGGGTGAAGGCTCGACTTTTCCTCATTTGGGAAACCTCCTCTTGCAAAAAACGGAATGAATTACACCTTTTCGGCCAATCGTTCGACCACCGTTCGCACCCGGAAATCGACCCGGCTGAGAAGTTCTGAAACGAACCTTGGCCATGACTTGGCAGAAAACGACTTGCAGTTTAGCAGGCTCCTCGGCGGTGTCAACAATCCGGCGCTTGATTCTCCGGAGACTTGTCGCCGCGGAGCCGCGGCGCGCCGATCGAGCGATGTCATGCCACGATCCGGCCGGGCGCACCCCCCCGACAAGGTCGGGTTGTACGGTCATTGGCGGCCATGGGATAACGACGGCCACGTTCCGGCGGGACGCGGGCATCGGCATGGTCGACGGGCCGCTCAAAGCCTGGAAGACCAAGCCATTGCCAGCAGCGGTAGGCTGCGGCCCGGGGGCGCATAATGGTCGATCGGACGAGGACGATTGCCCAAGGGAACCGGTCCGGCACCGTCACGATCAAGACGCCGCCCTCGTCGCGCGGAGGCCGAGCGTCGGCCTTGGTGGCGTTTCGCCCCAGGCATCTCCACGTCCGTCGAGGGACGACCTCTTCGACGACAATCCGCCGGTGCGTGGCGCATGGTCGAGCCACGGCCGCCTTGGCGACTTGCCGTTACTCTTCCTCGTCGCTGGTGAGGGCGAAGTCGAGTTGCCGGTTTCCGCCGGCGGGCACTTCGGCGGTCAACTCCGTCTCGGTGTTGTACCGGGCCGGGATGTACATCTCGCCTTTGGGGACCTTTTCGTCGGGGTTCGACTCGTCGAACTCGCCGGGAATAATCCGCGAGGCCCTGATTTCAACGGTCATTCTCCCGGCAAGAGCCTCCAACTCATACTTGCCGTTCTGGATGGGCGCGCTGAATGCTCGCTCATCGCCTTCGACGGCGCGGAATTGGATTCGGCCCTCCGGGATCGGCTGACCGTCAAACGTGACCGTGCCGCTCACCGGGTGCAGATCGAGTGCCGAGGGACCGCAGCCAACGAGGGTTGCGAGTGCCAGCAGCGCAAGCACGATCGTCGTGGGACGCATGCGCATGGGTGTCTTCCTGAATCGGTACGAAGTTGTGTAGGGAACGGTCAACCGTTCCGGAACGGATCGGCCCGGGATCACCACTCGCCCAGAACATTGCCGTCCGCGCGATTTCCCGCGTTCTGCCAGGTAATTCGGTTGACGGTCTCGCTGACGAATCGAACCGAACCGTCGACCAGGGCGGCGTTGACGCCGCCCGGATGGTAGCTGCGGGCGAAGTTCCAGCGTCCGGGAAGGCCATCGGCATTTCCGTTTTCGCAAGGCGACCTCGGCCATGTCGTGCTCTTGCACGAATAGGGGCGGTCGGGAATGGTCGTATTGGGCGGTTCGGCCGAGGAGAAGGCGAAGGCGCCGTGCGGCGCACCGCCCCAATATCCGCCGAGCCCACCCCAGGATCCGCCCCTGCTCCCGCGAATGATCCCCTCGCTCGCCAGCAGTGTGTTCGACGACCCGTCGAGGCAGTGGCGGAAGCCGAAATCCGTGTTCCGGCCGAACATGCCGCCTGGATCCACTCGGGCGACGCTCATGTCCAGCGTTGTTCCCGAGAGCACCCCGCCACCCGCACAAACGGCGTAGCTACCTTGGAACCCCCGGTCCGATCCGCCGCCGCCCCGAGCGGGCGTGGACGGGTCCGAGGGGCACATCATGCCGTCGACGTTAATGCCGGCCACGGACTCGGGCATCCGGTGGATATACTCGTTCTCGTACGGATCGTCGAAGGCTTCGTACATGTCCGCGTAACTGCTTTGCTCAATGAACCGCAGGATGCGCTGATACCAGCAGTCGCGCCGTTTCGTATCGCCGGTCGCTTCCGTCCTGTGACCGTAGGGGAACGACTTGTGCACGTCGTGGTAATTGTGCATCGCCAGCCCCAATTGCTTGAGATTGTTCGTGCACTGCGACCGCCGTGCCGCCTCGCGCGCCGCCTGAACGGCGGGAAGCAGCAGCGCGATCAAGATGCCGATGATGGCGATCACCACGAGCAGCTCGACGAGGGTGAAGGCTCGGTTTTTCCTCATCTGCGAAACTCCTCATTGCGAAAACAAACGAATAACAACGTTTCGTCCAACGTTCGACTACGGTTCACAGCCGGGAATTCACCCAGGCTGAGAAGCTCTCAAACGAACCGCTCCATTCAGTGACTTGGCATGGAACGGATTGTAGTTTAACTGGCCTGTCGGCCGTGTCAACGACTCGGCGGTCGATTTTACAGGGGGGATCGCAGTCCCCCGTGGTCGCGACGTGTTGATCGAGCGGCCCCATGCCACGATCAGGCCCGACCGTGTCTCCCAACGAGTGGAAATCGTGCGGTCATTGGTGGCGTGGGAAGTGACGGCCACGTTCTGGCACGCTTCCTCCGTTTCCAGGCGCCGGGTTGGGAACGACAGACGCAGACTCGGCTTCGGCCGGCACGTGTCCAATGCCGGCTGAAGCCGGTACGACGAGCGTTCCCTCGTTTCCAGGCTCGGGAATCGGGGCGAGCGGCGGGCCGAGCCGAGGCTTTCGAGGCGCTCGCGTCGGCGGTCGGCGGGGCCTATAATCGGTCCGGCCCGGCGGTCGTTTCCTTCGCCGTAACCGTTCACAGGCCGGGGACTGGCTCATTTTTCGGCCCGTCTTGCGCTGTTCTCGGCACCGGCCTGACGGCCGAAAAATGTGCCTGTCCCCTTTGGCCGCCCTCCAGGAGAAGACGCATGAGCCCCTGCCGTCTTGCCTTTGTTCCGCCTCGTTTTCAAGCTCCCACGAAAACGGTTCGGGCCCGGCGGCGCTGCGGAGGTGCCCGGCGGGCTCTCGCGATGGTCTTCTTGCTGTGGGCGTCGGCCTTGGGGACGTCGCCGCGTTCGCCGGCGGCCGAGACGGCCGGTCCGCCTTCGGCGCTCGAAGCCGGCTTCCGCCGACCGCCCGAGGCAACCAGGCCCTGGTGCTACTGGTACTGGATCAGCGACAACATCTCGAAACGGGGCATCACGCGCGATCTCGAGGCGATGGCCCGCGTGGGCATCGGCGAGGCGTTCATCGGGAACGTCTTTCTCGAAGACATCCCGGCCGGCGACGTGAAGGTGCTCAGCGACGCGTGGTGGGCACTGGTCGAGCACGCCATCCGCGAAGGGGCGCGCACGGGCGTGAACGTGGGCATGTTCAACTGCCCGGGCTGGAGCCAATCGGGCGGGCCGTGGATCGAGCCGGGCCAAGCGATGCGCTACCTCGCGTCGTCGGAAACCCGCGTTCGCGGGCCGTCCCGATTCGACGGCACGCTGCCCGTGCCGAAAGAGCCCTTCCAGGACGTCGCGGTGCTGGCATTTCCCGCGCCGCGGGCCGACGCCGACTCGCTCGGCTCGCACTCGCCTCGGCTGTCGTCGAGCCCGGCTGCGCCGGGCGCCGAGGCGCTGGTCGACGGCAATCTCGACACGGCCATGGCTTTTCCCGCGAATGTCGGCCAGGGCAAGGAGCCCTTCGCGATCGAGATCGCGGTCGAGCAGCCCTTGACGGCCCGCAGCCTTTCGCTGACTCCTTCGGAGTCGCCCTGGTCGGCCCAGTGCGAGCTTCAGGCGGCCGACGACGCGGGGGCGTTCGGCACGGTGCGCCGCTTCCGGTTCGACCGCTCGAACATGAAAGAGCACGTGGGGCCCATGCCGCGGGGACCGGTCGCGGTGTCGTTCGCGCCGGCGACGGCCCGGCGATTTCGCTTGACCTTTTCGAGCGTCCGCGGCAAGGCCGCCCTGGCCGAGATCGACCTGTCGCCGGCCGCCCGGGTCGAGTCGTTCGTCGAGAAACAGCTCGGCAAGATGCACCCGACGCCGCTTCCCCTGTGGGACACCTATCTCTGGCCCGACCAGCCCGAGCCCGACGAAACGGCCCTGTGCGTGCCCGTGGACCGGGTCATCGACCTGACGGGCAAACTCGGCTCGGACGGCGCGCTTCGGTGGGACGTGCCGCCGGGCGATTGGGTCGTGCTCCGCACGGGCATGACCACGACGGGCACGCGCAACGCGCCCGCCTCGCCCGAGGGCCAGGGCCTCGAGGTCGACAAGATGAACCGCGAGGCGGCCGCGCATCATTTCGACGCCTTCATCGGGCAGTTGCTCCGCCGGATGCCGCCGAGCGACCGCACCGCGTTCGGGCACGTGGTGGCCGACAGCTACGAAATGGGCTCGCAGAACTGGACCGACGGTTTCGCCGCGACCTTCCGCGACCGCTACGGCTACGATCCCGCGCCCTGGCTGCCCGTGCTCACCGGCCGCATCGTCGGCACCGCCGATCAATCGAACCGCTTCCTCTGGGACTTGCGCCGGCTCGTGGCCGACCGCATCGCCACCGAATACGTGGGCGGGCTGCGCGACGTGTGCCGGCGCCACGGGCTCAAGCTGTGGCTCGAGAACTACGGGCATTGGGGGTTTCCGGCGGAGTTCCTGCAATACGGCGGGCAGTCGGACCGCATCGGCGGCGAGTTCTGGGTCACCGGCAGCCTGGGCTCGATCGAGTGCCGCGCGGCCTCGTCGGCCGCCAACACCTACGGCTTTCCCTTCGTGTCGGCCGAGGCATTCACCGGGGGCCCGCCCTTCCAGACCATGCCCTCGGGAACCAAGGCCCGCGGCGATTGGGCCTTCTGCGAAGGGATCAACCACTTCGTGCTGCACGTCGCCATCCATCAGCCCTGGGACGATCGCAAGCCGGGCGTGAACGCCTGGTTCGGGACCGAGTTCAACCGGCACAACACCTGGTTCGACGCGAGCGGGGCCTGGATCGACTACCTGCGGCGCTGCTGCTATCTGCTGCAGCAAGGCACGCGCGTGGCCGACGTGGCCTACTTCATCGGCGAAGACACGCCCAAGATGACCGGCATCCGGCAGCCCGAGCTGCCTCCCGGCCGCGACTTCGATTACATCAACGCCGAAGTAATCGAAGGAAGGCTGGAAGCGGCCGGCGGACTGCTCCGCCTGCCCCACGGCATGAGCTATCGCGTGCTGGTGCTGCCCGACATGGCGACGATGCGCCCCGAGCTATTGCGCAAGATTCGGGACCTCATGGCGGCCGGAGCCACGGTTCTCGGCCCGCCTCCCTCGCGTTCGCCGAGCCTCGAGAACTATCCCGCCTGCGATGAAGAAGTCGCCCGGCTCGCCGCCGCGATCTGGGGCGACGCCGATCCGAAGCAACCGGGCGAGCGCCGCGTCGGCAAGGGCCGGATCGTCTGGGGCAAGAACCTGACCGAGCTGTTCGACGCCGCGGGCCTGCCCCCCGATTTCGCCAGCACGACCGTGCTGCGCTACACGCACCGCCTGGCGGGCGACACGCACGTGTACTTCGTGGCCAATCCGAATCCCGACGAGGTCGTCGCCACGGCCGCATTTCGCGTCGGGGCGATGGCGCCCGAGCTCTGGCGGCCCGACTCGGGCCGGATCGAGCGGCCCGCGGTCTACGACGTGGCCGAGGGCACGGTCCGCATGCCGATCCAACTCGGACCGCACGGTTCGACGTTCGTGGTCTTTCGCGAGCCGGTCGGCGCCGCCCGCGTCGTTTCGGTGCGGCGCGACGGCGAGGTGCTACTCGACGCGAAGACGGCCGTGGCGCCCGAGTCGGAGACGGCTTGCGCGGGCGATGCCGACGTGGTCGACGACTTCACCATGGCCCTGTGGGTCAAGCCGGCGGCCGAGACGACGCTGCACGCCGAGACGAACCGGGGCGTGCGCGGGCTGGGCGAGCCGCGCAACGACGCGATCTTCCCGCCCCACGGCAGCGCCTGGGGCGATGCGACCCATGCGGGCTGCGGCTTGGCCGTGGGCAGAAACGGCGTATGCGTCTTCGAGCACGGGGCCGGCTACTTCGCGCCCGTGCTCGTCCACGCCGCGCCGATCGACGATTGGACCCACGTGGCCGTGGTCTATCGCGACGGCCGCCCGAGCTTGTATCGGAACGGCAAGCACGTCCACACCGGCCTGAAAAGCGAGCACACGGTCCATCCCGGTTCGCCCGGCGCGGGCGGGTCGCCGTTCCAAGGCGAGATGGGTCCCGTGGCGCGGTTCGTCCGCGCCGTCGACGAAACCGAGGTCGCCGAGCTGGCCCGCACGATGCCGCGTCCCGGCACGCCGCTGCCGGCCGGCGCCGTCGAGGTTGCCCGCGCGCCCGGTGGCGTCGAAGCGACGCTCTGGCAGTCGGGCGAGTACGCGTTCGAGCAGGCCGACGGCGAAGTCCGCACGATCCGTGCCGCGGTGCCCGAGCCGCTTCGGGTCGATGGTCCCTGGCAAGTCGAGTTCGCCGCGGGTTGGGGCGCGCCGCGGCGCGCGACCTTCGATCCGCTTCAGGATTGGACCCGGCGCCCGGAGGAGGGCATCCGGCACTACTCGGGCACGGCGACTTATCGCAACCGATTTTCCCTACCCGATTCGTGGATGGGCAAACGCGTGCGCCTCGATCTGGGCAAGGTCTGCGATCTGGCCGTGGTTCGCGTCAACGGCCGCGAGGTCGGCACCCTCTGGATCGCCCCGTGGCGGATCGACGTGACCGGCGCCGTGCGCCCGGGCGAGAACCTGCTGGAAATCGAGGTGGTCAATCCCTGGAACAACCGGCTCGTCGGCGACCTGGCCCTGCCGGCCGAGGAGCGGCAGACCTTTCTGGCCGCGCCGACCGTCCGAGCGAACGCCCCGCTTTTGCCCGCCGGCCTGCTGGGCCCCGTGGTCTTGCGGGCGGCCGAATGCGTGGAAATGCAATAGGGCTCGTCTGGCGGAAGCGTAGGTCCGGAGGCCCGCGCGGGAGGACCGGTGCCTCTTCTCTGTTCACGACTGCGCCGAAGTACTTACTCTGTCAGCGCTTGCGACTGCATCGGCAACAGTGCATTGGCAACAGAGAAGAGGCACTGGTACTCCGTCCTGTGCAACCACCTACGCGAATTCCGGATGAACCCGCAATAGGCGCAGAAGGCATCCTTCGCGCTGGAAGTCGCCTCGCGCGGGCATCGGAAGATGGCCGGGGGGACGGCGCGTCGAGAGACTCTTCTTGGTCCACGACGTCGTTGCGAGCGTGGGGCACCAGGTGCGCGCACGGCGGTTGGGGGCCTCGCGTCTTGCCTCGCGGGGCGGCAGGGCTACAATATTAACAAGATTCGTTGTTAAAAAATGCCCGGACGGGCCCGCCAGGCTCGGCTCCATTCGCCCGAGACTGAGCCCGGTCGAGACTGAAGCACCAACCAACGGAGACCGAACCATGTCATTCACCCTGCCCGAGCTTCCCTACGCGTACGACGCCCTGGAGCCGCACATCGACGCGCGCACGATGGAAATCCATCACACGAAGCACCACAGCGCCTATGTGGCCAATTTGAACAAAGCCTTGGAGGGGCACGACTTGGGCTACGAGTCGGTCGAGGCCCTGGTCGCCGACATCCACAAGGTGCCCGAGGCGATTCGCACGGCGGTCCGGAACCACGGCGGGGGGCACGCCAATCACTCGCTTTTCTGGACGGTGATGAGCGCCGGCGGCGGCGGACGGCCGAGCGGCGATCTGGCCGCGGCCATCGACGACCAGTTGGGCGGGTTCGACGCCTTCAAGGAGCTGCTCACGAAAACCGCCATGGGCCGCTTCGGCAGCGGTTGGGGCTGGCTGAGCGTCAACGGCGACAAAAAGCTCGTCGTCGAGGACACGCCGAATCAGAACAGCCCTCTCATGCACGGCAATGTCCCCATTCTGGGAGTCGACGTGTGGGAGCACGCCTACTACCTGAAGTATCAGAATCGCCGAGCCGACTACTTGGCGGCCTTCTTCGAGGTCATCGACTGGGGCGCCGTCGGTGAGCGCTTTCACGACGCTCTGACGCGGGCCGAGCAACTCGTGCATTCCGGCGGCGCCTGACGGGCGAGGCTCTCGCCTCCCGCAACGAGTCTTTGGGCAAAGGGGCCATCGGATCGGCAGTTCGTCGGCCCTATCGGGGCGGACCGAAAGATCAATCGGTCATCATGGTTTCGGCCGCCCCGTGCCATCGGCGAAGGCACTGCGCCCGCCGCTTCCGCCTGAAGCCACGGTTCCCGTCGCCGTATTTTCGTCACCGCGCGTCTTGAGGACCGCGGTTTCGGAGTCCGGCGCTTCTTGCACAGGCTCAGCCGGTTGTCCATGACCCCTATTTATCCCAAGACGCCTCGGTTCGCTGGTTAATTGCCATTGACCGGCCCCTGGGGAAGCCTATAATCCGCACACGGTTGTGCCGGGCCTCTGTCGTCACGCGCCGAGGAAATCGCGCCGATTTCGCTCGGGTGACGTGGCGGAAGAATCCGACAAATCTCAAGGAACCGTTCCTCATGGATGAGGGACTGCTCAATCCCATCGACACGGAGGTCGACAGCCCACGGCGGCTCCTCTCTGTCCAAATCTCAAGGACACCCCGGTCATGCGAGTTTCTCTAGCACGTGTTGCGCTTGCGGTCTTCTCGACGCTCTTGCTCACCGCATGTTCGAGCAGCCGAGGACCCGAGCCAGGCTGGTCGTTCTCGCGGCTGAATCCGTTCGCGTCGCGAGACGCGGCCAACGCACCGCCGTTCATCGACAAACCGTCGAGCCTCGCCAGCCCGACGGTCACCACGCCTTCCGACAGCAGCTACGCAACGAGCACGTCGGACATGAACGCAGCGGGGGGGATCGCCAACGCGGGATCGTCGGGCTTCGCGTCATCGTCCCGAGCGGGCCACGCGCCGGGCGAAGGGAGCGTTTCGCCGGCCGTTCCGCAACAGGGCCGGTACGACACCGGTGCCAGCTATCGGATGGCCGGGGGGGCACCCGACGCTCCCGCGGCCGGGCAGGGCGACGCGAACGCTTACGACTGGCTGAGCGGCTCGAACGCTCCCGCGGCCGCCCATGCCTATGCCTCGGAGCCGGCGACCGGTCCTTACGGCAACTCCGCCTCAACCGCCCGCTACGACGCCGCTTCGGACCGGTACGGGCTCGGAGCGGACTCGACGCAGGCGTACGGCGCGCCTTACGGCGGACCGACCCAGGCGGTCGACCCGTACGCCGGTGTCGCCACGCACAACGACGCGCGGTACGGTGCCGTCCAGGAAGCCGGCGGCTCGAGAAACGACTCGCCGCCCGGCTATGCGGACTCGGACAGCCGATACTCGGTCGCCTCGTACCCGACGCAGTCGTATCCTTCGGGCCGGGCTTCGAGTTCGGCCCCGCACGACCCGCGCGGCGCATCGTACCCGGCGCCGTCGGACTACGGATATGGCCAGTCCGCACCAAGCATAAACGCCAATCCACCGTCGTTGGTCGGCGATCGGTATGCCTCGGCGGCCCGATCGGGAGGAGCGGTTTCGGGCGAGGATCGCTACGCGGGCGGGGGTTCTCCCAGCGATTGGAACCCCGGCGGCCCCACGCAGAACATGCCGGGCCAGTCGGACTATGAGCCGGGCAACACGGGCTACCAGCCGCCCGGCGTGAGTCCCTACCGCCCGACCGGCAGCGCCTACGCCCCGCCCGGTTCGACGAGCGGCCCGACCACGCCCTATCAGCCCGGCAGCATCCGGCCGTACTCGCCTCCCAGCGGGTTGGGGGGGGCCGGCGACTCGCCCGGCACGTCGTCGAGCGGTTCCGCGCCGCTCCCGTCGGCTTCGGCGCCTTATCCGGGCATCCTGCGCTAGGGGGTGAGCGGTTCGCCCGATCGGCCGCGCCCGCGGTTCAGGCGTGCAGGTCGGCGGCCACGTCGTCGAGGCCGAGACCCGCGAGGGTCTGGGCGGTGGGTACGCCCGTTTGGGGATCCCAGCCCATGGCCGTCAGGTAGTCTTTGACCTGGACGTCGAGGTCGACGGTCACCCCCTTGAGGGGGCCGGATTCGAGCGGCGGGGAGCCGATCACGCGACCGGGCACCTCGATGTCGACGTTTCGCACCCCTTCGCGCAGGTTGAAGGCGATGCGCAGAGCGGCGATACGGGCGCCGATCTTCTGCACCTCGTCGAGCGTGTAGCGGTGTCCGGTCGTGCAGGTGAGCGATTCGATCAGGGCATCGGGCTTCAGCACGCACCAGCCGAACATGCACATGCCGGCCGAGCTGGCCGCGTGGAAGTTGTTGCTCACCGTGGCGTGGGCCTCTCCCTTGCCGTGGTAGGCGTACTTGTCGATCTCCTTGTCGTAGAGACCCGGAGGGGCGAACCCGCCCTCGACGGTCCACGCGCTCATCTGGGTGTGGCGCCCGGGGGTGGCGTCCATCTTGTAGCTCGTGGCCAGCCCCGGGTTCAGGCGCGGATCGTGCATGGGCACCTCCTCGCCGCCGATGTGGATGGCGTACTTCTCGGCGCCCTTGCCGATCCGCTCGGCCGCCACCTTGGCCCCGTCGCCCAGCACCTTGCCGAAGCCGGTTCCGTCGGCGATGGCCCGCGTCATGGCCACGATCGCCTCGGCGTTGCCCCAGGTCAGCCGGATGCCGCCCGTGTCGGCGTCGGTGATCAGGCCGTTCTCGTAGCACTCGATCGCGAAGGCGACCGTGCAGGCCGTGCTGATCGTGTCGAGCCCCTGGCGGTTGCAGATCTCGTTGCAGAGATGGATCGACGCCAGATCGTCGTTCAAGCACATGGTGCCGAAGGCGCCCAGGGTCTCGTACTCGGGCTTGTGGGTCGACGACCGGAAGGGGCCCTCGTCGATGACCGTCTCGCCGCCGCATCCGATGGGGCAGCGCCAGCAGGCGTACTTCTTCTTCTGGATGGCCATGACCGCGTCGTCGCTGATCTTGCCCGCCGTGGGGAAGTCGTCGGGCACGCCCGCCCAGTTCTTGATGGGCGTGTCGGCCGATACGCAGCTCGACGCGGTCAGGCCGGCCGTGCCGTACTGGTGCAAGACGCCGAAAAAGCCCTGCTCGCGCATGAACTCGCGGTGCTTGGCGATCGATTGCTTCATGCCCTCGGGGTCGGCCATCGCGGGCTGGGCGTCGCCCACCGCGACGACCGCTTTGAGCTTCTTCGAGCCCATCACGGCCCCGAGACCGCTCCGTCCGGCGGCCCGGCCCCGGTCGTTGATCACGCAACTGAGCAGTTGCATGCGCTCGCCGGGAGGGCCGATGCAGGCGACGCGCGCCTTCTTGCCGTATTGCTCCTCGACGCGGTCTTCGACCTCGTTCGAGTCGAGCCCCCACCAGTCGCCAGCCGGGAGCAGCTCGGCCTGGCCGTCGCGCAGGAGCAGATAGACCGGCTTTTCGCTCCGGCCGCGAAAGATCACGCCGTCGAATCCGGCGGCCTTGAACGCGGGCCCAAAGGTGCCCCCCGAGTTCGCGTCGCCCCACGTGCCCGTCTTCGGACTCTTGCCCACCACGAAATAACGATTGCCCGTGATGGCGCTCGTGCCGGTCAGCAGCCCCGTGAAGAAGCCCAGATGGGCCTCGGGCCCCAGCGGATCGACGCCGGGCTTCTGGAGCTTGTAGAGATAGTAGGCCCCCAGCCCGTATCCGCCGAGGTGCCGCAAGTAGACGTCGTCGCCGGGAGTCTCCACGGAAATCTCGCCGGTGCTCAGATCGACGAACAGGATTCTTCCCATGCTGCCGGGAACTGCCATGCATTCACTCCTTGCAAGCAGGCTGTGTTGGGCGACCATCGCCGGGATTTCGGGTGGCGTGCCGCGAGTCGGGCCCAGACGCTCTCATGTCGCCAATATGAGGAGAGGCTCCCAGCCCGTCAAGCGTCGGGCATCGACGACCACGGCTTGAACGCCGTCGATGGCGACGCGCGGAGGGGCCCCCTGGCCACGGTGCTCGGCGCGCGATCGCGCCGTGCTTGCCAATGTTCTTCGGCGCCGTTACGATTCTGGGGAACGCGATCGGCAGTCGCAATAGGAGACCCTCATGGCAGGCTATCAAGTCGCACTGATCGAGAAGCCCGAGGGCTGGGAGGCTGCCACCCCGGACGACTCGCCCCCCAATCCAGGGGCCTTGGGGCAAGTGATCGCCGAGAGCGACGACCTGTTTGGCGCGGTCCGCCGGGCGATTCAGCACAACGAAGCGCCGCAGCGCCGCGACGACCGGCGATGGGCCGTCGTCGTGCAGCGCGGCAGCCTGGGACGCACCTGGCCGCCGGCCCGACTCTGCACGCCCGTCGTCTATAAGGTGACGGCCATCTGGTGGCCCGTGGGCTGGGACCCCAACTCACCGCTCGACGTGCCCAATTGCGTGTGGAGGGCCCACGGGCAGACGGCCGAGGAAGCCATGACCTACCCCCGCGCGCTGGCCACGATGCGCAGCCTGAACCAGCAAAGCATCGACCACTCGGGCACGATGTGGTACGTCGTGGTGGCCGTCGAAAACGAGCCCATCTCCCGAACCGTGACGTACGATCCCTCGGGCACGGAGACCACGGTCGAGGTTCGCCGTCTTCATGTCATCCGATCCGAGACGGGACGCCGCGGCGACTGCTCGCACTGTCCGGCCCACGGCTTCGACTGCGCCAAGAGCGATTGGAGCACCTTGGAGCAGACGTTCGCCGAGACCCATTCGCGCGCGGCGGACTCGGAGTGCTGAGCGGTCGGGCCGAGCCCCCGACGAAGATTTGCGCAAGTGTTCCCTCACGCAGGACTGCCCATTGTAGGGGGCGAAGGGCGTCCGGTCGGGCATCGGCGGGCAGCGCGGCGATGGGTTGCCACAACACATTGTTCCATAAGAACTTAGCTCTGTCGCCCGGCGGTCCGCCGTTCGGGATTTGCCACTTGTAGCGACAAGAAAACCGGGAAACCCTCGACGAATCTTCCCCCGATTCTCTTCGGCCGAAGTACAATAAACTGATCGGATGAACATCGGCCCCTCGGGCGAGAGCAGCGCGAATGCTGATCCTGTCGAGAAAACTGAACGAGCAGATCGTCATCGGCGACGGCATTGTCGTGACGGTGGTCGCGATCCGCGGCGGGAACGTCCGGCTGGGAATCGAAGCTCCCGCCGACGTGCCGGTCCACCGACGCGAGATCTACGAGACCCTTCGCCAGCAGTCGCAAGGAGGCTTGCGGGCCGTCCAAGAAAAGGCCGGCCCTTCCGACCCGCACGCCGAAGCGTAGCGCGCGGTTGTCGTGCGGAGGGCATCGGGCATTCCTTTGCGGCAGCACCGGGCGCGAGAGCTCCAGGGGCCATCGGCCGATCGCCGCACAAATCGGCCATTTCCGTTGACTCGCCATTCGCCGCCTCCATCGCCGCGGCGAGCCCGGCATGGGGTGACTCGACCTCTGCTTCTCCGCCGGATCCGTCTCCGGCCGTTGCGCCACGCTGCTTCGGCTGCCGGCGCGAGCCGCAAACGACCGTGCCACGATCGCCCAGGAGGCTCCCGCGCGGCCCAGTTTCCGGCCGGGTACGCAAGGTTCGGATGAACCGCCGGCGAGGCCGGCGGTCGGCGACCGAGGTTTGCCCGGCCAGATTTCCAGTCGCTTGGGAACCCGATCGCCCCCTGGTGCGTCAAACCTGGGATGGCATCGCGTGCGCCCGGCTCGATCGCCCTGACACAAGGTGTTTTGCGGCAGGGAGTTAAGCGGCTTTCAGGTCCGGCTTCTCGGATCTTGCCACGGGGCCGATGCCCTCCGCGCGGCGGCAAACGACGCTATCTTTGAGGGTCGGCGTCACTCTTCCCGAGGCAGAAGGAGGCTTGCGATGAGACCGTTGTCGTTTTCCCTTTCAGTCGTGGCGATTTGGATGCTTCTGCCCGGGATGTCTCTGCCCGGGATGTCGACGCCGGCGGCGCCCGATACGACCGACGCACCGCTGGTCGACGAGAAGGTGCGGCAGGCGATGCAGGATCGCGACTACGCCGAGGCGGTGGCAGCCATCGAGGCCGCCTCGCGAGTCGAGAACGCCCCGCGCGACTACCTGGCCTATCTTCGGGGCCGAGCCCTTCTGCTCGACGAGAAATACGACGAGGCCGTCAAGGCGTTCTCGGCGATGGAGCAGGAGTTCACGACCAGCCCCTGGGCGCGCCGCGCTCGGTTCGCCCGGGCCCTGGCCCTGGCCCGCAAGGGCGACTTCCGCGCCGCCGAGTTGATCTATCGCGACGAGGCGGCCTATCTGCTCTCGGCCGATCGAAAGCAGGAGATCGCCGACTTGTACCTCGAGTTTGCCGATAGGTTCTTCCAACCGCCCGAGCACGAGAAAAAGCCCGACTACCAGAAGGCCCTCGAATTCTACCAGAAGGCCCTCGAAGTGGGGCCCAAGCCCGACAAGCAGATCGAGGTCGAGTTGCTCGTGGCCGAGTGTCACCAGAAGTTGGACAAGCCCAACGAGGCCGAAGCGCTTTACGCCGAGTTCCTCGCCCGACATCCCGGCAGCCCGCGCGACGTCGAGGCCCGCTACCGGCTGGGCCAGTGCCGCTTGGTGCAAGGCAATGGGAAGGAGGCCCGGCGAACCTGGCAAGACTTGCTGGCCGCGCACCCCGACTCGCCGTCGGAGCGGATTGCCGAGGCGAGCTTTCAGCTTTCCCGAACGTGGCAGATTCCCCAGCCTGCCGACGATACCCAATTAAGCCTGGGTGTGGCGGCGCTGGACGCCTTTATTGAACGGTTTCCCACGCACAAGCGGGCTGCCGAGGCGCACCTCGACGCGGCCCGCGCCTACCTCCACCGCCAGCGTTTCGACGACGCGGCGGGCCGGCTCGAACGGTTCCTGGCCGACGAGCGATACAGCGACCGCGACGAGGTGCCCGAGGCACGCTACCTGCTGGGCCTTTCGCTGCGGCATCAGAAGAAGTTCGCCGAGGCGCTGGGCGCGTGGCGCGACTATCTGACCCAGCATCCGGCCCACAACCAGTGGAGCACCGTGCAGCGCGAGATTATCAACACCGAGTACCTGATGGCCCAGGACAAGTATCAGGCCAAGCAGTACGACGAGGCGGGCAAGCTCTGGACCGAGTTCCTCGCCAAGTATCCGCTCGACGAGCGGGCCCCGACGATCTTCTACCTGTTCGGCGACGTGGCCCATCGGCAAGAGAAGTGGGACGAGGCGATTGCCGCCTGGCGGCGCCTCGTGTCGAAGTATCCCACGACCGACGCGGCCTCGCGGGCCCAGTACATGATCGCCGCCACCCTCGAGCAGAAGCTCGGCAAGCTCGAAGAGGCCCTCGAAGCCTATCGCAAGGTCACCTGGGGCAGCCACCAGGCCCAGGCCAACATGGCCGCCGCGCGCCTGACGGCCAAGACCATGCGGATCGCGACCGACCGGGTGTTCCGCTCCGATGAGACGCCCCGAATCGAACTGACCACGCGCAACGTCGAGTCGGTCACGGTGCGGGCGTACAAGGTCGACCTGGAGACGTACTTCCGCAAGATGCACCTGGCCCGAGGCGTCGAGACGCTCGACGTCGCCCTGATCGATCCCGACAAGACGTTCGAGTTCGCCGTTCCCGACTACGCCAAGTACCAGGAGCTCGAAAACACGATCGAGGTGCCCTTGCCGGGCGAGGCCACCTCGGGCGTCGTCGCGGTGACCGTGAGCAGCAAGACCCTCGAGGCCACGACGCTCTTGATCCAGAGCGATCTCGAGGTGATCGTCAAGAGTTCCCGCGACGAAGTCTTCGTGTTCGCGCAGAACCTGCTGACGGGCAAGCCGTGGCAGGGGGCGCGCCTGCTGATTTCGAACGGCCGCGAGGTCTTCGCCGAGGCGGCGACCGGCGCCGACGGCGTGTTCCAGCACGAATCCAAGGAGCTGCGCGACGCGGGCGACGTGCGCGTGTTCGCCGTGGCCGACGGGCACGTGGCCTCGAACGTCGTCGACCTGAGCGGACTGGGCGTGTCGCAGGGGCTTTCGGACAAGGGCTACGTCTACACCGACCGGCCGGCCTATCGCGCGGGGCAGCTCGTCCACGTGCGGGGCTGCCTGCGCCACGTTCCCGGCGCGTCGCCCGCCCCGGCGAGCGAGCCGCCCGTCCCCGTTCCCGCGCCCGGGGGCGAGAGCCCGGGGCCCGACACCTACGTGGTCGAACAGGGCAAGAAGTACTCGCTCGAAGTGTTCGACGGGCGCAACCGGCTGGTCTACGACGATGAGGTCGCGCTGGGCGCGTTCGGCAGCTTCCACGCCCATTTCGTCCTGCCGGCCGCGAGCCCGCAGGGCACGTATCGAATCCTCGTGCACGACAAGTCGGGCCAGAGCTACCAGGGCACGTTCGAGGTGCACGAGTACCGGCTCGAGCCGGTCCGCCTGGTGGTCGACGCGCCGCGGCACGTGTATTACCGGGGCGAGGAGATCGAGGGGACGATCCGCGCCGAGTTTTACTACGGCGCCCCGCTGGCCGGCCGCGAGATCCGCTATCAACTGGCCGACGACCGGCTCCACACGGCCACGACCGACGCGAAGGGCGAAGTGCGCTTCAAGCTGCCCACGCGCGAGTTCCACGAGACGCAAGTGCTGCCCCTGGTGGTGACGCTGGCCGAACGCAACCTCCAGGCGGCGGTCAACTTCGTGCTGGCCACGCAGGGCTTTTCGATCGGCGTGAGCACGGTCCGGCCCGTCTACGTGGCGGGCGAGACGTTCGACGTCGCCGTGACGGCCCACGACGCCGAAGGCAAGCCGGTGGCCCGCAAGCTCGTCCTCAAGGTCCTCGAGCGAACCAAGGTCGAGGGCCGGCTCGGCGAGCGCCTGGTCGCGTCGCACGACCTCGAGACGGCCGAAGGCGACGGCACGGCCCGGCACACGTTGAGCCTGGCCGAGGGCGGCCGTTACGTGCTGCGCGTCGAAGGCACCGATCGGTTCAAAAACCCCATCTGGGGCGAGCATGGCGTCGAGATCTCGGGCGACGACGACGAGGTGCGCCTGCGCATCCTCGCCGAGCGCCACAGCTACAAGGTGGGCGACACGGCGGCCGTGCGGCTCCACTGGCGCGAGCAGCCGGCCCTGGCCCTGGTCGCGTTCCAGGGCGCCCGGGTGCTCGACTACCGCCTGGTCACGCTGGCGACCGGAGAAAACCGGATCGAGATCCCCATGACCGCCCGGCTGGCCCCCAACTTCGAGCTGGCCGTGGCCGTGATGGCCGACCTGCGGGCCGGCGCCGAGCCGGATAAGGAAAAACGCCCGAAGCGGCTGCACCTGGCCTCGAGCCCGTTCGCGGTCGAGCGCGACCTTCGGGTGAGCCTGGCCGCGGCTCGCAAGGCGGGCGAAGGGCCCATTCGACCCGGCGACGAGCTGGAGGTCACCGTGACCACGACCGATCCCCAGGGCAGGCCGGTCGCGGCCGAGGTAAGCCTGGCCATGGTCGAGCAATCGCTGCTCGAGCAGTTCGAGTGGCCGGTGGCGCCGATCCACGTGTTCTTCCGCGGCGAGCTTCGCGAGCCGGCCGTGCGGACCACGTCGAGCATCACCTTCGCCTACCGTCCCAAAACCCGGCCGATCGATCCCGAGCTTCTCGCCGAGCGCGAGCGGCGCGAGATCGCCGAGGAAGAGGAGGCCAGCCGCCTCGTGTTCGCCGATCGCGACACGGACGTCGAGGAACTCGGCCTCCGAGCGCCCGCGGCGCCGGCGCCCGCCGGGATGGCCGGCATGCCCGGCATGCCCGGCATGCCCGCCTCGAGCGCCGGAGTGGTCGACGAAGTCCAGATGTTCGACGCGTCGGGGATGATGCCCGGCATGGGGCGCCCCGCGCCGGCCGACGCCGCGCAGTCCGAGGGCGGCGCGATCGTTGGGATGGGCGGGTTTGGCGGAGGTGCGTTCGCGACCGACGGGCGCATGGGCTACTTCGCCGCCCCGACGGCGCAGCCCCAGCGCGGCGCGGGCCAACGATTTCGCGGCGAGCCGCAAAGCCAGGAACGATACCTCGGCCGGCGCAGCGTGAGCGGGCGACAGTTGGCCGAGTTGTCTGCCCCGTCCGGGGAGTCTCTCGGCGCCAGGAGCTACGCGTACCGGCAGGTCCCGCTGCATGAACTGAGGCGTTCCGAAACGGTGAGTCAATTCTGGCGCCCGGGCGACGCGATCATCCTCAACGACAACGGGGTGGCCCAGCCCGCCAACGTCAGACTGTTGGAAGGGCTCGACCTGCTGGTCGTCCGCGGCAGCCGCGAAGACGTCGAGACGGTACGCGGCATGGTCGAACAGATCGAGCGACTGGCCGGGCCCGACGCCGTGTTGATGCCGGCGCGAGGACCGCACGAGACCGCCTATTGGAACCCGGCGGTCGTGACCGGCGACGACGGCAAGGCCACGGTCACCTTCGCCGCCCCCGAGCGCTCGACCGCCTGGACGCTGATGGCCAAGGGCATTACCCCCGATACCCTGGCCGGCGAGGCCACGCACGACCTGGCCGTGAAGAAAGACCTGTTCGGCCAGTTGAAGCTGCCCCCGGCCTTCACCGACGGCGATCGGGCCGAGGTGTCGGTCTCGGTGCACAACGACGCGATCGAGAAGGGGCAAATCGAGGTCGCGCTCAAGACGACCATCGCCGGGCGCAGCGTCGAAGAGAAGAAGACGATCGACGTCGACGCCAAGGGCATTCGCGAGCTGGCCTTCGCCGTGGCGGTCGATCGGCCCGAACCCGGCGAGGGCGACGAGGCGTCGGGCCTGGCCGCCGAAGTCGATGTCGAGTTCGAGTTGACGGTCGCCGCCGGCGAGCGCCGCGACGTGGTCCGCCGGGCGATTCCCGTCAAGCCCTTCGGCATACCCGTGTTCGCCACGGCGAGCGGTTCGGCCACGAGCGACACGACCGCCTGGGTCGAGCCGCCCAACGAGGTGCCGCTCGAAGCGCCCAGTCTGCAAATCCTGATCGGTCCGTCCGTCGAACGGAGCCTGCTCGACGTCGTGCTCGCCCCGGCGCCCTGGTGCCAGATCGAGTCGAGCCGGATCGCCTCGGGCCTCGACGCGACGACCAGCGATCTGATGGCGTCGCTCGGATTGCAGCAACTCGTCGGGGCCACGCGCGAGGCCGGCACTCCGCAAGCCCAATCGCTCGACGGTCGCATCCGTTCGTCGTTGAGCCTGCTCGTATCGTCGCAGAACGACGACGGCGCGTGGAGCTGGACCGGTCGCGGCGGCGCGAGCGACCGCTACGGCACGTCGCGCGTGGTGTGGGCCCTGAGCCTCGCCCGATCGGCCGGCTATACCGTGCCCGACGAGGCTTTTCAGAGGGCGGTCGCCTATCTCCGCGACCAGGTGGCGAAGATCGGCCACGGCGACTACGAGAGCCAGACGATCCTGCTCCACGCGCTGACGGCCGCCGGCCGGGGCGACTTCGCCCTGGCCAACCGCCTGTACCGCAACCGGCCAGCCCTGTCGCCGGCTGCGCTGGTGTACCTGGCGCTGTCGTTTGCGGGCATGGATCGCAAGGCGACCGCCGAGGAGCTGTTGGGCCTGCTCGACGACGCGAAGCTCGACGGGCCGGCGGCCGGCAACGACACGCTGCCCTGGAGCCATGCGCCGGCCGAGTTGCGCGCCCTCTACGCCTTGGCGACGCTCGAAACCGCTCCCCAGTCGCCCCGGGCCAAGCAGCAGGTCGATTGGCTGCTGGCCCATCGAACGGGCCACCGCTGGGCGCCCGACAAGGCGACGGGTCCGGCGACGCTGGCCCTGTGCCGATGGTTTGCGGCCGGCCGCTTCGAAGGCGAGCACTACAAGCTGGCCGTGTTTGTCAACGACGTCCAGATCGAGGTACTCGAGATCGACCAGGCGTCCGGAACCCGGGCGATCGACGTGCCCGCCTCGCGCCTGGAGAAAGGCAAGCAGCGGATCAACTTCCAGATCACCGGGCGCGGGCGCTACACGTACCAGTGCATCCTGGGCGGCGTGGTTCCGGCCGACAAGCTGGCCGGCACGACGCGCGACTGGGAGGTCCGGCGCCACTACGAGCCCGCCCCCTTGGAGTTCGACGGGCGCGACGTTCCGCGCGGGTTCGGCGTGCTCGAGGGCAACTACTCGTCGTTCCGCAACCCGCTCACCGAGCTTCCCGTGGGCCGGCGCGGCCTGGTCGAGCTCTACCTGTGGCGGCACAACGTTCCACCGAGCCGGCCCGACGAGCAGCTCGAATACCTCGTCGTGACGGAACCGATTCCCAGCGGGGCGAGCGTCATCGAGAGCTCGGTGCGCGGCGGATTCGAGCGGTTCGAGATCGGCCCGGGGGCGATCACCTTCTACGTGGGCACGCGCCGCCACCCGGGCTCGATCCATTACGAGCTGCACGGCTACCTGCCGGGCGCGTACCGCGCCGGGCCCACGCAGGTGCGCAACGCCTACCGGCCCGAGCAACTGGCCGTTTCGCCCTCCCAGCCCCTCGAAGTGCTCGCGCTCGGCGCCGAGAGCAGCGACGCCTACCGGCTCACGCCGCAGGAGCTGTACGAGCTGGGCAAGCGCCATCGCGCCAAGGGCGACCTCGAGACGGCGCAAAAGCACTTGACCGAGCTGGTCGACCAGTGGAACCTGAAGCCCGAGATCTACCAAGAGGCCGTCGTCGCCCTGTTGGACGCGCACCTGGAGCTGGGGCCGGCGGGCAAGGTGGTGCACTACTTCGAGATCGTCAAGGAGAAGTGGCCCGGCGAGAAGATCCCCTTTGCCAAGATCATGAAGGTCGGAGCCGCCTACCACGAGATGGGCGAGTACGAGCGGAGCTACCTGGTGTTTCGCGCGACGGTCGAGAGCAGCTTCGGGCGCGAGAGCGCCGTGGCCGGCTTCCTCGAATCGCAGGGCGAGTTCCTCCGCAGCGTCGAGGTGATGGGCCGCCTGCTCCAGGAGTATCCGCCCGAGGGATACCTCGCGGCGGCCGGCTACGCCCTGGCGCAGCGCGTGTATGCCAAGGCGCCCGAGGCGGCCGGCGACGAAACGCTGCGCCAGCAGAAGGTCAACCGGGTCGACCTGGTCGAGCGCGCGTGGCGCATGCTCGAGGGCTTCTTGACCGCCTATCCCGAGGACCCGGCCGCCGACCAGGCCGCCTTCTCCACGGCGAACGCCCTGCTGGAACTCGAGTCGTACGACCAGGCCGCGGCCGCGTGCGACCGCTACGCCCGGCGCTATCCCGACAGCGACCTGCTCGACAGCTTCTGGTACATCATCGGCTACTGCCGCTTCGCCACGGGCGAGCACGCCAAGGCCCTCGAGATGTGCCGCCGCGTGGCCGAGGCGAAACGGGTCGACAGACAGACCGGACGCGAGGCCGAAAGCCCCAACAAGTGGCGGGCGATCTACATCATGGGACAGGTGCATCACAGCCTGGGCGAGGCGGCCGACGCGATCCGCGAGTATCGCCGCGTGGCCGACCGCTTCGCCGACGCCAAGGAAGCCATCGAATACTTCGCGCGCAAGCGGATCGCGCTGGCCGAGGTCACGACCGTCCGTCCCGGCCAGCCCGTCGAGGTCGAACTCGAGTTCCGCAACATCGCCGCCTGCGACGCCAAGGTCTATCGCATCGACCTGATGAAGTTCAGCCTGCTCAAGCGCAATCTGGGCGGAATCACCCAGATCAACCTCGCGGGAATCCGTCCCTACCACGAGGCCGCGATCGCGCTGGGCGACGGCAACGACTACCGCGACCGCGTCCACAAGCTGGCCCTGCCCCTGAAGGACGAAGGCGCCTACCTGGTCGTCTGCCGCGGCGAGAACCTGCACGCCAGCGGGCTGGTGCTCGTCACGCCCCTGGCCGTCGAGGTGCAGGAGGACGTGACCTCGGGCCGGGTCCGCACCACGGTCAAGGACGTGGCCGCCGACCGGTACCTCGACCACGTCGACGTCAAGGTCATCGGCAGCCGCAACCGCGAGTTCACGTCGGGCTCGACCGATCTGCGGGGCGTGTTCGTGGCCGACGGCATCGAGGGCACGTCGACGGTCATTGCCCAGGCCCCGCCCTCGCGGTACGCGTTCTTCCGCGGCACGACCGATCTGGTGCCCGCCGCCGAGCCGGCCCCGGCGCAGCAGGCGGTCGAGTCCGCTCCGCAAGAACCCCCGCCCGCGCCGGCCAGCACGAGCAACGAGCATCTCCTCGAGGGGCTCCAGCAGTTCAACCGGGCCATCCAGACCAGGCAGGTCGACCAGCTCCAGCAGATCTACAAGGGCGGCAAGGGAGGCGTCCAGGCTTCCGAGGCGTTCTGAAGCCGTTCTTCAAGAAAGCACGAACAGCACGCGAAGAAGCCGCCAGGCGAGACCGGCCAAAACGCACAGGCCCCCGACCAACGTCAACGCGCTCGCCGCCGGGTTGCCCTTGCGGCGTTTCAAGCGCTCGGCGATTTCGTCATCGGGCATGCGCGGATCGATCGCCGTGTGGTCGCCGGCGCCCGCCTTGGCCAACACGAGGCCGATGAGCAGAAGAACGATTCCCCCGGATAGTAGATACCAAGGCGCGGCGATCATCGTGGGTTCCTCCGTCGTTCGAACGACGACGCAAACGCTCGGCTACTCGAATCGGATCGAGTCGACGGCGAACTCGACGCCGGCCTTGTTGGCCGGGTCGAGGCGCAGCGAGACGATCAGCCCGCGCCACCGGCGCGACGCGCCCAGGTCGAGCTTGTAGTCGTGGAATTGGCCGTCGCCGGCCACGTCGAAACGCACGCTGTTCGCCTCGCTCTGGGCCGAGACGGCCGTCGCCCAGAAAAGCTGCGCCCGGTCGGACTCGCTGCTCCGCATGCGGATCGTGAGCGTTCGCATGGCGCCGGCCTCGACCTGAATGCCGGGGCCCTGCAGGATCGGATCGTTGCCGGTCGTGACGCCCGACAGCAGGCCGCCGCGAACCTCGGCCCGCATGTGGCCGTTGGGCCTCCAGCCCTCGAAATCGCCCTCGACGTCGAACGACCAGGCGGTCTTGGGCTCGATCCTGGGCAAGTCGTACGGCCCGCGCCCCACGTCGGCGGGGATCAGGGCGGGCGGATAGTCGCCCGGCGGGCAAAAGGCCGCGCGCAGCGCCTCGAGGTCGCGGAACCCGTACTCGGCATAGGGCTCGATATAGGACCCTTCGCCCCACTCGTTCCACGGACCGATGGCGATGAACCGCTTGCCCGTCTCGTCGGCGTACCGGGCGGCCTTGCGGCAGAGCTCGCCGAACAGCTCGGGCGTGCGGTCGGCGATCACCAGCGCCTTCGACCCGTGCCAGGGCTCGGAAGACCAGCCCGTGTCGACGATCGGCATGTGCACCAGGCCCGAGGCCCGCTCGTCCTCGGCCCGCCACACCTCGGGGCCCGTCGCGACCACGTCGGCAAAGGGAAAGCGCCGCGTTCCCGCCCGCGCCGCCGCAAGCTGGAACCCGTGATAGGTCGTAAACGCCGCGTAGCCCTCGGCCCGAAGCTCCTTGCACCGGTCTTCGCTGTCGTGCGAGCTCATGGCCACGAAATAGATGCCCTCAAGGCCCGCGTCGCGGGCCATCTTCTGCGACAGGGCGTAGAGCCTAGCCGCCTCGGCGCTGCCCCCCAGATCGCGCCGGATGTTGCCCGGCGACCAGAGGAACACGGCCGGGCGACCGTCGATGCGGTAATACTCCTCCATGCCGAAGTAGTGGTCGATCCAGTACTGGGTCACTTCCCGCCAGTCGTCGAGCGAGTGCGTGTCGGGCGGGTTGTGGTTCGCCCACATGATGGCCCACTTCAAATACTTGCGGAACCGCGCCTTCCCGTACGCGTCGTGCAGCCAGTGCTCGAGATGCCGGTTGCCCTTGCACCAGTACCAGTCGACCATGAAAAAGTCGATCCCGTGCTCGACCGCCCACTTGATCTGCCAGTCGGCACACTCGGGGTTCGCCTCGTCGTACCATCCCAGCACCGGCTTGCGCAAGGGATAGTCGAGAATCGGGCGCCAGCGCGACATGTCGGGCCAGCCGGGAAAATAAAACGCGCCCACCTCGTACTTGCTCGCCACCGGCTGCGGCTCGGGAATGTAGTCGGTCGGCGGGACCTCGGGCACCGGCGTGAACTCGATCGACGCCGTCGACGTGGCCGGCTCCAGGCCCGCTCCGCTCACTTCGACGGCCAGCTCGACCCGGCCCGGGCGCGGCGACTCGATCTGCCAGGCGACGCTCTTGGGCACGTAGCGCGTGAGGTTTTCGACCGTCTGCCGCGCCGGACCCGCGATCGTCACGCCCGAGGGCGCCCGTAGCGTCGCCTCGATGCCGTGCGCCGTCCGGCCGCCGCGGTTGCCCAGCGACAGGACGACCGGGCACGGCCGGCCCGCGCGGTTCACCCCTTCGGCGCGCCCGAAGTAGCGCACGGCCAACTCGGCCGGCCCCTGGGGCTCGTCGGCGATTTCGATCGACTCGATCCGCGCCGACGCGCCCTCGGCGTCGGTCGGCTGGATGCCGAGCAGCAGCACCCGATCGTCCCAGCGGCCCAGGTGCACCATGTCGACGTTGTACGTGTGCATGCGCCCGTCGGCCAGAAGCTCGAACGCGACGTCCTCCCAGCCCGCGTGCTTGCTCGATACGCAGTACACGCGCCCCGACTTGCCCGCGTCGACGGCCATGCGGATCGCCACGTAGGGGTTCTCGTCGGCCGAAACCGACAAGAGCGGGCTCATCAGCATGGGGGCGTTTCCCTGGGCCGTCACGCGCAGGCCGCCGTCGTGCACGCGGGGCTCGTCGGCGTCGCGCCACGCGCGCCACCCCTGCGCCGCGGCGTCGAACCTCCACGCCCGGGCGTCGGAGGCGGGCCCGCCCGCGTCGACCACGCGAATCGACTCGACGGCAAACGCGCCCGTGCTCGGCGGATCGAGGCGCAGCCGGATGATCTTCCCGGCCGCGTGCCAGAAGGGATGGATGCGATACACGCGGAACCGGTCGCCGTCGTGCACCGAGAAGGTGTCGCACTTCGCCTGGCTGAAACCGCCGTGCTGGCCCTCGAGCGTCTCGGTCCAGAAGAGCTGGGCCGAGCCGCCGCCGGGCGCCTTCATCTTGATCTCGACCCGCTGGGTCGGCGTCGCCGCGATCTCGAAGACCGGCCCGATCAGGATCGGGTCCCAGTCGACCGCCCGGCCCGTCAGGGCCCCGCCCGCAACCTCGGCGTCGCGGATGTGCCCGCCGACCTGCCACCCGAGAAACTCGCCCTCGGCCTCGAACCGCCACTCGACGGCCACCTCCTCTTGGCCCGCCGCCGGCAAAACGCCCATCAAGCCCGCAAGGACCGCCAACATCCACTTCGGTAGGCCGCGCCTCATGGTTGCACCTCGGGAAGACGGGAGACTGCAACCGGCGATCCTATCCCTCCCGCCCCCCGCTGTCAATTCTCGCGCCCGGGATGTCGTCGTTCGGGAGCGCCTCGGCGGGCAGTTGCGCCACGACGAACGAACGGCGGCGAGACGCACCCGCGGGGGCCGATGCCGATCGCGAGCGATCGACGCGGAGTCGAGCCCGTTGCATCCCGTCGCAGGGCATCCTCTTGACCGTCCATTTCGTCGAGCAGGTCGACAACGCCAGGCTCTCTGGCTGTGCCGTAACCTTGCGCAACAGGTCCGCTTACCGTGCGGCGGGGTTTTTGAACACGACGGGCAGCAATTCCATCGAGGGAACCAAGGGAACCAAGTGATTCAGTCCTCCCACAGGTCGGCGATCGCCGCGAGAGTTCGCTCGACGAGTAGCCGGCCGCCCTCCGGGCCGATGCGGCTGCTCTGGATGACGGCGCCGTAGCCGCCGTAGCCGACGGCGCGCTCGCTGGGCAGATAACCGCCCGAGTTGCAGGCGAGCTGGATAATGAACGTCTGGATGGCGGGGCTGCGGGCCTTGATGCGGATGCCGTAGTCGGTGTACAGCTCGAAATGGTTCGTCGCGATCGCCACGTCGCCCAGACGGAGGGCATGCAACTCCATCTTCTGCTCGCCTTCCGTGCCGGCCTGCTGCGCTTCGTAGCGATCGACCACGCGCTGGTGCCAGCCGAAGTTCCACATCTGGGCGGGATTGTCGGCATACTTGGCCGCCTGCTCGCGTGCTTCGGCGACCTCGGCCTCGGTCACCTTGCGGAACGGCAGTGCGATCTCTTCGACCCGATGACGCAGCACAACGTCATCGCGCATGTCCTTGCTGGCGCCTTCGTAGGCATCGTCCCAGCCATGGACGATGCGGCGGGCCAACTCCTCCAGACGCGTCAGGCCCCGCAGCTCGTACATCCGCTGATCGGCCGCCTTGCCGTAAAGCGGCCGGGGGCTCTGATCGCCCGCCGCGCCGATCCAGCCGAGCACGAGCAACTCGTCGCCGTACCGCTGGCGGAGCATCTCGCGCACCGGGTGCCAGAAGTCGGCGTGCATCGCCGGGCCCCCCTCCGCCTGCTGTGCCGGACACGCGACGTTGATGGCCGTCGCGAACAACCGGTCTTGCTCGTCCCAGAAAAAAAGCACGTCGAGGTTGTGATCCTCGTAGCCTTCAATGGCGCGGAAGTCTTCCGTGTTGGTGGCGCCATACATCTTGGCCGTGCCGTTCGCATAGACCGCTCGGCGATTCTGCGCGATCACCGCCTGGCCCTGCCCCCATCCGACCTTCCCGCGTCGCCGATTCCGCCAACTCTCGACGATCGCCTCGGCAACCCGGGTCGTCATGAACTCGGTGTACTCGGCCGGGTTCATGATGTCGTCGCCGTCCGGGATCGCGTATTTTCCCTCCTGGGTGACCGGGGCGTTGTGCGTGTGCGTGGCGTTGGCAACGAGCTTCCTGGCGTCGAAGTCGGGCAACTGCGGCTTCACCTTGTCGCGGATCTGATCGAGGATGCCATCGCGGATGGCCACCAGGTCGCAGGAGACGAGAATCGCCTGGTCGAGCACCTTGTCGCCCTCGCGCGATTCGAGGGCCAGGGCCGTGGCCGTGACCGGCGATTCGACCCGGTTCGACATCCGCAGGTTCCGATGGCCGTCGAGGGCAACCGATTTGTCCGGCGTGATGCTGGTGGTTGCCCCGCCGATCCATAGTTCGGCGGCCGGTACGGCCGTGGCCGTCAGGACGACGGCGAGGAAACCAAGTGCGGTGCGTTTCATGCTGAATCTCCTGGGTACAAAGGTCCTATTCGGTCAACGGGCAAAACGTGTCCTTCGGCCACAAACCGTGGCTTCCCCTCTTTCCGTCGACGCGTTCACTCCTCCAGTTCGTACAACGCCGTGCCGGGCGCCGCGAGCGTGTCGTCGAAACGATCCGTGTTCTCGGCCACGACGCGCCCGCTGAACAGCTCCGTCACGCGCCGGCAGGTCATGGGCAGCGTGACCGTGCGCCTCCCGCCCTCGATCGTGTGCAAGGCGACCAGGCGATCGTTGGCGTACAAGGGCTCCTCGACCTCGCAATAGATGTGCGCGCCCGCCTCGCGGGCCAGCCGGCGCAAGACGCCGGCCGGCACGTTCGGCCGTGGCGAATACACCGATCGCCAGCCGGCCATCTGGCGCGTGGTGAGGTCCTCGGTCTCCCAGGGAATGCCGGTCAGCTTCTCGACCTGGCCGGGATCGTACTTCCCGTCGGCGATGATGCCCGGCGCGTAGCCCCAGAGCACGGTCTTCCCACCGGTGCACACCTTATCGCGCAACAGCGCGCGCCGCTCGGCGTCGACGACGAACAGATTGGGCAGGAAAACCAGCTTGTAGCGCGACAGATCCAACGTTCCCAGGTCGCCGAACGAGTAAAGGTCGTAGGGCGTGCCCATGCGGTACAGGCCGTAGCGTTGCTTGGAGAGCAAATCGCCGTAGAAATCGGCCTTGCCGTCCAGGTAATACATGCTCTCGGCGTCCACCAGCACGGCCACTTCGGCAACCGATTCTTCGCGGGGCCGGGCCAGGCGTTCCCACAACCGGCGCATTTGGGCAATCGAGTCGAAGATCGTGTCGCCCTCGAACCAGTGGCCGAACAAATCGAACCAATACGTCGAGATCCCACTGATCAGGCGCAACGAGAATTCGCGGCGCAGTCCGGCAATGCAGGCGGCCTCGTCCGTGAAGCCGCTTTCGTGGCCCGGGATCGGGCGCCCCAAGGCCGACACGCTCCGGGCCGTCGGCGTGCGATGGTCCATGCTCATCAAGAATCCCTTGCCGTGATGCTGGATCGAGCGGATGGGAACCATGAACCCACCGGCACCGCCGATCTGCCGGTCGTGGTACGAGCCCGGAGAGATGAACCAATCCAAGTCGGGCGAAGCGTACACGCGGTCGAAATCCAGGTGCCCCTCGTAGAGCAGCCGGTTGCTGGCGTGCTCCATGATGTAGCCGTAGCACAACCCCAGCGGCGCGCGGTGTTCGATGACCTCCTGCGCGGCCGCCGCGAAGTACAGGATCGTATCGCCGATCAGCTCGTGCGAGAACCGCCAGTAATCGATCGCCAGCGCATCGTCGACGGGATCACGGAACGGTCCGTGGGACACATGGTCGCGCACCGAAGCCGGCGGGATATCGACGGGGTCGGGCCGCCCTCGCGCGATCCTCCAACGCCGCCAGGCCGCACGGCGAATCGAGCCCTCCTCGCCCTTGCTGAAGTCTTGCCATTCGATCGTCTTGCCGCCGGCAAGGAAGTAGCCGATGATGACGTCCCGATGCTTCGATTCGAGATGCCGCAGCACGGCCTGAAGGTACTCCCGCGTGTCGCGGCGCCACGTGTCGCTCGCTGCCACTCGGCCCAGCTCGTTGAAGCTGTCGGCGCTGCCCCGAATCCGACACCACCAGGTCGGCGTGTTCAGGTCGATGAAGAAGATGAACTTCGCCTTGGGATGCACCGCCAACTTGTCGGACACTTGCCGGTCCAGACATTCGAAGTCGTACTTCCCCGGGCCGTGCCAGATGGGCGAATAGGCGCTGTTGTACGGCTCGCCCGTCGACGCCAGCACGTTGGCTGGGAAGATCACCACCGTGTTCACGCCCGCCTCGGCAAAACGGCGCAGCGTTTGGGCATTCGGGGTGTACGTGTTGTAGCCAAACCAACGTTCGGGTGGGGCCGCCCCGCAGCACGCGGCAAACAGCAACCACGCGCCGACGGCCGACGAAGCTGCCTTGAACATCCATCTCCTCCGGAGTCGGCCACGGTGCGCATTCGAAACCGGCATTTCCCGTTTGCGGTGAGCCTGAAGGCAATGCCGTCCAGGCTCATGCTCGTGCCTATTCTAACGTCGCGTCCCACCCCCGCGTCCAGGGCCTCGGCAGGTTTCTTCGTCGACACGCGCGGTTTCAGGCGTTTTCGATGTCCGAGCACCCGCTGACTGGCGGCCCCGGCCCCCCTTGCGGTTTGGCGCATTGCGCCAGAAGCCAGAAGCAAGTGGGAGCGGGCCGACGGCGCTGCGTGCAACGCCGCCGGTCCTTGCTTCCGGGCCTGGGCCGGCGCTCGGGTCGCACCTCCGCGTTGCCCGATCCTCCGCCCAGGCGTCTTCAGGATGGCATTGCGTCGGCCGCGCTGGCGTCGTTCTGCGCGGCTCGCACGACGACCGTCCGGGCCGGCAGGTGGAGAGACGATTGATGCGTTGTCGACAACTGCGATCTGGCCTGCATCGGCGGGGGCCACCAATTCACGCGCGACGACGGCGTGCCCGTCCGCTTCGGCAACTACGCCTTCCCCGCAGTCCCCAACGCTTGCCCATGCTTACCGAACCTTCGGCCATTCCGACCCGGACAATTCGGGCACGACCATCCCGGGCGCCGCAAGCC
>Ga0334884_1001747_pt1 | contig 30686 bp, 30 predicted proteins | sample GraSluR1_MG_7_FD_207215 | JGI IMG/M metagenome (GOLD analysis project Ga0334884, IMG submission 207215) | Sludge microbial communities from methane-producing bioreactor in Wageningen University, Netherlands - Granular Sludge_12_05 R1 | ecosystem: Engineered > Bioreactor > Anaerobic >...
CGGGTCTGTCCGCCGGGCCGGCCGGCGAACTGCTGGAAGGCTGCGACGGGGATCTGCGCCGGGCCCTGACCCTGGCCGGAGGCGCCTGAGAAGTGCCCACCCGGGTTCTGATCCTGCTTCTGGCCATGGTGGCTTCCCTGAGCGCTTCGGCCTGCGTCCACGCCGGGCCCGCCGCCCCGGAGCTTCATCCCGCCGGAGCAGATCGGCCCGGCATCGGGGTCCTGCACTCCGAACCCACCTTGGCGGCAGGCGGATGGCGGGCTTCCTGGGAGTTGCGCGGGGTCGAGGCCACCTTCCGTCGCCTGGGCCTGGAGTGCCGACCGGTTCGACCGGTCGAGTTGGAGACAGGCGGCTGGACGGGAGACCTGCTGGTGCTCTCGGACGTCCGCCTGACCGCGCCGGCCACGCTCGCGGCGCTGCGACGCCACGTGGCCCGAGGAGGGCGGCTGCTGGCCACGGGGCAGACCTCCTATCGCGATCATGAGAACCGCCCCTGGCAACCTCCCGGCTTCGCCCTGGCCGATCTCTTCGGCGCAGATTTCCACCGCTGGTCGGGGCTGGGCTTCGAGGCCGGGCTGGCGCTGGAGGAGGAACTCGGAAGCGGGAAGGTGCTGCTCGGCCGGGGGGAGGCGATGCTGGTCCGGCCGCGGCCGGGGTCTCGGGTCCTGGCGCGCTTCACCGACCCCGAGGGCACTGCGGCCATCCTCGAGACCCAGGCCGGGATCTACACCGGGGTCTCGCTGCTGGCCCCCGAGAATTCGGATTCCGCGGAGGTGACCCGTCTGGTCGGGGCTCTCCTGGAGAGGCTCCTTCCGGAGTGGAGAGCTCCCCGGGCCCTCCCGGTTCACACTCGAGTCCAACCGCAGATCCCTTTCGAAAGGGTTCCCGAAGCCCCCCAGGAGACCCTGGTCTCAGTCGGCTTGCCCCCCCTTCGCGGAGAGACCCTGGTGGCCGCGGCGGGAGGGCTGACCTGGGAAGGGGGGGCAGCCCGGGAGGTTCGGGTCCAGGCGGTGGCGACCGTGGGCAAGCCTGCGGCGGTTGCGCTGTATGATCCTCAGGGCCGGCTGTTGGTCCGCTCCGAGCGCCCGATCCGCCTGCAGGGAAGCCCCTGGCTGGAGCTGGTGCGCCTGAATCCCAATGGAACCTATCGTTGGTCGGCCTGGCGGGGCGCCCTGCACCTGCGGCCGGAGGGTGGGTCGCTCCAGGTGGTCAACCGCCTGACCCTGGAGGAATACCTGCGGGGCGTGGTCCCCAACGAGATGCCGGCCTGGTTCCCTCCCCAGGCGCTGCGCGCCATGGCCGTCGTGGCCAGGTCCTTCACCCTGGCCCACCTGGGAAGACACCGGGCCCAGGGGTTCGACCTGTGCTCGTCGGTCCATTGTCACGTCTATCAAGGCCTGGCCAGCGAGGACCCTCGGGCGGGGGAGGCGATCGACCAGACCCGGGGGTTGATCCTCACCGACCAGGGGCAACCCCTGGCGGCCACCTATCACGCGGTCTGCGGAGGGGTGGGCGAGGCCCCGGAGGCGGTCTGGCCTGGAGGGAGCCCGGTCCGCTGTCTGCCGGGAGGACCGGACACCCAGGAGGTCTTGACGGAGTTCGACTCCCTCTCGGACGAGACCACCCTGCGCCGCTTCCTGGATTCGCCTCCTGCGGCCTGGTGTCAGAGCGCCGGCCGCTTCCGTTGGGAGGAGACCTGGACCCTCGAGGAGCTGGGCGCGAAGGTGTCGGAGGCCCTGCCCCGTCTGCTGGGACCCCAGGCGCCGGATCTCGGGCGTCTGCGAGCCCTTCGGGTGCTGGCCCGCACCACCCACGGTCGGGTGGCCACGCTCCTCCTGGAGGGCGAGCGCGCCAGCGCCCAGGTGCACGGGGACTCCGTCCGCTGGCTTCTGAGCGGTGGGAAGATCGGCGCCGGCGGCTTGCAGAGTTCGCTGTTCTATCTGGACCCGTCGGAGGGTCGAGTCCGCTTCCGGGGGGGGGGCTGGGGCCACGGAGTCGGGCTGTGCCAGGAAGGAGCCGCCGGTCGGGCCCGTGCCGGGCAGGGATATCGAGAAATCCTGAAGCATTACTATCCAGGGGCTCGCCTCTCGACGGGCGATGAAGGGCGCGATGCGGGGATGGGAGAGGTGGAAGACTCCAGACCATGAGAAGTCTGCGCTGGATTGCCTGGCTCTGCCTGATGGCGGTGGGGCTGGCCTGTTCTTCCCGTCCGCCGGCGGTTGACGGGCGTCTGTACTACACGATCCAGGAGAAGGGGCACTTCCGGATCGAGTGGACCGATCCCGCGGGAACCCTGGTTCATCCCCTCCTGGGGGGACAGGAGGAAGCCCGCTCGCCCGTTGCGGCTCCGGACGGACGCAGCCTGGCCTACCTGCGGGGTTCCCCTCCACGGGTCCACATCCTGGACCTGGTCACGAACAGCGATCGGCAGGTCTCCCAGACCCGGGACACGGTCTCCCGCGCGGCCTGGGACCGGACGGGCCGGAGGCTGGCCTACCTTGGTTTCCCCAGACGGGGCAAGGTCCGCCTGGTGCTTCAGTGGGCGGGCGGGGAGGCCGAGGTCCTGTACCAGGCCTTGAACCTCGGGCTTCCGACCTGGTCGCCGGTGGGTTCCCGGATCCTCGTCACCGAGACCGACTACTCGGGCACGACCCGCCTTCTCAGCATGAGGGTCGAAGGAGGCGAGCCCGAGGTCGTCCTGGAGGGAGCCACGCAGCCCGCCATGGGGACGACCGGGACGGAGATCGCCCTGATCCGGGAAGACAAGCTTCAGATCGGTGACCTGTTCACCAGGCAGTGCCGCGTCCTGGTCGATCAACCGGGGATCAGTTCACCCTCCTGGAGCCCGACCGGCAGCCAACTGGCCTTCGTCCGGGAGGGGCAGGTCTGGACGGTGGACCTCGATGGCGGTGGGATTCGACAGGTCACCCGCTCGGAGATCCCGATTCTGGACGTCTCCTGGGGCAAAGGGATTTAGTCCTGGTCGGGATCGAGGTCCAGGAGCTGGGGGGTGAAGTCCACGAAGTCGCAGGACAGGATCTGGTAGCGCACTCCCCGGTGCGTGCCCTGGAAGGGATTGGCGCGGTGGGTGCGGTGGATGTGCCCGTACACGCACAGATCCACCCCCGCCTCCTCCAGGCACGCGGTGAACTCCGTCGTTTTGAGGTGAGGCAGCAGGGGAGGATAGTGGATCATGACCACGCGGGTCCGGACCTGCGCAGGGAGGGCCTTCAACGCCAGGCCCAGCCGCTCGACCTCCCGGCGGTAGATCTTCTCGTCCTGGGCCTGGCTGAACCCCTCTGAACCGGGGAGCAGCCAGCCTCGGGTGGCGCAGACCCCGACACTCCCGAAGGTCGCGGCGTCGTTCTGGAGGAAGGTCATGCCGGGGAAGGCCTTGCGGATCTTGCCGATCCCCTGCCACCAGTAGTCGTGGTTCCCCCGGCTGAGCACCTTGTGCCCCGGCAGGGCCTCCAGCCATTCCAGGTCGCGCCGGGCATCCTCCAGTCGCATGCCCCACGAGTGGTCCCCGGGAAGCAGGATCACGTCCTCGGGGGTCACCCGCTCCCGCCACTTCGCTTCGACCTTCTCCCAATGGCGGGACCACTGGGGCCCGAAGACCTCCATGGGTTTCTCGCCAGAAAACGAGAGGTGCAGATCGCTCAATCCAAAGAATCGCAAGGTCGCCTGATTATATCCAGGAGGTGCCGAGCCTGCAACTGCGCAGGGCTCGCCGGGTCCAGGCCGAAAAGGCCGCGGATGAATTCCTCGTCACCCCTCTATCGCATCGCGATCGACATCCTGCCGGTCGGAGGTCGGCCCTGCCGCCGATTCCAGGAGCGGATCACGGAGTATGCCATGGACGGCCGCCCTCGCTTCGAGTGGGAGGCGATGCGCCATCGGATGATCCTCCATGGGGATCCCATGATCGCCCAGGTCTGCTCGGTTTGTCCCCTGAACCTGATGCAGGGCCCCGAGGGCTGTCAGGGAACCCTGGAGAACTTCGAGGTGTTCCTGCGCGCGGTGGCCCGACTGGCACCCGAGTCGCCCTGGTCCGATCTTCCCCTGATCCAGGAGCCGTTCTCGGCCGAACGGACGCGGGAACTCTACCGGGAGCTGGCGAACCTGGAGACGGTCTTCGCCTCGTCCCCTTGGAAGGTGGCGCAGCTCTTCCGGCAGGGGACGCCGATCCTGGACGAATTCCCTGACGGCTCCACCCGACCGCGCTTCCACGCCTGGAACGGCGAATCCCCGCCTCACCTCATCGCCAGCAACGAGGGCTATCAGCTCTTCCTGTGCCCGCACGGGCTGATCGTCAAGGCCCACTACGAAGACCCGGTCCCCCACGCCTTCCAGAAGCTGTGGCGGGACGCCAAGGGGGTCTTCGGTCAGACCGGCCAGGGGGAGACGATCGGCTTCCAGATGGCCATGGCCCGCTATCCCGAGTGGGATTCCGAGGACCCTCGGGCCGAAGGGGAGCTGGTGCTGACCGAGATGCCGGCCGCCGAAGTCTTCCGGGATACCCTGGACATGCTGGCCGTCTTCACGGGCGTCGCCGGAGAGGCCGAGACGGGATTCCTTCTACATCCGCTGTGACTGGAGAACTCGGGAGGTGAAGCTCTTGGCCGGTCGCGAACATCTCTGGGCTCCCTGGAGGATGCAGATGATACGGGCTCCGAAGGAACCGGACTGTTTCCTGTGTACCAAGGCCGCGGAGGATCAGGACGCCGAGAACCTGATCCTGGAACGGGGCCAGACCTGCATGTGTCTGATGAACCTGTATCCCTACTCCAACGGGCACCTGATGGTCGCACCCTACCGCCATGTCGGGGACTTCACGTCCCTGTCGGACGAAGAGGTCACCGAGATGATGCTCATGGCCCGAAGCTGGGTTCGAGACCTCCAGAAGGTCGGAGATCCCCAAGGCTTCAACCTGGGCTTGAACCTGGGCAGGGTCGCCGGGGCCGGGGTGGCCGACCACGTGCACCTGCACATCGTGCCCCGCTGGGGGGGAGACACCAACTTCATGACCGTCCTGGCCGAGGCCAGGGTCATCAACCAGGCTCTGGAGGAGACCCGGGTCGACCTGCTGCGTGCCCGCGCCACGCCCTGATACCTTCGCGCCGCTCAAGGAGGTCCTCGTGTCCAGTCCATCCCCTCCGGAACCCACCTCCGAGACCCCCCGCTTCGGGGAGGTCCAGTCCGAGCTGGAGATCCTGATCCGGGCCCGCTACCCGGTGTTGTTCCTGGTCTCCTGGGAAGAGGAACGCGTCGAGGACTGCCTGGCCGAAGTGGCCCGCAGGCGGGGCAAGAGGCTGGTCTGCTGGTCGATCGTCCGGGGGCTGCACGCGCCGGGCGAGTCGCCCACCGCCGGCAAGAGGACCTTCAACGCCTCGACCACCGACCCCCTGGTGGCGCTGGACGAGGTGCTCCGCCAGGTCGATCCCATCATCTTCCTCTTCAAGGATCTCCACCCGGTGATGCGGGACCACGCCGTGGTGCGCAAGATCAAGGAGTTGGCCCGCCATCTCAAGTCCAGCCCCAAGACGCTGGTCCTGGTCTCGCATACGGCCTGCATCCCACCCGAACTCGAGAAGGATATCACGGTGGTGGACTTCTGCCTGCCCCGGATGGACGAACTGGGGCACCTGTTGGACTCCATCGTTGCTCAGGTGGCCCAACAGGGGCGGCTGGAAGGCGATCTGGAACCGGCGGTCCGCCAGAAGCTCCTGCGCGCGGCGCTGGGGTTGACGCTGAAGGAGGCCGAGAACGCCTTCGCCCGGACCTTGATCCAGCGCGGTTGCCTGTCAGAAGCCGAGGTCGGGCTGATCCTGGACGAGAAGAAGCGGGTCATCCGCAAGAGCGGGATCCTGGAATACCACGACGCCCATCGCAGTCTCTCCGACGTGGGGGGCCTCGAGCACCTCAAGGAGTGGGTTCGCAAGCGCTCCGTGGCCTTCTCGGAGGAGGCTCGCACCTTCGGGCTTCCACCCCCCAAGGGGGTCCTGCTCCTGGGAGTCCAGGGGTGCGGGAAGAGCCTGTGCGCTCGGGCCATCAGTCAGGTCTGGAACCTGCCGCTGCTGAGGCTGGACATGGGGCGCATCTTCTCCAGCCTGGTGGGCTCGTCCGAGGAGAACATGCGTCGGGCCATCGCCACGGCCGAGTCGGTGGCCCCGGCCATCCTGTGGATCGATGAGATCGAGAAGGCCTTCGCCGGGACCCGCGGGGCCGACAGCGACGCCGGGACCTCCTCCCGGGTCTTCGGAACCTTTCTGACCTGGCTCCAGGAGAAGACGGCTCCGGTCTTCGTGATCGCCACCGCCAACAACATCGCCACCCTGCCACCCGAGCTGCTGCGCAAAGGCCGCCTGGACGAGATCTTCTTCGTGGACCTGCCCACGCCCGAAGAGCGTCAGGCGATCTTCGAGATCCATCTGCGTTCGCGGAACCGCGACCCGCAGGCTCAGGACATCTCCCGTCTGGTGGCGCTCAGCGAGGGCTTCAGCGGTTCGGAGATCGAACAGGCGGTGGTCTCGGGGCTGTATGAGGCCTTCGACCAGGGGCGGGACCTGTCGACCGAGGATCTCGAGAAGGTCCTGGGCCAGACCGTCCCCTTGTCGCGGACCATGAAGGAGGAGATCGACCGGTTGCGCCGTTGGGCGGCCGATCGGGCCCGGGGGGCTTCCAGCGAGTCCTTCCTCAAGCCCGAAGCCACAAGTCGTCAGCTCGAATTCGAGTAGGTCCGCGCGGGGGGTCACCGCGCGAGTCCTGGGGAGGTCCGATGTCTGGAATCTTCGTCGTGGTGCCCATCCTGGCGGCGGCGCCCGTGGTCCTCTCGGCAACCGCTGCCGTGGCTGCGGCCATGGGCTTCTCCATGGTCCGTCAGGGGGCGGAGGAGCTGGAGACCAGGTTCCGTGAGCAGGGAGAGGCCGTGGTCGAGTTCGACCTGGCCGAGGCTCGCGGGATGGAGACCCTGCTGCGCGAGCAGGGGGCGATCCAGTTGGATCGCGAGGATGCCTCGTTGTGCTTCCTGCCCCGAAGGGGCAGGGTGCAGATGCTGGTTCGTGCCAAGGGCAAGGCCACTGCCCGGGAGCTGGAGGCCCTGGGGCGCGAAGTCCTGGACGGCATCACCCAGCAATATGCCTATCATCAGGTCGTCTCGGAGTTGAAGTCGCGAGGCTTCAGCAAGGTCGAAGAGTCTCGCGAGGAGGACGGCACCCTGCGTCTGCGCCTGCGCCGCTGGGATGGATGAGCAACCGCTTCGACTGGTTGGAGTTCCCTGAGGAAGCCCCCGCAGAGGCCTCCGGGCAGGCTCCTCCGAAAACCCCACAGGAAGACCCGCAAGCCCTCCTCATGCAGGCCGGGCAGGCCTTCCTGGAAGGCCGGTACGAGGTGTCTCTTCGCCATTTCTCGCAGGCCCTTCAACTGGACCGGGCCCTTTCCGAGGCCTGGAGCGGGCAGGTCCGCTGCCTGATCCGGCTGGGCGAGTATCGCGAGGCGCAGGCCTGGGCGGCCAAGGCTCGGGGCCTCTTCCCCGCGGCTCCCCTGATCCTGAGTGCCCAGGCCGCCGCCCTGGCAGCCTCGGGACTGCTCCTCCCCGCCCTGGCCACCTCGGACGAAGCCCTGGAGATGGCCGAACGCCTGAACCTGCGCGAGCCCCAGATCTGGCTGGATCGGGCCAGTTGCCTGCTGCAGGATGGTCAGAGGTCGACGGCCGGCTACTGCCTGGAGAAGGTCCGCGAGCTGCGCCCCGAGGACCCGGACTGGGAGCAGAGGATCGCCCTGGAGTTGCTGGAAGGCCAGGACCTCACCGGAGCCCTGGAGGTGCTCAACCGGGTCGTGGAACACCGACCCGCGCGGGCCTACGCGTGGTTTCTGCTGGGCCGAGGCTCCCGCAAGCTGGGCATGCGCGAGCGAGCCCGACAGGCCCTGGAAGAGGCCGAGCGCCTCCAGCCCGGGGACCCTGCCACCCAGAGGGAACTCCGAGCCCTGCGCCGGCCCTGCTGGATTGCAACCCTGGTCTTCGACAGCCCGGAGCATCCGGTCGTTCAGACCCTGAGGGCCTGGAGGGACTCCCGGTGGCTGTCCTGGCCCGGCGGGCGGCTGGCGGCGGAGATCTATGACCGGACGGCACCGGGAGTCTGCGCGGTGCTGGTCCGATTCCCCAGGCTGCAGGCGGGTCTGAGGGTCTGCTTGCAGAACCTTGCGACCAGGCTCCAGGTGAGGAGGTCCGAATGGCCAGGAGAAGAGACATCGAGGTGACCATCTCTCCGGATGGGACCGTGCAGGTGCACGTGTCCGGAATGCCCGGCAAGCAGTGCCTGCAGGTTCGGGATCTGCTGGAGGAGACCCTGGGGCCCCTGCAGTCGCAGACCATGACCTCCGAGTATCATGCCCCCGAAGAACCCACCCGGATCTCGCTCGAACGGCGCTGAGGAGGCGATGCTGCGCCTCTTCCGTCGGGAGTCCGCCTGTCGGGTGCTGGGCCCGGGGCTGCGGGCCGTGCTGTGGGTTCGGGGGTGCTCGCACGCCTGCCCCGGATGCCTGGTCCCGGAGTCGTGGTCGCCTCAGGGTCCCCCGTCCTCGGTGGACGAGGTGGCCGCCTGGATCCTCGGTTGCCCCGGGATCGAGGGGATCACCCTGACCGGCGGAGAGCCGATGGAGCAGGCTCGAGCGCTGGCCTGCCTGCTGGACCGCGTCCGCTCCCGGAGGGATCTGGGGGTGGTGTGCTTCACGGGCTACCGACTCGAGGAGCTGCGGCTCGAAGAGCATCGGGCCCTGCTGAGGCGGGTCGACCTGCTGATCGACGGGGCCTATCGCCTCGAGCAACATGCGGATCTGCTCTGGCGGGGCTCCACCAACCAGCGTCTTCTCCCTCTGACTCCGCGCTATCTGGCCTCCATGCCGGGGGTCGAGGGAGATCGGGGAGTCGGGCTGGAGTTCCGATTCGAGTCGGACGGAGGCTACGCCTTCGCTGGTGTACCTCCCTGGCCCGGCCTGCGCGAGGCGCTCCCCGAGGGCCGGCCCAGATGACCTGTCCGCACTGTGGCTTCGAGAACACCGAGGACCGCCAGGTCTGCTTCCGCTGCGGGCAGGTGCTGGACCTTTCCGGGGTCGAGGTGATCCCGCCCCGATTGCACCGCGGAAGACCCGGGAATCGGGCCATGGAGGTCTGGACGGTCTGGTGGAACCGCCATCATCCCGGGCATCGGGTCGTCGAGCGGGTGTCGGCCCTGGCCGTCTTCCTGGCCAGCCTGGTCCCGGGGCTGGGGCATTTCCTGCAGGGCGAGGTCCGCCTGGCCGGTTGGCTGGCTTTGCTCTGGCTGGTCTCGGCCCTGGGGGCCATGCTCGCCGATCCGCCCGCATCCTTTCGCCCGCTCCTGGTGGGTGCCTGGCTCTTCCAGCCCCGCTGGCTCCCTCTGAGCGCCCACGCCTGGATCATGGCGGATGCCTACACCCGAAGGCTCCGCCTCTCGGGTCGGGTGGCCCGGATGGGGGAGGTCGCCGTCGTGACCCTGGCCGCCGTCGTCTTGTTGACGGCTCCCCATGCGCTGGGCCTGATCCCAGGGCGTGACCGCTTCGCGCAGGTGGCGGTCCAGGTCTCCCTGCCGGAGGGCGGGCTTCAGCCAGGGGACCGGCTGCTGGTGGACCGAGACCGGTTGACCGAGGCGGTTCCCGTGGGAACGGTCGTGCTGTATCGGGGCCCATGGACCGGGGTGGAGGGGGAGATGCTGGGGATGGTCCTGGCGGGCCCCGGAAGCCACCTGAGGTGGCGCTCCAGTTCGAGCACGCTGATCCAGGATGGACGCGCGGTGCATCTGGAGGGCGTGTCGGGCATGCCCGACGGGGAGGTGGATCTCGGCGAAGCTCAGCAGGCTGTCCTTCCCGCCCACCGGGCAGGGGTGAGGGCGCTGCAGGAACTGGTCCTGGACGCGGAGGAGATCCGAGGGGTGGCCATCGAGACGGTCTGGCCCCCGGAGCGTCGCCGCAGACTCTCGACGAGGTGACCCATGCTGATCAGTCCCAGTCTCCAGTTGCTCCTGCGCGAATCGATGGACCGGCAGGCCTCCGACCTGCACCTGATGGCGGGATTGCCACCCAGCCTGCGGGTGGACGGGGAGATCGAGTTCCTCCACTATGATCCCCTGCCCGCCGATGATCTGCGCAAGATGCTCCTGGGCCTGATCAGCGAGTCCCAGGCAGCGCGCCTGGAGACCGACAGGGATTTGAGCTTCTCGTTCCAGGTTCCCGAAATCGGACGCTTCCGGGCCAGCCTCTACTATCAGAGGGGGAACCTGGAGGCTTCCCTGCGGGTGGTTCCCCTGACGATCCGGACCCTCGAGGAATGTGGCCTGCCCCGGGCAGTCCGGGATCTGGCCTTGCGGGCCTCAGGGCTGGTCCTGGTGACCGGCCCGACCGGCGTCGGCAAGACCACCGTGCTGAACGCCATGGTCGACCTGGTCAATTCCGAACGCAGGGCGCGGATCGTCGCCATCGAGGACCCGATCGAGTTCCTGCACACCAACAAGCGCAGCCTGGTCATCCAGAGAGAGCTGGATTCCGATACGCCCAGCTTCCAGTCGGCCCTCATGGCGGCCCTGCGCCAGGATCCGAACGTCATCTGCGTGGGGGAGATGCGGAGCCTGCAGACGGTGGCCACCGCCCTGACGGCCGCCGAAACGGGACACCTGGTGATGGCCACCCTGCACACCCAGAGTGCCAGCCAGACCGTGGACCGCATCATCGACGTGTTCCCCGCCCATCAGCAGAATCAGGTGCGGATGCAACTGGCTGGCACCTTGCAGGGGGTGATCAGCTTGCAGCTCCTGCCTCGTCTGGCCGAGAAGGGGCGGGTGATGGCCTACGAGATCATGTTGGGGACGCTGGGGATCCGCAACGTGATCCGTCAGGGCAAGATCGAGCAGTTGGGCAACCTGATCTCGATGGGCGCCGGCGAGGGCATGGTGCCGATGGACCGTTGCCTGCGCACCTTGTATGAACGGGGAGAGATCAGCTACGACACGGCCCTGGCTCGCGCCTTGAACCCCCAGGAGTTTCGCGCCCTCAGGGCTCCTTCAGTCTCCTGAAGGAACCTTGCCCCTTCCCGGCGCAGGAGCCTTCGCTTCGGACGTCCAACCTGGGCGGATTGTTCCAGACTCCGGCTTCTTTCCAGACCATGCATCTTTCACGTCTCCACATCCTGTCCATCCTGCTCCTGCTCCTGGGCGGGCTCTGGCTTCCTGCCTTCCCTCAGGCGCCGGCCGAGCGGCTTTCGGTCGCCCAGGAGGCTTTCCGGAACCAGAAGCCCGCAGAGGCCCTGGAAGCCTTCCGTTCCTATCTGGGAGGCCAACCGGAGGGGCCGCGCGCCACGGAGGTCCACTATCGCGTGGCCCAGTGCCTGGATCAGTTGGGGCGCTCCAGCGAAGCCCGGGCTTCGCTGGAAGACTGGCTGGCCACGGCCCCTCCCGATCCCTGGCAGGTCCGCGGATGGATCCTGTTGGCGGATCTGCGCGCACGGGGCGGTCAGGCCCGCGGTGCCGAGGCTGCCTATACCCGGGCCCTGGAGGTGTCCGGGCGGGTTCCAGGAACCGTTGAAGACCGCCTGCAGGCCCTGTTGGGCCGAGGCCGCCTGCGCGCCTCCGCCCCGGAGTTCAAGGATCGTCGACCCGCGGCCGAGACCGACCTGGTCGAGGTGATCCGGGGCGACTTCCGGGGGCTTCCGGCGGGAGAGGCGCGGCTGGTCCTGGGCGATCTCTACCTGAAAACTCCTGAGGTCTGGGACCTGACCCTGGATCGGGCCGTCGACGTCTGGCGCGAGATGGCCCGTGTCCAACCCCAGCACCCGCTGGTTCCCGAGGCCCGTCTGCGTTCGGCCCGGGCCTTCAATGCCAGCCGTCGGCATCGCGACGCGCGGGAGGACCTCGAGGCCCTGCTCCAGGCTTTTCCCCGGTCGGCGCAGGCTTCGGAGGCCGCCCGGATGCTGGCCGACCTCCAGAAGCCCCGCTTGAGCCTTCCGCCCTGGACCGTGTCCCGACCCGGTCGGCCCGCGCAGGTACCTTTGCGAATCCGCAACCTGTCGGGTCTGCAGATCGAGGCATGGAAGGTCGATCTGGTGCAGGCCGTCGCCCAGGGAGCGAACCTCCAGGATCTGGCTTCCGGCCTCACCCCGACCTCCCCATCCCGATTGCGGCTCTCCGTCCCGAGCGTGGATCTCCAGGACCACCGCTGGCGCCGCCAGGGCCTGGAGTTGAACCTGACCGAGCCAGGGGTGTATCTGCTGGAAGCCCGGTCGCAGGGAACCCGGAGCCGTGGGCTCCTTCTTGTGACGGATCTCATCGGCGTCTGTCTGGCCGGATCGGAGGGGGAGGCCACCGTCTGGCTGGTGGACGCGGCCCGCGGGCAGGGCGTCTGGGAGGCCGAGGCCTGGCTGGTCTCGCCGACCGGCTCGGACCGACCCCTCGAGAGCCTGGCGGTGAGCGGGGCGGGACTGGTCACGATGCCCGCGCTGTCTGCTCCGACCAGGCGCTTCCTCCTGGCGCGTCGCGGGCAGGACCACCTGATCCTGCCGGACCTGCGCAGCCCGGGACGCCTGCCATCCTGGCGCGCCGTCCTGGAGACGGACCGATCGGGGTATCACGGAGGGGAGCGCCTGCGTTGGAAGGCGGTGGTGCGCTCGGTCAAGCCTGAGGGGTATGCGGTGCCCGCAGGCCATCCCTTCCTCCTGGAGGTCCTGGATCCGAAAGGGCGTCGGTTCCATCAGACCCGCATCCAGGCAAGCCCCCTGGGAACCCTCCGCGGCGAGGTTCCGCTTCCCCAGGAGTCCCTGGAGGGCACCTGGACCCTTCGCCTTCAGGACATCGCCGGCTCGGGTCCCCCGGTGGCGATGACCCGGTCGTTCTTCACGGTGGCCGCTTCGGAGACCGACCGGCTCCGCCTTCGCCTCCGTCCGGCTCAATCGTGGTGGGTGTGGGGCGAGAAGGCCCACCTGGACCTGGAGGTCCGGGATGCCCTGGATCGTCCGGTTCCGGGGGCCCGAGTCGAATGGCAGGCGCGCGGTCGCACCCTCCAGATCCGGCCTCCCTCGGACCCCGAGTTGGATTGGTTCCGCTCGGTCGTTCCCCTGGCCCCTTCGCCCGGATCCGGGGTTTCTCGGGGCACCGGGCAGGCCCGGACCGATGCCAGGGGAAGGGTCGCCCTGGCCATGCCCCTGACCGCTCCCGACCAGGACCCCGGAGTCGAAGGTCTGGAAGTCCAGGTTCGGGTCTGGGACTCCAGGAACCGTGAAGGTCTGGCCCGCACCGAGTTCGTGGTCGGTCCCAGCGCCGTGGTCCTCCACCTGGCCGCGGAGGGGGACGTGCAGCCCGGGCATCCCGCCACCGTGCGGGTCCAGGCCTGGGACCTGGAAGGGCGCCCGGCCCCCGTTTCGGTTCAGCTCCGCCAGGTTCTCCCCCAGGTCAAGGACTTCGGACCGCTGCAACTGGACCGGCGTGGCCGGGGCACCCTGCCATGGACCCCTCAAGGAAGCGGGCCCTGGAGTCTGGAGGCCCAGGCCCGCGGTTCCCGGGGGGGAGCCGCACAGGCGCGCCTGCTGGCGTCCCGGACCGAACCGGCTCCAGGGGACTTCTGGATGCGGACCGACCGTCGGCGCTATCGGCCCGGGCAGGTGGCCCGGGTGGATCTGGGGACCCCTCGGGATGGAGCCCAGGTGCTGTTGACCATGGAGGGCCGGGAGGTGGTCCGGCGGATGGTGGTCGAGTGCCCGACGCGTACGACCCGGGTCGAATTGCCGATCGGCAGGGATCTGGCACCGGGTTTCCGCCTGCGAGCCACCACCCTGCGCGACTCCAGGGTCCTGTCGGTGGACCAGGAAATCCTGGCCCCGGATCCGGCACAGGTCCTGGAGGTCCAGATCGAGCCGTTGACCCCTCCGGTCCCCGGGCAGCCAGGTCGGATCCGGGTCCGGACGGTGGACTCGGAGGACCGTCCCGTCGAGTCGGAGGTCTCACTGGCCCTGGTCAGTCAGGAGGCCTTGCCCGGGGAGCCTCGCCACCGTCTGGTGCCCGCCTTCTTCGGCCCGCCCTCCACGCATGCCGTGGTCACGGGGACCTCGCTGGTCACCCCGGCGGCCGTGCCGGCGCTGCCGCCTCCGTCGCCCGCCTCTGCTCCGGGCTGGCAACCCGTCGGCGAGACCGCTTTCTGGAGCCCTGAACTCCGGACCAGCCCGGAGGGCGTGGCGGAGGTCTCCTTGACCTGGCCTTTGCGCCCCGGGCGTTGGAGGCTGCTGGCCCGGGCCGTGGCCGGCAGAAGCCGGATGGGCGAATCCACCACCTTCGTGGATCTCGAGGCGCGCCTCGGCTTGCGCCTGGAAGGGCCTGAACATCTGGTGGAGGGCGACTCGGCGGTCTATTCGGCCGTGCTCGAGAATCCGGGCCGGGAGGCCCTGGCCTTGAGGTTGCAGGCCCAGGCCACCCATCTCGCCCTGGAGGGAGCGGATGTGGCGGAGTTGCAGGTTTCGGGAGGCGGTCGGGAGACCTGGCCGTTGCCCGTCCGGACTCGGGGCGCGGGCTCGGTCGAGATGCTCGTCACGGCTCAGGCTCCGGGAGTGAAGGACCGGGCCCGGCGCGTCCTGCAGGTGGCGCCGGCCGGCCAGATCCACGAGCAGGTTCGCGCCGGATCGGTGGAGGATTCCGCTGTTCTGGACCTGGCCGCCCTGCCCGCGTCGGCCCGCGAGCCGCGCCTGGAGGTGGCCATCTCTCCCGGACTGGCGGCCCTCCTCGGCTCGGCCGTCGAACCTCTGATGGCCACCCTCCCCAGCAACGAGGGCCTGGTCTCCCGGGCCGTGCCGGCCTTGGTCCTGGTCCGCGCCCTGAAGGAACTGGAGCTTCCCTGCCAGGACCTGGAAGAGCGCCTGCCTGGGGTCGTGGAGGACTCCCTGCGCCGCCTGGGTCACGCCCAGAACGCGGACGGCGGGTGGGGCTGGTGGGAGGGGATGCCTTCGGACCTGTCTACGACCGCCTACGTGTGCCGTGGCCTGGTTCATCTCGAGAAGGGCGGGTCGCAGAGCGCGGCGCCGCTGCTGGAGAAGGCCTGCGCCTATCTGAGGAAGGGCCAGGCGAAGCTTCCGGCCGAAGCGCGGCCGGCCGTCCTGCTGGCCCTCTCTGAAGCGCATCGCGCCTCGGGGCGCTCGCTGTTGTCCCTGGTCGGGCCCTCCATCCGCCTGGAGCCGGCCTCCCGAGTTCAACTGGCCCTGGCCCTGCAAGGCATGGGCTACGCCGAGGCGGCCCGGGACCAACTGCGTCGTGCCCGCCAGGGTGCCGAGCACGACGGCCGGGCCGGTCTGGCCTGGTGGCCGGCCGGGGCCGGCTGGACCCGGGTCGAGGCCACGGCCTTGGCTTTGGAGGCCCATCTGCTCCTGGAACCCGAGCATCCCCTCACCGAGGCGGCAGCCCTCTGGCTTGCCCAGCAGCGGGGCCTGAAGGGGTGGGCCTCTCCGCGCGAGACGGCGCTGGCGGTCACCGCCCTGGCCCGTTTCCTGGCTCGGCTCGGCGAGAAGCCCTCGGCTTTCGGCTATGGCATCTGGATCAACGGCAATGAGGTCGAAACCGGCCGGATCGCCCCGCCGGACTGGACCGGAACTCGCCTGCTCTCGTTGCGGGGAGCGCAGATCCCCGAGGGTCCTCTGCGGGTCGAGATCCGCAAGGGAGGAGGCGGTCGCTCCTGGTGGTGCGTCCGCCTCTCCTCCGTGGGCCCCCGGCTGGCCGGAAACCTGGACCTGTCTCGGCGGCACTACCGCCTGGAACCCTCAGGGCGGCGCCAGCTTCTGGAGGATGGGGGCCGCCTTCAGGTGGGCGATCGGGTGGAGACCGTCCTGGAGTTGAAGGCCCCTCGTCGTCTGCGTTGCCTGGCGATCGAAGAGCATTCCGCGGCCGGACTGGAGCCGGAACCGCCTGGGGCCCTCCCGGCCGGGACCCGGGTTCAGATGCGTCCGCAAGGGCCGACCTTCCATCTCCAGGAGGTGGCCCCGGGCCTGACCCGCCTGGCCTGGAAGGCGCACGTCACGTCGGCCGGAAGCTTCACCTCGCTTCCGGCCCGGGTCTGGGAGGTCCACGCGCCCCAGGTTCACGGCGCCAGCCTGCCCTGGAAGGTGACCATCGGGAGGAACGATCGGTGAAGTCCGGACGGCGCCTGATCCCCATCCTGCTCTTCGGATTCTGGGCCCTGGCCCTGGCCTGCGGACCTCGGCCGCTCCCGGGGCCCGACGCAGCCGACCTTCGACCCGAGGAGACGGCTCGCGCCTTCGCTGCGGCCGTCCTGGAGCAAGGCCGGTTGAGCGAGGCCATGCGCTGGGCCGATGCCCGGGCCGCGCTGGCCGTCAGGTCCCAGATCGGCTTCCTGGGAGCCTCGCCACGACAGGCGGTCTACCAGGTCGGCACCCCGTCCCGGAAGGGAGACCAGTGGTCCGTCCTGGTCCGCATCGAAGCCCTGGAGGTGGTCGGAAGCCGCTACCAGGGGGAGATGCTGCTGGATCTGGGCCAGGCGGGTCGCCGGGTGCACGGCTCCAGCCTGGTCCTGGAACGCTCGGACGGGGTGCGCTTCTCGTTGTAGGCCTTCAGGAGGTGGGGGAGGACTCCTTGAAGACCTCCTCCAGGAAGCGGAAGACCTCCCCCCAGGCGGATTCCGCCTGGGCCTTCTCCTGGGGAGTGACGTCCTGGGTCAGGTAGGGGGCGTAGACCAGGAAGCCGTGCAGGGCGTCAGGGTAGAGGTGGATCCGGTTGGGGACGCCCTGGCGATCCAGGGCCTGCTTCAACAGGTGGGCCTGTTCCGGCGGGGTGGTCTCGTCCAGGAGGCCCTGGAGGATGAGGACCGGCGCCTGGACGCCGGCCAGTTGATCGACGGCATTTCGGATCCGGAAAGACTCTGGTCGAGCCTGAGGCCCGTCTCCATAGGTCCTCCGGGTGATCGGATCCCGCCCCAGCTTGCCCCGGGCCTTGAGATCGTTCCACCAGCGAGGGAGATCGGCCACGCCATAGGCGAAGACGACCCCCGCGATCTGCGGCTCGCGGGAGGCCGCCAGCAGGCTGATCAGCGCACCGTGGGAGGCGCCCGCCATGGCGATCCGGTCGGGGTCGGCCTCGGGAAGGCCCCGCAGCAGGGGCAGCGCGTTCAGCACGTCACGGACCTCACCCTTGGCGATCTCCACCATCCCTTCGGACCCGTCCTCTCCCCGGTAGGAAGGCGAGAAGACCACGTAGCCCCGCCGGGCCAGGCGCAGACTGCTCAGGTGATGCTCGCGCGAGATCCCCGAAATCCCGTCGTGGTTGAAGACCACCACGGGCCTTCTTCCCTGCCGGCCGGGCAGGTACAGCCTGCCCTTGACCCTCAGGCCGTCGGAGAGATAGGTCCACTCGCGAACCTCGACGCCCTGTTGGTGACCCAGGGGGCGCTCCAGGAGGGGCCGCGGGGACTCGGCGGCGCGAGCCGGCCAGGAAGGGAGGAACACCGCCAGGCACAGGGCGGACAGAAGGACGCGCAGAGAGACTCGCATCTTCGAAGATTCCGTCCGCTGCGCCGGGAAACCTCTCCCAGGAGGGGATCCCGGCGTGTTGCAGAAGGCCACGGGCCGGTCCGGCGGGCGCTCCAGATGGCGCTGGCGAGGGAGGAGTTCCGAGATGATGGCAGACCTGCCCGTTTGGGTGACCTGGCTGGTGCTGGCGACCTTCGTGCTGTTGGCCCTTTTCCCGGCCCGGCTGCACTTCGGCCTGCGGTTCCTGGCCCTCTTCGGATTGGCGGCGGCGCTCTTCCTCCTGGGACTGCTGGCGCCGGACGTGTATTTCGGAGCCTTTCCTCCGCTGGACGACCTGATGGGCTCGTTGAACGGGTGGATGGTGGGCATCCTGGGCTTCATCCTGGGGGTTCCCGTGGCGGTGCTGGCCTGGGGAATCCGCAAGTTCCTGGCCCGGCGCCAGGAGGCCGGGGGCTGAGGGGACCGTCTGGCGGGCCCCTCCGGCTGGATTCCGCCTTCCCGGAGGACTTGCCCCGGACGGATGCGAACCTGGACCCGCAGGAGATGCTGCCCCGATCTCGGGGCTGGGAGGTAGGATGGAAGGGTTTGATGCGCGCCGGACTCCGCCCTGGGTCTGGCTCTCTCTGGGCCTCGGGTCGGGGCTGCTGATCACCCTGGTCCTGCGTCGCGCCATGCGCCGGACCGAACCGCGCCCGGAGATGGACCCTCGGGCCCGCCAGGTCCAGGAACTTCTGGCGGAGGCCGAGCGTCTGCTGCACCAGGGGCGTCGAGCCCGCCCCGCGCCGGGTTCGGTGGAACCGTAGACCGCCTCTTCGATGCGAATCCTGCTGACCAACGACGACGGGATCCACGCCCCCGGCCTGGACGCCCTCCTGGAGGCCTTGCGCCCCCTGGGCCACGTCACGGTGGTGGCCCCGGACCGCGAACGCAGCGCCGTGGGGCACGCCCTGACCTTCCACTCGCCCCTGAGGGTCCGCGAGTTGTCGGGGGAGGAGCGCCTCACCCGCTTCGTGACCGACGGCACGCCCACCGACTGCGTCCTGCTGGCGCTGTATTCGTTGATGCCAGAGAGGCCGGACCTGCTCTTCTCGGGCATCAACCGCGGGGCCAACCTGGGCGATGACATCACCTACTCCGGAACCGTCTCGGCGGCCATGGAGGGGCTGATTCACGGGATTCCATCGATCGCCGTCTCGCAGGTGGGAAGCCAACCGCAACACTACGTGACGGCGGCCACCTTCGCGGCTCGCCTGGCCGGGCGTCTGGCCCACCACACCCGGATGCCTCCGCGCACCTTGCTGAACGTCAACGTGCCGGACCTTCCCTCGGAGGCCATCCGGGGGGTGCAGGTCACCCGCCAGGGACACAGCCTGTATGACCAGCAGATCGTCAAGCGGGTGGATCCCCGCGGACACGACTACTATTGGGTGACAGGCGCGATGCCCACGGGCAGTCCCGAGGAGGGGACCGATTTCCGTGCCATCCAGGAGGACTGCATCTCGGTCACCCCGATCCAGACCAACATGACCCACCACGCCCTGCTCGAGGAGATCGACTCGTGGGGCCTGTGAATCGGGAGGCTTTTGAGGAGTGCCCCGAGGGTGGCGTCCTGCGGGACGACCTGACGGGTCTTCCGATCCTCGCCTCGGTGCTTGAACAGGTCGAGTTCTACCTGCAGCGCCGAGACCAGGTCGGCTTCCTGTATTTCGACGTGGTCCAGTTCCATCTCCTCAAGGAGACCTACGGCCGGGAGGTCTCCGAGTCCTTGCTCGAGGAGTTGGGGCAGGCCCTTGCCCGGCTGCGCGGCAAGCTCTTTCGCGACCGGGACCTGGTGGCGGTCGGGGGGCGCGGGGCAGACTATTTCGTGATCTTCCTGTTCTCCCCCCCGCGCCACAAGGCCAGCTTCTCGCAGTCGGACCTCAAGCTGATCTCCTATCGGGTGGTCCAGAAGCTGACCAACCTTCTCAACGAGAAGGCCGCCTTCCTGGGGGTCAAGGAGAAGATCGACTTCCATTCCGGCTATACGGTGATCGTCCACGATCCCGAGAGCTCGGTCGAGCGCCTGGTCTACGAGGCCCAGAAGGAGGCCGCGCTCAAGAGCGAGCTGGACGAGATCCTGGTGACCTTCGTCTCCAACGTCACCCACGAGCTGCGGACCCCTCTGACCTGCATCAAGGGCTACGCCGAGACCCTGCTGGAAGGCGCCCTGGAGGATCGCGACCTGGCCCGTCGCTGGTTGCAGGTGATCGGCGAAGAGGCCGAGCGCCTGGAACGCTTGATCAACGATTTGTTGGACGTGTCCATGATGGAGGCCCAACAGGTCGAGTTCCACTTCGAGCCCACCGACCTGGTCCTCCTGGCGCAGCGGACCGCCGAGGTGCTCATGCCCCACGCCTCCAAGTCCGGGGTGACGCTGGCCGTGCGCGGGACAGATGCGCTTCCGCTGGTTCAGGCGGACCGGGACCGGCTCAGCCAGGTCCTCCTGAACCTGGTCGACAACGCCGTGAAGTACTCGCCTCCCGGAAGCGAGGTGACCTTGCGCCTGGGGCTGGGAGCCCCGGGCTGGGTCTTCTTGGAGGTCCAGGACCGCGGGACGGGGATCCCCGCGGGCCAGCTCTCGCGGATCTTCGAACGCTTCTATCGCGTCGAGAAGGGGCGCGGAGCCCGCCACGGAGGTCGCGGCCTGGGGCTGGCCATCGCCAAGCGGATCGTCGAAGCCCACGGAGGGGACCTGTCGGTGGAGAGCCAGATGGGCTCGGGCAGCGTCTTCCGTCTGGACCTGCCGGTGGAAGGGCCCTTCGTCGAGGAAGGTCGCGACGAGGAGGATTGAGACCGTGGCCTGGGGGGCGGTCTGGGGACCCCGCCAGACCAGGATCCCCGGGTCGATGTCGAGAACGCAGCGCGGCGATGTCTTCTTCGACGGAATCCACTCCCACCACCCTGTGCGTGCTCGGCGTCAAGCTGCACGCCGTCTCCATGGAACAGGCGGTGGAAAGGGTCCTGGCCCTGGCCCACCGTCCTGGTTTCCATCTGGTCGTGACCCTGGGCACCGAGATGGTCATGCGGGCCCAGAATGACCCGGAGTTTCGCGAACTGGTCAACGGAGCCGATCTGGTGGTGGCCGACGGCGCGGGGCTGCTGTGGGCGGCCCGGAGATGCGGCCTGAGCCTTCCCGAACGTGTGGCTGGCATCGACCTGGTCTGTCGTCTGGCCGAGACCCTGGCCGACTCCAAAGGCTCCTTCTTCCTGCTGGGGGCGGCGCCGGGAGTGGCCGAGGAGGCCGCCCGGACGCTCTGCAACCGCTATCCCGGTCTGCGGGTCGCCGGTTCCCAGGACGGCTTTTTCCAAGAGGACGGCCCGGTGGTCCAGGCCGTTGCGGCTTCAGGGGCCCGCGTGCTCCTGACGGGCCTGGGTTCGCCTCGCCAGGAACGCTGGATGCGCGCGCACCAGGATCGGCTGGGCGTCGGGGTGGGTATCGGGGTGGGCGGCAGCTTCGATGTGCTCTCGGGTCGCAAGACCCGGGCGCCGGGCTGGATGATCCGACTGCACCTGGAGTGGTTGTTCCGCCTGGCTTGCGAGCCCTCCCGCCTGTTGCGGATGATGGCACTACCACGTTTCATGGGGCGGGTTCTGGCCTCACGTGGCCAGGCCGTGACGCGTTGGAACGATCCGGTCCGCCCGGGCCCGCCGGCTTCCCCTTGAACCCGCCGGGCTGGCCTGGCTGGTGGCAGTCGGTGCTGGACTGGCTATTCCCTCCCCACTGTCCGGGATGCGGTCAGGTCCTGGGCCGGCGTTTCTGCGCAGCCTGCCTGGAGGGCCTCGAACCCTGTCGTCTGGAGGCACCCGGGGGGGTGGAGGTCTTCGCGGCAGGCCGCTACCGCGGCCCCCTGCGCCGGGCCGTCCTGGACCTCAAGCACGGCGCGCGCACGGCCTCGGTTCCGGTCCTGGCGGAGTTGATGCAGCGGGCCTGGAGGGGCCGGCTTCCCGATGCGCTGGTCCCGATCCCTCCCGAACCCCGACGCCGTCGGCTGCGGGGGCTCTCTGTTCCGGGCCTGCTGGCGGAGGAGTTGGGGGGTCGCCTGGGGGTGCCGGCCCGGAACGACCTGCTGGTTCCCGCCCGGGCCCTGGTTTCCCAGAAGAACCTGTCCCGGGAGGAACGCCGCGAGAACGTGCGCGGGGGATTCCGGACCGGTGCGGTCGGGGGACTGGATCTTCTGCTGGTGGATGATGTGATGACGACCGGTTCGACCCTGGCTGAGGCAGCCCGGGTGCTGCGCGCCGCCGGGGCCGGTCGGGTTCAGGCCCTGGTTCTGGCGGCGGTGGAATCCGGGTGAGAACCTCTCCCCAGGATCACGGCATGACCGGAGGCGCGACCATGATCTGGGTGACCGAGGTGCCCTGAACCGAGAAGTGGATGCCCTGCGGCCAGTAGTGCAGCCAGTAGTCCTCAGAGCCTCGGGCCTCGTATTCGTAGCGTTCGCCGTAGCTGCGCAGGACCTGGTCCACGTCTGAACCCACCGCGATGCCCTCGGCGGTCTGAAGGTCGGGCACCTGGACCAGGATCGACTGCACCCGTCCCTTCCGGGTGGCCACGTGGACTCCGACCTGCTCGAAGAGGTAGAGCTGGGAATCCGCCTGGGGCCGGATCTTCCCTGCGCCCAGCACCTCCTCCACGCGGGCGATCGGCAGGTTCAGGGTGATGAAATCCACCCTCTGGCCGGCCACGATCCTCCCGTCCCGACGAGCCGGTCTCGCACCGGGCTCAGGAGACTCCGAACGGTCGGCCTGGAACTGGCCCAGGGCAGCCAGGCATCCGACCAGCATCGCCGCCACCATGAGGATGGCCAGGGGCCGGGAGACGCGGCGAGGGGTCGAGGCATCGGTCGGGGGCGCCGTCTCACGGATCCTCCCAGAATCCTCCAGGCAGGACGGCGTGGAATCCATCAGGTTCCGGCCCTTCAATGGGAAGACTCCCGAAGCGGGGCCCCGCAGAAGTCGGGGTGGGTCTCGCCTCGTCGCCAGCGCGACAGCCACAGGCCCCATATCGAACCGAGGATCGACAGCCCGCCGATCAGCCAGGGGTCCGCCGCGGCCGGGAGGGGGAGTGAGAGGGCCCGGGCCAGGGCTCCTGCGACCCCACCCGCGGCGGGGAGGGCCATCAGCAGGCCCAGCGCCGCCCACAACGGGCGGCGGACGGGCCAGCGGCCGTCGGCCAGCATCGTCAGGATGAGAGCCAGTGGGAAGGCGAGCGGCGCGGCCGCCTCCAGGAAGAGGCTCCAGGTCACCCAGGAGACCCCTCCCACCGAGGCGGTCACCAGGCAGCCGCGACCCAGCTCGCGCAGCAGGCGGGCCATCCCTCCCAGGGCCGTGCGCTCCTCGTGGCCCAGGGGGAAGACCACCCAGGATTCACCCAGCCGGGCGCCTGCATACCAGGAGGCCGCGGCGGGAAGGAGCAGGATCGCCTGTGCGGTCCATTCGTCGGGCGGCGCGGCATGAAAGGCCCCGGCCACGGACAACGCGCAACCTGCCACGAAGAGATCCCAGCCCGGGAAGTGCTGCCAGCAGACCACCGCCGTCAAGCCGCCGGCCAGGGCGGCCAGGGCCACGACCCGCCAGTCGTCCGCGGGCGCCAGCAGGAAGAGGGGGACGAAAAAGAGCAGGGCCGCGGCCAGGGCGGCCAGGGCCCGGTGCTCATCGGCCAGACGGGGCCAGGAGATCATGGCCGTGCCTTCTTCCCGCCGGGCGGACTCCCTTCGTGCCGGCCCGGGGAGGCATGGCGATCAGGGTTCCGGCCAGGCCTCGGCGTGCAGATGCGGTCCCGTCCACCAGGGAGAGCCGTGCAGATACTCGTTGAGCGTCTCGAAGCCGCTCTGGCGGGCCAGCTCCTCCAGACGCGGACTGTCGAACTCATGGGTGTCGGGTCGGTAGCCGTCGCGGATTCGCTCCAGGACCAGGTCCAGGGCGCGTCCCTCCCCGTGAGCCGTTCCCGCGTGCTTCCCGCCAGTGGTGCAGGTGATCGCCAGGCGATGTCCAGGGAAACCCTGCGCCACCGCCTTCTCCAGCGCCAGGAAGCGCTTGAAGGTCAGGGCTCGAGCTTCGAAGCCCCGGTAGCGCACCAGGCGGTCGGGGTGACTGGCCGCCACGCGACGAACCTGCTCCGGGCTCAACCCGTCCCGTTCCTCGCGCAGGGGGTGGCCGCTGGCCAGGGCGCGCTGGTAGGCGTCCTCCTGCCCTGCTTGCCGGAGGTGGCGGGGGCTTCCGTCCGGGCTCCTGCTCCAGAACTCGCCGCTGTGCACCTCGTCCAGGAGCTTCTCGGTCGCGGAGTCCAGGCAGCGTCCGTCCACCCCGGTCCCGAGAACCTTCTTGAAGAAGGTCAGGGCCTTGGCGGTCTGGGGTCCGTAACACCCGTCCTCCGCCAGGATTCCCCTCCAGCCCGGCATCCAGCGGAGGAGGTCCTCCTGCAGGCGCCGGACGGCCTGGCCCTGGTCCCCGAGTCGGAGCGTTGGGGGGGGCGGGGCCTGGGGACCGGCCTGGAGCAGCGCTCGGGCCTGCGGGGAGAGCTCGAGGCGGTCGCCCTGAGGCGGTTCCGGGTCGTCACCCTGGACCCGGAGCTGACAGGCTCCAGGCTGCCGGATGCCGAGGGTCGGAGGGATCCGACAGGGGGGAGTCGGCGCGGGGGTCTTCGATGAGTTCATGGGGTCCACCTCGTTGTCCGGGAAGAACTTCCCTGATGTCACGAGGATTCTTGACGACGATCGGATGCCGGGTCGAGATCCTGGTTGTTTCTGGACCCTTGCCGGAGTGTTGCTGTTTGATGAACCTCGGGGGGCCGGTTGTCGGGCAGGGCGCTTGCCGGAGGTGTAGAAGGCTTCCAGCGAACCTTCCCCTGGAGGAACCCGTGTCGCAGAATCAGGATTCCCAAGCTCTCGGCCAGGACGGAGCGATGGACCTTCAACAGATCATGGAGGTCCTGCCTCATCGCCATCCCTTCCTCCTGGTGGATCGGATCCTGTGCCGGGATGGTCTGCGGTCTGCCCGGGGCGTCAAGAACCTGACGGCCAATGAAGAGTTCTTTCAAGGCCACTTTCCAGGTCGCCCTGAGATGCCCCGGACCCTCCTGGTGGAGTGCATGGCCCAGGCCGGTGCCGCCGCGGTTCTGGCAGCCGAGGAGAACCGCGGAAAGAACGCGCTGTTCGCCTCGATCGACCGGTGTCGCTTCGGCCGGGCCGCGGTTCCGGGGGATGTCCTGGAGATCGACGTCGAGACGCTCAGCATGAAGCGCGACATGGGCAAGATGCGCGCCGTCTGCCGGGTCGGTCAGGAGGAGATCGCTCGCGGAGAGCTGATGTTTGCCCTGGTCGACTCTCCTGCCGAGGACCTCAGGTAGGCGGCGGATTCTGGCCCGACTGACCGGGTTCCCAGCGGGGAAGGCCCACCTCCTGGCACATCCGGCGCGGCAGCGCGGTCGGGTAGGGGTCGACGAAGGCCTCCACCACCACGCCCACGCGAGCCTCCAGAAGGTGCCCGCCCTTCACCGCAAAGTCGTGCCCCGAGAGGGTGACGTGCGCGTGCAGGAAGGGCCGGCCCTCCAGCAGCGAGAGGTTGCCGTTCAGGGAGAGCATCTCCCAGATCCCAGGGAAGACCTGCTTGTGGTAGAGCCGGGCCTGCGCATCCCAGCAACCCAGCTCCGGGTCTTCCAGGGCTCCGATCGCGCTGATGCGGGCACTGACCAGCCCCCAGTCGGCGGCCAGGCCCTCTACGGTGGACCGCAGGTCTTCACCGCGGTCCAGGTTGATCAGGATGCGTCCGTCGGTTTCGCGATGCCACTTCATGAGGACGGTCCTTCGGGCCCGGTCGGTTCAGTCCCCCCGGAGCTCGGCCTCCCGGTCGCTCCCCCGGACCGATGAGGTCCGGGGGAGCGACCTCGATCGGGGAGGTTCAGTCCAGGGCGTGGCTGACGATGGAGTCGCGCAGCTTGGGTTCGAACCAGGTCGACTTGGGCGGCATGATCTCGTCGGCATCCGAGATGGCCATCAACTCGTCCAGTGAGACGGGAACCATCGAGAAGGCCACGGCGGCGCGGCCCTCCTCGACCCTGCGGACCAGCTCCTCGGTGCCGCGGATTCCTCCGACGAAGTCGATCCGTTCGTCCGTGCGCGGATCTCCGATCCCCAGGCACGGGGCCAGGATGTGGTCCTGCAGCAGGGCGGCGTCCAGGCGCTGGGCCGGACTGCCGGCATCGGCCTTCAGGGCATTGAGGTCCAGATCGTGCCAGGAGCCGGACAGATACATGCTGACATGCCCAGGGGTCTGCGGCCGGGGGGAGGCGCCCGCCTGGAGCGGAACCCGGGCCCCGATGGCCGCGAGCAGCGCCTCCGGCGTCTGCCCGTGCAGGTCGGCCACCACGCGGTTGTAGGGCATGATCCTCAACTGATCCGCGGCGAAGGCGACGGCCAGGAAGAAGTTCGCCGGCTCCTGGCCGCTCCAGTCGGCGGCCTGCGAGCGCAGCTCCGCCCGGGTCCGGCTGGCGCTGGCGGCCCGGTGGTGGCCGTCGGCGATATACATCCGGGGGATCTCGGAGAAGGCCTGCACCAGCGGGCCCGTGGCGGTCACCCGCCAGGCGGTGTGACGGATGCCGTCGGGGGAGGTGAAGTCATACAGCGGATCACCTTGGCAGGCGGTCTCGACCAGGGCCTCGAGCTTCGGGGTCCCCCGGTAGGTGAGGAAGACCGGGCCGGTCTGGGCTCGAGTGGCCAGGATGTGACGGGTGCGGTCGTCCTCCTTGGCCTTGCGGGTCTTCTCGTGCTTCTTGATCCGATCCTCATCATATTCGTCCACCGAGAAGGTCCCGGCGACGCCCGTCTGGACGTGGTCGCCCATCTGGAGGCGGTAGATGTACAGCGCCGGCTGCTCGTCCAACACCAGGATCCCTTCGCTGCGAAGGCGGGCGAGGTTCTCGGCCGCCTTGCGGTACACGGCCGGGTCGTAGGGGTCGACGCTTTCGGGCAGGTCGATTTCGGCGCGCGACACGTGCAGGAAGCTCATGGGCTGGCCTTCGGCCAGGGCGGCGGCTTCGCTCCGATCCACCACGTCGTAGGGGACGGCGGCCACGCGGGCGACATGCTCGGGGTTGGGGCGCAGGGCGCGGAAGGGGCGTAGGATCGACATGAGGGGTCCTTTCAGGGATTCTGTGCGCCAGGAATCGGCGCCGTGGTGGAGAGGGGAACAGGCAGGGCCTGCCGGAGGGCGGCTTCCCCATCCACCCTCGGAGGCCCTTTCGGGATCAGCTCTCGGGTTCCAGGCGCCATCCGCTCGGACGGTGCAGGGGCTCGAGATCCGCGGTGAAGTGGCGCAGGAACGGGGGCTCCTGGACGATTCGGTAGCCGGGGATCTGCGCCTTGCGTGCGACGACCCGCTGGGCGACCTCCAGGACGTAGTCGATGTGCGACTGGGTGTAGACCCTTCGGGGAACAGCCAGTCTCAAGAGCTGCAGGCGAGCCTCGGGGAACATCAAGGAACCCACCTCCACGCTCCGGATCCCGCCTTCCAGATAGAGGGCATTGGCCAGCGAGACTCCAGGGAACTGCGTCGCCGCGAGGTGCGAGAGCAGGCGCCCTGCGTCCACGAACACCGCGTGCCCCCCGGGCGGGCGCACGATGGGGAAGCCTGCCTTCTGGAGGCCTTCGGCGAAGTAGGCGATGCTCCGCGTGCGGTAGCGCAGGTAATGGGGGTCCAGGGATTCCTCCAGGCCCACCGCCATGCACTCCAGGTCCCGGCCGGCCAGGCCCCCGTAGGTCAGGTAGCCTTCTCCGAGGATCAGCTCGTTGCGGAACAGGTCCGCCCAATCGTCCCGACGGGTCGCCAGGATGCCCCCGATATGCACGATGGCATCCTTCTTCGCGGACATGGTGAACCCGTCGGCCAGGTCGAACATCTTCCGGGCGATCTCCGGCAGGGTCCAGTCGGAATACCCCGGCTCGCGGGTGTGGATGAACCAGGCGTTCTCGGCAAATCGGGCGGCGTCCAGGAAGAACGGAACCCCGGCCTCACGGCAGCGCTCGGACACCGCCTGGAGGTTGCCCATGCTGACGGGCTGGCCTCCGACCGCGTTGTTGGTCAGGGTCATCATGACCAGGGCGACGCGCTCCCCGCCCGTGGCCAGGGCCCGGTCCAGCGCATCGAGGTCCATGTTGCCCTTGAAGGGGTCCTCCAGTTCGGGCTCCAGGGCGCACGGCACGGGCAGGTCGCTGGCGACCCCGCCGACCTGCTCGATGTTGGCCCGGGTGGTGTCGAAGTGGGTGTTGTTCAGGACGATTCGTCCAGGGCCCAGGATCGTTCGGGCCAGGATGCGCTCCGCGGCCCGCCCCTGATGGACCGGCAGGATGTGGGGGTATCCGGTCAGGCGGCGGACCACCGACTCGAACCGGCGAAACGAGGTGGACCCGGCGTAGCTTTCGTCGCCCTGCATGAGGGCAGACCACTGGATCGCACTCATGGCACCCGTGCCCGAGTCGGTCAACAGGTCGATGGTGACCTCGGTCGAGTTCAGCTTGAACAGGTTGTGGCCGGCGCGCTCCAAGGCGCGAAGCCGGGCCGTGGCGTCCAGGATCGGGATGGGCTCGACGGACTTGATCCGGAAGGGTTCGACGATCGTCTTGTATCCCCAGTCTTCCACAAAGCCTCCAGGTCGGGCATTGATTCCCCCGCCGGCGCGGTGGTCGAACCGCGACAGGCTCCATGCCAGTCGGGTTGGGCGCGCGAGGCAATGATCCGAATCACCCCGGTCTCCCACGGCTCCCCTGGCCCGGTCTTGGAGGAGGCCGGGGAACGTGCCAGGAAGGGGGCCGTCTTCTCAGGAGGATTCCCCCCGATGCAGGAACGTCCCCCGGTCCGTCCCTGGGAAATCGCGTCCGTTCTGCTGGTGCTGGCGGTCACTCTGGGACTGGCCGCGCTCTGGGTCCTGAGCGACCAGGGCCCGCTGCTGGAGCACTCCGGGCGGTCGATCCAGGACAGCATCCTGTTGTGGAGGCGGCTGGCCGCGGGCCTGGTCTTCGTGCCGGACGACTATCCGCCCCTGGCCTCGCTGGTCAGCGCAGGGTTCTACGCCGTCTGGGGTCCTTCGCGGCTGGTGGCCCTGGCTTCCCAGTTCGTCTTCCTGGTTCCCTACCTGGCCGGAGCCTGGTGGACCGGGCGTGAGCTGGGCGGGCGGGCTGGAGGAACGCTGACGCTGCTGGCCGCCGCAGGAAACCCCTGGATGAGCCTGCATCTTCACGGATACTATCTGGAGGTGGGGACCACGTCCCTGGTGGCCCTGGCCCTGGCCCTGCTGCTGGCCGCACGGGGAGGCAGGAACCCGGCTCCGACCCTGGCCCTGGGCGTGGTGGCGGGTCTGGGGATGCTCTCGAAGTGGTCCTGGCTGCTGTTCATGGGACCGGGGCTTCTCTGGCCGCTGGTCCTGGCCTGGAAGGCCGGTCCCAGGAACCGCCGGATGGCGGGTGCCGCCGTGGCCTGTCTGGCCTTCACCGCCCTGATGCTCCTGGCCGCCCGCCCGGAGGCCTCCCACGGATTCCCCTGGTTGCCCTACGGCCTGTGCCTGGTGGCCTGGGCCCTCCTGGGAGCCCTGGCGGCGCGGAGTTGGAGGCGAGCCGGGTGGAGTCCTGCGGCAGGCATCGCCTTGTCCTGGGGGCTGGCCTTCCTGGTCGGCGCCTGGTGGTACTTCCTGTCGGCATGGGAGCTGCAGACCAAGGCGGCGGGGGACGCCGGACAGGGCGTCGCCGCCGGGGTCTGCCTGACCCGTCTGCTGGCCACGCTGTCCACCTGCACGTGGGCTGCGCCGGCCTGGTTTGCCCTGGGTTCCCTGGCCGCGCTGAGAGTTCGCGAGCTCCGCGTCCCCACCCTGGTCGCCTGGTCGGGGATCGCCCTCTTCCTGGGGTTCTATGCGGTCTGGCAGGTGCCGCCCGGCCCTCGCTACGCCCTGCCGGCCACGGTCCTGGTGCTGGCGGTTTCCTTCTCCTGGCTGGGGAGGTTCCCCAGGTGCGCCTTCCTGGCAGGTCTCCTCCTGCTGGCGGTGGGGTGGTTGCAGGTCGGCTCCTGGACCCTGCAGCCCCCCAGCGTCTCGTGGGCTGCGGGCCCCGACCTGGAGCAGGGTCGATGGCTGGTCCGCCTCTCCCCCCCCCGGCCTTCGGGGCCACCCGTGGGCGCCACGGCTGAAAGGATCCTGGCGGAGCTGGAGGACACCGGAGAGAGCGCGATCACCTCGATCCTCCTTCCCGAAGGACGCCTGGATCCCGACGTCCTGATCCTCGAGTCGATCCTGCGCGGGCGTGAACTCGACATCCGTCACATCCTGGACCGGGACCCGGCACGCCCGATCCGGACCTCGCTTCTCCTGCTGGTCGGGGAAGCCCCTCCGTCGTCTCCCTGGCTTGCAGACTTCCACCTGCTGGAAAGTTGGCAGGCCAGCGGCTGGGGGGCCTGGTCCCTCTACCGGAGGAAGGCCCCGGGTGCAGGCCGGCCGACTGGAGGTCCAGGCCGGGTGCCACCGCCGGGACCGGACAGGAGTCGCCTGTCCTCCGGGGAATGAATCCAACAGGCCAGCCCAGGGAGGTGAGCGGACCGTGGCAGACATCAAGGACGAACGTTGCCTGGACGGATTCTCCGGCCGGATCGGCCAGAGTCTGCGCCTCCTGGACACAGCGGACGGCCGCCGGCAGGTTCGGGCCCTGGACTGCCCATGTGGACAGGACCCGGCCTGCTGGGAGTCCTTCCAGGAGGCCCTGGCCTACGCCCGAGAAGCCCGCCACCTTCCGGAGTACCGCAAGGCGGCCCGCAAGAGGCGGGCCTCCGCCATGCAGGTGGCCACCGCGGACTTCCTGCACGCTCCGGAGATCCACCACATCGACCTGGAGGACTACCACGGTCGACCCGACGACCTCATCCGCATCCATGCCTCGGACGACGTGGCCGTCACCCGCCTGGGCGTCCTGATCGTCGATTCGGCCAACCACCTGATCGAGATGGGCATGGCGCGGCATGAGGAGGGGGACGCCTGGGTCTACCGCGCCACCCGCCGGGCTCCGGGCGATCACGTCCGGGTCATCGTCGATGCCGCCGACCTTCCCGGTCACCTGACGGAAGGTCGGGCCGAAAAATCCGTTTAGGAGCC
>Ga0334884_1001749_pt1 | contig 30669 bp, 18 predicted proteins | sample GraSluR1_MG_7_FD_207215 | JGI IMG/M metagenome (GOLD analysis project Ga0334884, IMG submission 207215) | Sludge microbial communities from methane-producing bioreactor in Wageningen University, Netherlands - Granular Sludge_12_05 R1 | ecosystem: Engineered > Bioreactor > Anaerobic >...
CCTTATCCGCCCAAACGACGGGCGGAACGGGAGGAGGGGACAACGGCGACGGCCGTGCCTATCACTTGCTGTTGATCGTCACCCCGCGCCAGTCGTCGCTGCGGAAGGGAGAGGCGGGCAGGTCCGCGCCGCTATACAGGTTGCACTCCGGATTGTCGGCCCAGGCGTAGCGCACCGCAATGGGCCTGGGCACCAGAGAGCTGGACACCACGACTGTATCGCCCTCGATGACCGCCTCGGCCCAGACGAACTTGCGGTCCTCACCGGCGATGGCAAAGCCCGTTACCGCACTGCCGTCGGGCGTCTTCAGCCCGCCGTCGGTGTCCGTGAAGTGGACCCGCGCCCTGTTCCCCTCGACGGTCAGCGAGCCGTACAGAGGCCCGGAGCGCGGCACGTCGCGGCCGTAAGTCTCGTTCAGGGCCCACAGCGCCAGGCGCTTGCCCACATCCTGCTTGTTCTTGGGATGGATATCGGTGGCGTCGCCGATATCGATGATCACGGCCTGCCCGGTGTTGGGGAAGGTCAGGGTCCTTAGCTGCGCCTCGCGCAGTTCCGCCCAGGCGCTCTCGGATGGGTCGGGCTTGCGGGCCATGTAGTTGGCAAGCTGCACGAAGAGGAAGGGGAAGTCGCCCTGTCCCCACCGCCGGCGCCAATCCAGGATCATGGCGGGGAAGAGCCGGCGGTACTGATAGGCGCGGCCGGCGTTGGACTCTCCCTGGTACCAGATGGCCCCGCGGATGGCGAAGTCAATGAGCGGGTGGATCATGGCGTTATAGAGGTTGGCGGGGCGGTGCGGGCTGGCGGCATCCGCCGGCGGATTGGGCTTGCGCGGCGCCTCCTTGCCCTCCGCCTTGGCCTGCTCCGCGGCCTTCTCCCACGCGGGGACCGTCTCCTCATCGTACTTCCTCTTCGCCGCCGGATAGTCGGCCAGGATCTGCTCCCATCTGGCCAGCAGCGGCGCGAACTCCGGATCCGCCTCGAGCGCCTGCCCGCTGGTCCACGCCTCGGCAGGGGTGCCGCCCCAGGAGGTGTTGATCAAACCGACGGGGACCCCAAGCTGCTGATGGAGGTGCCGGCCGAAGAAGTACGCCGTCGCGGAGAATCCCGGCACCGTCTCCGGCGAGCAGGGCGCCCACTTGCCCGCGACGTCCTCAAGCGGCGTGGGCGAGGTCTTCAGCCCCACCGAGAACAGGCGGATGTCGGGATAATCCGCGGCGGCGATCTCCTTCTCCGCGTCATAGCAGCTCCGGACGGCCATCTGCATGTTCGACTGCCCCGAACAGACCCACACCTCGCCGACCATGATGTTGCCAAGCGTGATGGTGTTGGCGCCGGCGACGGTCATCTCGTGGGGACCTCCGGCAGCCATCGGGGCGAGGGAGACCTTCCATCTCCCCTCCTCGTCGGCCGAGACAGAGACCTCCCGGCCCGCAATCCTCACCGTTATCTCCTCCCCGGCGGCGGCCCATCCCCAGATGTGGGTCTCGATGTCTCTTTGCAGGACCATGCCATCGCCGATCACGGCCGGGAGCCGCACATCGGCGCAGACCAGGCCGGTCGACAGCACCAGCACCACGGCAACCAGGGCGAACCTACAGGCGTCGCGATTCATCCGTTCCCTCCTTGCACGCATTGCGGCGTTCGTCAAATCCGCGGGGGAGCATTCGCCGAGAGCCGCCGCCGAGCCTCCGCAGCGGGCAACGAGCGGTCACCACGCCGCGGCCGTCCGCCGTTCCCCCCCTCCTCCCGTCTCCGCGGCCGTATCGCGGAGTAAGGGAAGGGGGCCGGGGGGTGAGGCGACGTCCGCCGTCGTCGTTACCCGCCTTCGAGACCCTCGACCCTCGACCCGCGGCTCGTGACTCGTCGACTCGTCGACTGCTGCAGCCACGATCAGCGGTTGGGCCTCGGTACCCGTGCTGTGCAGCGTGATGGCGGCCACCGGCTGCGCGGGATGAGGGTTGGGCCACTGCAGGGCGTACCAGGTCCGGCCGTCGGGGGCCGTCCAGTAGCCGATGGCATTGTAGACGTAGGGGAGCTTTGTGCCCACCGCGTCGCGCACGTCCACGCCGTAGCTGATCTCGCGGGTCGCCTCCGAGCCGTCGGCGAAGTGGAGCGTGACCCGCGCGACGGGCACGCCGTTCCAGGTATCCTTCTCCTGGAAGCGCTTGCGGAAGGCCTCCTTCTCCTCGGCGGGCACTTCGGCGGCGAGGAGCAGGTAGATGGCGTCTGCCCTGCGGCCGAGGTCGAGGGTGACCGGTGCGTCGGGTGTGGGGCGCAGCGGTTCTTGCCAGGGGGTGAAGACCGGCCGCCCGGCGTCGCAGCCTTTCTCGGAGAGCCCCGGACCCGCCAACGGCGTCTGCGTACCCGGGGGCCTGCGAAGACCCGGCCGTGTCAGGGCCTGCAGACGCGGGGCGAAGAAGGCGTCGCTCAGCGGCACACCGGGGGGCTCGAGCTGCGGGTACAGGTTCCAGGAATACTCGGCGGCGGTGAGGAGGCTCAGATAGGAGTAGGCGGCATCCACGCCCGGGGCGCCCTCGGTGATCCAGGGATGCTTCGCCCAGCAGCCGAAGAAGTTGCCCTGCACCCACGGCGCCTGGGCCGGCGAGACCCCCAGGGAGTTGGACTGGATCACCGGAAAGCCCAGCGAGGCGAAGAGGCGATTGGAGAGCTGATCCAGCGTGACGGACCAGTTGGTCATCACGATGTCCCGGGGCAACTGCTTCAGGGTGTCGTCCAGATGGAAGGGCGGGCCGCCGTTGTGGGAGGTCAGCACCATGTCGCCCCACATCATGGGGACGATCCCCTTCTGGGTCAGGTACTCATGGAGCATGCCCACCTGCTGCACGAAGACCTCGCGCTTGTCCAGGCCCGCGCACAGCGGGCATCGCTCCGCCTCGGGCTTGCCTAAGGTCTGCCAGCGGATCTCGTCCAGGCCCATGTGGAAGTGGGTGGGCGAGAAGACGTCGATGACCTCGTCATAGCAGTCCAGGAGGAACTTGGCACTGTCGGGGTGGCGGGTGCACAGTGTCTGGGTATCGCCGTCCTCCCGAAGCTGCTTGACCGGGATGACCAGCCAATTGGCGTGGCCCAGCGAATCCAGGAGCGGGATGGGGTTGATGTCGTGGGCCTTGAGAGTCTGCACCACGCGGCGCACGGTATCCTGCTCCCAGGCGGCGGGGCCGTCGATCTCCGGATGGCGGGCGTACTTCATGCCCTGCCTGACCAGGATCACCACCGTGTTGAGCTTGTGCTCCAGGCAGGTGCGGAGCAGGAAGTCCTCCCAGAAGTCCGGATCCACCGGGGCATCGTTGGGATGACCCCAGCGGTCGGTGGGGAGGGGAATGCTGAGCCCGCGGATGGGCAAGGAGGGCCAGTCGAGGATGCTCAGAGCCGGGATTCCCTCGGGCCTGCCTGCGGCCTCGACGGCCAATTGCAGCAGGGTGAGGGCGCCGTAGCGCAGGCCCTGCCGCGCGGTGGCGACGATGCGGGCCCCGTCCGTGGTGACCCTCAGCGCATAGGCCTCCGGTCCGAGGTCGGGCGAAGGGAGCTCTCTGGCGATCCGGGGCGCCTCGCGCCCGGACGCCGAGACCGCCAGCTCGAATACGGAACCCTCAACGGGTGGCCCAAGCTCGACCTGCACGCCGCAGCGGTCCTCGAGACGAGTGGCCAGATGCTCCTGCACGCCTCGCACCGACTCATCCGGGCCCCAGATCCGTAGCACCACTGCTCCGGGCAGGACGAGGGGAGCCTCCTCGGGATGCAGCGACACATTCTTGGGCGTGGGGAGCAACCCGAGGACGGGTTCCAGGGGTGGTTGCGGGTAGACGGCGACGAACCGGTAACGCTCGCGGCACAGGCTCAAGTCGCCGTCGGAGAGCTCGAGCTCGACGGTGACCTCGCCCGGAGTCGCCGAGGGCGAAGACAGCGGCAGACGTACCTCGCCGGTGGCCGGAGCCGCGGTGTACTGGCTCTGCTCCGAGCGCGCCCCGTCCGGCCAGGTGACCCTCGCGGTGAATGTCGGCGGCACCACGAACTGTGAGGGATCCAGGCGCAGCAGGTACCTGCCGCCGAGGTCCTCCAGCTCGGGCTGCAGGTCCACCTCGCCCACACGCTCCAGACGCTCCAGTGGGACCGGCCTGGCCGCCGCTTCCAGGGCGATCTGGTCGATGCACATCTCGTGTGTCCCGGAGGAGGCGAAGATCAGGCGACGCAGGCCCTTGCCGGTGAAAGGCCGTCTCTCGCGGTTCCAGAAGGTACGCATGTCCAGGGAGAACCGGCGCCATCCGGTACCGTCCAGGGGCACCGCGCGGCTGTAGCCCAACTCCTTGTCGCCCTCCCCGCGGCACATCACCGAGAGGGTGGCGTTGGCCTGGGAGCCGTCGCCCTTGAGCCAGAAGGAGATGATCCACCACTGTCGGTCTCTCCACGGCGCGTCGTCGGGTAGAAACGGGCTCACCACATTGCCCTGCTGCGGGATGTCCTCCCACGAGCCCCGCAACCCCCGGCCGAACTTCCCCTCCGCCGCGGAGACCTCGGCCTTCCCGCCACTCCACGGATTGCCCCACCAGCCCTCGATGCCCTCCTCAAAGTCCCACAGCACCACCTGATCCTGTGCGCAGACCTGCAGGCACATGAGCGACAGAAGCACCGCCAGAAGACCGGCCAATCGGACCATGATCGTCACCGCTTTCCTCCGGGGCAGGTGCGGTCGGCATCGAGCCCACCTTGTACGGACCGTTTCGTGACCGCACCAGAGGGGGCCTTCCTGCATCCGTTCCGGGTGCGGCCGCGACACGCACTTGACCGCCCAATACCCCTTGACAGGGAGCCCGCGTTGCGCTATTCTAAGCGAACACACGTTCGACGAACAGGAGTGTGAGTCTGATGACTGAGCGCACCGTCTTGCATGTAAGGCTCGCCGGGCTGCAGGCGGCCGTGGCCGTCGCCGGCCGGCCGGAACTGGCAAAAGAGCGCTTTGTGGTCGCCCAGGCGGTGCCGGGCGCGCGGGTGATGGACGTTTCGCCGTTGGCACAGGCGGCCGGGATTCGCCCGGGCGCGGCCCTGTGGGAGGTGCGGGCGGCTCTGGGCGACCTGCCGGTGGTGCCGCCGGACGTGCAGGGCTTCGGCCTGAAGCGCGCGGACGCCATCGACGTAATGCTTCGGTACACACCCCAGTTACAGCCCCGGGGGCATGACGAGGTGTTCATGGACGTCAGCGGGAGCCTACGCATGTGCGGGGGGCTGTCGTCACTGCTGGAACGGCTGCAGGCGGACATGGCCGAGGAGATCGGTATCCTGCCGGCGATCGGTGTGGGGCCCAATGCCCTGCTGGCGCGGATCGCGGGGAGGCTGGGGGCGCCGACGGGCGTGAGCCACCTGCCCTGCCCGGCCACGCGCGAGGGTCTGGCCGGGTTGCCCGTGGACCTGCTGTGGGTCGTGGCGGCCAAGCACCGCGAGCGCCTCGTGCAGATGGGAGTGAGCACCTTTGGCCAGCTCTCCTGCCTGGCGTCCTTTGTGCTGACCCAGGAGTTCGGGCCTGCGGGAAAGGTGATGTTCGAGGCCTGTCGGGGGCGGGACAGCACGGTGATCCCGGTCTACGAGCTGGGCGACCCGCGGCTGGCGGTGCATCACCGGATCGACCTGGCCCACCCGACCCGCGAGCCGGCCGCCCTGCGTCCGTGCGGGCTGGGGCTGGCGCAGCGGGTGGCGCAGACGCTCCGCCAACGGGGCCAATCCACGCGGCGGCTGGAGCTGGCCCTGACGCTACGGGACCGCAAGAGCCTCCACCGGGCGCGGAGACTGGCGGCTCCCGCCGACCTGGACGTGGAGCTGGCCCGCTGCGTGGAGGGGATGCTGCAATCGCTGCAGCTCGGCGCAGGGCAGTGCGTGTCCATGGAGCTATGGGCCACGGACCTGCGCCGCGGCCCCGGCGCCCACCAGCCCTCGTTATTCGACGAGGCTTTCCAGGGCGAGGCAAAGCTGGCCGCGGCGAGGGACCGGATCCCCACGCAGGCGGGAGGCATCGAGGTGGTGCCCGGGACGCTGGTGAACTCGCGCTCGGCGCGAACGGCGGCGTAGGAGCATACCTGCAAAGCCCGCCCTCGCCGGGAGTGTCATTCCCAGAGCGTCCGCTCCCGCAGGGACCAGCTCGAGGGGTTTCGTGCCGGCCCGAAGATGTCATTCCCAGAGCGTCCGCTCCCGCAGGGACCAGCTCGAGGGGTTTCGTGCCGGCCCGAAGATGTCATTCCCAGAGCGTCCGCTCCCGCAGGGAGCAGCTCGAAGAATCTCCCGCATTCGACGAGATCCTTCGCTATCCCGCTGCGCGGGATGCACGCTCAGGATGGCGGTCACGGGGTGCGCGGCACAAGCAGCCGGTGGAGGAACGCGGTAGTGGCCCTCTTTGCGGCGGCGAGGTCCGCCGGACTGCTGTAGAAGTGGCCCGCCCCCTCCAGAGCCACCACCCGGCAGTAGTCCGAGCTCCGGTTTGCCGCCACGATGGCCTCGATCGTGGGCAGCCACGAAATGTTGTCCTCTGTGCCGCTGAGCAGCAGGACCGGGAAGCGGATATCGGCGAAGTAGCCGTGTCTGGCGATATCCTCCTCCGCCGGGACGGGGAAAGACAGGCAGACGCAGGCGGGCACATGGCCATCACTCACGGCGGCGCGGAGCCCGACCCAGGAACCGAAGGAGTAGCCGACCAGGGCGACGCGGGCCGGGTCCACGCCCGGAGTGCTCCGGAGCCTGTCCAGAGCGCCGAGGCAGTCGGCCACCTCACCCTTGCCGTCGTCGAATGCTCCTCCCGACCTGTCGACGCCGCGGAAGTTGAACCGTAAGGTCGCCCAGCCCATCTCGCCGCAGGCCCCCTGCACCCCCGCCACCACGTGGGAGTTCAGGCTCCCGCCGTAGCGGGGATCGGGGTGGCAGATGACCACGCCGGGAACGGGTCCGGCGGGTCCCTGGGGAACCTGCAGCAGCCCCTGGAGGTCGATGGCGTCGTCGCCGCGGGGATGAAACGTCAACGGCTTCTCGGAGCCGGAGGCCTGTACTCGGCACAGGGCGAGAATGGCGAAGAAGGCGATAGCGGCCGGATGGCGGCGCATGACGGATTCCCCCGGACATAGTGGGTACCGGGATCGGCCTACCCGGTCGGGACCAACACCTGTGCAGTGTTGCTAGCTTCCGCGTTTGTGGCCGGTTGCCCTCCCGCAGGGCAGGACCGGGCCCCGTGGCCCGCGAAATACTCGGCGAGATTGCTCATTTTGAAGCACGACACGAGGTGTCTTGGGGCCATGAAGCTGTGCGGGCATACCATGGGGACGCCGGGCAAGGACGCGCTGGAGGCCATTGAGTTCTTCTCCGGCCTCGGCCTGGAGGGCATTGAGCTGCGCTGTGCCGCCAATGGGCAGCTCGACACGGACCGGGCCACCGACGAGGACCTCGCCGCCATCGGGCGCGCGGCTCTCTCCGCCGGGATCAAGGTGGCCTGCCTCACGCCATACCTGAGGAACTTCGCCACGCTGGCCGCGGCGGTCGAGACACTGGCCGGCTACGAGCGGGCCTGCCGCGCGGCGGCGCTGCTGGACTGCCCCCTGGTTCGCGCCACCGGCGGGGTCTGGCCCCTTGACGGCGCCGAGCGCGAGGCGGTCTGGCACCGCACCGTCGAGGGCCTCCGGCGCGCCTGTGACATCGCCGCGGAGCATGGAGTAGCTCTGGCGCTGGAGAACCACTCGGGCACGCTGACCCAGAGTGCCACCGATACGCTTGCCATGGTGATGGAGGTGGACCGGCCCAACCTGGGAATCCTCATGGACCACTACTGGGTCGTGCTGGCCGGTGAAGAGGACCCGCTGGAGGCCGTTGAGCTTCAGGCGCCCTATGTGCTGCACTGCCACTGCAAGAACCTGATCTACCGGGACGGCAAGCCGCAGGCCCATTTCCTGGACGAGGGACAGATCGACTGGCTTCAGGTGCTGACCATTCTCCATCGCTACGGCTACGAAGGCTATCTGTCCGACGAGTACGAGAAGCTCTGGCGCCCGGAGCTACCGGAGCCGGAGGAGGGTATGGCCAGGAACGCCGGGTTCCTCCGCCGGTGCCTGGAGAGGCTGCGCGCGTAGAGGCCCGGCCGGAAAGTCCGGCCGGTCCGTTTCGTGTCATTCTGAGCGTCCATCTCGCGCAGTCAGAGAGCCAAGGATCTCGCTACATCCGGCGAGCTCTTTCGAGCTGCTCTTGCCGGGAGCGGACGCTCCCAAAACGGCACTCCCATGCCGATGGGGGTCCTCTGGGCCGCGCTTCTCGCTGTCATATTGTTGTGCATCCGTCGACCGTGCCCACCGCTCCTGCAGCATCTGGAGGCGTTCGTCTTGGCAGCTTCGCCTGTCCGCTCGCTGGCCCGCCTGCTCGCCGCCTGTGCCTTCCTTCTCGTGGCGGCGCAGCTCGGTGGGGCCGAGAACCTCCCCGGGCCCTTGTCTCTCGACAGGCCTCTTGTGGCCTACTGGGACTTCGACGAGCCCTTCGGGCTGTCGTGCACCGATCTCAGCGGCAGTGGGGCCCATGCCGAGCCCGGCAGGCCCGGAGGCCTGGAGCGTGTGGAGGGGGTCTTTGGCAATGCCATGAGCTTCTCGGGCGGCCACCTGCTGCAGGTGGCAGCGCAGCCGGCGTTTTCGAACCTGTCCGCCCTCTCGCTCTCGGCCTGGGTGCTGCCCACCGACCTGTCCGAGTACCGGGAGATCTTCCGCAAGGAGGACGGGGATCAGCGCATCTTGTTCTCCTTCCAGGGCGACGGCACCATCCTCTCCCTGGGGGTGAACATCGGCGGGTACGTGGAGTGCGACGCCTCCATCGACCCGTCCCGGGTGCTGGACGGTCAATGGCACCACTGTGCGGCGAGTTTCGACGGCGCAATGATGCGCGTCTACCTGGACGGCGAGCAGGTGGGCTCCCTGGAGCGCCCCGGGAGCATCGTGTCCGGCGGCCCCGCGCCGGCCTGCATCGGCTCCAGCGCGGGCTCCGAGAACTTCCAGGGCCTGATGGATGAGCTGCGCCTGTACTCGGCGGCGCTGACCGGCGAGCAGGTAGTGGCGCTGCACGAAAACGGCCGGGCCGCCCTGCGTCGAGTCGCCGACAGTACCGCGACGGGCGAGCCGGCGGTGGACAAGCCCCTGCTTTGCCACTGGAGCTTCAACGAGCCCGGCATCGGCGCGGCGATCCGGGAGGCCTCCGGCAGGCCGGAGCTACAGATCGTCTCGGGCGCCGCCCCCTCGCGGGCCAGAGGGGTGCACGGTCGGGCGCTTCGGCTATCCGGTGCGCACTCCCTGCAGACCGCCGGCGGACTCGGAGCGGGAGAGCTGGCGGGCATCGCCTTCTCGGCCTGGGTGTTGCCCACCGAGCTGGGGGGCCACAGGGAGATCTTCCGGAAGGAAGACGGCGACCGGAGGCTCCTGTTCTCCTTCCAGGACGACGGGACCGTCCTGTCTTTGGGCCTCAACATCGGCGGCTATGTGGAGTGCGACGCGCCCATCGCCCCCGGGCTCGTGCTGGACGGGCGCTGGCACCACTGCGCGGCGACCTTCGACGGCAAGTGGATGCGCGTGTACCTTGATGGGACCGAGATCGGCTCGTTGGAGCGTCCGGGGAGGGTCGTCACCGATCCAAACTCTTCAGGCTTCATCGGCTCATCGACCGGCCAGAGCGAGCACTTCCAGGGGCTCTTGGATGACCTCCGCATCTACTCGGCGGCCCTCTCGCCCGAGGAAGTGGCAGCCATCTGCGCCGCCGGGCAGGAGACCATCGCCGCGTTCGACGAAAGCCTCGCCCGGCGCCTGGAGGCCTTCTACCGTGAGGAGGACACCTTCGCCAGGACGCTGGCGGGCTCGCGCGAGCGGCTGGTCAAGGGCGGCCATCGCATCGACCTGGACCTGGCGGGAGCGCTGGTGCGGCGGCTGCGCGGGGCCTTCGCCCAAGACTATGCCGACTTCACCGAGTGGGTGGGCGCAAGTCCTGTGGAGTACCTGGCGGCACGAGACCAGGGCTTCCAGGCATCGCAGGCCGGCCGCCTGATCGACCTGCTCATGGAATACGCGCCACTGAGCGAGGAGCAACGGGCCCGGCAGACGCCGGAGGAGGCGGAGAAGTGGCGGGAGTGCGCGGCCCTGCAGCGGCTCTACGAGGACCTCAAGGCCCGCGGGGATGAGGCGGCCTTCTCCCCCGAATGGATCGACCTGATGCTGCAGGCGGGCGGCCGCATCGAGTTCCGGCCCCGCATCCATGAGCCGGTGGCGCCATATGTGAGGCCCTCCACGCCACAGACGCGGTCTCTGCGCAGGGCGGAAGCTCGGGAAGCGCTGGAGCGCGACTGGCTCCACCAGGCGGACTACAGCCCGAGCCCGGAGCGCATCGGAGCCGAGATCGGATGGGCGCTGGAGCTGGCCGACCGCATCGAGGCCCGGGGCGGGGCCGGCCTGCCTGGCGAGCGCCGCGAGCTACTCCGCCTGCGGCAGCGCGCCCGCGGGCTCACGGCTCCGGATGCGGAACTGTACTTCTCCGTCCGCGAGCTCAAGCGGCGAATCATGCTCGCCGATCCTGTGGTGGACTTCCGCGGCGTGCTGTTTGTGGATATGCCCTACCCTCAGGGCTCGGAGTGGCGCCACGAGACCCGGCACCGCCTGGGCTACATGTCGGTGCCCGGGGCGCGGCTGCTTGTGCTCGAGGGTCTCTCACCCGAGGGCAGGCTGCGACAGCTCATGCCGAAGGCCCCGCTGCACGGGGCCTTCTGGCGGCCGGATTTGTCCTTCGACGCGAGGAAGGTACTCTTCTGCTTCCGGCCCCACAATGAGAAGTCGTTCCATCTGTACGAGATCAACCTGGACGGCACCGGCCTGCACCAACTCACCGACGGCCCCTACGACGACCTCGACCCCATCTATCTGCCCGACGGGCACCTGATGTTCAGCACCACTCGTGCCCATACATACGTGCGCTGCATGCCGCCGACGAACGCCTTCGTCCTCGCCCGCTGCGACTCCGACGGGCGCAACGTGTACCTGATCTCCACCAACAACGAGCCGGACTACCTGCCCTCGGTGATGCACGACGGCCGCGTTGTCTACACGCGCTGGGAGTACACGGACAAGCCGCTGTGGCGGGCGCAGGGGCTGTGGACGGTGGCCCCGGACGGCACCCGGGTCAGCACGCTGTGGGGCAATCAGAGCGTCTGGCCGGACCTGCTCAAGGACGCCCGCTGCATACCCAATTCCTCCCGGATCATGTTCACCGGCAGCGCCCACCATGACTGGTTCGCCGGCTCGGTGGGGATCGTCGACCCGAGCCTTGGGTTCAACTTCCCCCACGGGGTGACCAAGATCACCGCCGACGTCCCCTGGCCCGAGTCGGGCAACGGCCCCACGGACCCCCTCGAGTGCGCGGACTATCACACCAGTGGCAGCTACTCGGGGTACTACTCGCCATACCCGCTGAGCGAAGACGTCTTCCTCGTCTCCGCCTGCCGCGGCGGCAAGTTCGTTCTGTACCTGATGGACACCCACGGGAACCGCGAGCTGATCTACGAGGGGGAGCACAACATCCTGCACGCCCTTCCGATCCGCCCCCGTCCCGTCCCGCCGATGCTGCCCAGTTCGGTGAAGTGGCCCACGCTCGAGGACCGCGACCGTCCGGAGGATGGCGTCTTGTTCAGCTCAGACGTGTACCAGGGCGCCCCGGCGGCTCTGAAGGACAACGCCCGTTACCTGCGGATCATGAGCATCGACGCCAAGACCTATACGTACTGGTACCAGCGGCCGTACATCTCCACCGGGCCGGTGGTCTCCATGGTCCAGTCCGAGGGCGTCAAGCGCATCATCGGCACGGTGCCCATCGCCGAGGACGGCTCAGTGGCATTCAAGGCACCCGCGGGCAAGTCCCTGCACTTCCAGTTGCTCGACGGGGAGCAGCGGGCTTTGCAGACCATGCGCAGCTTCGCCAACATCATGCCCGGGGAGAGCAGGGGCTGCGTGGGCTGCCACGAGTTGCACTCCACGGCGCCGCCCGTCAAATCCCCCCAGGAGACGCTGATCTCAGGCGCCGCGGAGATCACCCGGCCGCCGTGGAAGGACACCACCGTCAGCTTCGAGCGCTACGTGCAGCCGGTACTCGATCGCCACTGCGGCCAATGCCACCAGGGCAGTGGCAAGGCCCGCGAGGTACTCGACCTCACCCGCCGCCCCGGCTACGCCATGTTCGACGAGCCCTATGTGACGCTCACGGGCCGTCCCACCTGGGCCGAGCCGTACTCCCGGCCCGACCCGCCGCCCGCGGGTTTCGGCATCGCCGCGCCGATCATGGTCGAGGGCTATTCCACCGTTGACCCGGCGGCCTATGTCACACCTGAGCCGATGGCGGCGCTCTCCTACAGGAGCCGGCTGGTCCACATCGCCTCCAGCGGAGAGCACCATGGGGTGAAGGTGGATCAGGAGAGCCGCCTGCGACTGATCACCTGGATCGACGCCATGTGCCCGTATCTTGGGGACGACGAGATCCGCAAGATCCCGGACCCGCAGTTCCAGGGCATCGACTGGCTGGCGATCCGGCCGAGGATCGCGACGGCGCCGGTGATCGTGAGGCCGGGGCCGGTGGACGGGGAGCGCAGGCGGTAGGTGAGAGGAGAAGAGTGACGGCAAGAACCGAGGGGAGAGGCCACGGCCACCGCCGTCGGCTTTTCCCCTCGGGCTGTTGCTCTCCCACACTCAGGCCCGTTGTGAGCCGAAGGCCGAGTATGGAGTAGTGGGAGCGGATGTCTTCCACATTGGGGCGGTCTATAGCCCCCTATCCTGCGAACTGCACCGCCACCGTCGTGTCCGGCGCGACGGCCTCGACTCTTTGCTTCGCGCCGCCGGGCCAGGTGATCTCCAGGGTCAACGGCCCGGCGTGATCGCCCAGGCCGAAGTGCAGCGTCAGGTCGTTCTGATTGCCCTCTCCGGTGCCCGCTTCGACCTGGCGCGTCAAGACCCTCTCTCCCACCGCGATTCGCACCTGGGCGCCGATGGCCGCGCGGTTGACGGCCACCCCGTCGCCCTGCAGGCGCACCTTGAGATAGTGGCCGCCGCCACCCTTGTTGACAAACAGCCGTCCGGCGGTGAGCAGGTCCAGGTCTCCGTCATTGTCGAAGTCCGCCCAGGCCGCCTGGTAGGTAGAGGGCAGATCGGTCAGGCCTGCGGCCGCCGTGGCATCGGCGAAGGCGAAGGCCCCGTCATTGCGAAACAGGACGGGGTTGTTCTTGCGCCCGAAGGAGGCCGTGCCGTAGACGGTGGTGAAGAAGAGGTCCACGTCGCCGTCGTTGTCGTAGTCGCCGGCGGCGGGACCGGCGTAGGACTCCTGGTAGAACACCCCACAGGTGCCCAGATCGTCGAAGCGGTACTCCCCCGCGGGCCCGAGGTTGCGCAGGAAGCGCGACTTGGGCTGGTCCCCGCGGTTGTCCACATGGGCGAAGTTGCCGGCGAACAGATCCATGAGGCCGTCGCTGTCGAAGTCCGCCCAGGCGGCACCGATGGAGTGCCCGCCATGGAAGCCCGGTGAGGTCGCCACCGCATTGTAGCGCGCCGCCACCTCGCTCAGCTCCCCCGTCCCGTCGTTTTGCCACAGCAGATTCGGCTGCAGGCGGTAGTTGGAGACGTACACATCCATGTCGCCATCGGCGTCGAAGTCGCAGGCGGTGACGCCCCGCGCGCGGTACCGCTCCTCGCTCCAGGCCAGCCGGAAGCCCCTCCCGCCCTCATTGAGCAGAACCATGTCCGGGTAGGTAACTCCGGCGTCCCAGTCCTCGTAGCCGCCCACGTACAGGTCGACGAAGCCGTCGCCGTTGAGGTCGGCGAAACAGGCGCCGCGGGAGACGCAGCGGGGAAGCTCCGGCATCTCCAGGGGTGCAAAGCCCTGCCCGGCCTCATTGCGGTAGGCCGTCAGCTTCGACCACGAGAACAGGTCGATGAAGCCGTCGTTGTCGAAGTCCGCGGCCACAGTGGACCCGAACCCGTCGGCCAGGCGGGTGAAACCCTCGCCGCCCTCGTTGCGCCAGACCGTGCCGCCGGTGGACAGGTCCGTCCAGCCGTCGTTGTCGAAATCGGCCCAGCAGGCCGCGGAGTTGCCGGGCTCCAGGCCCAGGGCCGCCGTCTCGTCCGTGAACTGCGGGGCTTCCTGGGATTGGCAGATCGGCGCGATACACACCAGGACGATGACAGAGATGATTGGCGGGACCGCGCAGGCGGGGCGGATCAGGGCACGGCGGGGTGCTGACATCATGGCGACCTCCTGCCGGGTTTCGGATGGCACGCCGGGCGATGAGGAGTATACCCCCAAAGCGGGGGGCGGAGGAACCCGGACGCCCTTCCGGGAACCCTGATGGTGGTGCCCCCGGACACCTACCTACCGCCGCACCGGAGATGAGCATGCAAGAGCCCTGGATCACCAGCGGTTTCGACGGCTTCCGACTCGGGAGCTTCGGCAATGGCGGGCAGAACCTGTACGTATCGGCCGCCGGCGTTCTTCAGCGCATCCACCACATGGACCTGGACGGCGACGGCCGCGCGGACTGGCTGATCTGCAATAGCCAGAACCACTGGGAGCGCCCGCCGTGCTATGTCTACCGCGAGCCGTTCTCAGACCAGCAGCCGGTGGCCCTGCCCTCGGACGGCTCCATCTCCGGCACGGTGGCCGACCTCAATGGCGATGGGTACGCCGATCTGGTGCTGGCAATGGACTACAACGGCTCCCGGTCGGATCTGAATGCCTTCATCTACTACGGTGGCCCCGAGGGTCTCGGAGAGCACAGCCGGTTGGAGATCCCGGTGCCGCGGGCCCGGGCAGTGGCCTGCGGCGACTTCAACGGCGACGGGCGGCCCGACCTGGCCTTCGTTTCCGAGGGCCGCCTGCGGGTCTTCTACCAATCCGAGCTGGGCTTCGAGCCCCGGCGCTTCACAGACCTGGAACTGGAGACGGGAGAGCTTGCCGCCGCCGACCTCGATGGCGACGGCTACGCCGACCTGTACGTCCTGGGCGAGGGGGGCCGCGCCCACGTCTACTGGGGCGGGCCGGAAGGGCTGGAGGCGAGCAGATGCACGGTGGTGCAGTCCGAGGCCGATGCCGCGGCGACCCGGGAGGAGGCCGACGGGGTCCCGGAGACCGAGGCCGTGCAGCCCATCAACCCCCGGGCGGCGGTGGTGAGACTCAACGCGGTACCGCACCTCTTCCTTCCGGCCACAGACCGCGTCCGGCTCATCCCTGTCTCGGCGAGCCGCGCCCTGCGAGAGGCCACGGTTATCCCGTGCCCGCACGCGCTGGCGGTGGCCGTGGCGGATGTCAATGGCGACGGCCAGGAGGACCTTGTTTTCGCCTCCAGGGGCGTCTTCGAGGGGCGCGAGTGCTCGTGGGTGTACTGGGGCGGGCCGGAGGGCTTCAGCGCGGCGGCCCGGACTGCGCTCCCCAGCCGGGGGGCCTGCGATGTGGCCGCCGGCGACCTTGCAGGGGACGGCTGCGCCGATATCGCCCTGTGCCAGGACCGAACGGAGGACTCCTTCACCTACCACTCCCTGCTGTATCGCGCCACGCCGGCGGGGATCGAGCCGGAGCCGGTGCGGCTGGAAAGCCACGATGCGCGGCGGGTGTTCATCGCCCGCACCTCGCCGGCCCGGCGGCCCCAGGTGATCGTCGTCAACCACAGGGCCCGCAGGTCCGGCGGTGATGTGGACCCCGTCATCTACTTCAACGGTGGGACCGAGGGCTTCTCTGCCGAGCGCAGCCGCCGCCTGAAGGGGCGCGATGCGGTGGATGCGGTGTGCTGCGACCTGTCTGATAGCGGCTATCCGGATATCGTCACCGCCAACTGCTCGGAGAACGCCGTCAAGCTCGATCCGGGCTCCTTCCTGTTCCCCGGCGGGGCGGAGGGCTACGCCTACGAGCCGGCGCTGGCCTTCCCCACCACCCGCGCCCACGGTGTCTGCTGCGGAGACCTCAACCGGGACGGCTACCTGGATCTGGTGTTCGTGGGGTTCAACAACCCCGACCTGCTCATCTTCTATGGCGGCCCGGAGGGCTTCGACCTGGAGCATCCGCAGGCGATCCGGATGGAGATCGACGGGGTGCTTTACAAGGAGCCGCGCTGGGTATACCTGGCCGATCTGAATAACGACGGATGGCTTGACCTGTTTGTCCCCGAGATCACGGCGGATCGTAGCTTCATCCTCTGGAACGGTCCGGAGGGCTTCAGCCTGGAGCGGCGGCAGACGCTGTCTGTTCTTTCCGCGGCCTGCGCCCAGGCGGCGGACCTCACCGGCAACGGGTACCTCGACCTGGTGATCGGCGGCCACACCCCGTCGCTGCAGGGTCCGCACGACTCGTTCATCTACATCTACTGGAACGGCCCGGAGGGCCTCAGTGAGGACCGCCGCACGCAATTGCCGGCTCTCGGGGTGGAGGCGCTGGCGATCGCCGACTTCAACCGCGATGGCAACTTGGACATCTTCGCCGCCAACTACCACGACGGCCGGGTGCGGGACATCGATTCCTTCATCTACTGGGGCGGCGAGGGCGGCCGCTTCAGCGCGGAGCGCAAGAGCCGTCTGTTCATGCACTCGGCGGCCGGGGCCGTGGCGGCGGACTTCAATGACGACGGCTGGATCGACGTGGCCGTGGGGTATCATAAGGTGGCCAACGACCACCTGGGCCATTCGGCGGTGTGGTGGAACGGCCCCGAGGGCTTCTCCCCCGAGCGCACGACGACCGTGCCCTCCGAGGGCCCCCACGGCATGACGCGCGTGGGCACCGCCAATCAGGCCGACGGCGGTGCGGAGGAGTTCTACACCTCGGCGCCGCACCCGATCCCGGAGGGCATGGCGCCCGGCTGCATCGACTGGGAGGCGACGATTCCGGGCAGGACATGGGTGCGGGCGCAGGTGAGGGTGGCCGACTCGGCAGCGGGCCTGGAAGACGCCCCATGGCAGGGCCCCGAGGGAGAAGGAGGTTGGTACCAGCGGGGAGATTCGATCGCGGCTCCCGCAGCGGGCCGCGGTTGGCTGCAATACCGGCTGGCCCTGGGAGCGCCCAATGGCGCCGGCAGCCCAAGGGTGTCGGAGGTGCGGGTGTCGTGGCGGGATGTGTAGGCCGCGGTGGGCTGTGGGCCCGCCGCCGTCACGACAAATGCGAAGGCCGCCCGGAGGTCCCGGGCGGCCGGTGTACGAGGTCCTAGATACAAGACTATCCGCCGTAACGGTAGTCAAACTCGACGTAGTGTGGGGTCGTGGTATACGCGGAGGTGCCATACTTTAGGTCCGCCCACTTGCGCCACTTGGCGTGCCCGTCGGCGAAGCAGACGTTGGTGCCCTCGTTGTGCTTGTTGTACTCGTTCTTACTCAGATCCACGCTGCTGGTCGTGGCCGTGTAGTAGCAGCGGAAGTCCATCAGCAGGAACACGGATGCCGGGGACATGACGTCGGCCAGCGGCCGGTTGGACAGGCCGACAAAGCCATTGGGATAGGCGATATGGTAGTGGTTGTAGCCATAGCCCAGGTTGGGGTAGCGTACGTGGGCGTTGTGGTTGCTGCACGTCCCGGTTGCGCAGACGTCGCCCTTGTGCGAGGGACAGACGAAGAGTTGCGTGTTCTTCATGTAAGGGCCGATACGGTCGCACCAGAAGTAGTTGTTGGGCGCAGTTCCCCACCACCGGGCGTCGACGTAGATCTCATCGTAGTCCTGCGCATACATAAGTACAGCAACGCCCATCTGCTTGACGTTGGAGAGACAGCTTGCCTGTCGGGCCTTTTCCCGAGCTCTTGCGAAGACCGGGAAGAGGATCGCCGCGAGGATGGCGATAATGGCAATGACCACGAGCAACTCGATCAGGGTGAACCCTCTTCGCATCGGACAGCCTCCTTCGAGTCCGGCTCATCTCGGCCGGTGGTCGGTTGTGCTGTTCTTCGCTCTCGCGCCGCAGGGCACCTTCCTTTTTCTGTGCTTATTCCGTGCTACCGCCACACGATTCCAACACATCGCGGCGAAGTTCCGCCTGGCGATGGAGAGAGCCGCCGACCAACGCCGCGCGACGATAGACACGTGACGTTCAGCAAGGTCGGCGTCGCTCTGCCCGGACTGATGGTCATCAATTATATATCTTTAGATTCGTCAGCCCGCAGTACCTGGCCATGGCCTCGGGCGCGTCGGCAGCCTCGTCGAAGTGGGCCCGAAGCTGCGTCTTGTACTCAGTGAAGTTGTCGCAGAAGGGATGGGCATGGCATAGGACCTGGCGCACCCAGCGCCATAGCTTCTCGATGGGATTGAGGCGGGGCGCATAGGTGGGCAGGTACAGCACCTGGAGCCGAGGGTGTTTGTTCAGGAACGCCTGGATGGTTGGGTGCTTGTGTACCGGCCAGTTGTCCTCGACCATGTAGATCATCAATGCCTCGGGATAGGCTTCGAGCACTTGACGGTAGAACTGCTGCAGGCGAGCGAGATCGATACGCTTGGCCTGCATGACATGGGTGTGCCCTGTGATGGCGTCCAGGCAGCCCGCGGCTCGGACTAATGTATTGGAGCGGTGGCTCCATGGCATGTGAGGCTGCGCGTGCCCGGACGCGGCCCACAGCCTTCCCTGACTGGGTTGGCGGTAGAAACTGGCTTCATCCTGGAACACCGTGACTACCCGTCCGGGGTAGCGTCGGGCGTGCTCCAGAGCCGCGGTGATCACGAGCTTCTTCTTACCGAACTCCGGGTCTGGGCTCAGCATCCATGGTTGGCCGCGCTTGTAGTGGATGTCGCAGCGCTTCAAGGCCTGCTGCACCCCCGCCGGGGTGAAGCCTTTGAGGCTGGGCACAGTCTCTGCCAGCAGCTTCAGCGTCCAGCGGCTGCGGCTAATGCCGAAGGTCCGGGGGCTCTGCAGGGCATAGGTTTCCAGCTCTTTCTCGTCCACCTTGGCGGGACGGCCGCGACCGGGGGCGATCTTGAAGCCTTCGAGCCCCTGCTCGCGGTAGCGTTTGACCCACTGGCCCACGCTGTTGGCCGAGCGCCCGAACATCTCTGCCACCGCCAGGCGGGTCTGGCCCCTGGCCACTGCACTCACGGCCAGCGCCTTGACCCGCACACCCGCCTTCGGATCGCACCGGCCGGCCTCCGCTAGCTCGTCGAGCTGTTCCTGGGTCCAGGTGAGGGGCATCGTCGGGGCCTCCCGAGGCGTCAGGATGGCCCCAGTGTACCCCGCCTGGGCCCGAAAATGCAAGTTATTTAATTGATGACCATAAGTCCGGGCCTGAGAGGCGCCGCTGCGCGGCGCCACGCGGTCCTTCGGACCTGACGGCGACGGCCGACGACCAACGCCGCGCGACGATAGACACGTGACGCTCAGCAAGATCGGCGGCGGCCTGCCCGGACCGAAGTCCGGGCCTGAGAGGCGCCGCTGCGCGGCGCCACGCGGTCCTTCGGACCTGACGGCGACGGCCAACGGCGCGGGGCAATAGGCACATGAGGTTCAGCAAGGTCGGCGTCGGCCTGCCCGGACAGAAGCACGGGCCTGAGAAGCGCCGCTGCGCGGCGCCACGCGGTCCTTCGGACCTGACGGCGACGACCAACGCCGCGGTGCGCTACAGGTATGCCGATCCCTTGGATTGGCGTCGGTCTGCGGGCAGGCGCCCACTTTGCGCTGAGCGAATAGGACACGTGGCTCGGGGAGAAGGACGGTTGTAGTACCACCCCGCCGGGGGCTCTACCCGCCCTTCCGCCGGAACTGCTCCCAGGCGTCGGAAGCACCTCACCGGCGCACCGCACGGATAGACGACCGCGGACGGCTCGGGGACCTGCCGGCACGGTGGGTCTCCGCGCCGTCTGCCTACGGCCCGGAGAGCGCCCGGACCACCTCTCTCCGGGACCAATCGCGACCAAGGGTTCTCACAAGATGCCAACAGACCGAAACACCCATAGCCTTCTTGCCCCCCCAGAGCACACGCGGGGGGGGCCCTGGCGGGCCGCGCTGCTCGCCGTCGTACTGCTCAGCGTCCTGCTGGCGGTAACGCCGTACAACGACTACTTCATCTGCGGCAGCTACATGGCCAACCACCATGTCCCCATTGCCGCCAGTTTCGTGCTCGTCCTGCTCTGCCTGCTCGTGAACCCGGTACTGGGCAGGCTCGGCAAGCGGCTTTCCCGGCGCGAGCTCACCCTCATCTGGGCGATGCTGGCGGCTTCCTCGGGCATGGCCTCCGCCGGATTCCTGCGCTTCCTGGTGCCCACCATCCCCGCCCTACGCTACTTCGCCTCAAGCGAGAACCGCTGGGAGCAGGGCCTGTGGCCCCACGTCCCGAGCTGGATGACCCTCACCGACGAGAAGGCGGTGAGCTGGTTCTATGACGGCTCGCCCGGCGGCGGCGGGGTGCCCTGGGACGCCTGGGCCGGGCCCATCGCGACCTGGACCGCCGTGGCGCTACTCATGTTCGCGACGCTGTTCTGCCTGGCCACGCTGCTCAAGACGCAGTGGATCCGCCACGAGCGCATGACCTTCGTTCAGACCCAACTGCCGCTGGCACTCATCTCGTCGCCCGAGCCGGGCCGCGCCATCAATGCGTTCTTCTCCGACGGCCGCATGTGGATCGGGTTTTGCCTGGCCTTCATCCTGTGCGGCCTCATCGGCCTGCCCAGCTACTTCCCCGTCGTGCCGAAGATCACGTTCCTGTATCCCAACTTCTACGCCCAGCCGCTGAGCTTCGAGGCCAGGCCGTGGAATGCGGCCAGCCCCATCTACCTGGCCATCTTCCCCTCCACGGTAGGTTTCTCGTTTCTGATGACCACCGAGGTCTCCCTGTCGGCCTGGGTGTTCTTCGTCCTGTTCCGCCTCGAGGCGGTGGTGTTCTCGGCGCTGGGCCTCGAGCTCAAGTCGATGACCTCGGGCTATGCGGCCAAGCAGTTCACCGCCTACCAGGACATGGGGGGCTACATCGCGCTGGTCGGCTCGGGGCTGTGGGTGGCCCGGCGCCATCTTGGCAGGGCGTGGCGCATGGCCCTGGGCAGTGAGGAGGGACAGGGCGCGGGCGGCTATCGCTTCGCCTTCCTGGGGGGCGCGATGTGCCTGGCTCTGCTGGCCGCGCTCCTGAACGCCGCCGGGGTCAGCATGCTCGTAGCCGGCGCCTTCTTCCTGGCATACTTCGTGATCTGCGTCGGGGTGAGCTGGATCACCTCCAACGTGGGCATGCTGCAACTGGTGGTGCTGTTCCGGCCCGAGGACTTCCTGTACTCCTGCATCGGCACCCGGAGCCTGTCGCCCCGGGATATCGCCGTCCTGGCCATCCCCTCGCGGGCCTTCACGTTCTACTACAACGAGATGCCCATGCCGCACTTCCTCAATAGCTACAAGATCGGGGAGGAGACCGGCACCCCCCAGCGCTGGCTGGCAGGCGGCACCGCGGTGGCCGTGCCCCTGGGGATGGCGGTGGCGTGGGTGGCGCATCTGCTGTTGGTCTACTCCAAGGGCGCCTTCGCCCTGCAGAAGATGTCCTTCATCGACTGGCCGAGGACTCCGTTTCAGGTGGCGCAGACCTACATCTCGCAGCCTGCGGGCCCCGACCCCATGAGCTACCTGTTCATCGCACTGGGGGCCGCTGCGTTCCTGGGCGTCGGCGCCCTGCGCAACGGCACCTCGTGGTGGCCGCTGCACCCCGCGGGCCTGCTGATCGGCAGCGCCATTCAGGAGCTGTGGCTGTCGGTGTTCATCGCCTGGCTCTCCAAGGCCCTCGTCCTGCGCTACGGTGGGGCGGGTGCGTACAAGAGGGCCCGCACCTTCTTCCTGGGCCTGGCCCTGGGCGAGATCAGCGCCGCGTGCTTCTGGATTGTCCTGGGGCTGATAACGAAGACCGGAGTGAGGTTATTGCCATGAGACGAGCGAGGCTCTGCCCTGGAGAGCGGGAGGCACGGCCGGACGGCGAGCCTGCCGGCTCGCCGAGTCGGGCTGGAGAGCCCGACCTACGCGATGGTGGGACCTACCATACGACGGACGGATGCGGCGAACGGGCACGGCAAACGGCAACGGCACGGAGTCGGGCTGGAAACTCATATTATGCAGGTTCCGGGCAGGCGCCGATTCACGTCACCTCACCCCCCCGGCCCCCCTCTCCCTTACGCCCGCAAACACCCGCGGGCGACGGGAGGAGGGGGGAGAACAGCAACACTTCGACCGTTCCGGACGCGAAAATGGCGAAATATGGATCCCGTGCGTTCGTGCATAATGTGAGTGGAAAGCCCGACCTACGCGACGGCGAACGGCAGCAACGGCCCCCCGGGGAGGCCCGTCGGGCGGCGGCGAGCCTGCTCGCCTTGCTCTGCCTTGTGGTCTTCCTGCCTGTCGCCCATGCCGCGCGGTTCACTGACCCCTTCCTCACCTCCCCCGCCGAGCCGGGGCGGGAACCCTTCGCCTGGGATCATTTCCGGGGCTACACTGCCCCCGGGTCGGTCTGGACCGCGGAGGAGGGCGCCATCACCTACCGCACCGAGAACCAGACCGGCGCCTATTCCGGCCTGGCCTTCTCCTCCGCCGGGATCGACATCACCGATGAGAGCCGCTGGGCGCTGGAGGTAGGCTTCCGGCATATCTCCGGCATTGCGCCTCCGGCCTACCTGTTTGTGTGCTACACCCGCTGGAGCGCCGCCGATCCGGGGCAGATGCGGATCCTCGGGCTGGCGTACGATGCCGAAAACCACGAGCTACTGCTGTACAATGCCACCGGCAACGAGGCGCCGATTGCGGTGGACCTGTCGGGCGACTTCCATCCCGTGCGGCTGGCGGTGGGTGACGGTCAAGTGAGTGTATTCGTGGATGGGCGATTGGCCGGCGGGCCCTATGCCCTGAAGTCCCGGGCCTACGGGGCGGCCAAGGAGTTCTTGATCGGGCCGCTGACCAACACCGAGGAGCACTCGCTGCATGCACAGTGGAGTTACCTCGCATTCACCGACGAAGGCGCCTTCGCGCCCGGGGAGGGCGAGTGGGAGCCGGCCGCGGACACGGAGCCCGTGGCGAAAGGACTGAGCCTTGTGAAGGTGCCCGACGTGTTCGACAGCCCACCCTATCCGGGGATTCAGATCGTCAGCAAGGAGAAGGGCAACGCACGGTGGGAGCAGGCGGTGCCCGAGACCATGCGGCGGTACCGGCAGACGATGAGAGACACCCCCAATCCCATCGAGGTGCTCTTCTACAGCTATCCCGACGATCCGGGGCCCAGCAAGCAGAACGTGTACCAAAACGCCTATGTGCTGCAGTACGACGCCACGCGACTGGTGGGCAATGCCATGCTGACCCGCGGCGTGGGCGACACGGCCACCGGCTTTGTGGACTACAAGATGTGGTACCGCGTCTCCACCGACGGCGGCGAGACCTTCACGGACCTGAGGCCCATTGTCCAGCAGGGCGAGGGCCACTCTCCCATGCACCCCATTGAGTATGTGTGGGTGGGCAAGAACAGCTTTTGCTATGCCACGATACCGGGCATCATGCTCAGGCTCAGCAATGGGCAGATCTTCTTCCCCTGCTACTATGCGCCGCTGGACGAGGCGGGCAACTACTACAACCCGCTGAACGCCTACACCTTCTCCCGGGTCTGCGGCATCATCGGGACATGGAACGAGGCGGGAGATGACCTGCTCTGGGACGTGAGCGACCCGGTGATTCTCACCCCGGAGCAGGCCTCGCGCGGAGCCGGGGAGTGCGCGGTGATCGAGCTGGCCGAGAAGCCGGGGCATCTTGCCATGGTGATCCGCGGCTCCAATGCGCCGAACCCGACGGGGAAGATCCCGGCCTACAAATGGAAGACGCTCTCCACCGATTACGGCAAGACGTGGTCACCCTGCGAGCCCTTCAGCTACGACGACGGCGAGCCCATCATCTCCCCCGCCGCGTGCAGCAGCTTCATCCGCAGCTCCAGGACGGGGAAGTGTTACTGGATCGGCAACATCAGCCGCACCCTGCCTCAGGGCAATTCCCCGCGCTATCCGCTGGTGATCGGGGAGGTGGACGAGGACGGTGTCAGCCTGCGGCGCCATACGCTGACGATCGTCGACGACCGGCAGCCCGACGACCCGCCGGACCTGCAGCTCTCGAACTACAATCTGGTGGAGGACGAAAAGACGGGGGAGTTCGTCCTGCAGCTCAACCGCTACATGTCGGCAAAGGAGGCGCCGGGAGCGGGGCCGCATACGTATGTGATACGGGTGCGGTAGGGCCCCGCAAGAGGGACCCCATGGGCTGTAGGTCGCTGCTATGAGGCGACCTACAGCCCTGTAGACAGTGCCGACACATCGCCACCGCGGTCTCGGCGCCCCCGCCACCCTACCCCCCCGCCGACTCCATCGCCACCTGAACCATCACCAGCACGTTTTCGAGCCGCACGCTATTGTCCAGCTCCGTCGTCGAGCCCATGAGGAAGCCCGGGCGCGCATCTCTCACCGCCTGCTCGCAGACCTCGCGCACCTCCTCGGGAGTGCCGTTGGAGAGCAGTTGGCTCATGTCGATGCCCCCCGCGAGGAAGATACGGTCGCCGTACTTGTCCTTCACCTGACGCAGGTTCATCCCCGCCACCGTCTCGATGGGGTTCAGCCCGTCGATGCCGGCCTCGATCAGGTCGTCCATGACCTCCATCAGATACCCGTCCGAGTGGAACAGGCACCTGAGCCCATGCTCGTGCCAGGCGTCGTTGAGGCGCTTGAGCCGGGGGAAGAACTCGCGGCGCAGGAAGGCCGGCGAGTGCAGGAGCCGATCCTTGCAGGCGATGTCGCCGTAGGTCAGCACGACGGGCGAGAGTTCGGGGTCGGCGATGGCGTGGCACACGGCGATATTGTGCTCGGTGGAGGCTTCCAGGTACTCGGAGATCAGGCCCGGGTCGTCGAACTCCATGTAGCAGAAAAGCTCCATGCCCACATTGTGCCGGATGTCGTCCAGGCCCACGCCGTGCTGGGCCAGGAGGTTCACCGTGTCGCCGATGAGCGCCTGGGTACCAAGGAAGCCCTTGTGGTAGTTGTCGCGGTAGGTGGCGGGGTCGGCCAGCACCCGGCGGGTGGCCTCGCGTTGCTTGAGGATGGCGTCCTTGACGTACGCCGCCGCCCCGGCCTCATCCGAGAACGGTCGGCTCACGATCCAGGAGGTCTTCTCGTGGGGGCTGACGTGGATGACAAAGCCCTCGGGAGTGGTGATCTCTGTCTCGACCACGGGCCCGAAGCCCACAGAGCGGGTCATGTCCAGCATGGCCCCCACGGCGCTGCAGGCGATCTCGTGGAGCTTGCGCACGGTGTCGGGGTCGTTGGCAAGAGGCGGCAGCTTCTCCCCGCTGAAGTGCTCGAATACGGCATCGCAGCAGAGGAGGTCATACAGGGGGACACGATCGGTCTCCTGTAGGTCGATTGCCGCAAGGACGCGCTCGCGTTTGGTCATAGTGGGGGGCATAGGAGGGGCTCTCCGGTCGAGATGAGTATGCGACAGCACCGCCCCGGCACGGGGGCGGTATGCGCTGCGGTTGCGGGTGGTTTCGATGAGTGGGTAGAGGGGACCTTGGTGGACGGGACACACGTTCGCCAGGGCGCCCAGGCACTTCTCCCCGGCGCTCTCCGCGCGCGGATCCATCCGGAGCGTCGGCCGGCTACCCGCGGGCTGGGCTCAGGAGTCGTCCTGAGTCGTGGCTCCCTGCGCACGGCCGACGACAGCGCGAGGCCTCCTCGACGGGGACCGCCACGGCCGCGCCGTCTGGCGGACTGGACAGTTGGAGCGCGAACGGCGCGCGCGACCGTGGAGTGGCGGGCCCGTCGGGCGTGAAGCGAGTAGGGAAGGAACCCGCTTGTTCGCGACGAATGCTTCGCTGACACGCTGCTTCGCCATACGACTGCTTTCTGTGGAGGCGACACGATGCGCGGAAACTCCCGATCTTGCGGCGGCGGACTCGAAGCCCGGGAGAACCGGGGGCGGCGCGAAGACTGCGATGAACCGATCGCGGCCTCCGAAGCTGCCCCAAGTTCGGGGCACCATCACCCCCACTACGACGAAGTGTTGGACTGCTTGGGGAAGCAGTGCGATCTTCTGGGCGAGATGATCGCACAAGCATCGATCCAGCCCTGGCTGGAGTCGTGCGAACGCTATCGCGAGCTCAACGCCGAGCTGGATGAAGTGGACGAGACTGCCCGAGTTCGGGCCCTGCTCGAGGAGATAATGAGGTCGTTGGGGCCAGGGCCCGCCGAGCGCGACGTCCGGGCTGGTAGGCGCGCTCTGCTGGAAGCCCTACTGCAGACGAATGACAGCGCGATCGAGTTCTGGTCCGACGAGTTCCCGCGGACCCGCACGGTGTTGGTAAGGTGCCGCAGTTCCCCCGCGGACGAGGCGTTTGCAGACGAGGTCCTGCCCAACACCTGTTCGGCCCTGAAGTCTGCACTTGAGCGACTCGATCAGGCCCACGCCGAGTGCACCGCAAGGTGGAGGGAGATGATAGCCGAGGATTCATGGGCCGTGGTAGCTAGGAAGTTCGTCGGGGGAGCCTCCAAAGGAGCGGTGATCGGGGCGACACTGGGATGGTTTGGCGTGGCGGTCGCTGCCGCCGAGCAGTTTCTAGAGGGTGGCACGAAACCGGACGCAGGGGACCACTGGCAGGCGGCATACCAAAAGCTGCTGGAGGCGAGCGACGAGGTAGGTAATCAGATGCTCGAGTGGCTCCCGTCCATGGAGAGAGCCTCACGCCACGTCCTGCGCACCTTCTACGAGCGCGCTGCCCGCACCATCGCCGCAGGGGACCCGTCCCCCAGCCAATGGCAAGCCTGGCTTGAGGCCGAAGCCGAGGACCTTGCTGGGATCGAGGCCGACTACTCCGAGTTCTCGGATGACTCATGACGACACGCCCTCGCCCAGGCCAGACATCTACCGCAGTTGATCGGCCGTTTTGCAGGCCCGTACCGGCGACCGCCCGGAGGGCGCGGGCGCGAGGCTTCACGGGTCCGACGCGCGCTACCGCTTCCCGCTACGCTCGGGCTTCTTGGTCCAGATGGGTCGGACCAGCCAGGTTGTGGTGCGGACCTCTTCGATCAGCGTGGGGGTACGGTCGGATACCGCCGCAGGGCGCCGGTCGCCGCACGCATCTCGGCGTACCCCGACGGTCGCTTTCTCAGTGCGTTCCGTTGTCTCCATCGTTCATGCCTCCCTATTCGTCGTGAACACCCGCTGGAAAGCGTGATGTGTGAACCCCTCGAACGCCCTCACCTCTGTGCCGGCCATCTGGAACAGTGAGGTCGCCTCGGGCACATCGTAGGGCTCTGAGAAGACGACCATCTCGATCCCGCAACTGACGATCTTCTTGGCGCAGAGCCCGCACGGAAACGCCGTTACGAAGATCACACTGCCCTGGAGGCCGACGCCGCCGTACTTGCTGATCTGAAGTATGGCGTTCTCCTCGGCATGCAGCGCCCTGCAGTAGTCGAGATTCTTGCGCCGCGGCAGTCGCTGCTTCAAGGCCATGCCACACGCCTCGCAGGACAGATCCTCATCCAGCGCGCCGCCGCACCCCGGGCAGTTGAACAAGGCCGCCAGTTCCGCGAGTTCTCTATCGCGCAGCCTTGCGCGATAGCACTGCCCGCGCAAGTCCGCGCACGATGGTTGCCCCGAAGGCACCTCGTTGAAGCCCTCGGCAAGTATCCTGCCGTCGGCATTGGCCACCACCGCGCCAACTGCTCTCTGCAGGCAGGATGAGCGCTGCGCCACCGCGTATGCCTGGCACATCCTGATCTCGACGAGGGTCGGCGGCTGGCAGCCGGGGTCATCCACCAGGGCACAGAACCGCCTGCACTTGGCCTCCAACTCTCCCAACGTACCATGCTCGTCCCGGAGCCTCGTCGACAACGGCCGGTCATTCCAGATGACGGCGTCCGCCCGCGACACGCAGTCGGCCACGCGTTGCCCATGCGAGAGCGTGACACCCCACTGGTCCGTCTCTTTGTTGTCGCGGTCGTCGATCTCGTCGAACTCGGTTCTGCCGCCCTCCAGGTCGGGGGCTTTGCGGCGGTACCTCTCATCGGCCGATGCCTGTACTGCCAATAGGAAGAACCGCCCATGGCCTCGGAGCAGGGACGCTTCGGCTGGGTTCTTGATGCCGTCGAGGACGTAGACGCTGTCATCTCCAGACCGGATGAGGGCGACTGCCAGTTGGGCCACCGCATCTTTGCCCTGCGTCTCGCGAAGGTCGTCGCCGGCGTGCTGGAGCGCACGTGTTGAAGCGTCGTGCAGACCGCAGTGCTGCGCAATGAGGCCCGAGAGAGAGATCACCTCCGTCCCGTACCGCTCGCCCAGGATGCCGGCAACCGTTGTGCGCCCAGCCCCATACGGCCCGGTGATCCCGACGATGAGTGGGAGAGACATGCCCTCGCTGCCCTCCAGGAGACTTGCGCGCCACCGTCACCACACGTATTCGCGGTTGGAGTTGCGCCACCTCCCCGGCCAAGGCGGGGTGCGACGACGACGGTCCGCGTGCCATCGTCCGCCACCTACAGGACCCGGTCCAGCCTGGCTCGATCGCCAGAACGCCACACCGCCCGGCCCCTCTTCGGGGCCGGGCGGTCTCTGTATGCCGTCTGGTGCCGGAGGAGGGACTCGAACCCTCACGCCCTTACGGACCTGGGATTTTAAGTTTCGGGAGACTGACGAAGCCATGTTTCTCTTGCGTCTGTGTCCGTAACCCGAATCCGCTCCATGGCCTGCTATCGCGTGTGATTGTGGGATTGCCCAACTGCCCTCGGCGGCAATCGTAGCCACAAGTAAGCCCCCTGTCAAGGTAGATTGCGCTCCGAGTGACGTGAGACCTCTGTGGCGCTCAGACCCATCTGTCCAGTCCGGTGGAAAGTCTCACGCGACTGCCTTCAGTCAGTCCCTCAGTGTGCCTCCCAGCAGGTCAGCTACTGCCTTGCGCTGAAATGTCAGGCGTACATGGCACCACACTTAGTCGAGGACTTTTCGCTTGCCCGAGCTGCATGACGCCATCGCCAAACGTGACATCGCAACGTTCAAGAGCCTGCTTCAGGCAGAGGCCGATGTCAACGAACTCTCTGAGGCCCTGGAAGCCCCCTTGCATGTCGCCGCTCGTGCCGGCTCCTTCTACATGGTGGCGGCCCTGATTGCGTATGGTGCGGAGGTCAATGTGCAGGACGGGCTCGGGATGACGCCGCTGCACTGCGTGTGCGGCTCCGAGGCGCGGTCCATCGTCGAGCACCTGCTCGACAGAGGAGCAGACATCGGCCGCCTGAGCTGCTCTGGTGCGACCGTGATGCACTCCGCTGCCGCCCATGGTCAGATGGGGGTGGTGGGAATGATGTTGGACCGTGGAGTGCCGATTGACTCGGTGGATGCACAGGGATATACGCCACTCCACTATGCTGCCAGAGCAGGCCATCCTGGCGTCGCCGCGCTGCTGATGAGCCAGGGGGCCGAAGTGGATGTGCGCGCTGATGATGGCCGCACACCGCTGCTGGCGGCTGCGGCGGGAGAGTGCGGCAAGGCCGTTGACATACTGGTTCGGGCTGGCGCTGATGTGACTCTCAGAGACGCTGAGGAACGCTCAGCTCTCGAACTCGCAAGAGCTGCCGGCAATACCAATGCCCTGGAGGCTCTTCGATTTGAGGCTTGGCAGGAGTTGGGGACCGGGGCGTACCATTCGGACTGGGTGGAGAAGATAGAGCACGACCTGGGCTATCTGGAGTTGGAGTAGCAGTCCGGCGCCCACCGTCCTCTGTCTGCACCCCAGCATGGAGTTGTGGAACCTAAGCAATCAGCCCGGCTCTCGGGCGGGACTACGGCAGCAAGACCTTGGAAAGAAAGGGGCCCAAGGCTTCCTTAGTCCGTTTATCGCCCCCCCAGTAATAGATGATGACGTTCTGTTTCGCCCGCGTGACGGCTTGGTACAGAAGCATGCGGTGCTTCTCGTAGGCTTCCTCCGTGTCGGCGCCGCCGTAGACATCCCTTGCATCGTAGATGACGGCCACGAAGTCGAACTCCCTGTTCTTGGCCTGGTGCACGTTCATAACTCGTACCACATCTCCCCCGCCTCGACCCTCGAAGTCCCGCGCCGCCAGCATGCTCACCCTCGCGCGCTGCATAGTCAGCCTCACGTCAGCCTGGCTGCGAACTTCGGCGTCATCCGGCACATGCGCCTGCACCTGGCGAACCGCGACGGACAGCAAGTCACACTCTGGGGCCTTCTTGCCCCCGAGTTGGCCGTGTAGCTGGTCCACTACATCGGCTGCAACGATGAAGTCTGTAGCCGCACAGCCTGTGAGGCGCGGGGCCGCCTCCAGACTCATCTCGGCTATCCTGGTATCGGGGCAGGAAGCTGTAACAACCTTCCGTCTGCTCTCGGGAGTCCGGCCTGTGGCCACCTCGCACAGGCTCTCCTGGGCGAGGCTGCAAAGGGCCACGTCGTGCTGCAGAAGTGTCTGCCAGACCAGTTCAATAGTGGCTAGGTGGGCTCCCAAGATGGAGTCCGAGCAGTCGACTCTGACCGGCCAACGGTGGTGTGGCTTCCCAGCTTTGGTGGTCTTGTCCTGGCTCAGGGAGCGCGCGACCTCAATGGCTCTGTCGGTAGCGAACGTGATAGCCGCCACGGTCTGACCTAGCCTGCGAGCTTCCCGAATGTCCCAGTGGAT
>Ga0334884_1001755_pt1 | contig 30547 bp, 30 predicted proteins | sample GraSluR1_MG_7_FD_207215 | JGI IMG/M metagenome (GOLD analysis project Ga0334884, IMG submission 207215) | Sludge microbial communities from methane-producing bioreactor in Wageningen University, Netherlands - Granular Sludge_12_05 R1 | ecosystem: Engineered > Bioreactor > Anaerobic >...
TCGCGGCCCACCAGAGCCTCGTCCAGGGCCTTCAGCAGATCCTGGTTGAGCACGGGCTGGCCGTCGGCCTTTTTCCAGCCCTTCCGTTTCCAGCCGGGCATCCACTTGGTGACGGCATTGATGACGTACTGGCTGTCGCACAAGATCTTCAACGGCTCGTCCGGCAGATGTGCGGTCGAGCGCAGCAGATCGAGCACCGCGTACAGCTCGCCCTTGTTGTTCGTGCCTTTCGGCCAGCCCCCGGCGTGCCAGTGATCGTCGTCGATGTACCACGCCCAGCCCGAAGGACCGGGGTTCGACAAGGACGAACCGTCTGCGGCTGCGATGATCACGAGCGACAGGCTAGCGCATGAGATCTGCCGGGCCGAAGGCCTGCGGCAGGAGATCGCAGATGGCTTGTGGCCCGTTCGGAGTCAGCACCTGGAGATCGGGACCGCCGTGCTCCCACAAGAGCTGGCGGCAGCGTCCGCACGGCATGATGACGGTTCCGGACGCGTCGACGCAGCACAACGCGGCCAGCCGTCCGCCTCCAGTCGCGATCAGCTGCGAGATCAGCCCGCACTCGGCGCACAGCGTCAACCCGTAGGAAGCGTTCTCGACATTGCAGCCGGTGACCAGGCGTCCATCGTCGGCCGTGCCGGCAGCACCCACCGGGTACTTCGAGTAGGGAGCGTAGCTGCGGGTGGTCATCTCCCGAGCCGCAGCCAGCAGCTCGTCCCAGCCGGCCATCACCGGGCGGTTCAGTCCTCGTCCGCCTCGATCTGGAGCACCACGCTGGCCTCGGCCGTGTAAGCCAGGAAGGTGAACGACTCCTGCAGGTACAGCTCGATGGTGTCGGCGTTGTGCGAGAGGTAGCCGATCGACAGGTCCTGGCCCAGGTACAACTCGTAATCGCCACCGCGGGTGGTCACCAACAGGCCGCCGCTTTCCAGCCCGGGTGCCCAGATGATCTCGCCGTCAAGCATCCGCGCCAGATGATCGACGATGGGATAGCCGTGATCGCTGGTCTCCGAGACCTCGGTGTACAGATCGGCCGACAGCAGCAGGCTGTAGGGGCCGCCGACCCCGGCCAGGCGCAGTTCATTGACCGCGTGTGCGACGGCTTCGGGGAACTCGGTCACGTCGTCGGAGGCGTGGACGAGCTGGTTGCTGCTGGTGGGTGCGATGCCGTCGATCCCCGCCGAGCCCAGGCCGTGGAAGATCGCCCGGTCCTCGGCCAGCGCGATCTGCTGGACGGCATCCTTGACCGGCTGCCAGTCCGAATCCTCGGAGCCGCGCTCCACATCGTCCACGTCCTGACGGGTCACCCGGAACGGGACCCGCAGTTCGATGACCTGCTTGGCCGCGCGCTGGCTGGTGATGACGCCCTCCGCGACGCCCTCGATCGCCCGCAGGTGCCCGGTGCCGACCGCCGACAGCTCGAAGCCTTCGGGGCCGGTGACGTCGACGACCCGACGCCCAGCGATCCACCGCGTGTAGGTGCGGCGCGCCTCGTCCTCGATCTGTTCCCATGCAGCCTCGGAGATCGGGGCTAGTCCGCGATGCAGGTTGTTCATTTCTGACCACTCCTTTTCAAGCTGCCGATACCCAGCGAGCCGTCGGTACGTGATGAATGCGTTGAATTTGTGGACTTGCACGGTTCGGCAGGAAGATCGGCATACGATTCCGGATCGTCGAGCAACCCGATCGGGGGGACGAAGAACAGGCATCCGGTGACCGCCGTCGAGAAATCGAGAATGCGGTCGTAATTGCCCGGCGGATTGCCGATGAACATGTTCGTGAGCATCTGCTCGGTTACCGCCGGGTCGGCGGCGTAGCTGATGAAATAGGTGCCGAATTCGCTCTGCCCGACGCGCCCGAACGGCAGATTGTCACGGACGATCTGGAGCTCGTTGCCGTCGGCGTCCTCGATCACGTTCAACGCGACGTGACTGTTCGACGGCTTGACGTCATCGGGCAGTTCGATGTCACTGAGCTTGGTGCGGCCGATCACCCGTTCCTGCTCCTCGACCGGCAGCGCATCCCAGGCGCTCATATTGTGCAGATACTTCTGGGCGACCAGATAGCTGCCGCCGTTGTAGAGCGGGTCATCGGCGATCAGCGCTGCGGTGATGTCGTCGACCGGAGGCTCGGGGTTCTCGGTGCCATCCACGAATCCGAGCAGATCACGCTCATCGAAATAGCGGAAGCCGTAGACCTCGTCCTCGACATCGACCATGCCGTCGAAATGGAGCATCAACTGGCGGGCCAATTCGAAACACATATCAGGCTGAGAAGCGCGCAGGTGGAAGAAAACGTCTCCTGGCGTGCTGACCGCCGTATGGACCGACCCGGTCAGCGCAATGAACGGGTGCAGCCCCGACGGCCTCGGCAGATCGGCATACGCGCGATCCCAGAACCGCGAACCGATGCCGGTCACGCAGCTGAGCCCCGTCTCGGGGACGCGGAACCCGACAGAACGCTTAAGTCCGGGCACGTCTGCGAGCCCTTCACGCACCGCCTGCTCGGAACCTGCCCGCACGGTCACGGTCAGATAGATCGCCGACTTTGCGGGCACCCCCAAGATGGGCTGTGCAAGCTCTTGTGGCTTCGCCCCAGACATCAAACCGCCCTTCATCCGCCCTATTGGTCAACCATCCTAGGGGTTCCCAATTCGGTGGCGGGGGCGGCTGTTCGCAGGTCAGCCAATTGCGGAAGGTGAGGTCACGCTTATCGAGCCATCGATGATATCCTTAGCGATTCGGTCGAGTTCAGCGGTCAAGTCGGCACCGAAATCCCCATCCCGTGCTTCGACCAGTGCCGTGCCGTCATTGCGCAAGGCAGCGGTGAAGACCCCGGAGGCATTGCGTCCGTCCTTGTCGGCGCGGATCAGCTCGTACACGGCCGAGCCGCGATCCTTGACCACCGAGCCCAATTGCTGGTCGCAGGCGACGGCCTCGGTCAGGCAGCCGTTGGTGTCGGTCCAGATCACCTTGAGGGTCCCGGTGTCGGCCGCCAACTGCAGAGCGCCGGTGCCCGAGTCGCCGGCGACAGCCATGATCAGATCGGCGCCCTGGGCCGTCAACGCCTCGGCGGCCACCCGCCCGGCCGCCGGGTCCTGGTAGGGCGCCGCGTCGGAGCGAACAAAGGTGCCGGTCTGAGCCGCCAGGTCCCAGCCGAGTGCCTGCACCTGGGCGCCCTTCGCCTGGTTGTAATAGTCGACACCCTGCACGAAGCCATCCATGTAGACGGTGACCGCAGGCACGCTCAGCGCGCCGAAGACGCCGACCTTGCCGCTGGCCGAACGGGCGGCAGCAAGGTATCCGGCAAGGAAGGACGATTCGTGGGTGCTGAACAACACCGGACGCAGGTTGGGCGGGGCCGTGTTCGGGGTGGCATCCACCAGTGCGAACTGGACGTCGGTATTGGTCTTTGCCGCAGCCTCGACCGAATCGGCCATTCCGCTGCCCAGCGCGACCACGATGGAGCACTGGGCGTCCACCAGCGACTGCAACACCCGCGGATAGTCGGCGGCCGAATCAGCGGTCACCGAGTTGGTCTCGATACCGAGTTCGCGCTGCGCACGATCCAGCCCGCTGATCGCCTGCTGGGCGGGGCTGCCGTCGGACGCGCTGCCGGCGTCGGTGATCAGGCATGCCTTGTAGCTGCCCGCGGCAGAATCATCGGGTTCGGTGACGTCGGTAGTGGCGGTCACCGGCGGTTGAGCGCACCCGGCGAGAGCGAATGCCAGCAGCCCGGCGGCGAACGCCATCCATCGCTTCGTCATGGTTCGACAGCCTAACCCGCGGCCGGCGGTGTGACCGAACCATTGATCAGCGCGGCGCGAACTGCTTCCACCTCGGCTTTGAGCTCATCGCCGGCCGAGGCGTCCAGCGGCGCGATGTCGACTCCGCCGTCCTTCAGCGTTCCGTAATACGGCGAGCTGGTGAACTGGCCGCGCGCGGCCTCACCGATCGCGCTGATGACGGCCGCGTCGACGACCTTGCGAACGCCATCGGTGCTGGCAGCAGCATCCGGGACGACCGCCACGGCAGCACCCTTGGCCTGATTGAAGTAGTCCACCCCCGCCGCGAAACCGTTGCGGTAGGGCTCGTCGGCACCGGTCGGCTCAGCGACCGTGCCGGTCTGGGTCTGGGCCGCGGCCACGTAACCGGCCAGGAAGGCGGCGTCGGCAAGGTCGAACAGCAGTGGTTTCAGGTTTGCCCGGGGTTCGGCCGGTTGGGCATCCACCAGCAGGAACTTGACGCCGGAGTTGGCCTGCGCTGCGGCCTGAGCGTCGCCGGCATGCTGCTGGCCGACGGTGATGATCAGCGTGCACTGCGCGGCGGCCAGTGAGGCGATCGATGCCGCGTAGTCGGTCTGGGCATCGGCTTGCGCCTGCCCGACCAGAAGCTTCAGATCGGTGGCGGCCGCCATCATGCCGGTGTAGGCCAACTGGTTGATCCCGCCATCGCTGAAGCCCGCCTCGTCGGCGACCATGCAGACCTTGAATGCTCCCGGTGAAGCCACCGGGGTGGACGAGACTGCCGTACCGGCATCGGGACCGCTCGCACAACCAGCGACGGTGATGGCCGCCAGGGCACACAACAGTGGACGAACCAGACGCACCGGCGAACCTCCTTATGATCCACGGCGACCATAGTTCAGTGATCAGCTAGCCTCAACCCATGACCGATGAGCGCACCAAGTTCCTGCTGCCCGAGGACCAGATGCCGACGCACTGGTACAACCTCACTCCCGATCTTCCGACTCCCCCGCCGCCCCCGCTGAACCCGGCCACCAAGCAACCCGCCGGGCCGGCCGATCTGGCGGCGATCTTCCCGGAGGCGCTGATCGCTCAGGAGGTGAGCACCGAGCGCTGGATCCCGATTCCCGATGCTGTGGCCGAGATCTACCGACTGTGGCGTCCGTCGCCGCTGTACCGGGCGCACCGTTTCGAGCAGGCGCTGGGCACAAAAGCCCGGGTCTACTACAAGTACGAGGGCGCGTCCCCGGTCGGCAGCCACAAGACGAACTCGGCGGTCGCGCAGGCCTTCTACAACAAGCAGGCCGGCATCAAGCGGCTGTGTACCGAGACCGGAGCCGGCCAGTGGGGTGCCGCGCTGTCGTTCGCGTGTCAGGTGTTCGGGCTGACCTGCGATGTCTGGCAGGTGCGCAACAGCTACGAGACCAAGCCGTACCGGCGGATTCAGATGGAGACCTTCGGCGCGCATGTGACGCCGAGCCCCTCGGATCGCACCGAGATCGGCCGCCAGCTGCGCGAGCGGTTCCCCGATACGACCGGTTCACTGGGCATGGCCATCAGCGAGGCCATCGAAGAAGCCGCGAAGGATCCGCATGCCAACTACTCGCTGGGCAGCGTGCTCAACCACGTGGCGTTGCATCAGACCATCATCGGTTTGGAGACCCTGGCCCAGTTGGAGCTCGCGGGTGAGAGGCTGCCCGATCACCTGTTCGCCTGCGCGGGCGGCGGCTCGAACCTGGCCGGTCTGAGCTTCCCGTTCCTGCATGAGAATCTGACCGCCGGCGCCTCGGTGCACGTGCGGGCCTGCGAGCCGGCCGCGGCGCCGTCGCTCACCCAGGGCGAATACCGTTACGACTTCGGCGACACCGGTGGTTTCACTCCGCTGCTGAAGATGTACACGCTGGGTGCCGACTTCGTGCCGGCCTCCGTACACGCCGGCGGGCTGCGCTATCACGGCATGTCCCCGCTGGTCAGCGCCGCCTACGACCAGAAGCTGCTGGACGCGGTCGCGATCAAGCAGCGCGATGCGTTCGCCGCGGGCGTGCTCTTCGCCCGGGCCGAGGGCATCATCCCGGCCTCCGAGTCGAACCATGCCATCGCCGGAGCGGTGGCCCATCTGCGGGCTGCCGACAACGATGCGGACGGTCAGGTCGTGCTGATCGGGCTTTCCGGTAACGGGCAACTCGATCTGCCGGCCTATGCGGACTATCTGTCCGGCACGATGATCGACGCCTGATTGGGATGAGTCAGCCCGGCTGGTATCCCGATCCCGCGGGCTCCGGAGGGCTGCGGCGCTGGGACGGGGCGCAGTGGACCAATGATGTGCGGTCTGCCGCCGGGACCGGCGCGGCGCCGCGCCCGCCCGGCCGGAATGGTGGCCGGGGCTGGCTGCTCGCGCTGCTCGTGGTTGTCGTCGCCGTCGTGGTGGTGGCCGCGCTCATCTGGCAGGGTGGGCGCGGCCCCGGCCCGGGTGTCGAGGACACCAACTCGGCGGCGCCGACCGCCAGCGGTTGGGACGAGACGTCGGCCCCGACCCCGGACCCCAGCAGCGCCGCGCCGCTGAACTGCGAAGCCGCTTCGGGCTCGGGCACGTCGGCGGTCACCATGGATCCCCTCACGGTGGGGCCGCTGTCGATGCCTTCGCCTGGTGCGGACTGGTCGGGTCCGCGGTCCGAACCGCGGATGCCGCTGGGACGAGACGGTTGGGGCTACTCGCAGCAGCTGCCCTATCAGCGGCCGTGGGCATCGTCCATGACGATCGGGATCCTGGCCGACCCAGGTTTCACCAGCACCGCCAACTCGGCACGGACGATGGCCCAGTGCATCTTGACCAGCGGCTTCTATGTGAGCATCGATGTCGCGATGGACGACTACACCGAGCAGTCTGTGGTCATCGACGAGGTCGCGGGCACCCAGGCCGACTTCATCGTCCGCTTCGATGACCCGCAACTCGAGACCAAAGGTTCCCGGCTGCGGCTGATCGTCATCGACAGTGCGCCCGAGCGCACCTGGTTCTTCTCGGCGATCCCGGTCGAGCGGGACGATCACGCTGCCGCAGTCGACCAGGTCGCCGCCGGCCTGCGGATCAGCCGCTGACGGCCGTCCGCGGGCCGGGCTGCTCAGATACCAGGGGTCGCCTCGTCGGCTGCCTGAGATGCCTCGGCCAGCTGGCGGCGCAGCGCGCTGTCGTGGCGACGGGCTCGGTCGTTGTCGTCCACCGGCTCCTTGGCCGAGGCGTCCTCGCGCGGCGGGGCGGCCTCCGCATTCTCTTGCCGCGTGACATCGATCCAGGCGATCCGGCGGCCGTCCATCTCGGAGACCCGCATCGAGAAGCTCGCCAGTTGCGGCGCATCCTCGGATGCGTTGACCGGGGCCAGATCGACGATGATCTCGTCGTTCAGCCGGGGCACGCGTCCCAGGCGGCACATCAGGAACCCCGCGAGCGTGTCGTAGGGCCCCTCGGGGATCTCATAACCAGTGCGATCGGCGAAGTCCTGCAGCGAGATCAGGCCCTCCAGATCGGAGACCATCTCGTGCTTGATCTGGTCATCGTCCACGACATCGTACTCATCGGTGATATCACCAATGAGTTCTTCGATCAGGTCTTCCATGGTGACGATGCCCGCCGTGCCGCCGTATTCATCACGCACGATCGCCAGATGCGATGATTCCCGGCGCATCTCGGTGAGCGCCCGGAGCACCTTGACGGTCTCCGGCAGGCTGAGCACCGGACGCGCCAACTGCCGGACCGGGGCCTGCCGGGCGGCCGCGTCCAGACCCATCAGATCGCGCACGTGCAGGAAGCCGATCACCTGATCGGGCGAGCCGTCGGTGACCGGATAGCGGGACCGCTGATTGCCCTGCACCAGCCGGATCGCCTGGTAGGCGGACATATCGCCGGGAAGGAAATCGACCTCGGTACGCGGCACCATCACTTCGCGCAGGCTGCGGTCCCCCGCGTCGAAGACGTCGTCGACGATGCGTCTCTCCTCGTCGCCGAGCATGTCCGCGTTGGCCACCATCGAACGCAGGTCGTCCTCGGTGACGGCCTCTCGGCCCGCCTCGGGGTCACCGCCGAGTATGCGCACCATGATGTTCGTGCACTTGTCGATCAACCAGATCAAGGGGGTCGCGGCCTTCGCGATCGCGCTGACCATCGGCGCGAGCGCGAGGGCGTATTCCTCGGGGCGCTGCATGGCCAGCCGCTTGGCGGTGAGCTCGCTCAGCACGATCGACAAGAATGAGATGATCGCGGTCACCACGACCACTGCCAGCACGCTGGCGAGCCCCGCGGCCATCCCGCGGCTCTCGAACCAGGGCGCCAGATACTTGCCGGCCAGCGAGTCGCTGCCGAAGGCCGAGGACAGGAACCCCGCCAGCGTCACGCCGATCTGCACCGACGACAGGAAGCGGTTCGGGTTGTCGGTCAGGGCCATGATGGCCCGGCCGCGCTTGCCCTTGGCCTGCAGCCGCTGGATCTGGGAATCACGCAGGGTCACCAGCGCCATCTCCGCGGCGGAGAAGAGGAAGCCGACCAACAGCAGGACGAAGATGACCCCGATAGAAACGAGCAGGTCAGACATGATTACTCACTCCAGTGAGTCTACCGGGGCCATTCGGCATGCGATTGTGCGCGAGCGCTCACGCCAGCCGGGCGGCCAGCCCGTCGTCCAGCGCGGCCAAGAACTCCTCGGTGGTCAGCCACGGCTGGTCGGGGCCGACCAGCAGGGCGAGGTCCTTGGTCATCCGGCCCGACTCCACGGTCTGCACGCAGACCTCCTCGAGGGTGCGCGCGAACTCGGTGACCTCGGGGGTGCCGTCCAGCTTGCCGCGGTGCTTCAGACCGCCGGTCCAGGCGTAGATGGACGCGATCGGATTCGTCGAGGTCGCCTTGCCCTGCTGATGCTGACGGAAATGCCGGGTCACGGTGCCGTGCGCCGCCTCGGCCTCCACCGTCTTGCCGTCCGGGGTCATCAGCACCGAGGTCATCAGGCCCAGCGAGCCGAAGCCCTGCGCCACGGTGTCGGACTGCACGTCGCCGTCGTAGTTCTTGCAGGCCCAGACGTAGCCGCCCTCCCATTTCAGGGCGGAGGCCACCATGTCGTCGATCAGCCGGTGTTCGTAGGTGATCCCGGCCGCCTCGAACTGCGACTTGAACTCGGCGTCGTAGACCTCGGCGAAGATGTCCTTGAACTGGCCGTCGTAGGCCTTGAGGATGGTGTTCTTGGTGGACAGGTAGACCGGGTAGCCGCGCTGCAGGCCGTAGCTCATGGACGCCCGGGCGAAATCGCGGATCGAGTCGTTGAAGTTGTACATGCCCATCGCGACGCCGCCGTGCTCGGGCATCTTGACCACTTCGAGTTCCAGTGGTTCGGAGCCGTCCTCGGGGGTGTAGGTGATGGTCACCGTGCCGGCGCCCGGCACCTTGAAATCGGTGGCGCGGTACTGATCGCCGAAGGCGTGCCTACCGACCACGATCGGCTTCGTCCAGCCCGGCACCAACCGCGGGATGTTGCTGATCACGATCGGCTCGCGGAAGATGACCCCGCCCAAGATGTTGCGGATCGTCCCGTTGGGCGAGCGCCACATCTTTTTCAGGCCGAACTCGGCCACCCGCGCCTCGTCCGGGGTGATGGTCGCGCACTTGACCCCGACGCCCTCGCGCTTGATCGCGTTCGCAGCGTCGACGGTCACCTGGTCGTCGGTGGCGTCGCGGTTCTCGATGCTGAGGTCGTAGTAGTCGAGGTTGACGTCCAGATAGGGCAGGATCAGACGGTCTTTGATGAACGCCCAGATCACGCGGGTCATTTCGTCCCCATCGAGTTCGACGACGGTACCGGCCACCTTGATCTTGCCCATGAGCGCTCCTGTTCGTTGACGATTACTGCGCACCAATGTAGCGTCTGGCAACCCCGGTCAAGCCTGATGCCGATACGTAGTCACTCGGCGGCCGGACGGGTAGGCTCTCCGGGTGCACCAGTTGATTCTGACGTTTTCCTGCAACGACACTTCCGGCATCGTTCATGCGGTGACCGGCGCGATTGTCGGTTGCGGGGGCAATATCACCGAACTTCAGCAATTCACGTCGCTCGATACCGGACGCTTCTTCATGCGGGTCGAGGTCGATACTCCTGTTCATCCGGACGATTTCTGCCAGGTGATCGAGCAGGTCAGCGACCTGTTCGGCGCTGCCTGGCAGGTGAGTGCGGCGAACCGGAAGGCCCGCGCACTGGTGCTGGTCAGCAAGGCCGCAGGACCGCTGAATGATCTGCTGTTCCATCTGCGGGCCGGTGATCTGCCCATCGAGATTCCGCTGATCTTGTCGAACCATGACAACCTGCGCTCGTTGGCCGAGTTCTACGGCATCGAGTTCGGTTCGCAGGCGGTGCTCCCCGAGAACAAGCACGAATTCGAGAACCGCATCCGGCAATGCGTGGCAGATCTGGATATCGATCTGGTGGTACTCGCCCGCTACATGCAGATACTGTCTCCCGAACTGTGCGACGATCTGGCCGGGCGCGTCATCAACATTCACCACAGCTTCTTGCCGGGCTTCAAGGGCGCCAATCCCTACCGCCAGGCGCACATCCGGGGCGTCAAACTGATCGGCGCGACCGCGCACTTCGTGACCTCCGATCTGGACGAGGGCCCGATCATCGAACAGAACGTGCACCGCGTGGACCACAGCTACACGGTCTCGGAACTGTCCAGTGTCGGCCAGCGCCTCGAATCGGAGACCCTGACCGCAGCGGTACGTCTCTTCGCCCAGAAAAGGATCTTCCTCGACGGCATCCGCACCGTCATCTTCAAGTGACCCCGGCACTCCCCTTCGACCGCGCCCGCCCTACGTCCGCGCCTGCCCTCCGGCCGCCCGCCCTACGTTCCCGCGCCCGAAATATAAAGACGCGCCTGATATATCGGGCGCATCCTCATATTTCGGGCGCAGGAAGTGTGAGGGCGGGGCGACGACGGCGGGACGCGGGGAGGCGCAGGCGGGACGCAGGCCGGCAGGGGCGGGGGCGCGAACTGCGGGTGAGCGGGGAATGTGCCACCCGGGCTGCGCGCGGATCAAGCGGCTGCACTAGCCTAGGAACGTCGGACTCAAACCAATGTCGAGAAGAGGAATCCTCGTGAGTGAGACTCCCGTCAAGGTGGCTGTCACCGGTGCAGCCGGCCAGATCTGTTACAACCTGCTCTTCCGTATCGCCAGCGGCTCCTTGCTGGGCGATCGTCCTATCGAGCTGCGGCTCCTGGAGATCACCCCAGCCCTGAAGGCACTCGAGGGCGTCGTCATGGAGCTCGAGGACTGTGCGTTCCCGAACCTGACCAATATCGTCATCGGCGACGACCCCAAGAAGGTCTTCGACGGGGCCAACGTGGCCATGCTGGTCGGGGCCATGCCCCGCAAGGCTGGCATGGAGCGCAGCGACCTGCTGAGCGCCAACGGTGCAATCTTCACCGCTCAGGGCAAGGCGCTCAACGAGTCGGCCGCTGACGACATCCGCGTCCTGGTGACCGGTAACCCGGCCAATACGAACGCTCTGATCGCGATGAGCAACGCCCCCGACATCCCCAACGAACGCTTCAACGCTCTGACTCGTCTCGACCACAACCGCGCCAAGGCTCTGCTGGCTCGCAAGCTTGAGGTCAACGTCGGTGATGTCACGAACATGACCATTTGGGGCAACCACTCCTCCACGCAGTACCCCGATCTCTTCCACGCCAAGGTCGGCGGTAGGGATGCCGGGCTGCTGGTGGACCAGATCTGGGTCGAGAGCACCTTCATTCCCAAGGTCGCCAAGCGCGGCGCGGCCATCATCGAGGCCCGCGGCGCGAGCTCGGCTGCCTCGGCTGCCAACGCCACCGTCGAGCACATGCACGACTGGCTCACCAACACCCCCGAGGGCGACTGGGTGTCGATGGCTGTTCCGGCCGACGGCTCCTACGGTGTCCCCGAAGGCGTCATCAGCTCGTTCCCCTGCATCGTGCGCGACGGCAAGTACGAGATCGTGCAGGGCCTCAGCCTGGACGGCTTCAGCCAGGCCAAGCTGCAGGCGTCGATCGACGAACTGCTGGACGAGAAGCAGGCCGTCACGGAGCTCGGCCTGATCTGATCGGGTCCCGCCTCGACACTGATCGTGTCCGTTTGTCTCCCGTGATGGGCGACAGACGGGCACGATCTTTTCTTGAGTAGGGTGCTTGGGTGCTCCCGATTCGCTCGATCCTATTGTTCTTGGCGGCTGCCGTGTGCGAGATCGGCGGGGCCTGGCTGGTCTGGCAAGGTGTCCGCGAACACCGCGGCTGGCTGTGGATCGGCAGCGGCGTGGTCGCGCTGGGCATCTACGGTTTCGTCGCAACCCTTCAGCCCGACGCCAACTTCGGACGCATCCTCGCGGCCTACGGAGGCGTCTTCATCGCCGGATCGTTGCTGTGGGGCATGGTCGCCGACGGCTTCAAACCGGATCGCTGGGACGTCACCGGCTCGCTGATCTGCCTGGTCGGCGTCGCACTGATCATGTACGGGCCGCGGGGAGTCACTGCCGCCTAGCCGCGCGCCGGGCGCCCTAGGGTTCGTAGACTCCCGGGACGATCATTCCCAGCACCATGATGGCAAGGCCCATGCTCAGCAGCAGCGTCACGTCGAAGGGTTTGCTGCGTACCTGCAGCAGGCCGACCCATTTCGGTGGCAGCAGGAGCCGCAGCACTCCGGCCAGCGTCACCGATGCCCCGATCACCACCGAGCCGCGGCGCCAATGCCAGTTGATGATCAGCACCACACCGACCGCGAAAACGGCGAGCACCGCCAGCAGTGACCAGGGGTTGAGCCCCTCGGATCCCCGCTGTTCGGCCGCCGGCTGCTCGGGGGCAGCCGGCTCGCCGTTCTTCTGATCGTCGGTCTGCTGATCGTCCATCGTCTAGACGATGCCCTCGGCCAAGTCGACGACATTGGCGAGCAGCATCGCCCGAGTCATCGGGCCCACCCCACCCGGATTGGGGGTCACCAGCGAGGCGACATCCCAGACATCGGGCGCCAGATCGCCTACTGGCTTGCCGTTCACCCTGGTCACGCCCACGTCGATACAGACCGCGCCGGGCTTGATCATGTCCGCGGTGATCATGTGCGCACGTCCGACGGCGGCCACCACGATGTCTGCCTGCCGCACATGCCCGGCCAGATCCCGTGTTCCGGTGTGGCACAGTGTCACGGTCGCGTTGAGCGACTTGCGGTTTAGCAACACGCCGAGCGGACGCCCCACCGTGGTGCCTCGTCCGATGATGCACACCTCGGCCCCGGCGATCGGCACGTCATAGCGGCGCAGCAACTCCACGATGCCGCGCGGCGTGCACGGCAGCGGCGCGGGCTGGCCGAGCAGCAGCCGCCCCAGGTTGGCGGGAGCCAGCCCGTCGGCGTCCTTGGCCGGATCGATCTGTTCCAGAGCCCAGTTGTCGTCGATATGACCGGGCAACGGCAGTTGGACGATGTAGCCGGTGCAATGCGGGTCCTCGTTCAGCGACTCGATGGCTTCGCTGATCTGCTCGGCAGATGCGTCGCCGGGCAGGTCGACCCGCAGCGACTCCAAGCCCACCTGAGCGCAATCCCGATGTTTGCCGGCGACATAGAGCTGACTGCCCGGGTCGTCGCCGACCAGAACGGTACCGAGCCCGGGCACGATGCCCCGCTGTTTCAGGGCGGCCACTCGCACGGCCAACTCGGCCTTGATGTCGGCCGCCACCTGCTTGCCGTCGATGCGTTGCGCGCTCATTCGCTGTTACCTCCTCAGCCGACCGGTCTCAGTGGAAGAAGTGCCGGGTGCCGGTGAAGTACATCGTCACGCCGGCCTTCTTGCAGGCCTCGATGGTCTGCTCGTCGCGCACCGAACCGCCGGGCTGGACGATCGCCTTCACGCCTGCGTCCAGCAGGATCTGCGGGCCATCGTTGAACGGGAAGAAGGCATCGGAGGCGGCCACCGAGCCGACGGCACGGTCCCCCGCCCGGTCGACGGCCAGCTTGCAGGAGTCGACCCGGTTCACCTGTCCCATGCCGACCCCCACCGAGGCGCCGCCCGAGGCCAGCAGGATCGCGTTCGACTTCACCGACCGGCAGGCCCGCCAGGCGAAGACCAGATCGGCCAAGGTGGCCTCGTCGGCAGCTTCTCCGCTGACCAACTGCCAGTTGGCAGGATCATCGCCGGGGGCGTCGATCCGGTCGGGCTCCTGCAACAGCGCGCCACCGGAGATCGTGGTGAGCTTGGCGGTACCGAAGGGATAGGGTCCGGCGGTCAGGATCCGGATGTTCTTCTTGCGCTCCAGGATCTCCAGGGCGCCCTCCTCGTAGCTGGGGGCGATGATCACCTCGGTGAAGATCTCGGCGACCTGCTCGGCCATCTCGATGTTGACCGGACGATTGGTCGCGATCACCCCACCGAAGGCCGACACCGGATCGCAGGCGTGTGCCTTGCGATGTGCCTCGGCGATGTCCGCGCCGATCGCGATGCCGCACGGATTGGCGTGTTTGATGATCGCCACCGTCGGCTCGTCGAAATCGTAGGCGGCCCGATAGGCGGCATCCCCATCGGTGTAGTTGTTGTAGCTCATCTCCTTGCCGTGCAGCTGCACGGCCTGGGTGATACCCGATGACCTATCCTGCCTCGCGTACAGCGCGGCCCGCTGGTGGGAGTTCTCGCCGTAGCGCAGCGCGCCGACCTTCGTCCAGCTGGCGCCGGCCCACGCGGGGAAGCCGTCACCATCGGAGGTGTCGGTCAGCACCGAACCCATCCAGCTGGCCACCGCGATGTCATAGGCCGCGGTATGAGCGAATGCCTTTGCCGCCAGCCGCTGCCGGGTTTCCAGCGTCGTGCCGCCGGCGGCCAGCGCGTCGGCGACCAGCCCGTACTGGGCGGGCGAGGTGATCACCGCAACGCTCGGATGGTTCTTCGCGGCGGCCCGCACCATCGAGGGACCACCGATGTCGATCTGTTCGACGCAATCGTCGGGGGCGGCGCCCGAGGCGACCGTCTGGGTGAACGGGTAGAGATTGACCACGACCAGGTCGAACGGCGCAATCCCGAGTTCGTCGAGCTGCTGGCGGTGCGAGGCGAGACGACGATCTGCCAGGAGGCCGGCATGAACCCGCGGGTGCAGCGTCTTGACGCGTCCGTCGAGGCACTCGGGGAAACCGGTCAGTTCCTCCACCGAGGTCACCGGCACGCCGGCATTCGCCAGCTTCGCCGCTGTCGAACCGGTGGAGACGATCTCGACGCCGTTGTCAGCCAACTGCTGTCCCAGCTCGATCAGCCCCGTCTTGTCGTAAACCGAGACCAGGGCCCTACGAATCGGTTGCAGCTCAGTCATGCTTCTCCTTCACCAGTTCGGAAACTACGTGGACGAGCAGTGCGCGCTCAACCACCTTGATGCGTTCATGCAGCGTGGCCTCGGTGTCGTCGGGTGCCACGTCGACTGCCCGCTGGGCGAGAATCCGGCCGGTGTCGACACCCTCATCGACGACGAAGATCGTCGTCCCGGTCACCTTGACCCCGGCCGCCAGAGCGTCTCGGACGCCGTGCATACCCGGGAAGCTGGGCAGCAATGCCGGATGCGAATTGATGAAGCGGCCACCGAACTCGCTCAAGAAAGCAGCTCCGACCAGCTTCATGAATCCGGCGCTGACCACCAGGTCCGGCCGGTATGCCGACACGGTCTCAGCGAGCCTGCGATCCCACAGGGCTCGGTCGGGCAGCATGGGGACGACGAAGGTCGGCACTCCCGCGTCCAGTGCGCGCGTCAACCCGTAGGCATCTGCCCGGTCGGAACCGACGGCCACGATCTCGAAAGCTGCGCCGGGGGCGGAGCTCGCCTCCAGCAGCGCCTGCAGAAGGGTTCCCGATCCGGACAACAGTACGACGACCCGAGATGTCACCCTCAGAGCCTACCTGTCGCGCTCGGCCAGCTTCGACCGGTCTTCCACCACGGTCGTCGGGACTTCCGCCTCGTCAGCTGCCTCCCCGGTGGTCGCCACGGCCGGCACCGGGCCGTCAGCAGGATTCAATGACGGCACCGGCGCTTCGGCAGACCGCACGGACTGCCAATCCGAGCGTCCGGCGCGCCAGCCGAGCACCGCCCCGGTGGCCATCCCGGCCAGGCCCATCGTGGACGGGGCCATCACCAGCAGCGCCGACATCCGCGCTCCCAACGACGTCAGCCGCACCGAACCCAGATCACCGCCGGCCGGAAGCTGCAGCAATGTGAAGACCAGTCCACAACCGACGCCGGCCAGCGCCCCGACGATCGCTGTGACGTCGACCCCGAGCTGTCGGCCATTGGCCGCAGCGCGAGTCTGCAGCCGCTTGACGAGCACCGCCGCCGCGGCGCCACCTGCCACCACCCCGCTGAGCAGCCACAACAGGCAACTGGGCGGCATCGGCCCGGCCGCCGGCACTGCGCCGAGGACGGGAATCGACGGCAGCATGCCGAGGGTCGTCTGGGCGGGCGAGACGACGGTGCCCAAGCCGAGTTGGATGCCTGCTCCGACCGACCACGCGCCGGCCCACAGGATCAGATTCGGTAACCAGGCGAGCTGACCCAGCAGCAGCATCACCCCGCCGAGGGTTCCGGGCAGCAGCGACTCGTGGATCATGATGACCTGCGAGCGTCCCCTGATAAGCGCTGTCGCGGTCACCGCAGACCCGGCAGCGATCATCACCAACAGTCCGGCCGCCAACGACCAGCCGACGGTTCGCACGATCGTCATCCCGCGCGGCGGGCGCCAGGCCAGCGCCCGCGTGAATCCGGCCAACGGCAGCAGACACGACAACGCCATCGCGCCCAGCAGCGTCGAGGCGCTTCCGCCCGCCTCGACGAATTGGCGGCCCCCGGCGAGCACCACGACATAGACCACCGCGAACACCCCGGACATCCGAAGCAGCCGGGAGCCGATCTCCCCGGCAAGCGGCGGACGGCTGTGCAGCACGGCCTGATGACAGGCCGCCAGGCCGATGAGCACGATGATCAGCGTCAACCCCAGCGGCATGATCGACAATTGCGCACCCGGCAGCGACACCGACACCCCATGCGCCAGCAGCCAGCCCTGGGTGCTCAGGGCGAGCACCGCGGAGGCCTTCAGCTGCGGCACCGAGATCCACCCGAGCACGCAATAGCCGGCCACCAGTACCCAGCCGAGGGCGGCGGTGATCACGGCTGCGAGCCCACTGGTCACGGGCCAGGGCAGCCGCCACGGCTCGGCCTGCTCGGTCATCGCCTCCAGATGGCGGACCCGGGCACTGGGTGTATTGCGATGCCGTCTACCGAACCTCATCAACCGTGCAGGATCTCGCGCATCAGTGCGGCGGTCTCACTGGGGGTACGACCCACCGTGACACCGACGGCCTCCAACGCCTCCTTCTTGGCCTGAGCGGTACCGGACGACCCGGACACGATCGCACCGGCGTGACCCATGGTGCGGCCTTCCGGCGCCGTGAAACCGGCGACGTAGGCGACCACCGGCTTGGTGATGTTCTCGGCGATGTAGGCGGCAGCGCGCTCTTCGGCGTCCCCGCCGATCTCGCCGATCAGCACGATGGCCTCGGTCTGCTCATCGGCCTCGAAAGCGGCCAGCGCATCGATGTGCGTGGTGCCGACGATCGGGTCGCCGCCGATCCCGATGGCCGTCGAGAAGCCGAGATCGCGCAATTCGAACATCATCTGGTAGGTCAGGGTGCCCGACTTGCTGACCAAGCCGATCGGACCGGGGCCGGTGATGGACGCCGGAATGATGCCGGCGTTCGACTTGCCGGGCGAGATGATGCCGGGACAGTTCGGGCCGATCAGGCGGACGCCCGCGTCCAGGGACTGGTTGACGAACCGTGCCGAATCGGCGACCGGGACACCCTCGGTGATGCACACGACCAGGTCGAGATCGGCATCGATGGCCTCACCGACCGCCGATCCGGTGAACTTCGGCGGCACGAAGACTACCGACGTGTTGGCCGCGGTGGCCTCGACTGCCTCTGCCACACTGCCGAAGACCGGGAGGTCGGCGCCGTTGAACGACGCGGTCTGCCCGCCCTTGCCGGGGGTCACCCCGCCGACCACGACAGAACCGCTGTCCAGCATTCGCTGGGTGTGCTTGCGTCCCTCCGAACCGGTCATGCCCTGCACGATGATCCGGGAGTCGGTTCCGAGCCAGATCGCCATCTCAGGCCTCCTTGCTTGCGTCGTCGGCCTGCTGGTCATCGGCCAAGATCTCGACCTCGGCAGCCAGTTCGGCCGCCAGCCGGGCGCCATCGTCCATGGTCTCGGCGAGCCGGACGCGTGGGTGCGCATACTCGGCCAGGATGCCACGTCCTTCTTCGACGGCATTGCCGTCCAGCCGCACCACGATCGGACGCGTGGCCTGGTCTCCCAGCACCATCAGGGCCTGCTTGATGCCGTTGGCCACCTCGTCGCACGCGGTGATGCCGCCGAAGACGTTCACGAAGACCGACCGCACCTGCCCGTCGGACAAGATGATGCTCAGTCCGTCGGCCATCACCTGGGCGGACGCGCCACCTCCGATGTCGAGGAAGTTTGCCGGTTTCGGCTGACCGGGCAGGTCGGCGCCCGCGTAGGCGACCACGTCGAGGGTGCTCATCACCAGGCCCGCCCCGTTGCCGATGATGCCGACGTCGCCGTCCAGCTTCACGTAGTTGAGACCGCGTTCGGCAGCCGCCAACTCCAGCGGATCGGTGGCGGAGAGGTCCTTCAGCCCGGCATGATCGGGATGCCGGAAGTCGGCGTTGTCGTCCAAGGTGACCTTGCCGTCAGCCGCCAGAATCTGCCCTGAACCGGTCTTGACCAGGGGATTCACCTCGACCAGCGTGGCGTCCTCGGCGACGAACGCAGCCCCCAGAGTGACCAGTACCTCAGCGATCTTCACGCGGTCGGCCTCGTCGAACCCGGCGGCGTCCACGATCTCGACAGCCTTGGCGGCGTCGATGCCCACCCTGGGGTCGACAGCTACCCGGGCCAGCGCTTCGGGATGCTCGGCGGCCAACGTCTCGATGTCCATGCCGCCCTGGGTGCTGCACATCGCCAGCCAGCGCCGTTCGGCTCGATCGACCAGCAATGAGAAGTAGTACTCCTCGGCGATGTCGATGCCCTCGGCGACCATCACCTGGTGCACCGTGTGACCCTTGATGTCCATGCCGAGGATCTTTTCCGCGGCCTGCGCCGCCTCCTTCGGCGAACGGACGACCTTGACACCGCCGGCCTTGCCGCGTCCACCGGTCTTCACCTGGGCTTTGACGACGGTCACGGGAGTACCGAGCGTGATGGCGGCTTGCTCTGCTTCTTCCGGCGTTCGAGCGACGATGCCTCGCGGAACCGGAACGCCCTGGGCTTCGAACAGATCCCGGGCCTGATACTCGAATAGATCCACCCCGTCAGCCTAGCGGGGCATCGATCACAGCTTCTCCAACGGCGCGTACTTCAAAGCGAATCGCTTCACCCCGCTGGATCCGAAATCGACGTCGGCCTTCGCATTGTCACCACTGCCATGGGTAGCCACCACGGTGCCCATGCCGTAGGTGGAGTGCAGCACCCGGTCGCCGGTGTTCACTGTGGGCAGAGTCTTCTTGATGGCCTGGCCGCGTCCGGTGCCGAAGATCGTGCCCGACCCGAGCGCGGCGCGGGCCGAGGCGGTCCGTTCGGCCGCGCCGGACGCCCAGCTGGCCACCTCGGATTCCTTGCGCCGCCAGTCGATGAGGTCGTCCGGGATCTCGGCGAAGAACCGGCTGGCCGGGTTGTAGGCGGGCTGACCGAACATGGTGCGGACGACCGAACGGCTGAGATAGAGCTTCTTGCGGGCGCGGGTGATGCCGACGTAGGCGAGTCTGCGTTCCTCCGCCAGTTCGGCGGGGTCGGTCATGGCACGCATGTGCGGGAAGATGCCGTCCTCCAGGCCGGTCAGGAAGACCGTGTCGAATTCCAGGCCCTTCGCGGTGTGCAGGGTCATCAGCGTGACGACCCCGGCATCGGCGCCGGCGTCGGGAATCTGGTCGGAGTCGGCGACCAGCGCGATCCGCTCCAAGAAGGCTCCCAAGGACGCGTCCGGCTCGGGCTGGGCCGTCGCCAGAGCACCGGCCAGCTCGGCGCCCGGGTCGGCAGCGCCGTCGGTGCCGGTCGAAGCTACCACCTCGAAGTCGTCTTGTCCGGCCAGGTCCCGGGTGGTGGCCTGCGCGACGAACTCCTGGGCGACCTTGACCAGTTCGATCAGGTTCTCCAGCCGGGTCTCGTCCTGCGGGTCGGACGAATTGCGCAACTCATCGATCATCCCGGAGCGTTTGAGCACCGCCTCCAGGACATCGCTGGCCGGCAGGCCGGCATCGACCATGGCTCGGAAGTCGGCCATCATCTGCCCGAACGCTCTCACCTGGTTGAGCGAGCGGGTGGCGATACCCGGGGCCTGCTCGGCGCGCTCGATGGCGTCGGCGAAGCTGATCTGTTCGTTGGCGGCCAGCATCGCCAGCGCTACCTCGGCGCGCTCCCCGATCCCGCGCTTGGGCACGTTGATGATGCGGCGCAGCGAGACGTCGTCCGAGGGGTTGGCGATCGCGCGCAGATAGGCCAGCGCGTCACGGATCTCGCGGCGCTCGTAGAAGCGCACCCCACCGACCACCCGGTAGGGCAGGCCGACCCGGATGAACACCTCTTCGAATGCCCGGGACTGGGCATTGGTGCGGTAGAAGACCGCCACATCGGAGTACTTGGCCCGGCCGCCATCGACCAGCGAGTCGATCTCGCCGGCGACGAAACGCGCCTCGTCGTGCTCGGTGTCGGCGACGTAGCCGACGATCTGTTCGCCGGCGCCGGCCTCGCTCCACAGCTTCTTGTCCGGACGCCCCGAGTTGTGCTGGATGACCGCATTCGCCGCCGACAGCACGGTCTGGGTGGATCGGTAGTTCTGCTCGAGCAGGATCGTCCGGGCGCCGGGGAAGTCGTTCTCGAAGTCGAGGATGTTACGGATCGTCGCTCCGCGGAATGCGTAGATCGACTGGTCGGAGTCACCCACCACCATGAGCTCACCCGGGGTGATGCGCGGCGCGTCGTCCGGCAGCCCGTCGTCGGGGCCGAGATCCCCGCACAGCTGCTTGATCAGCAGGTATTGGGCGTGGTTGGTGTCTTGGTACTCGTCGACCAGCACATGACGGAAACGCCGGCGGTAGGCCTCGCGGATCTCGGGATGCTGCTGGAACAACAGCACCGTGGTCATGATCAGGTCGTCGAAATCGAGTGCATTCGCCGCGCGCAGCCGCTCGTTGTAGGCCTTGTAGGCCTCGGCACGCACCTCGTCCAAGCCGGAGGCCTTCGCGATGGCCTGGTCGGGAGTGATCAGCTCGTTCTTGCAGTTGCTCACCCAGTTGAGCAGGGCCCGCGGCGGAAACTTCTTGGGGTCGAGGTTCTGGTCGCGGGCGACCAGCGTCATCAGGCGCTTGGCGTCGGTGTCGTCGTAGATCGAGAACGTCTTGCGAAAGCCCATCGCATCGATCTCGGATCGCAGGATGCGCACGCAGGCCGAGTGGAATGTGGAGACCCACATCAGCCGGGCTCGGTTGCCCACCAGATCGATGACGCGCGAGCGCATCTCGGCGGCGGCCTTGTTGGTGAAGGTGATCGCCAGTATCGAACCGGGGTGCACATCGCGCTGCGACACCAGATAAGCGATGCGGCGGGTCAGCACCCGGGTCTTGCCCGATCCCGCGCCGGCGACCACCAGCACGGGACGACCGGCATGCGTAACGGCTTCCCGCTGCGGCGGATTCAGGCCCTCGAGCAGATCTGATTGAGTCATAGCCCTATCAGGGTAGCCGGGTCCCCCAACGCACCCTGATAGCGACCCTGACCACGACCAGACCTTCGGGTTCGTAACACTTCTCCTGCCTACACTGGCGCCATGATGTTCATTTCATGGCTTGTCCTGGGCCTCATTGCAGGATCGATTGCGCGAGCTGTAGTCGGCGGGGGCGGTGGATGGATCATGACCCTGCTGCTCGGTGTGCTAGGCGCAGTCGTCGGTGGCTGGATCTCGTCGGCGATCTTCGGCATCTCGCTGCAGGGATTCTGGAACCCCATCACCTGGATCATCGCCATCCTCGGCGGATTCCTGGTGACCTTCCTCTACAACAAGCTGACCAAGAAGGCCTGACGGCGCAGGGCCGGCCGCACAGACGTCCGGTCCTCCCCACCCCGTCACTCCAAACGCTCGCCATAGAACAGTTTGCTACAGACAGCAGCGAACTGACTTATGGCGAGCGTTCCGTATTTATGGCGAGCGTGCCGGATCCGCGGCGGGGGTCTACGCCAGCTTGGGATTCATACGAGTTCGGGATTCACACCAGCTTGCGGTCGGTTGCCCACTTGGTCAGCTGATAGCGGTTCGACAGCTGCAGCTTGCGCAGCACGCTGGAGACATGCGTCTCGACGGTCTTGATCGAGATGAACAGCTCCTTGGCCACCTCTTTGTACGAGTAGCCGCGGGCGATCAGCTTCATCACCTCGCGTTCGCGCTGGCTGAGCCGGTCGAGGTCCTCATCGATGGACGCCACGTCGATCGAGCCCGAGAACGCGTCCAGGACGAAACCGGCCAGCCGCGGCGAGAAGACCGCATCATTGGTGGCCACCCGCCCGATCGAGTCGATCAGGTCGTCCGTGCTGATCGATTTCGTAACATAGCCGCGGGCGCCGGCCCGGATGACACCGATGACGTCCTCGGCGGCGTCACTGACCGACAGTGCCAAGAACTTCACCTTCGGCTGGGTGGCGTGCACCTTCTTGATGACCTCCGCGCCGCCACCACCGGGCAGGTGAACGTCCAGCAGCACCACATCGGGCACCGTGGCGAGGATGGCTTTCACCGAGGTGGCCACGTCTTCGCCCTCGCCGACGATTTCAACCTTGTCGGACGCCTGTTCGAGTTCGTGGCGGACGCCGGCCCGGAAGATGCCGTGATCGTCCACCAGGACGACCCGCCACGGACCGGTGTGCTCGGGGGTTGGTTCGGTCTGGGCGTTGGTCATGCCTTCATCTCCAATCGGATCTCGGTTCCCTCACCGGGCGCCGAGCGAATCTTCGCGCTGCCGCCATGGCGTTCCATGCGGCCGACAATCGACGAACGCACCCCCATCCGGTCGTCCGCGACATCGGCAGGATCGAATCCCTTGCCCCGATCACGGACGAAGACCTGGACGAGTTCACCCTCGCCGGTAGGTTCCACCTCAGCATAGACATCGATGAACGGCGCGCCGGAGTGCTTCGCAGCGTTGGTCATCGCCTCCCGCGCAGCCTGGACGAGTGCTCGCAGCCCTTCGGTCAGTTCGATGTCACCCACGCAGACCACCTCGACCGGGACACCGCGTTCGTCCTCGACCTCACCGCCGGCCTCGGTCAGGGCGGCCTTCAGCGTCGACGGCCCGGCCTGGTCGGCGTAGAGCCAGGCGCGCAGTTCACGCTCCTGACGACGAGCAAGTGTCGCCACCTGCTTGGGATCGTCGGCCTGGCGTTGAATCAGGGCCAGGGTCTGCAGCACCGAATCGTGCAGATGGGCCGCCATATCGGCCCGGGTGTCGGCGATCAGCTTCTCTTCATAGGCTGCGGCCATCCTGCGCCGGTAGCGCAGGATCCACGGCGCAGCCACCACGGCCACACCCGCGACGGTCAGCGCCGACACCATCGCCACCAGCGGCAGCTGACCGACCCCACCTTGCGATGCCGCCAGCAGCGCCACCGCACCGCCGATCAACGTCATGCCACCCAGCACCCGCACCGCCTCGACCCACTTGCGGCCACCGACGGATACGATCGGCCGCCGGGTCTGCTCGGAACCTGCCGGCACCTCAGCCGCAGACTTCGAGACCGCGGGTTCATCATCGGCCTGTAGCCAGACCAGACCGACGCCGAGCGCGGCCAGCATGATCGGCCAGAAGAACGCATTGGCGGGCCCCATGCCGAGCATCCGGGCCAGCATGATCAGGCCGAACCCGACCATCACCACCGCGCTCACCCGACCGAAGCTGACATTCTTCGGACGAGTCGACTGGCGCATGCCCTGGTTGGTCGCCGCCTGCAGCCCGGGCGGCTGCTCGACCGGCGACGGTTCGGGCATCAGGATCCACAGCACCGCGTAGACGCCGATGGTCAGGAAGTTCGCAAACGCCAGACCGACGAAACACAGCCGGACCAGCCACGTCGGCCAGCCCAGATGATCAGCGATGCCGGCAGCGACCCCACCCAGCCAGGCCTCGGAGCGGCTGCGGGTCAGTCGGGTGCGTACCGGCGGGTTCGGTGGTACGGGCGCGACGGGACCAGGTTGTTGATAGCTGGGTTCCGGAACGCTCGTCACCCTTCAAGGTTCACACGTCTGCCCCTGCAATTCCACCGAGCCCGACCCCGAAGGCTCCCGGAAATGGATGTTCCGCAGGACCATAGCCCCGGTAGGATTTTGGGGGATCGCTCCGGGTCCGAATCGATACCATGAGCCGACTAGGGCGGCAAGACTTGACTACATGTCCGCCAGCACGCCACCGCCACCTCAGCAGTGGCCGTTGCGTCCGGATTCTCCTCGGCCGTCTCGTGACTGGGCGGCGGAGTTCCTCGATCTGAAGCGCACTCCTGCTCACGGCAATATCACCGGTCTGAGCGTGGCGGTGGCGGACTGGTTGGGCATCGATGTGCTGTTGGTGCGGTGCCTGTTCGTGTTGACCGGACTGTGTTCGGGCATCGGTGTCCTGGCGTATCTCACCGGATGGATACTCACTCGCAACGCGACCACCGGTATGGCTCCTCTCGATCACGTCGGCCGCCGCTGGCGCAATGCGCCGCCGAAGGTCGTGGTGAGCTGGGCGCTGGCGTTCGGCATCCTGGGCAGCCTGTTGTTCGGTACCGTCACCGGGGTCGGCTGGCTGCCCGTCGCGATGATCGCCGTGACGGCTTGGGCCGGAACCCAGGGCCGGCTGCGCCGAGGTGGGGCTCCGCGCCGGGTAACCACCCGCTACTGGTCCCCCACGCCGGCTCCGGTCAAGGCGCATGACCGCGCCGCTGTCGCCATCACCCTGGGGACGCTGCTGTTGGCCGCCGGTGCCGCGTTCGCGACGACGGTTTGGTTCCCCGACAAGGTGGTGCTGCCGCTGGCGGCAGCGCTCGGGATGATCGGGCTGGGTCTGCTGGTACTCGCCCGGCGCGGACGCGGTCTCGGCCTGATCATTCCGGGCGTGATTGTGGCGGTGGCGATGGCCGCAGCGATGATCGCGCTGCCGCCGCGAGGCAGTGACGCGATCCACTATCTGGCGTCCGACCAGCTCGGTGACGTCACGCTCTACGACTCCCAGCAGAGCCTGGACATTGGGGCGGTGCCGATCACCGAGGATGATCAGTGGCAGATCGATCTGCGGGACTCCCGGCTCGGCCTGACGCTTGCGGCCGATCAGAACGTGATCATCGAGCTCAACTACAGCGATTCGACGGGCATGTTGCCAATCGGCTTCTACAACGGATCAGGCCAGGTCACCTACCACCAGATCATCGACGAGACCCAGCCGACCCTGACGATCGTGATCTCCGCCCACGATTCACAGCTGTGGGTGATGCCATGACCCGCAAACCCAGTCTGGTGGCGATCATCTGGGGGCTTGCCTTCATCGCGATGGCGGGTCTGGCGGTACTGCAAGAACTGAAAGTCCTGACCACGATGACCGTCTTCGGTCTGCTCGCACCGCTCGGGCTGATCGTCCTCGGCCTGCTCGGGCTGGTGCTGAGTAACCGACGCGACAGCCCCCACTGATCCCACCATCACCGACCACGCAACCCACTACAGAAGGGACAATAGACTCATGACAACTCGGAAACTCGTCCGCAGCCGTGATCATCGCGTCATCGCAGGTGTTTGCGGTGGCATCGCCGAATACTTCGACATCGACCCGACCATCGTGCGGGTGGTGACCGCTGCGCTCGGCCTGTTCAGCCTCGGAGCCGTCTGCGCTGCCTACGTGATCGCCTGGCTGGCCATCCCCGACCAGGGAAGCGGCCAGACCGGGGCCGACCAGCTCTACGACCGCTACGGCGACTATCAGCGTCGCCGCGACGCCCGCCAGTCCGGTGGTGAGCCCGACAACGGTCCCGCTGACACCTTCAGCGCCGACTAACTCCCGGATTCGCCGGCATGCCGCTGGGCACCGATCACTCCCACTCGATCGTGCCCGGCGGCTTGCTGGTTACGTCCACCACGACCCGGTTGATCTGGCGCACTTCGTTGGTGATGCGCGTGCTGATCTTCTCGATCACCTCGTAGGGCAGCCGCGACCAATCGGCGGTCATGGCGTCCTCGCTGCTCACCGGACGCAGCACGATCGGGTGACCGTAGGTTCGTCCATCACCTTGGACGCCGACTGAGCGCACATCGGCGAGCAGGACGACCGGCATCTGCCAGACAGCGCGATCGAGACCGGCAGCAGTCAGCTCGTGGCGGGCGATCGCGTCCGCGGCACGCAGCAATTCGAGACGCTCCCAGGTGACCTCACCAATGATGCGAATGGCCAGGCCCGGGCCCGGGAAGGGCTGGCGCCAGACCATCTCCTCGGGCAGACCCAACTCCACACCGGCCGCGCGTACCTCATCCTTGAACAGGGTGCGCAAAGGTTCGATCAGGGTGAACTGCAGGTCGTCGGGCAGTCCGCCGACATTGTGATGACTCTTGATATTGGCCGCGCCGTCGCCACCCCCGGATTCCACGACATCGGGGTACAAGGTGCCCTGCACCAAGAAATCGATGCCGCGCTCGCCCGCGATGGCCCGGGCGGCCGCCTCGAAGCTGCGGATGAACTCACGGCCGACGATCTTGCGTTTGGTTTCGGGGTCCGAGACGCCGGCCAGCGCCTCCAGGAAACGATCCTTCTCATCGGCGACCACCAGCCGCACGCCGGTCGCCGCCACGAAATCCTTCTCGACCTGCTCGGCCTCGCCGGCGCGCAGCAGGCCGTGATCGACGAACACGCAGGTCAGCTGATCGCCGATGGCGCGCTGCACCAGAGCAGCCGCGACCGCCGAATCGACGCCACCGGACAGCCCGCACAGCACCTGCCGGTCGCCGACCTGCGCGCGGATCGCCGCGATCTGCTCGGCGACGAAATTCTCGCTCGTCCAGTCGGGGGTCAACCCGGCCACGTTGTACAGGAAGTTCTCGATGACCTGCTGGCCCAACTCGGTGTGAGCGACCTCGGGATGCCACTGCACACCGGCGAACCCACGATCGGTGTCGGCGAACGCCGCCACCGGGGTGCCCAGGCTGTGCGCGAGCCGACCGAAGCCGGCAGGTTCCTGGGTCACGGAGTCGCCGTGGCTCATCCAGACGTTGAGCGTCTGCGGGATTCCGGCCAGCAACGGCGACGGCTCGTCCACCTCGAGATGGGTACGCCCGAACTCGGAGGTGTCGGTGCGGCGCACCACGCCGCCCAGCGCCTGGGCCATCGCCTGGAAGCCGTAGCAGATGCCGAAGACCGGCACCCCCGCGGAGAACAGCGCCGGGTCGACCTGCGGGGCGCCGCTGGCGTAGACCGACTGCGGGCCGCCCGACAAGATGATGGCCTGCGGGTCGCGGGCGAGCACCTCGGCCACCGACGCGGTATGGGGCATGATCTCGGAATAGACGTGCGCCTCACGCACCCTGCGGGCAATGAGCTGGGCGTACTGCGCGCCAAAGTCGATGACAATGACCGGTCGTGAAGGCATGCGCCAGAGTCTATGCCATCCGATTCGCCCGACTGCATCGAGTGATCCGCGCTGGACCCGGGTTGACGTGGCCTGACGTTGACGTGCGATGACTGGGTATGACGATGTCACTTCGGCGGACGCGACGGCGCAGTCTGCTGTGGGCGGATCTGCCCGGCTCCGGGCAGCCGAGTTCAGCAGTAGTCGACGAAGCCTGTTGCCAGGTGGTTGGATGGTCCCGTGAGCTTGTTTTCGAGGGTCCGCCTGATTGCCTCGCGCGTCGACGAGGACCTGGCCGCCGCCCAGCGTGAGGATCCGGCGGCCAGATCCAAACTCGAGGTCGCGATCATCTACTCAGGCCTTCACGCGATCTGGATGTATCGGGTCGCTCACTGGATGTGGGGCAAGCCGGGGCTACGATTCAGCTCCCGGCTGCTCAGCCAGATCGCCCGCTTCCTCACCGGCATCGAGATCCATCCAGGCGCGACGATCGGGCGGCGGTTCTTCATCGACCACGGCATGGGCGTGGTGATCGGCGAGACCGCGATCATCGGGGACGACGTCCTCATCTACCACCAGGTCACCCTCGGCGGCCGCGCCCGCGGACGCTTCAAGCGGCACCCCACGATCGGCAACCGCGTCCTGATCGGGGCCGGAGCCAAGGTGATCGGCGACATCACCGTCGGCGACGACGCCAAGATCGGCGCGAACGCGCTGGTCGTCAAGGACGTCGCGCCCGGCGCCGTGGTCGTCGGTATCCCCAGCAACGTCCGCTCGGGCGACGTGATCGCCTGAGGGCCCGGTCAGTCCTCGGTGGCCGGGCCGCCCGCGTGCTCGTCGGCGATCTTCATGTGGTGGCGCACCACCTCGCGGACGATGAAGTTCAGCAGCTTCTCGGCGAACTCCGGATCCAGATCGGAATCGATCGCCAGCTGGCGTAGCCGCCCGATCTGAAGCGCCTCCCGCTCGGGGTCGGCGGCCGGCAACCCGTGCTGGGCCTTCAGCGCGCCGACCCGCTTGGTGATCTTGAACCGCTCAGCCATGATGTGAATCAGCGCAGCGTCCAGATTGTCGATGCTACCGCGCAGCCGCAGCAGTTCGGCCAGCGTCCGCTCCTGATCCTCGGTCATGTCAGCGGACGATCAGGTCGATGCGCTGGAAGGCCTTGACCTCGGTGTAGCCGGTGCTTGCCAGCGCGCGGCGCAGCGCGCCGACGATGTTCATGGTGCCGTCGGGGGAATGCGACGGACCGAGCACGACCTCGGACAGTGAGCCGACCTGGCCCACCTCGACCCGGCGACCGCGCGGCAGGGCCTCGTGCCAGGCCTCGGCGCCCCAATGCCAGCCCTGTCCGGGAGCCTCGATCGCGCGAGCCAGTGGCGTGCCCAACATGGCGGCGTCGGCACCGCAGGCGAGCGCTTTGACGACGTCACCGGAATACCCCATCGAACCGTCGGCGATGACATGCACATAGCGGCCGCCGGACTCGTCCAGGTAATCACGGCGGGCTTCGGCGACATCCGAGATGGCGGTAGCCATCGGCACCTCGATGCCCAGCACATGGCGGTTCGTCGAGGTCGCGGCTCCACCGAAGCCGACCAGCACACCGGCGGCGCCCGTGCGCATCAGGTGCAGCGCGGTCTGATAGGTCGCACAACCACCGACGATGACCGGCACGTCGAGGTCGTAGATGAAGCGGGCCAGGTCGAGCGGCTCGGCAGCGTTCGAGACGTGCTGAGCGCTGACCGCGGTGCCGCGCACCACGAAGAAATCCAGGCCCGAGTTCTCGATCACCGAGGCGAACTCCTGGGTGTTCTGCGGGCTGAGGGACCCGGCCACCGGAACCCCCGTGTCCCGGATCTCGCGCAGCCGTTCGGCGATCAGCTCGGCCTTGATCGGCTCGGTGTAGATCTGCTGCAGCTTGCGGGTGGCCTCGGCGGCGTCGGTGATGGCGGCGAGCTCATCGAGCACCGGCTGCGGGTTGACGTAGCGCGTCCACAGGCCTTCGAGGTTCAGCACACCCAGACCACCGAGGCGTCCGAAGGCGATCGCCGTGGCGGGGCTCATCACCGAATCCATCGGCGCAGCCATCAACGGGAAATCGAAGGTGATGGCGTCGATGCGCCATTCCAGATCGATGGTCTCGATGCCGCGGGTGCGGCGCGTGGGCATGATCGCTACATCATCCAGCGAGAACGCCTGCGCGGCGCGTTTGCTGCGTCCGATGTCGTACAACATGGATCCTCCATTTTCGGCTGAGCGCCCCACCAATCTAGGCGATCCGGCGCGCTCGCGCAGGCATCGGCCACTAGGCGGTTCCCGACCGACTTCTCGCGGTCACAGCGATCCCGCGGCTGCGGCCACGACGCGCATCACTGCTTGGAGGCGTAGTTCGGTGCTTCCACCGTCATCTGGATGTCATGCGGATGGGACTCGCGAAGCCCGGACGCGGTGATCCGGACGAACCGTCCGTTGGTCTGCAGCTCTTCGATGCTGTGCGCACCGCAGTAGAACATCGACTGGTGCAGGCCGCCGGCCAACTGGTAGAGCACCTGCGACAGCGGCCCACGGTAGGGCACCTGGCCCTCGATGCCTTCGGGAATGATCTTGTCGTTGCTGGTCACATCGGCCTGGAAGTAGCGGTCCTTGGAGTAGCTCATGGTGCGTCCGCGGGTGGCCATCGCGCCCAGCGAACCCATGCCGCGGTAGCTCTTGAACTGCTTACCGTTGATGAAGACCAGGTCGCCGGGGCTCTCGTCACAACCGGCCAGCAACGAGCCGAGCATCACCGTGTCGGCACCGGCCACGATCGCTTTCGCGGTGTCACCGGAGTACTGGAGACCACCATCACCGATGACCGGGACACCGGCTGGCTTCGCCGCCCGGGCGGCCTCATAGATCGCAGTGATCTGGGGGACGCCGACACCGGCGACCACCCGCGTCGTGCAGATCGAGCCCGGCCCGACACCGACCTTGATGCCATCCACCCCGGCGTCGATGAGCGCGCGGGCGGCTTCGTAGGTGGCGACGTTTCCGCCGATGATGTCGACATTGCGGGTGGACACCTCAGCC
>Ga0334884_1001758_pt1 | contig 30517 bp, 23 predicted proteins | sample GraSluR1_MG_7_FD_207215 | JGI IMG/M metagenome (GOLD analysis project Ga0334884, IMG submission 207215) | Sludge microbial communities from methane-producing bioreactor in Wageningen University, Netherlands - Granular Sludge_12_05 R1 | ecosystem: Engineered > Bioreactor > Anaerobic >...
CGCCTTTGGACATCGACGTCTGAGAGGCCATTTTTTCGTTGCGCCAGACGAAAGGGGTCTCACCTTTGGACGTGGGGGATGCAAGGCAGCGCTGAAGCACTGTGCGTCGAGCTGCCCTGTAGACCGCACCGCAGTGAGACCTGGTGCCTGGCGGCAGGCGGCGCGAGCGCTTCTAGGCTGAGAGAATCGCGGCAGAATTTCACCGTCACTGAATTTATCCGTTTTCAGTGAATTTGTTGATGCCGTGTTTGTTGTAGGCATGGAGGTGCTTCGGCAGCGGCCCATGCTGTTGGCAGCAGCTTCTTGGGGTGTTGGCGAAGAGACAGCGGTGGCGTTGGGTGGTGTTCGCTTGCGTGAGCCGGTGGCAACCGGGGGCTACCCGACAACTTTCATCCCGTCCGATGCCGAACTTATAGCGCCATAGGGAGGCGTGACCCTTGGTACCGACCACGTTTGGGTGGCGGCAGACACGGCGATGCCCACGCCGGCGGAGGCGACTCCGTCATGGGCTTGCTCGGGTTAAAAGCAATGTACAAAGAAATTCAATGTTGTGAGAGCCCCATCGAGGAAGAGGTGCTGTGCCAAGCGGGCATCCCCGAGGCCCACTTCCGCTTGCTGATCGCCTTCCGCCGTCGCTGTTTGCAGCGTTACGCCGAGGTTCTCGGTGAGGGTGCCGTGTTGGAGGCGTTTGCGGCGTGCTTTTTTACTCCTCCAGAGGCGGAGCGCTGGACGGCCTTGCGTCCCGAAGAGCAGGCTGAGCGTTTCAAATCCTTTGACGACGGTCTGTGTGCTCGGGCCGAGGCCTTGGTGCAGGAGGCGGCGCGTGAGTTGGCGCGGACGCCAGCGCAAGCGGTCAATGACGATCACGTCATCGAGCTGCAGCGCCCGCGCACGCGAGCGGAGTGTCCGTCCATCCGCCCTTGCCCCTTTGTCTCATGTCGCTATCATCTGTACCTCGACGTCACCCGTCGCGGTCGCGTTCGGGTGAATTTTCCCGACCAAGAGGTGGACGACCTGGAGCAATCGTGTGCGTTGGATCTGGCTGACACGGGGCCACGGACTTTGGAAGAGATCGGTCAGCTCATGGGTGGTATCAGCCGCGAGCGGGTGCGCCAGATTGAGCAATCGGCGCTGACCATGTTGCGCAATCGCGGCGCTCGCCCCATTGCCGATTTTCTCGAAGAGGATCCCCACTCGGTCATCATCAACAAGCAGGCCTTGCGTCAGACTAGCCCTCCGCAGCGTCGCCGCAAGAGGCGTACCGAGTAGGATCGATCTTCTGTGCAAAAAGAGCTACGTCGCTGTGTGGTGGTGACCCTCCTGGGGCCAGTGTTTTACGTGACCGATGTGGACGCGGCGGAAGAGCAAGCGCGTTTGTTGGCTTGTTCCTTGGCGGGCAAGCGCTTTACTCAGGGTCGCCCCGTGGTGGGCGACTGGGTGCAGGTGGCCGTGGAGGGTGAAGACCAAGGGGTGATCGTCGGCATCGAGGCCCGCACTTCGTTGATCGAGCGGCAGGCGCCGTCGGGCCGCGGCCGCAAGCCTCTGGTGGCCAACTTGGATCGCTTGGTGGTGGTGGCGTCGGCGCAACAGCCGCCGCTGAAGCCGGGGCTCATCGATCGCTACCTCGTGGCGGCGCACCAACAGCGGATTTCGGCCCTCATTTGCGTGAACAAGTGGGAGTTGGCCGATGAGGACGACCTAGAGATTGCCGCCACCTACGCCGCTCTTGGCTATGACCTATGTCGGGTTTCAGCCCGGACGGGCGAGGGTCTAGAGGCACTGTTGCAGCTCTTGAGCGGCCACCGCAGCGCGTTTTTGGGCCACAGTGGGGTTGGCAAGTCGTCGATTTTGAACTGCCTTCTCCCCAACGCGTGCTTGGCCGTGGGCGATCTCAGCGTCCAGAGTGGGCGCGGCCGGCACACGACCACCCACTCCTCGCTGCTGCGCCTCCCTGGGGGCGGTTTCGTCATCGACACGCCAGGGATCAGAGAGTTCGGCCTCACCAACATCGCGAGCGATGAGATCGTCGGTGCCTTTCCGGAGATCGTCAAGCACGCCCAGAGCTGTCGCTTCCAACCGTGCACCCACACGCATGAGCCGGAGTGCGCAGTGCACCAGGCCGTCGAGGACGGGGAGATCCCGGCGGAGCGTTATTATTCCTACGCCCGCCTCTTCGACGAGCTGGCAATGGACGAGGCGGAGCGCTTCCGCTGAGGCCCGGGCTGTGGCCCGGCGTCGCGACGCCCTGTGCTCTGGCACGTGTGTCTGAGGCTCCCCTCCCCTTGACACAGCGCGTTAGCGTCAGCACCATGCTTGAGTACTGAAATGACTGTCTTTGGCTCGTCTCTCTGGCGAGAGGGGGCAGATCCGCGACACGGGACAATGGAGGCTGTGAGTATGAAGGTTGTCATCGGCAGAGTTGCCGTTCTTGGTGCAGGGGTCATGGGCAGTGGCATCGCCGCACATTTGGCCAACGCGGGCATCCCTTGCTACCTGCTGGATGTGGTCCCGGCGCCGGCACCAGCCGGTGTGGACCCTTCGAGCCGTGCTTTCCGTGACAGCCTCGCGGCGGCAGGCGTGGCCAAGCTGATGCGTTCGAAGCCAGCGGCGCTGGCTTCGGCGCGGGCGGCCCGCCTCATCACCATCGGGAATTTGGAGGATGACCTGGCGCTGCTCGGGCGCTGTGACTGGGTCATCGAAGCGGTCAAGGAAGACGTGGCCATCAAGCAGGCTTTGTTTGCGCGGATCGAGCCGCATCTGCAGGCCCACGCCATCGTCAGCTCCAACACCTCAGGGCTGTCCATCGAGGCGATGTTGGCCGGGCGCAGCCCTTCTTTTCGCCAGCGTTTTCTCGTCACCCACTTCTTCAATCCCGTCCGCTACATGAAGCTGCTGGAGTTGGTGTGCGGCGCCGACACCTTGCCCGAGGTGGCCGCGTCGATCCATCACTTCGGGGAGTCACGGTTGGGCAAGGGCATCGTCTACGGCAAGGACACGACGAACTTCATCGCGAACCGCATCGGCGTCTACGGGATGATGAAGATTTTGGCGGAGATGCCGGCGGCGGGGCTCACTGTCGAGGAGATCGACAAGATCTTTGGGCCCGCCATGGGGCGCCCCAAGTCGGCCGTTTTCCGCACGGCCGATTTGGTGGGTCTGGACACGCTGGTCCACGTCGCCGTGAACTGCCACAGCACCCTGGTACACGACGAGGAGCGGGAGGTCTTCGCCCTGCCCGAGGGGATCCAGAAGATGGTCGAGGCGGGGATGCTGGGTGAGAAGACGAAGCGCGGTTTTTACCAGAAGAAGACCGACGCTTCGGGCAAAGAGATCCTGAGCTTGGATCTGGCGACCATGACCTACGTGCCGCAGAAGAAGGTGCGTTTTGAGTCCTTGGGTGCGGCGCGCAAGATCGAGTCCCCCGGTGAGCGCATCGCCACCATCATGCGCGGTAAGGACAAGGCGGCGGTCTTCGCCGAGAAGTGCACCCTCGCCATGCTGGCCTACGCCGCGCGGCGCATCCCCGAGATCGCCGACGACTTGGTCAACGTCGACCGGGCCATGCGTTGGGGCTTTGGTTGGGACCTGGGTCCCTTCGAGATCTGGGACGCATACGGTGTCCAAGCGGGTGTTGCGCGGATGCAGGCCCTCGACATCGCCGTGGCGCCTTGGGTAGAAGCCATGTTGGCCTCAGGGCGTTCGTCTTTTTATCACCGCGATGAGAGTGGCGAAGCGACTTGCTGGCATCCTCAGCTCGCCGCAGCGCAGCCAGTGGTCCAGAACGTTCGAGTGCGCAGCGTGGCGGCCCTGCGTCGCGAGCAGGCGCCCGTCGCGACCAACCCCTCGGCGTCGCTGTGGGACATGGGGGACGGCGCCCTGCTCTTGGAGTTCCACTCCAAGATGAACGCCATCGACGAAGACACGGGTAAGATGATGATGCAGGCCATCGAGATCGCAGAGCGCGATTTTCGCGGCTTGGTCATTGGCAATGACGCGACGAATTTTTCCGTCGGCGCCAACATCATGGGCCTGCTGTGGTTCGCCAACATTGGCCATTGGGAGAAGATCCGCGAGATGGTCACGGGCTTTCAGATGGCCAATCAGCGGATGCGTTACAGCCGAGTCCCCACGGTGGCAGCGATAGGCGGCATGGTGCTCGGTGGCGGCTGCGAGGTCAGCATGGGGTGCAACGCCGTGCAGGCGGCCCTGGAGACCTACATCGGCTTGGTCGAGGTCGGCGTGGGCCTCATCCCCGGCGGTGGTGGCAACGTGGCCTTTCTCCGCAATGTTTACGGTGCTTTCGCCGAGGACCCCGACTTCGATCCCTTCCCCTTCATTCGCAAGGCCTTCATGACCATCGGCATGGGCAAGGTGGCCACCTCGGCAGAAGAGGCCAAAGAGGTTGGCTACCTGAACGCCAGCGACGGCATCTCGATGAACCGCGACTTCCTCTTGAGCGACGCCAAGGCTCGGGTCCTCGGGATGGCTGACGCCTTCGTGCCTCCCCGGGAGACGCGCTTCCTCCTCCCGGGGCGTGGGGGCTACGCCACCATCGACGTGGTCCTTTACGACATGGCGCTCAACGGCCAGATTTCGGCACATGACCGCCTGATCGGCCAGAAACTGGCCCATGTTTTGACCGGCGGCGAGTGCTCGCCCCGGGAGCACGTGAGCGAAAGCACCCTCCTCGAGCTCGAGACCGAGGCCTTCCTCAGCCTCTGCGGCGAAGCCAAATCCAAGGAGCGCATCGAGTACATGCTGAAGAACGGCAAGCCTCTGCGCAACTAGTGGCTCTCCTTGGCGACCTCCTCTGAGGGCACCCGAGCGTCACGGCGTAGGTGCCCGCCCTTCGATTGACATAAAGGACAAAACGATGACGCAACGAGTCGTAATCGCGAGTGCAGTGCGGACCCCCTTCACCCGGGCGCACAAAGGTGAGCTTCGGGAGACACGCCCCGACACCATGGCCGCATGGGTCATCCAAGAGGCGATCGCCCGGGTGCCAGGCCTGTCTCCGGAAGCCGTGGAAGACGTGATTTTGGGCTGTGCCATGCCCGAAGGCGAACAGGGGATGAACGTGGCGCGCATCGCCTCCTTCCTCGCCGGCCTTCCCCACACCGTGCCGGCCATGACCATCAACCGCTTTTGCTCCTCCGGGGTTCAGGCCATCGCCCTCGCGGCGCAAGGCATCCTCGCCGGCGAGATGGAGATCGCCGTTGCCGGGGGCACGGAGTCGATGTCCATGGTCCCCATGGGTGGCAACAAGTTCTCGGCCAACCCAGAGCTGATGGAGCGCATGCCCGAGGCCTACACCTCCATGGGTGCGACGGCAGAGCTCGTGGCCGAGCGTTTCGGCGTCTCACGGGAAGATCAAGATCGTTTCGCCCTCACCAGTCAAGAGAGGGCGACCCTCGCCCAGAAGGAGGGGCGCTTCCGCGAGGAGATCCTGCCCGTTACGGTGAGCCTCCACGAGGACGGCGCCTTGAAGTCCCTCCGAGTCGAGAGCGACACCATCGTCCGCGCCGAGACCACCCTGGAGGGACTCGCCAAGCTCCGGCCTGCCTTCAAGGCTGCGGGTGGCACCGTCACGGCGGGCAACGCCTCGCCGTTGACCGATGGTGCCGCGGCCTTGGTCGTCATGAGTGAGCGCGCCGCCCAAGCCCTCGGGGTGACACCTCTTGGTTATTACCGCGGCATCCAGATCGCCGGGGTCCCGCCCGAGATCATGGGGACTGGGCCCGTGCCAGCCATCCGCAAGTTGCTCGCCAAGCAGGGACTCGGCATCGACGACATCGACCTCTTCGAGATCAACGAGGCCTTTGCGGCGCAGGCTCTCTATTCGGTGCGCGCCTTGGAGATCGATCCGGCCAAGGTCAATCCCAACGGGGGCGCCATCGCCTTGGGACACCCACTGGGCGTCTCGGGAGCGCGCATGGCAGGGACCCTGCTCTACGAGATGCGGCGTCGCCAAGTCCAACGCGGCGTGGTCAGCATGTGCATCGGTGGCGGGATGGGCGCAGCGGCCCTCTTTGAGCTGGCTTGAGCGCGCGAGCTTCGTGGGCTGGTCTAGAGCAAGGTCAACTCCGCGTTGATGGCGTCGAGAAAGGCTTGGGCCGCTGGCGCTAGGTTCCCCGCGTCGGGGGCAGCGATCACCCTCATGAAGGCAGCGCCTGCCTCCGCGTTGGCGCCTCGACGCCACAAGACCTGCCCGAGGAGAAAATCGTAAACACAGCCACGCGTTTCGACGGCGTCCAGGAGGCGCGCAGCGTCATCCACGGCACCTGCCATGAGGGCCGCATCGCTGGCAAAGAGGCGCGCCTGGTCGCGCTCCACCTGGCTGAGGCTTTCTTGTGGCAGGCAAGGCGCGCTGGTCGTGGTCTCTGGTGATGGGGCACACTCTGGCTCACGCTCCAGGTGCTCCAGATAGTGCCGGTACACGTCCCAGGCCTTGTGCGTGAAGCCGCGCCGAGTAAAAGGGCGCGCCAACGCGACCCGCGGTGTGGGGCGCAGTGGATCGAGGCGGATGGCGTGCAGGGCGGCGGCCAGGGCCAAGCCTTCATAGATGGGCGGCAGGGAGAGGGACCACTCGGCCCAGGCCCAAGCCGTCTGGGGGAGGGCCATGGCTTCTTCGACCACGGGCTCCAGGGCGGCCAGCTCGCGACTGCAGCCGCGGGACAGACATAAGAGCAGCAAGACGAGGGGGCGCTCAGCGGTGAGCGTCTCGACGCGTTGGGCCCACATAGCAACCCGCGCTTCGGCTGCGGCGAGGTCCGTGAGCCACAGATCGAGCAGGAGGCGGTTGATGGTGACGATCTCCTGGGTAGGCCCGGCCTGCAGGAGCGCCTCGAGGACACGTTGGCTCGCCAAGAACTCCCCCTGGGCCATGAGCAAAGCTCCCAGATCGGCCTGGGCCGGCGCAAAGGACGGGCAGGCCTCGGCCATGGCCTGAAAGATCAGGATCGCCGTCGCGTAGTCTTCATGCTCGGCCGCGACATATCCCAGGGCATGCAGACGCTGCAAGCCCTCTTGGGCGCCTTGTCTTTCGGGGTGGGCGCAGGTGGCGGCGGCCACGGGGAGGATTTCTCGCCCCAGCTCGGTGAAGGCATCAACGGCCGCGTAGAGCTCCAGGCGCCACAAGCGCAGGCCCAAGACATCAGGGGCCGCAGCGACGGCGGCATCGAGGTGGGCGATGGCCGCCAAGCGTTGTTGAAGGCTGTGCTGTTCCCGCGTCGCTTCCTGGTCTTGCAGGGCCAGCTCCAAGTCGAGGATGGGCTCGGTCTTCTCTTTGAGGATCACCAGGGTCTTGGCGCGCTCCAAGGCGAGGTGGGCGAGGCAACGCGACCCGGTGACCTCCGTATCCTGGTCCTGCGCCAGGGCCAGGCAGCGGCGCTCGAGGGCGACCCCGTCGCCGTCGGCGCAGAGCTCGGCCTCGACGCCTGCGCAATCGACGAGGGGACCAAAGTCGCCCAGGGGCATGGTCCGGGAGGAAGCCCAAGGCGGCGCGGTCGCGCATCCGGCCCAGAGCACGCATCCAACAAGAAGCCACAGGCAGCGCACCAGCCTCATGGTCATCTCCATTTTGATCAAGAAAGCCAACGATCGGACTCGAACCGATGACCTGCGCATTACGAATGCGCCGCTCTACCAACTGAGCTACGCTGGCCCGGACGTCTCTGCAAGTTCAATCGCAGAGCCATACCGTTGGAGCGCGGAACTTACCACTCCCCTTCGTCGTGGTCAACGAGAAATCGCTGCTCCAGGGGAGTGAACTTTGGCCCGGTGCTGGACAGGGTCGCGCCTTTGCTGTGGGCGGCGCCTGGCCGCCACCGGCGCGGGGCGCAGCGCAAGGCCCCAGCGACAGTGGCACCCGAGGATTAGTAAGCCAAGGAGCGTTGGATCGCGGCGTTACCCTTGGTTTGGCGGGCTGCAGCAGGCGCGCCCTCGCTCTTGGCCTTGCCCACATTGACCGTCGCCTCTTCGAAGGCCTCCAGGGATGCCCCCAGTTTGTCGCTCTTGAAGACCTTATTGGCCGAGCGACCGCGGACGAGCTGGTCTTGCATGATGCGTTCGGCCTCTTCCACCCGGCCCTGGCGCAGCTCTTCGTTGGCCTTGACCAGGGAGTCGGCCAAGACCGCCTGTTCGAAGCGCGCCGCGACGTCGTGGTCCACCGAGGCGACGGCCTTGGTAGCGTCAGCCGTGGCCCAAGCCATGAGTTGACCGTTGTGGCGGCGCTCTGCCTGTTGCCCGACCTCGTCGTAAGTGATGAGGACGTCACTGACGGCGCGTTGCCCATCGGATCCGGCGGTGTAGCTGACCTCGAAGAGGGCCGTGCGCTCACTTCGGGCGGGGAGGTCACCGAGAGACACGGTCACCTTATTGCCAACGACATCGAAGTTGCGGTCATAGCCGCGGACGAAGGCGACGCCATCGCCGAGGGTGAAGGTGGCCACCACCCGCCGCGCCACGACGTCCTGCATCGTTCCCAGCTCGCTTTGCAGGACCGTGGCCAGCATGGCCGTGTCCTCGACGAAGTAGTGATTGCCATTGCCGCTGATGGCGACCTGGGCCATCAGGTCTTCGTTGTAGTCCAGTCCTACGCCGATGGTCGATGTCGTGACCCCGCTCTGCTCCATCCTCCTGGCCATGGTGGCCAGGGCGTCGGTGTCGGTGATGCCCGAGTTGGCCTGTCCGTCTGAGAGGAGCACGACCCGGCTGGCGACCTCGGCTTTGGTGGCGGCCAAGAGGCTCTCAGCCGTCTCGAGGCCACAGGAGATGCAGGTACCGCCGCCCACGCTGATGCCATAAATGATCTGGCGAATGTGCTCGCGCGTGGCCGGGGTGATGGCCTGCAGGGGGACATCGACGCGCACATTGGAGGCATAAGAGACGACAGCGACGCTATCGCCCGTCTCGAGGTTGTCGAGGAAGAAGACCGCCGCTTGCTGAGCGTTCTGCATCCGCGCTCCTTGCATGGATCCCGAGCGATCCAGCACCAAAACCACTTGCAGCGGCAAGCGCACTTTCTGGCTCTGGCCTGCACCGGCGATGGCGCGCAGCAAGATTTGGGTGCTCCCGCCATCGGTGAGGATCTGGCTCTGCCCCAAGCGGGCGTCGATACTCACCACGCCATCTTGGCTGAAGCGCGAGGGCGCGACGGCGACAGTGGCACCTGGTGAGGCCACAGCGACCGTGTCGAGGCCTGGCGCGGCTTGGCTCCCATCGACGCCCGTGGCCTGCACCTGGGCGTTGGCCGCGCTTTGGCTGTTGTTGTCGCGCTGACCCCACCAAAGGTAGTATGCAACGGACGCGACCAATAAACCGAAAATGACAGCGAAAATGACACGGGTGTTCATGTTTTCTCCTCCTAGCGCAGCTTGCCTACCGCCCATCAAACGCAGCGGTTGAGCTTTCGATCTTCCACACGGCCTGGGTGGACCTCGCCGGGCAAAAACGAACAGCCGTGACGCCGACGCCCCCGCATTTCTAAGCCATCATGGCGCGGGTCTCGTCGATCAAGCGGGCGCAGTAGGCCAACAAGGCCGCCCCTGCTTGATCATCGCGCCAGCCCAGCTCTCCTGGGCAGCGCTCCACCGGGAATGCTCTCTCGCTGAGGGCAGCCCAGATGGGCGAGGTGTCGCCGCCCCCCGGGCTGGAGACTAAGAAATGGACTCTCTTGGTCGACAAGGAGCAGGGCGCCTCTCCGAGTCCCAAGGCCGCGGCGATGGCTTGCTGCCGTGGCAGGAGCCGTCCAGCGCGCCAGGGCACGTCCACCAGGAGGAGGCGGGGGTGGGAAGAGCCGCGCGCGGCGCGGTGGGCGGCAGCGTTGAGCAGGAGCCACGCCCCAAAGCCCAGGCCAAGCCCCAGGGCGCAGGGTTCGAGCCACTGATCTGCGCGGCTCACCAGCGATTCAAAGCGCGTCGCACCCAAGGGGTCATCCTCCCACAGTGGGGCGTGCACGGTCAGGCCAGGGAGCCCGGCGAGGACAGCGCCACAGGCCTGGGTGTCGGGGCGGCGGCGGTCGTGGAGGTAGAGCACCTTGCGCTGGGCGAGCTGATGGCATCTGGGCATGCGGTGTTCGTGGGCCTCTCTAGTCGTCGCGGCTTGGTTTCTGCCGCATGGCCTTGACGTTGGCGCGTCGTTTTTTGTGGAGCAGGCGCTCTTCTTTGACCCGCGCCGGCGTCTTGGTGGCTTTGCGGGGTTTGGGCTCCTCCGCCTCCAGGCGCAAGCGCTCCCAGAGGTCTGCATAGGCTTGGGCGCGGTTGAGGACCTGGCGGCGCTGGCGGGTAGCGGTGACCTGCACCCCCGAAGGCCGATGTACCAGGCGGATGCCGGTGTTGCGCCGGTTGCGGTGCTGGCCACCAGGGCCACGCACTCTGATGGCGTCCACGGTGCAGTCTTTGGCCAGGCTGGCCTTTGCCTCCGCCTCGGCGGGCACGCCCCCTTCGTCCCGTGGATCCAGACCATCGTTTTGGCGAGTGTTTTGGCTTGGTCCTCGAGTTCGCTTCTTCTTCATCCCCTGCCCCCCCATGGTCGGCGTGGCCCGTAGGCACGCTCAAGCTCCGTGCTTGACCCCAGCGTGCAAGTCGACTATGAGGCAGCACGTCGGGTGATTGAAGTTCTGCACAATTGGCGCACGCAGTGCAACGTGCGAGAGCCAAGGGATGAGGACATGAGCAGCATTGGCAAGAGAGACGTGGCCATCATCGTCACACAAGCTTACGGCCCGCGCGGCGACAGCCTGGTGGGGCTTTCGGAGGTGTGCTTTGACGGCTATCCGGCGGTCACGGTCAAGGTCCGCTTCGCCGGACAAGAAGCGCTGGTCCACCTCAGCCCGGTCTTTGGTGATTCCCGTAAGGCGTGCGCCGTCGATGTGCCGAATGGGACGCGGTGCGAGCTGCTCTGTCCCGTCTCGGGGCAAGCGCTGGATCTGGTGGGAACGCACCACGGGACTGCAGCGGACTACTTCGCGGTGTACTTGACCCCCAAGTTGGCCCAGGGCGAGATGGTGGCCATCAGCAATGTGTGGGGTGATTACGGCTCGCGCCTCTTGGACTCCTTCGAGGTGCTGCAGCGCTTCAGCGACGAAGAGGAATAGTCCTCCAGGGCTGCGCGGGCGTGTTGGCCGGCCTCAGGGTTTGGCGATTTGGATGGCGGCGGCGTAGACTGCGTCGATGTTGTCAGCGCTCGGCATGGGGTCGAACCACAGGGTGATCAACACGGCCTCCCCCAGGCTGGTGGTTTCCATTTTCTTGAGCTCCGCCAGGGGGGCATAGCTCAGGAAGTAGTTCACTTGGCGTTCCAACAGGGTCGTGTCCTCGCCGCGAAAGAAGACACAGCGGGTGTAGACCAGCGTGTCGCCCGCTTCGATTTGGGCCATGTTCTTGCTCATAGGTTTGACCTCATCAGCCCTTGACGCCACCAGCAGTGAGGCCACCGACCAGGTGTTTTTGGAGGGCAAAGAAGAGCGCCATGATGGGAATGGAGACGATGATGGCCCCAGCCGCGAAGTAGCCGTAGTCAGCGGTCTGGGCGCCAACATACTGCTTGAGGGCCACGGGCAGGGTGTAGGCCAGCTCATCGTTCATGAAGGTGGCCGCCAGGATGAACTCGTTCCAGGCGGTCATGAAAGAGAAGAGGGCGGTCACGGCGATGGCCGGTCGCGCGAGGGGCAAGACGATTTTGACGAAGATGGTCAGGCGGGAGGCCCCATCGACCACGGCGGCCTCTTCGAGTTCTTTGGGGATGGTGTCGAAGTAGCCCTTGAGCATCCACACGCAGAAGGGCAAGGCGCTCACGGAGTAGACCAAGACCAGGCCGACCATCGAGTCGAGCAGGCCGAGGTGCCCCAAGAGGATGTAGAGGGGAATGGCCATGACGACCCCGGGGAACATCTGGGTGACCAAGAAACCCTGCAGGCCGACTTCACGGCCGACGAAGTTCAAGCGGGAGAAGCCGTAGGCGGCGGTACAGGCCAACAAGATCCCGAGGACGGTGGTCGCCGCGGCGACGATGATGGAGTTGAAGAGCTGCGCGCCAAAGAGCCACTCACCGGCGGCGTTGGTTTGCCCCATGACCACGCGGAAGTTGTCCAGGGTGACTTCCTCGGGGATGGGACTGGGCGAGAGTCCGGCGAGCTCGTTGGGCGTCAAAGCCATTTTGATGACCCAGAGGACGGGGTAGATGATGATGAAGCAGACCGTGATTAGGATCGCGTGGGTGGCCATGACCCGCAAGATGGCCTGCTTGCCGTCGAGTGGAGCAGGTTTCTCCTCCCAAGTCTTGGCTTTGCGCGCATTGGATTGACTCATCACTTGCTCTCCAAGATCAAACGGGTGATGCGGGCATAAGCCACGAGGATGAAGAAGACGATCATGGCGTAGGCCGCGGCATAGCCGTACTGGAACTGCCGCTCGAAGGCCCACTTATAGGCTTCGCTGATGAGGATTTCCGTCGAGCTGTCTGGGTTGCCCTGGCTCACGAGGTAGATGATGTTGAACATGTTGAAGGTCCAGACCGATCCCAGGACGATGGCGGGCATCAAAGCCGGCTTGAGCAGGGGCAGGGTGACGTTGCGGAAACGCTGCCAGCGATTGGCCCCATCGACGGAAGCGGCGTCTTCGAGATCGCGAGGGATGGACTGCAGGGCGCCCAGGGTGATGACCATCATGAAGGGGAAGCCCAGCCAGGTGTTGGTGGTGAGGTTGGCCGCGAAAGAGGTGAGGAACTCGTCGAACCAGTGCACCGGGGGCACCCCAACGGAGCTGAGAATGCCGTTGATGGCTCCGAAGGAGGTGTCGAACATCCCGCGCCAGATCAGGGCGGTGATGTAGTTCGGTACGGCCCAGGGGATGATGAGGAGCACGCGGTAGAAGCCGCGCAGCTTCAGCCATGGGTCGCGCAGCAATAAGGCGAGGGCGACGCCAATGACCACGTGGAGGCTGACGTTGAGGGCGGTCCAGAGGATGGTCACCACCAGGGTGAAGTAGAAGGAGAGGGAGTCCGTCATGGGTGTGCCCGCGCCGGTGAAGAGGCGGGCGAAGTTCTGCATGCCGACGAAAATGAACTCTCCCTTTTGGTAGCTGAAGAAGCTCAGACCGGCGCCGACCAAAAAGGGTGTGATCACCAGAAGGATCATGGCGATCACCGCTGGCGCAACGTAGGGGAGGGCCAGGCGGTTGTCGGTATACTCGATGCGTTTCTTCTTATGACGCTTCCACGCCCAGACGGCGACGCCCATGATGCCGATGAGGACCAGGCCGACCACGGCCAGAAACGGTGCCGGGTTGGCGGGCTCAGCGACGGGCGCCTGCACCAAGAGATAGCGGCTCTGTGCTTCGAGCAAGGCCGACTCCGGGTCGACCTCTCTGGCGCTGCCCTGGAGGGAAGCGATCTGCATCACGATGGGGATGATGGTCAGCAGGGCCATGACCCCAAGGGCCATCTGGACATGGCGTTTGGAGCCCACGCTGCGGCTGGGATCGCTGCCACGGGCGACGAGCACCCCGCCGACGCCCAAGAGCACCACGAGCAGGAGCAGCCAGTAGGGGGTCGAGCCGCTCGGGCCGCCATAGAGCGCCTTCTGCAGGGACTGGTACATGGGCTGCCACAGGGCGCTCATCTCGGGTCGGTTGCTCGTGGGCACGGCGTGATCGAGCTGGGCCAAGAAGACAGCCCGTCGGGCTTGGGCTTCCGCATCCCCTTGCAGGCTTGGGTCATCGTAAGCCGGCACGTAGGCGACCATCTGTTTGCCCATCCCAGCGCGGATGACCGCCCCCTCGCGGGCGATGAAGTGCATGAGGGTCAGGGTCTTGGCGCGATTCTTCGCTTCCGTCGAGAGGAAGAGGCCCTCAGCGGTGACGAAGGGTGCCGCCCAGCGCCCGGTCTCGTTGATGAAAGGCAAGGGCGCCACGCCGTAATCCAGATCTTTGCCGAGCTGGGCCATGAACCAGGGCCCGTTGATGACCATGGCCGCGTCCCCATCGTTGAAGAGCTTGGAGATACGGGCCCCATCGACGCGGTGCGGGAGGTATTGCATCAAGCGCCGGGCAAAGAGAAAAGAGGCGGCGTTGCCGGCATTGGCCAGGTCGACCTGTCCGGTCTCGGGGTGGAAAATGTGGCCGTCGAAGCCGTGTAACCAGGCCGAGTGGAAGAAGAGGTTGGTCTCTTCGTAGACCAGGCCGTACTTCTGCCGCTCCTTGTCGGTGAGTTTTTCCAGGAGGGCGAAGAGGGCGTCCGTGTCCGCAGGGGGCTCGGAGATGAGCTTTTTGTTGTAGAAGAGGACCGGGCTCTTGTAGGCCAACGGCAAGCCATAGAGGCGCTCCTGATAGCGCAGGGCTTCGACCGTGAGGGGGTGATAGCGCGCGAGATCTTCCGTGGCGACGAAGTCATCGAGGGCCGCGATGATCCTGTTGTCGACCCACGAACCCGTCTGGTCGTGCGCGGCGATGAAGACATCCGGTCCGTTGCCCCGCGGGATGGCTGTCACGAGCTTGTTGGTGTAGCTCTCATCAGGGACGGCCAAGACGCGCACGGAGATTTCTGGATGGGCGCGGCGGAAGGCATCGACCACGGCCTCGATGGCGAGCTGCTCATCGCCGCGGTAGGCATGCCACAGGAGCACATCGTTGGCCACGGCCACCCTGGAGGACAGCAAGAGCGCTGGCAAGAGGCAGCATGCCAGCGCCACGATGAGCGCCCCCCCTTGCCATTGGCGCCGCCGCGCTAGTCGCCTCTCGTGCATGGAAGTACTCTCGGAAAAGCAGTTGAATGTGGACAGCATGGTCTCAGGCCACAGCGTCGTCGTGGGAAGCAGCTCCCAAGGCGGCGACCGAAACATTGGCCGTACCGTGGGCGATGGCCAACTCCGTCTCGAGATCGAAGAGGTGGAGGGCGCTCGTGGGCACGTGGAGCCCGATCTTGTCGTCCGGCGCGAAGTGCGCCGCGACCTGGGCCTCGAGGGCCGCCAGGAAGGGTTTGCCGTTGATGCGCATATGCACATGGCTCTCCCAGCCGAGGGTCTCGACCACATCCACCACACCGAGCAAATCGCCCGCCTCGGCCGTCGGCGCCGCTTGTACGTCCTGGGGCCGGATCCCGAGCAGGACCTTCTGCCCTGCGATGATGTCACCGGCGAAGCTGTCGCCCATGGCGACGGTTCCCGCGCCCTCCACCACCAAGTGTCGCTTGCCGTCGCTGATCTTACACACCGCCTCCATGAAGTTCATGGCGGGGCTGCCGATGAAACCGGCGACGAACTTGTTGGTCGGGGTGAGGAAGAGCTCCAGGGGCGAGCCCACCTGCTGGAGCACCCCGTAGTTGAGCACGGCGATGCGGTCGGCCAAGGTCATGGCCTCGATCTGGTCGTGGGTCACGTAGACCATGGTCGTCGCCAGTTTGCGGTGGAGACGCCTGATCTCGACCCGCATTTGGGTGCGCAGGGCCGCGTCCAGGTTGCTCAGGGGCTCGTCGAAGAGGAAGACCTTGGGCCGGCGCACGATGGCGCGCCCCATGGCCACCCGCTGGCGCTGCCCCCCCGAGAGCATCTTGGGCAGCTTCTCGAGGTGCTCCGTCAGCCCCAGCATGGTCGCGGCATCATCGACGAGCTTGTCGATCTCCTCCCGCGGCATGCGCCTCACTTCCAAGCCAAAGGACATGTTGCGGCGCACGGTCATGTGGGGGTACAGGGCGTAGCTCTGAAAGACCATCGCGATGTCGCGGTCCTTCGGCGCCATCCTGTTCACCGTCCGCTCGCCGATCTTGAGCTCACCTGCCGTGATCGACTCCAAGCCGGCGATGGTGCGTAAGAGCGTGGATTTCCCACAACCGCTAGGCCCCACCAGGACCAGAAACTCGCCATCTCGGATGTCGAGGTCGATGCCCTTCAGGGTGGGATCGGCCATACCATACTGCTTGATAATACCGCGCAAAGTCAGGCCAGACATGCTGCATTTTCTCGTCGAAAGCCGTTAATCCGCGTCACCCCCATGGTGCACGCCCTGTAGTCCATGTTGCCGAGAAGCCTCTCGCACCAGCGCCGCCATCCTACCCGAGACCAGGCGCGCGGCGCTAGCGTTCACTTCGGCGCCTTTATTCCCCTGCCAACTATTCTGGATCCACCACCGGCAAGATCTCCATGCGCTGGCCGCGGCTACTGTCGCGCTGGAGCAGGCGCAAGATAAGCACCGCCGTGTCACTCCCCGCGGCCGTGGAGCGCAATGGAAAGTCCACCCGCGCGCTGGACTCGGTGCCCTCCCGCGGTACGGGGACGCGCCTGACCAAAGCCTCGTGGTCGACGAAGGCCACCGGTGCCGTGCCACCGCTCTGCACGATCTCCAACTCTAGCGCCAGATCGATGGTCAGGGGCTGATTATCCGTCCGCCGCACTTCGACGGCGAGGGGATAGTCGCTCACCCCATCGCCGACCAAGGGCAGCACCACACCCTCGTCATCGACGGGGAGGACCACATCGACGAAGACCCCTGTCGCCTCCACCGCCCGCTGCCCCATGGGCGCAGGCTCGGTCCCGATGAAGAATGGCGTAAAGAGAAAGCGCGCCGTGGCCCCGTCGGTGTCTCCAGTCAGGTAGAGGGCGAGCTCCTCCGTCAGGCCGGCGGCATCGGTCCAGGAGGTGGACGGCGTCGCCCGCGAACCGGGGAAGGGAAAAAAGAAGGCCACCTCCTGCCCCGGGATGGGCTCGCGGGCAATGGTCTCGGCCCGCAGCTTGACCTGCGGCAGGGCGATGGCCCCACCGCCCCGCATGTAGATGATCTCCCGCAGCTCCGAATCCATGCGCACCAAGTGGAAGACCACGGGATCGGTGAAGACCTCGAAGAGGTCCGCCACCTCCACCGTGTCAACGGCATCCAGCTCGGACGGCACGTCGGCGGGCACCTCTCCCAGGTCCTCCAGGTCGAGCGTCTCGGCGACTTCCTCGCTGTCCGCCGTGTCAGCCACCTCGGTCTCGGGGCCACTGTTGCCGCCGCCGTCGTCACAGGCCCCCAAAACGAGTGCCAAGGCAACCGCCGCCACACCCCACCGGCTCAGAGTTTTCCACCACTCGCTCTGCATGCATCACCTCATGGTCAGACGGGCCAAGAATCATCGCCTCGCGAGGCAGCATAGCTGAAATGCAGACCTGCGTGGAAGCCCTAAAGACAGTGGGCTAGCCGCCCGTTGCCGCTGCTGGCGCCAGGGAGAAGCGCCCGATGGCGCCCTCGGGCAGGGATTGCTGCACAAAGGACGAGTGTCGCCCACGCTCCACGAAGTGAAGCTGCGCCTCTGTCGGCCAGAAAAAGGGCGCGCCATCTCGCAGCACCTGGCCCCTCTCGAAGCACCATGAGAGATGTGTCACCGCAGCCGGCGCCAGCCCTTGGGGCAGGAGTTGACGCTGCAGCGCCGCGAAAATGGCGCGCATCTCCAAGTCGGCGTAGTGGTAATAGGGGCGAAAGATCACCGCCGTGTGGAAGTACTCGGGGATGACCATGAGCACCTCGGCGCCCAATCTCGCCGCCCAACCCACGAGCATGGCCTGGATGGCATGCCCCAGCCCCAAGCCGGGGTGACGCTGGCCGGGGAGGGCTTGCGCGGGCGCATGGAAGGTCTGGCGGGGATCCTGAAGGCGGAGCTGCTCCACCGACAGTGCGGCGAAGCGGCGCCCAGCCAGGGGGCCCTGGGTGAGGCGCACCCACTCGCGCCACAGGACGAGCTCGATGAGCAGCGCGTCATCACTGCGAGGGTGGATCCCCACGCGAAGAGACGTGCTCGGTCCTCGATGCTGGGTCTGGAGGTCAATCTGGGCGAAGTGCCGCTGCCGTAAGGCCGGGAGGATACGGTAGATCTCGAGCTCCTCTGCCAGCACCGCCGGGGTCAGACGTGCGAAGAGGCAGCGCTCGGAGCCGGGCCAGGAGGCCGCGGCGAGGGGCTCCAAGGCGATGCTTGAGAGCAGGGGCGCGAGGTCGCGATAGCGCGCTTCAAGGTCCATGGTCTTCGTCGGGAAAAAGAAGGCTCCCCAAGGGCGTCATGGCGATGTAGACCTCGGGACTCGCCGGGCCCAGGAGCCAACCCTGGAGACCGTGCTGGGCCTGCGTGAGGGGGACGGCGCTGGCGATGCGGTAGGCATAGGCTTGCCCAGGTTCGACCCCCGTGTCGACGTAGTCCTGGGAGGTCGGCCACCAGAAAGCGGCCACGGCCGTCGCCGCTGGCGCGCCCAGCCGGCGCCGCAAGAGTCGGACCTGATCCGCCGTGCCTCCCGGGCCGGTGAGGACCGCGAGCGGTCCCGCTTGCCTCAGCAGCGGCGGCGCTGGCGCTGGAGGGAGTGTTGGCAGGCTCAGGCGCAGCGGCAGCGGCGCACAGGGCAGGGCGTCGGCCAAGGCGAGCTCCACGGGTTGACCGGGCTGGGGGGTGGGGAGCTGCCAGGAGACGCGACAGCGGGCGCCGGACACGACGCGCTGAAGTGGGGAGAAGGTTGCCGTTGCGGCCTCGCCCTGCAGCCACAGCTCCAGGGCGCGTTCGGGGCCACAGTGCGCCGCGTCCACTTCCAGACGCAGCAGGAGCAACTCGGGGTTGGCCTCATCGAGCACAAAAGGGGCGCAGGCGTGACTTGGCGCCGTGCTTAGCAGCGGCGGCCCAGGGATGGCGCAGGCCAGCATCGCGCTGAGCACCAGCCCAGTGGCGATGGCTTGGCAGGATCTGAGGGTGCTCGGGGTGCGGAGCATGGCACGCCTGCGAGGGGCAGTGATGCCCTAGAAGAGCCACCACACTTTGGCTTGGATGGTCCAGGCCGTGTTGCCTTTGTAGGCCTTGTTGACCGAGAGGTGGTCTTGGAAGGTGTCCACCGAGGGGAGGATGGGATAGATGCGATCGGGCTGGCGCGTCCACACACCGCCGGGGAAGAAGAGGCCGCCAGCGATTTCGGCACGGAAGCGATCGGCCTCTTCGTAGAAGAGACGCACATCGGCCTCGAAGCCATACCACACGGCATCGCCCGGCGTGACACTGGGCTCGATGGCGACGGCAGAGATCATGTCGAGTCGCGCCCCGAGGACGTCGGAGCTCTGCACGCCTTCGACGGGGAAATGGAAGGCGACGAAGGGGTTGAAGTAGACGGCGTTGCTGACCCCACCCATGAGCTCCCGGAACATGATGAGATCGAGTTGGTAGTTGCGATCGAGGCGGAAGGTGGTCCCTGCGGGGTTGAAGGCGTCCACCAGCGGGTGGCCGCTGTACTTCATGTCCTTGGCCCAGGCAAAGCCCGTGTTGAGTCCGACGTAGAGGTCATCGATCTGCACTTCCGACTCGATGGCGCCACCGAGGTGCACGAGATCCTGCTCGGCGTCGTCAGGGGTCATGGCCCGCTCCACCGAGCCCGCCATAGCCACCAGCTCCGCCTCGAGGCGCAGGTTCAGCTTGTGGTCGAAGGGCACGAAGAGCTGCCCCCAGAAGTCGAAAATGTACATCGCCGCATTGCGGGCAAAGAGTTGGGCCTGAATGGCGTTGCCGTCTCCGGAGGTTTCGTCGTCCAAGAGACCCGACTTCTGTTTGCGATAAACGAAGCGCAAGCCCCAGTCGAAAGCCATCTCGTGCAAGACCTCGACGGCGCGCTTGCGCTCATCGATGGCTTGCTTGGTGTTGGGGCGATCGAAAATGGCCAGGACGAACTGGAGGACGTCGTCTGCCTGGCCGAGGTCGAGAGCCTGCCCAATGGCGTCGCGTTGGGTGCTGTAACCGCCCACACCTTCATCGACGAAATCCCACGCGAAGGAGATGTCGAAGAGGTTCCAGAAGGGCTCGCGCGTGGTGAACTGGACGCGATCGATGTAATCCCCGTCGTCGCAATCGATGCAGGACCAAGCGCGCTGGCCCAAGAGCTGGCGGGTACGGCTGTAGGCGCCGCCTTCGTTGCTCACCAAGCCGAGCCCCCAGTGGTCGGGCATGCGGCCGGCTTGGAGCGTGCCGAGGAGGGTGTCGGCTTGACCGTAGACCGCACGGACGGCGAGCGACTCCTGGGCGACGCGGTCGAGGTTGGGGCTCTCAGCGCCGCCGAAGGAGAAGAAGGGCGCCGAGCCCACAGCGCTCGCCGGGGTCGAGCCCAAGAGGAGGTTGTCGAAGATGTCCATGACCACATGGACCGAGAGGTCCTCCGTGATGAAGATGGACGGGGCGTAGCGCAGACGGATGTTGGCACCGAGCAGGGTGTCGGCATCGCTGGCCTCGACGTGCCGCTGGGAGTCGACACCGCGGTGGCTGGAGTCGATGGGCGGGGGCACGGGGCTGGTGCCGCGGGTGTCGAGGTCCAAGTTGCCAAAGGCGTTGGCACGGAAGCGGAAGTAGCCGTGGTGTTCGATCCGGGGTAGCACCTCGGAGGTGACCCGGGGCGGGGGCACCACCAGAGGCGCACCGCCCGCGCCGAAGGGCGTGCTCAGCACTTCCTCGCCGCCTTTCTCGCGCAGGGCTTTCATGGCGGCTTTGCGGGCGTCCTGGGCCTCCTGCCCTTCGCGTTTGAGGCGGGCCGGCTGGACCTTGTCACCGCCCTCAGGGCGCCCCTCTTCGGCGGCTTCGGGTGTCGCCGCCTCAGACGGCGCCACCTCCTCCTCGGGCGCAGGCTCGGCCGCACTTTCATCGGAGGCAGCAGCCTCGTCGCTCGGCGCGGCGTCCAGCGCCTCCTCAGGCGCGAGCGCGCCCCCGTCCTGGGCCCAGGCCGGCGTCGCAATGAAGGCGAACAACAACGGGACGAGCCACCATTTCTTCATCATCACGGGATCCCTCTCTTCACGGCGACCGGGCGCCACAGGGTTTCTTTGGCCATGTTGCCCGCCGAGCGCTGGTCCTCGGCGCACGGAGACACGGGAGGATCGGACTAGCACGGCCCATCCAGAAGTGTCAACGCCGCATGGGGCTTATGCTTGCACTCGTGGCGGCTAGCCCGGCAAGGTGCGCGGCCGCGCGCCCCGTGGCAAGCGGTCGCGACCGGCCTTGTCCTGATACATGTCCTGATCGGCCGCCTCCATGAGCGCCGCCAAATCGAGGCCGTCGCAGCGCGCCTCGGCGACTCCTACGCTGGTCTTGATCGGCAACACTTCTCCGGGTGCCACCCTCAAGGTCAAGGCTTCGACGGCGGTGCGCACGGTGTGGGCCAAGTCACGCCCTCCCCCGGCGCGCTGGTTCCGGGCCAGGATCAGGAACTCATCTCCTCCCTTGCGGTAGGCCTCGATACCCAGCCTGGATTCGAGCTGGCCCAGCACGGCGCCCACGGCGACCAAAGCGTCGTCGCCGATTTGGTGGCCAAAGTGATCGTTGACACCCTTGAAACCATCGAGGTCGAGAAAGAGGATGACCAGATGCTGGTCCGGCTCGCACACGACCGTCAGGGCCTCCAGGGCGCGGGCCAGGGCCTGGGCGTTGCGAATGCCCGTGAGGGGGTCCCAGAAAGCCATGCGCTCGCTGGCCCTGACCTCGCAAAGCTGAGCCATCGTCGCGCTCAAAACGTTGCTCAAGACATCGAGGAGCGCCGGCGAAGGCAGCGGCTGATCGGCGCGACGCCGACAGGCCAGCGACGCCGACCACTGGCTGTCTTGCCGCATGTTGAGGGTAAAGGCGTCGTCGCCCCTTTGGACCTCACTGGTGAAATCGCCATCGCCGCGAACAGCGAGGGGCGGCGGCGGCGGCGCGCTGAAGCCCTCTTGCGTGGAAGCACAGCTCAAGCCTCTCTCACCCTGGATCCGCAGCGCCATGGCGCACGCGTCGATGTGGAGCAGATCGGCGCTGACCCGAAAGAGCAAGGTCACGACGTCCTCAGGCGAGCGCGCGCGCGGCAGGCTCCGGCTCAAGTGTCGTTCCAAAGCCTGGGCGATGGCGCCCTGGGCGATGATGGCGACGGCCGAGGTCGCGCCGCGATGCTGCGGCTCGGGCTGCCCATGGCGCAAGGCTCGCCCCAAGGCGTGCACCACCTGCGCGTCGAAGAGGGTGCCTGCCCCACGCTCGATCTGGGCCAGGGCCTCCTCGGGCACGATGACAGGCGCATAAGGGCGCGGCGACGTCATGGTGTCATAGACCTCGGCCACGGCGGTGATGCGCGCCGGGAGCGGGATGGCGTCACCTTTGAGCCCTTCGGGGTAGCCCGAACCATCGAGGCGCTCGTGGTGGTACAAGATGGTCTCCGCCACGGGCGCCCCGAAGGGAATGTGACGAATGAGCTCGGCCCCGAGGATGGGATGCATCTCCACCATCATCCGCTCCCCTGGCCTCAGGGCCTCCTCTTTGAGGAGCAGGGCGTCAGGCAGGGCGATGCGCCCGACGTCGTGGAGCAAGGCACCGAAGCGAATGGCCCTCAGCGTATCATCGTCTTTGATGCCCATGTGCTCCGCCAGGGCCATGGCGAGTCCCTGGACCCGCGCGTGGTGTCCCCCATCGGCGGCATCCCTGGCCTCGATGGCGGCGGCGATGGCCGCCACCGTCGGCAGATAGAGTTCCTCAACGGCATGGCGATGCTGCTCGACAGCCTCGACGCGCCGCCGGTGGGCGACCAAGGTGCCGTAGAGGATGACCCCAAGGGGCGTGAGCAGCAGGGCCGCCAAGGGCGCCAAGCCCAAGGTCACGTCGAGGAGCGCCGCGACTGAGGCGGCCCCCAGAAAGGCGGGAAAGGTCCAGGCCAAGCGGCTCACGACCTTGACGAGGGGGATGCCGCGGCTGATGTGCACGGCCCACGCGACCAGGGCGAGGTTCAAAGCGAAATAGCCCAGGGCCAGGGCGAAAGCCCGCACCACCAGGTCGTGTCCGACCCAAAAGGCGGCCGCCATGCCACTCGCCATGACCAAGCCGAGAGCCGCCGCCAAGGTCCCCGTTGCGAAGTTGTAGGGAACCACGTGCCACGCCTCGCGGGCGCCGCCGCGCAGCGCCGAGACCGCCATGGCGACCCCTGAGAGCACCACCCCCGCGTGGCCAGCCCCCTGTAAGATCAAGGTGAAGATAAAGAGCGTGTCGAGGCTGATGCGCGCCCGGATCAAGGGCACGCGCACCGTCAGGGTGCCGCTGACCAGAGCGAGCAAGCCAAGGAGAAGGTCAGCGCCTTCCAGGCGAACGTCGGCGAGCTGGACCAGGTGCCAAAGGGCCACCCCCACCCCGACGAGGATGACGCCCAGCAAGGAGGCCTTGGCCACGGCACTCAGATGGGACCACGCTTGGGCGGCGTGAGGGGCTGTCTTGCCTGGTGGGACGTTGGCGATGGTCAAAACTCCGGAATCTGAATGGCCCCTTCCGACACGTCGCTGCGCAGGCCCGTAGGCGTCGCCCATGGATCGACCGTGGTCGCGCTCGTCAGCATGGCCGTGAGCTTACCGCTGTCCAAGATGTTCCCACTCCACAGCGCCAGAGACTGGGTGCTGAAAGAGACGCTCGACTCATACACGACCAGACCATCCCAGATAATCCCCGTCCCCCAGACCCTGTCAAGGGAGTAGGCCTCTTGGTAGCGAATCACCAGATCCAGACCCGAGACCTGGTAGTCGAGCCAGCGCCAGTCCGCGACATAGCCATCCCAGATGATCCCAGTGCCGTGAACGTAGCCGAGCACATAGGCCAGGCTCAGCAGTTGGGCGAATCGCTCTTCATAGGCCACGTATCCCGTCCAGATCAGCGTGGTGCTCCACGGAATCCACTCACCATTGAGCCAGCTCTGGGGCTGCTCAGGAAGGGTACCCGTCAGGTTGGCGTCACCGGGCGCAGCCGCCGGGTCGCCAATCCACATGGACGCCAGCTCGGCCGCTGCGACGAGGTTGAGCATCCCCGTCCCTTGCGCCAGGGCGTGCACCTGGGGCAGAGGCTGGGCCGTGAACTGGAGGATGGCCTTGACCTGGTTGGGGGTCAAGTTCGGGTTGATTTCGAGGAGCTGGGCCACGCCGCCGCTGACCAAGGCGGCAGAGAAGCTGGTCCCCGAAGCATAGGCCCAACGCCCTCCTGGGTTGAGATTGAAGGTGACCAGGTGCTGGTTCAGCTTCGCCGAAGGCATCAGGGGCAGGGGCACGGCCAGTCCAGGCGCCAAGAGGTCCGGCTTGGCGACACCGTCGACCAGGGCCGGTCCGCGGCTGGAGAACCAGGCCACCCGGTCGTCGAAGCGGGAGAGGGTCCCGCGGCTATCCGTGGCGCCGACGGTCAGCACCGCCGGGTGATTGGCCGGGCTGCCGATCCCAGCGAAGAGCTCCGCACCGTCGCTCATACCCAAGTTTCCCGCCGTCCCCACCACTACGAAGCCGGCGCGCACGGCCGCCTCGACGGCTTGCCCGAGGGGGTCATAGCGATAGGACTCGCGGATGGGCGCGGCCAGGGACAGGTTGATGACGCGCACGCCGTAAGCGTCGCCGTGCACCAGCAACCACTCCAGGGCGGCGATGACATCGCTGATGCGCCCACTGCCATGCCTGTCCAAGACCTGCAGGGAGAGCACCCTCGCCCCTGGTGCCACACCGGGAACAGCCGGATTGGCCGAGAGGATGGCGCCGGCGACCATGGTGCCGTGGCCGAAGCTGTCGGAGCCCATCCTGTCCACTTTTTTGACACCCTTGACGTTGCGGGTGTCGAGGAAGCTGACTTGACCGAGGAAGTGGCTCTTGGGAATGGCCACGTGCTGAGAGGCGACGCCCGAGTCGATGACGGCGATGCCGACGCCGAGCCCGGTGGCCTGCACGGCACCGTGGCCTTGGTGCAGCGCCACAGCGCCCGTGGTGGTCACGCTCAAGTTCAGAGGCGCGGCCGCGGCTGCCTCCCATGCGCTCTGGGGATCCACTGGCGCCGTGGCAGCGCGCACTGGGCGATCCGGGCTGATGTAGCGGACTCCCGGACACTGCGCGGCAGCGGCGCTCATGGTCTCATCGAGGGTCACGGCCAAGACCTGCATGCGGCGATAGTGGTCATCGATCCGCAGCCCCTGCGCCAGCAGGCACTGCTCCGCCGCGGTCAGGCAGGCGGCGTCGACGGCAGGATCACAGTCTCCCGGAAGCAAGAAGTACTGGACCAGGGCTTGACCGGCCGTGATATCGGGCGCCAAGGCGCGCTCGGCCCGGGTCAAGTCGCCCCTATCGTCGAGCTCAACGCACCCGCTCGCCAGGAGCACAATCAGCACGAAGAAGGGGAAGACCGTCGCGTGGCGCTCTTGCTGGGTGGTGTGAGGTTGTGACATGGCGGCCTCCGTGGGGGGTGCTGGCGTCTCAGGACAGTCTTTTTGCAAGGACTCTGCCAGCAGGCACGCGCGGCGCATGTACATGTAATTCAATTGCTATTTTCAAGAGCGCCACAGGCCGTGTCCATATTATATACACCGCTCGACGCGCCAGGCCGGCCATGTCCACTTTATAGACACAACCAGGGTGTAGCGTTAGAGTGAGCCTTGGTGCGTGGGCCAGAAGTCGCGGAGTGGACAGTGGATCTAAGGGACCTCGAGCACAGTATGCAGTCGCCGCTGCGTCTATCCTTGGTGGCGGAGCTGCTCACCCAAGGCAGCAGGGGCTTGAGTGTGAGCGAGGCGGTGCGCCGCTGCGGCCGGCATGAACAAGACATCAGGGCGTGTCTGGCTCCCATGCTGCGTGACGGTCAAGTGGAGCAAGATCACCAGCAGCGTATCCGCCTGAGCGCGTCGCTCTCGCCAGAAGCGCTGGCGCTGTTGCAGCGGGTGGTAGAAGAGCGCTCGGCCTTTTTGGCACGCGAGCGCCGGGTCCGGGATCAGCTCTTCGCCGGCATGATCGGCCAAGATCCAAAGATGCTGTTGGTCTTTGAGTTGGTGCGCCAGGTCGCGCGCTTGGACGTGACGGTCTTGGTGAGCGGCGAGACGGGCTCGGGGAAGGAGCTGGTCGCCCGGGCGGTGCACGATCTGAGTCGCCGCAGCGAGGGTCCTTTTGGTGCGGTGAACTGTGCCGCGTTGACGGAGGAGCTCTTCGCGTCGGAGCTCTTTGGCCACGCTAGGGGAGCGTTTACGGGGGCAGTGCGGACGCACGTCGGTTGGGTAGAGCGCTGCGCTGGTGGCACGCTCTTGCTCGATGAGGTGGGCGACCTGAGCCTGCCGAACCAGGTCAAGTTGTTGCGGGTTTTGCAAGAGGGTCGCTTTACCAGGGTTGGTGAGAGCCAGGAGCGGGTGGCCTCCTTTCGCTTGCTCTCCTGTACCAACCGCGACCTGGCGCGCATGGTGGACGAGGGGTCCTTCCGGGAGGATCTCTATTACCGTCTCAACGTCTTTCCCATCCGGGTGCCTTCGCTGCGCGAGCGCCTGGACGACTTGCCGGACTTGGTGGAGGGCTTGTTGCGCCAATGTGCGGCAGAGCTCGGCCACAGCGTGGGCCAGGTGTCTTTCACGCCAGCGGCGCTGGCGCGCTTGCGTCACCACGACTGGCCCGGCAACGTGCGTGAGTTGCAGAACGCGGTCATTCGCGCGGCCATCGCCGCGGGAGGTGCCGACGTCGAAGCGCATCATCTGTCCTTCCTCGCCGAGAGGACGGCGGCTCAGCCCTCCCCTCCCCTCGCCGCGGCCGCCGCGCCAGGGCTGCGCTCGCTGGCCGAGGTCGAGCAGGCACATGTCCTGGCGGTGCTGGCGGCGCACGACGGCAACAAGGTGGCTGCAGCCAAGACCTTGGGCATCTCGCGGGCTTCACTCTATGCGCGCTTGGCCCGCTGGGGTCATCATGGCACCGCGGGCTGAGGTGTGTGCCGAGGCGCTTTGCCCTTGCCCTTGAGGAAGTGGTCCACGGCGCGCTGATGCTCTTCATAGGTGGTGGAGAAGTAGTGGCGCCAGGAGCCGTCATTGCGCGCGACGAAGTAGGTCAAGGCCTGGGCTTGGGGTCCGTCATAGGGGTCGAGGATGGCGGTGACGCTCTCGAGGCGGACCATGGCGATGGGGCCGGGTGGCAGCCCTTCGATGACGTAGGTCGAGTAGGGGTTCTTGGGGTCGCGACAGCGTTGCGGGCTGGGACGCTCGCCCGGGCTCTGTCGCGGGTAGATGCAGGTGGGATCGGACTGGAGCCGCATGCCGTCGCGCAAGCGGTTGAGAAAGACCCGGGCGATGACCGGCCGTTCGGCGCTGACCACGGCTTCTTTCTCGACGATGGAGGCCAGGGTGAGCAGCTCGTGGTCGCCGAGGTGGTGGTTTTCCCGCAGGTTCTGCCAGGCCTCGGGGTGTTGTCTGGCCAGCTCGGCCCACTGGGCGCGGAAGCGCAGGTGCATCTGGTTGAGCAGCGCGTCGACGCTGGTGCTGGTGTCGGCGTAGTAGCGCCCCGGAGCGAGGTAGCCTTCCAGGGTCGCCGCGGGGACACCGAGGCGGGCGGTGAAGGTGGGATCGGTGGCGCGGGCGAGGAAGGTGGGGCCATCGACGATCCCCTGTTGGTGGAGGATATCGGCGAGCTCGTAGAGAGAGAGTCCCGGGGAAAAGGTGAGGCGGGTGCTCGAGGGGTCAGTGCTGTGCTGGGTCAAGATTGCGACGAGCTCGCGCACGCCCGTGTCAGGTGGAACCACGAAACGGCCCGACTGGAGGCGACCTCCCAAACCGCTGTGCCAGAGAAAGAACTTGAGGTAGTTGGGGGAGTCGATGAGGCCTTGTTGGTGGAGGGCATCGGCGATGGCGCGGGCGCCCATGCCGGGCTCGATGGTGACGATCCATTCTTGGTCGCGGCTGCGGATGGGGCCGTCGATGAAGCGGCGGTAGTCGGCCCAGAGCAGGAGCGCCGCGACGGCGAGGACCAAGGCAAAGATGGCGATGATGCGTAGGCGCCGGGGGACTCTGGCCATGGTGAGCGGCTTAGTGGTTGACGCACCACAAGGTCAGGGTGGCGTTGAAGACCGAGGCAAAGACCGTGCGCTGCGACTCGATTTTGTTGAAGTGGAGGAGGTTGTGGAGGGCATTGGCCATGCCTTCGATGGGTTCGAAGAAGGTATCGAAGAGATCGATGGCGCGCAAGACAGCGCCGTTGGTGAGGCGGGCGAGGGGCGCGATGAGGACGAGTCCGAGGGTGAGGTAGAGGAAGTAGACGAGGAGCTTGGGGAGCAGCACGAGCAAGCCTAGGGTGGAGAGCAGGGCGACCCGGAGCAGGCGGCCAAAGGGCACGAAGACCAGGGGCAGGGTGAAGCCGGGTTGGCGCTGGCGGTGGCGGGCGATGAGCTCGGTGGCGACGAGGAGGTACTGGAGGAGGAGGAGCGTGGCGAGAAAGTGGAAGGTAGAGAAGGCGTGGTCGACGAAGGGAGGGCGCTGTTGTTGTTGGGCGAGGAGGATGTCGACGATGAGCAGGACGGCGATGAGCTCCATGCTCTCGAGGAGGACGGCGATGAGGGTGACCGCTTTGGAGCGGGCGGCACTGACCAGGCGAGTGGGTTGGGTCACGGCGGGCCTCCGTTGGCGAGGAGAGGAAGGCTTCAGGTCGCGGCCAGCAGATCGGCCATGGCAGAGGCGTCGAGCCAGTGGGCGAGCTGCGCCTGTTCCGGTGGGGTGAGTTGCTGGGCCATGGCGCGACATTGCTGCCATTCGTGGTCGGCGTCGGCCTGGACCCCAAAGCAGACCGCTTCGCCTGCCATTTGCAGGGTGAACACAGGCGCTTGCTTGGCCACAGCGGCGCCGTTGGCTTGGAGAAAGCGCACGTAATCCTGGGCGTGGTCCAAGATGAAGCGGGCAAAGGGAGATGGCGTCTCGAGGTGGAAGCGCTGGCGTGGCCACAGTTCCATGTCGCTGGCGGCGTCGAGCCAGGTGAGCAATTGGGGCCTTTCGGTGAGGACGCGGCGCGTCTTGGGATCGACAGCGAAATGCGAGCGCAGCGCGCCCAGCAACATCATGTCGATGAGGCAGGGGGACGTCCCGAGGAGGCACGGGGTGAGGCTGAGCTGGCGTTGCATGGCGTCGCACAGCAGGGTGAAGCTGTGTTCAATCTCCCGTTGCTGTTCGGGGGAGACGCAGCCCCAGGCGCGAAGGGCCCGGATCGCCCAATCACCCACGAAAGACTTGACCGCGGCGAGGAGAATGGGGGGAGCCTCGGGGACATGCTCCCTGGCCAAGGCATCGCAAGCGAGGCCGCTGTCGTAGTCTTCGTTCCAGCGCAAGCTGAGGGCCATGCGCCACAGCCAGTCGTTACACCACATGGTGAGGAGACGCAGCAGGACGGCGCTGGGACCCTCTCCTTGGAGGTCGTGTTGGTCCGTGCGCAAGCTGTCGGCGAGGGCCAACACCGAGCACAGGCGCTGCTGGTGGGGTCCTTCGACGACGACAGGGCTGCGCACCCCTTCTTGGGGCAGCAGCGCCTTGCGCCGTTCCCAGGTCAGGGATTGCAGGCCATAGGGCTGCCGGTGCCAGCGCAGGCAGAGTTCGGCCGTGCGAGTGGCATAGCTCAAGCGGTAACCGTACACCGTGTATTCTACGTCACTCACATCATGCTCTCACAGGCCCCTCAGGCCGGTTGCCGGCAGCGATCTTCGGCAGGAGACCAGCTCTCGTGCGGCTGCGTCGCTGCCGCACCATCCCGCCACCGGGAATGCACTTCATAGGCAAAGTTGTCAATGATCTCCGGGTCGATTGGATCGCCCGTGAGCTGGACGGTGAGGGAGAGCAGCCCTTCCTCCTCGGCCACGTGAAAGAACTGTGCTTCTGCGATCTTGGCTGGCATACATTCCAGCGGTCCCACGGAAACCACCCCAGCGATGTGACGATGGCGCCACTCGTGGAGGGGTCCCCCGACGGTGAGCACGGCCTCACCGAGCAGATCCTTGCGGATGTAGGGGGCAGCCGCTTCGATGCTCTCGGGCACGGTGGTGCGCTGTGGCCAAGCCAAGGCCTCACCCATGATGGCATAGGTGCGTTCCAGGATCCGTCGCTGCACCAAGCTCGAGAGCTGGGCGCCAAAGCCGCGATCACCGCGGATCACGCTGAGGTTGGTGTAGTCGGTGTACTCGAGCCACTCGACGAAGGGCGCAAAGAGCGCCCTGACGCCGTTCTTCTCCAGGCGATTGATGATGAAATCATTGGCGAAGGGATCACAGCGCACATAGATCTCGCCCACCACGGCGACCGTTGGGATCTGGCGCTGGCTCTTGATGGCGGCGAAATCGGCAGCAGCGCGGCGCAACAGCTCGGCGCAGCCGAAGAGTCGCCCCGTGGCGATCTGCTGGAGGACCACGGGCATGGACAAGGAGCGGTAGCCAGCACCTTCAACCAAACCGAGCAGCGCTTCGTGGTATTGGTCATAGATGCGTTGGGCCTCACCGGGGATGGTCTCGACGGGGCGGACGTCGTAGAGGGCGTTGAGCAAGATGTCACCCGCAGCAAAGCCCGTGAAGATCAGCGCGGCGAGCCCCGGCGGCGTGCCATCGAAGTAGCCCGTGTCCGAAGGCGACCAGACCCGCACCCTGTCCTTCCAGCCGAGGCGCTCGAGGGTGATTTTGTGCAAGAGGTTGTAGGCGCCAAAGCGGCAGGGGCCGTTGGCCGTGGGCATGAAGAAGGCGAAGCGCTCTTCCGTATCGCGGGCCTTCTCGATGCGCTGCAGCAGCGAGCCGAGGGTGATGGTCA
>Ga0334884_1001761_pt1 | contig 30473 bp, 30 predicted proteins | sample GraSluR1_MG_7_FD_207215 | JGI IMG/M metagenome (GOLD analysis project Ga0334884, IMG submission 207215) | Sludge microbial communities from methane-producing bioreactor in Wageningen University, Netherlands - Granular Sludge_12_05 R1 | ecosystem: Engineered > Bioreactor > Anaerobic >...
GAAGCTTTTCCAGCTCCACCGAGATATCCACCGATGCAAGCAGCATGTTCCCGGGAACAGAAAGAGATACGGGTGCAAAATTGAGGATCCCTTTCACCGTCCCCGCTTCCGCAACGATGTCAGCCACCTGCTGGGCAGCGGCAGCGGGAACCGTAAGGATAACGACCTCTATTCCGCTTTCGCGGATTATCCGGGGTGCCTCCTCCAATGAAAAACAGGGGATACCCTGTATCTTTTTGCCTATTTTTTCTCTGTCCACATCGAAGAGAACCCTTATCTTAAACTTGTCGCTCTGAAAAGCGTTATACCCCAGCAGTGCTTCACCCAGATTTCCTACCCCTACCAGGCCGAGAGACCAGCATCTTGGAGAGGAAAGGATACCGCTGATATGCTTGTGAAGACGGTCAACGTGATACCCCACTCCCCGTTTTCCGATTTCACCGAAATAGGAGAGGTCTTTTCTCACCTGGCTGGCCTTGAATGCCAGCATTTCACCTATTTCCTGGGATGAAACCACTTTCTGCCCTTCGTTCACGAGCTGCTCGAGAAGGCGATGGTACTGCACAAGCCGTTCAACTGTAGGTTCCGCTATTTTCATATCCGCACTTCCTTAGGAAAAGTGAAGGGGCGAAAGAGCACCCTCGCCCCCTGATTCTTTACCCCTTCCAGGCAACAACTTCCACTTCCACGAGCGCTCCCTTGGGAAGAGCCCCCACTTCCACGAAAGACCGTGCAGGAGGCTCCTTCTCGAAGAACCTGGCGTATACACCGTTCACAGCGGCAAAATCCGCCATGTTCACGGCGAAAACCGTGGCCTTGATCACATCGGAAAGAGAGTACCCGGCTCCTTCGAGAACAGCCTTCACGTTCCTGAGTACCTGCTCTGCCTGCTGCTCCACTCCACCTTCCACAAACTGACCCGTGGAAGGATCGACGGGGATCTGCCCGGAACAAAAGAGAAAATTCCCGGCCTTGATTGCCTGGCTGTAGGGACCTACCGCTGCAGGCGCTTTATCTGTTGATATAACATTTTTCATTGATACCGCCTCCTTTTATCTTGATGGATTGCCGCGGAACTGGGAGAGCCTTGCATAAGGGGCCCGCTCCAGGTCCTCCGCTATCCTGAGAAGCTGGTTGTACTTCGCCACCCTGTCGATACGGGCAGGAGCTCCAGTTTTGATCTGGCCGGCGCCTGTAGCCACAGCAAGATCACTGATGAACGAATCGTCAGTCTCGCCCGACCTGTGAGAGATAACAGTCGCATATCCGTAACGCCTGGCGAGGGCAATGACGTTGAGCGTCTCTGAAAGGGTGCCGATCTGGTTCAGCTTGATGAGTATTGCGTTCGCCACGCCTTCCTCGATGCCCTTCGAAAGCTTTCCGGGATTGGTGACGAAAAGGTCGTCTCCCACGATCTGTATTTTCTTTCCCAGCCGTTCAGTCATTGCGGACCAGCCTGCCCAGTCATCCTCCGCCATTCCGTCTTCGATGGAAAGAATTGGATAATCGCCGCACAGGGCTTCCCAGTAATCCACCATTTCATCAGCCGAAAAGACCTTCCCCTCACCGGTGAAGTGATACTTTCCGTCCTTGAAGAACTCGGATGCTGCTGGGTCGAGTGCGAGCCCCACGTCTTTGCCGGGAGCATAGCCCGCCTTTTCAACAGCTTCGATGATAAGGTCGATCGCCTCCCGGTTGCTCTTCAGATCCGGTGCAAAACCGCCTTCGTCGCCGATTCCGGTACTGTAGCCCCTGGATTTCACCGTTTTTTTCAGCGCATGATAGGTCTCGACACCCATCCTGAGCGCTTCGGAAAAGGTCTCAGCTCCGTGGGGGACGATCATGAACTCCTGGATGTCCACGGTGTTGTCCGCATGGGCACCTCCATTGATGACATTCATCATCGGAGTGGGAATTGAGAAGGGGCCCAGTCCTCCGAGCCATGCCCAGAGCGGAAGGTCGTGATCGTCAGCGGCAGCCCTGGCCGCAGCCAGAGAAACACCAAGAATGGCGTTTGCGCCGATGGAGCTCTTGTTGGGTGTTCCGTCAAGCTCAATAAGAACTGCATCAAGCTCTGCCTGGTCGTCCGCATCAAACCCCATTACCTCCGGGGCGATTCGTTCATTTACTCCGTTTACAGCCTTGAGGACCCCCTTGCCGTTGTACCTGGGGCCTCCATCCCGAAGTTCGACCGCCTCGTACGTCCCGGTTGATGCCCCCGACGGAACGGCCGCTTTTCCTGAAGCACCGCTGTCCAACCACACCTCCACCTCAACTGTAGGGTTTCCCCTTGAATCGAGGATCTCCCGACCGTGTACCCCTATGATGCTGCTCATCTTTTTTCAGCTCCTTTTTCTTTCATCTCTTCAGGCGACACAGGACTACCACGGCTTTTCCTCCGGATCCGCCCGCCTTTCCTCACGGACTGAATACGCCTTTCCGGGAGCACATCGTTTTAATTCGTTTTCCCCGTCACAGAGTACTTCCACGGTGAGGATCCTTGAAGGGTATGCAATTTCAACGATGTCCCCCGCCCGGACTTCGGAAGACGGCTTGCACTGCCGTCCGTTTATCCTCACGGCACCTACAGACGCCATCTCCTGGGCTGTTGTCCGTCTTTTGATAAGCCGTGCCAGTTTGAGATACCTGTCGATCCTCATATCTGTCTTCCTCCGGAATTAAAACCAACGAAGAGTATATCAAACATGCTCCTTATATTTCAATTCTTTCACAAAGTCATTTTCCCTTTCCCGGACTTTCACATCCCTTGAGCGACCTCGCAACTTCCTGGAACCTTATGAGATCAGCACTGGTCGCCTCTCCCCTTGAAAGCTTCTCCAGGATCAGGTCATATTCCTGCTGTATCTTTCTTTTCTCGAGAATGCCGATCACTGCGTCCCAGCCACCGCCGGAGCTGCCCGGACCATCACACCAGTCGCCGCCGACAGCTATGGCCTGAAAAGGGAACGTCTCTCCAAGGGAGTGCCACCGTGCCTCCAGCTCATCTATTGAAGACGTTGAAAAAAGGGCAGCAGCAACGGTCTGCAGGCGTTCATCATTCAGCAGAGAGAGAATCCTCCGCTCATCCCCGGTCCTCCGTATCCTGTCGTCTTTCCACAACAGGGTACAAAGGGCTGCCTCGATCTCGTCTATACGGCCGCCGCTGTCTCTCTGCCCGGTCTCCTTTTTCTCTGCCGGTTTCTCCCCCTTGCCCCCCGGTTGGCGACGTTTCCTGTATTCATCCAGCATAGTGCTCAGCTCATGGGGAAAAATACCCAGGGCAGCTGCGACCTTCGGAACATATGGCGCAGCATCCACCGGGGAGAGAAGGGCTATTCCCGAGAGTATCTCATCGGAGGCGCGCTTTCTTTTCTCAGGGGATCGAAGCATATCAGCACGGAGAAATACATGATGGAGCACCAGGGGACGCGCCGACTCCAGGGCCTTGTCGAAAAGGGCTTTCCCGTCCGGGAGACAGAGAAGGTCATCGGGATCCTTGCCCTTGGGCAGTTCTACAACACGGACATCCAGGCCCGCCTTCTGAAGAACGTACATTCCCCTTATGGCCGCTTCCTGGCCGGCGATATCCGAGTCGTAACAGATGAAACACCTGTCCGTAAACCGCCTGATGAGCATGGCCTGGTCCTCTGTCAACGCTGTGCCCAGAGACGCCGCAGCCTCCTGATAACCTGAAAGATGAAGCCTTATGGCATCCATGTACCCTTCAACGAGGATGACCCGCTCCCGGGCCCTTGCGGCTTCCCTGGCTTTCTGGAGAAGGTAGAGGTTCCTGCGTTTGCTGTACAGGACACCCTCGGGACTGTTTATGTACTTGGCCCCTTCCCCGTCGATGAGCCGCCCTCCGAAGGCAAGCAGCCTTCCCGAAATATCCCGGACAGGGAAAATGACCCTTCCCCGGAACCTGTCATACATCCCGTTCCTTCCCTCAAGAACCAGTCCTGCATCCATTGCCTCCTTCGGCCTGACTCCTTCCTGAAAAAGGACGTTCCAGAGCGTGTCCCATGAGGAGGGTGCCCATCCGAGTTCAAAACGCTTCCAGGCGTCGGAAGGCAGCGACCTTCTTGAAAGATACGCTCTTGCCGCCTCTCCTCCGGCTTCCTGGAGAAGCGACTGATACAGGGTACAGGCCCGCTCCATGAGATCGAAAAGGCTTCTCGCCTGCCTGTCTTTTCCCGGGAGCGGGGTTAGCCGGATACCGGCCCTGTCCGCCAGTGTTTCGAGTGCTTCACGGAAAGAGAGCCCTTCCTTTTCCATTATGAAGGTGAATATGTCCCCTCCCTGTCCGCAGCCGAAACAGTGAAAGGTTTGCCTGGATGGAGAGACATTGAACGAAGGCGTCTTCTCTTCGTGGAAGGGGCACAGGCCGATAAAATTGGCCCCGGCCTTCCTCAGGCGGACATAGTCGCCGATCACTTCAACGATGTCGAGTCTTTCCTTTACCTGCCGCACATCATCCGACTGCACCCGCTGCTCGCCTCCTCACAAAAAAATCGGGGAGGAAGGTTCCCCTTCCCCCCCGTATTGTACCCTTTTCTTTACTGCTTAGACAAAAAGAGGAGCAAGAACGAGAGCAACCACCGACATGAGCTTTATGAGGATATTCAGGCTCGGGCCGGCCGTGTCCTTGAAGGGATCGCCGACCGTGTCACCCACGACAGCCGCTGCATGTTCCGGAGTTCCCTTTCCTCCGAAGTTTCCCTCTTCGATGTACTTTTTCGCATTATCCCACGCTCCGCCCGAGTTGGACATGAATATGGCAAGCATGACACCTGTAACGATCGCCCCTGCAAGAAGGCCTCCAAGCGCCTGGGCGCCAAGGCCAAAACCTACCGCCACCGGTGAAAGAACAGCAAGCAGGCCGGGGAGGATCATTTCCCTGAGGGCCGCAGCCGTGGAAATATCGACGCACTTTTCGTATTCAGGTCTTCCTGTTCCTTCCATGATCCCGGGAATTTCCCTGAACTGGCGGCGGACCTCGTCGATCATTGCTTCAGCAGCCCTCCCCACGGCCTGAATGGACATTGAACTGAAAAGGAACGGAAGCATACCGCCGAGAAAGAGCCCCACCATTACCTTGGGGTCGTTCAGATCTATGGCGCTGAGGTTTACCGAGTGGGCATATGCTGCAAACAGCGCCAGGGCCGTCAGTGCCGCGGAACCGATCGCGAGACCTTTGCCCATTGCAGCCGTGGTGTTTCCGATGGCATCAAGCTTATCAGTTATCTTCCGCACTTCCTTGGGAAGGTGACTCATCTCGGCAATACCGCCCGCGTTGTCGGCTATTGGTCCGTAGGCGTCTACACTCAAGGCCATTCCTGTAATTGAAAGCATGCCCACGGCAGCGCAGGCAATTCCGTAAAGCCCTCCGAAGCGGAAACTGATCAGAGTCGCGGCACAGATGAGGATCACCGGAACCACTGTCGATTTCATGCCTACTGCAAGACCGGAGAGAATGACCGTTGCAGGTCCTGTCTTGGAGGACGCAGCAATGTGCTTCACTGATGCATAATCACCGGATGTGTAGATTTCCGTTACGAACCCGATAATGACTCCGACACCGACTCCGGAAAGTACAGCCCAGAACAGGGAGAGGTCCCTGAAGAGGGCAAGCGTCACAAGAAGCGAGCCGAGGATCATCAGCCCACCGGTCACAAATGTGCCCTTCCTGAGAGCTACTGCAGCGTTTCCGCCTTCCTTTACCTTTACAAAGGCCGTCCCGGCTATGGCGGCAAGTATTCCTACGCCTGCCATGACAAGCGGATAAATGACTCCCCTCATCCCGAAAGCCGCGAGCCCCACCGCCATTGCGGCAATAATGGAATTCACATAAGATTCGAAGAGGTCGGCACCCATTCCCGCAATGTCGCCCACGTTGTCACCCACGTTGTCAGCTATGACCGCCGGGTTCCTCGGGTCGTCCTCGGGAATTCCGGCCTCTACCTTACCAACAAGGTCCGCCCCCACATCTGCAGCCTTGGTATAAATTCCGCCTCCGACACGTGCAAAAAGAGCTATGGAACTGGCTCCCATTCCGAAGCTGGTGATAAGTGTAGGATCCTGGAAAATGGCGAAACAGGCAAGAATTCCGATGACACCGATGCCGACTACTGACATACCCATCACGCTGCCGCCCCTGAATGCCATGGTAAGCGCCTCGTTCATTCCCTTCGTGGCGGCATAGGCCGTTTTGCCGTTGCTCCTGGTGGCGACCACCATGCCCATGTATCCGGCAGTTGCGCTGCACAGACCGCCCACTATGAATGAAACACCGGCTGCTGATCCGATCGTGAACCAAAGGATGACGCCGACAATGATCAGAAACGGAAGAAGCCATTTATACTCCCTGTAAAGGAAAGCCATGGCTCCCCTGTGAATGATCTCGGAAAGCTCCGCGACCCGTTCGTTTTCAACCGTGAATCGTGTAATACGCCTGTAGGAAACGAAGGCGAAGGCAAGGGCAAGAATACCTGTAACACCTACGACAAGCAAAAGAAAAAAGTCCATTTCCACTACCTCCTCGATATGATGAGACCTGCGGACACGGCCTCAGCTGGCGGGTATGAACAATCAGCGCGCGACAGCAATTATAGTGAGTAAAAATACAAAATACAAGCGTGGATTGTAAAAAAAACGGTCATTTAGTTCGTTTGAGGTAAATTTGTGCACCTTCTTTCAGGGAGTTCACGCCTTTCAAGGGTAAAATCAGCCCTGATGCACATCCTGCGATCATTTCCGAGACAAAGGCTTTTAAAGGAATCTTTTTTCCCCCGACAAACAGGGAAGCCTTCACTCTCCCCTCCCCCCCGCGGTAAAGATCGATCACTTTCCCGGCGAGCACCTTCTCGTCACCTTCTGCAAAAACCTGTTTCCCGTCTCCTGCAGCGGCAGAACGGTCATAATAGGCGAACACACCTTTCACACCGGGAGGACAGCTTTCTCGAGTCCCCACCCATATTCTCGGCATGGGGGTCAATTTTGCACCCTCGACGATGATAATATCGTTCCCGGGAAAAAAACCCTCGAGTTTTTCCGGGAGCATCTCCGCCCCGGGAGCCTCGAAGACTGCTCCGTCGCTGCCCCAATAGACGCATGGAATGCCAAGGGATATCGCGCGCCCCGTATCGCTCTTTTCCGGAGAGAGAACATCCTTTTCCGTATGCTTTACAAAACCTGCTGAAAACCCCGAAGAAAGAATCTCTTCCAGCAGGGTCAGAGCGAGTGTTGTTTTTCCCGTATTCTTGAACCCCGATACCGCCACCGCAAGGGGCATAGCCATCCCTTCCCTTCAGCCGCTCAGCTGTTTTTTTTCTCACTTCCTGCGGAAACCCGGGACGGGGATGCAAGATACCCCTTCCACATGGTCCGATAGCTTTCCAGCAGGAAGAAAAAGAGGCTTATGACAAGAGGTCCCATGAAAAGGCCGAGAAATCCCCATGCAGCAAGTCCGCCCAAGACCCCGATAAAAACGGTCAAGAGATGAAGCTTCGCTCCGCCCGAAATAAAAAGAGGGCGGATCAGATTATCCGCCATGCTCACGACAAAAGCACCCCAGAGAAGAATAAAAATACCGTCGCCAAGTTTCCCTGCGTAAAGAAGGTAAATGCCCGCCGGCCCCCAGAGGAGCGCGGTTCCCACGAAAGGGATCATGGCGAGGAGCATCATCATCGCACCGAAAAACATGGGGCTCCGAAGCCCTGCATACCACCAGCCCGCCGCTCCAAGGATCCCCTGGACGAAGGCGGTCACGATGACCCCGTAGACGACCGCCTGAAGGATCTCCTTCGCCCGCCGAAAAAAAGCCTCACGTTCACCGGACGGCAGAGGAATAATATCAGTGAGATATCCGATGATCAGACTGCCGTCCCGAATAAGAAAAAAACTGACCACGATTATGACTGCCAGGTTCCATGCAATAGTGAGCGTGCTTCCTACGATCGCCCTGGAAACTGAGACCACCATTGGTCCAAGCCTTTCCCCTAATTGTTTCGCCAGGTCTTCGAGGAAAGGATACCGTTCCGTCAGCGTACGGATCATGTCTACTATGTACGCCGGAAACAGATCTGTAAGATCGATCCCCCCGGAACGGCCGATTCCCTCGAGAACGCCCGAAAAGGACTCGTAAAGCTTGATTCCTTCCCGTGCAGCAACGTACCCGCCGAAAAGAGCCGGTATGACGATAACGAGGACGATCACCCCTGTTGCAAGAGCGGCAGGCATATTTCCTCCCCTGCTCCGGGGGAAAATACGTCTTTTCATCCAGGAGAACGCCGGATACACGGTAAACGACAGAAGCACTGACCACGCCAACGGTGGAAAGAGAGGAAGAGACACAGAAAAGGCAAGATATGCCATGGCAAGGAAGATGAGAAGAAACGGAAGGTACCATCCCCTCAGCTTTCTCGCAGTACGCCTGTTATCACCCGGCATTTTCTTTCTTTTCCCTCCTCAGGCTATTCCCATTCGATGGTCGAGGGTGGCTTGCTCGTGACATCCAGTGCCACGCGGTTCACGCCCTTCACCTCGTTGCAGATCCTGCGGGCGGTGCGGTCCAGTATTTCGTATGGAACACGCACCCAGTCCGCGGTCATACCGTCATGGGACTCCACGGCACGGAGGACTGCCACCTCCGAATACGTCCTCGAATCTCCCATGACTCCCACGGTCTTCACGGGGAGAAGCACGGCAAAAGCCTGCCAGATGGAGGGATATTCCTCCCACTCCGCGATCTCCTCCCTGAAAATAGCGTCCGCCTGCCTGAGAGTATCGAGCCTCGGTTCCGTGATCTCACCCAGACACCGGACAGCCAACCCCGGCCCGGGAAAGGGCTGCCGGGAAATAATCGTCCCGGGGACTCCCAGGAGGCGGCCCGTAGCCCTGACCTCATCCTTGAAAAGGTCCCGAAGAGGTTCCAGAACCAGAAGTTTCATATCATCGGGGAGACCGCCTACGTTATGGTGGCTTTTTATGACTGAAGCGTTCTTTCCCTTGTGTCCGCTCTCGATCACATCAGGGTACAGTGTCCCTTGGAGCAGCCACTTCGCATCTTCGAATTTTGCCGCTTCCTTCTCGAACACGCGGATGAACGTCTCGCCGATGATCTTCCGTTTGCGCTCGGGATCGGTCACACCTGAGAGGGCGTTGAGAAATGTCTCCGACGCATCGACATAGTGTACCTTCAGGCTGAGTTTTGAGTACTGCTCAAGCACCTCTTCAGCCTCGTTCAGCCTGAGAAGTCCATTGTTGACGAAGATGCAGTCGAGCCTATCGCCCACGGCCCGTGCGGTGAGCACTGCGGCTACTGACGAATCCACTCCTCCCGAAAGACCGCAGATGACACGGTCGTCACCAACCTTCTCCCGGATCTCACCGGTCATTTTCTCTATCCAGTCTCCAAGATCCCAATCCGGAGTACACGAACACACGGAGAAAAGGAAATTCAACAGGATCTTCGTGCCGAACTGCGTATGCACCACCTCGGGGTGGAACTGCAGACCCCAGATACCCTTCTCAGGATTCTCCATAGCTGCCGGTACACCCTTCAATGTCTCTGCAGCAAGCCTGAAACCCGGCGCAAGGCTCTCGATATGGTCACCGTGGCTCATCCATACCTCGAAGCTGGAGGGCACTTCCCTGAAAAGAAGAGAATCCCCTTTCGCCGAGATCCCTGTGCGGCCATACTCCCTGGCAGTGCCGGAGGTCACATGCCCGCCCATCATCCGTGTGATAAGCTGCATGCCGTAGCACACACCAAGCACCGGGATTCCCAGGCCGAAAAGCCCTTCGGGCACGGAAGGCGCGTCTGCATCTGTCACGCTCATGGGCCCGCCGGAAATGATGATCCCCCGGGGGCTGCGCTCCTTCACCCTTTCGAGTGAAACATCCCACGGCAGAATTTCACTGTGGACCTTCAATTCCCTCACCCTGCGTGCGATAAGCTGGGTGAACTGGGAACCGCAGTCAAGAATGACGATATTATCCAAAAAACCATTCCTCCCGAAAAAAGGGGTGTACAGCATGGGTATCTTATCAGAAAGCAATCATTCATTCCAGAAAAACAGAAAACCTGTCCACAGGCTGAATGCGAGTTTTCTCCCGCTTGTCCCGATCTGCATTTCATCATGGACCAAAAAAGCCCCCGGCGGATTTCACCGGGGGCCTGACATGCAGCTTTTGTATATTAGTACATATCCTCCATGCCGCCCATTCCGCCCCTGGGCATGGCGGGTTCCTTCTTCTCCGGCTTGTCGGCAACAATAGCCTCGGTGGTGAGGACCATTGCGGCGATGGAACCGGCATTCTGGAGAGCGCTGCGGGTCACCTTCACAGGGTCGATGATCCCGGCTTCGATCATGTCAACGTACTCACCGGTTGCAGCGTTCAATCCGTGTCCGGCCTTCAGGTTGCGGACCTTCTCAACCACCACGTCGCCCTGGTATCCGGCGTTCTCTGCAATGAGGTGCAGCGGGGAGGTAAGGGCCTTGAGGACGATGACCGCTCCTGTCCGCTCGTCGCCGATAAGGGTGGCAACAAACTTCTCGAGTGCATCGATGCAGCTCACGGGAGCCACTCCGCCGCCTGCAACGATCCCTTCCTCGACTGCGGCCCGCGTAGCATTGAGTGCATCTTCGATGCGGTGCTTCAGTTCCTTCTGCTCCGTCTCCGTGGCGGAACCGACCTGGATCACTGCTACACCGCCCACGAGCTTGGCAAGGCGCTCCTGAAGCTTTTCCTTGTCGTAATCAGACGTGGAATCTTCGATCTCCTTCTTGATCTGGGCAGCGCGCTTGCGGATCTCTTCAGAATTGCCGGCGCCTTCAACGATGGTGGTCTCTTCCTTGGTGACACGGACCTTCTTGGCTTTTCCGAGCATGGAGATCTCTGCGCTGTCGAGCTTTATGCCGATCTCTTCGCTGATGACCTGTCCGCCGGTCACAATGGCGATATCCTGGAGCATTGCCTTTCTGCGGTCGCCGAAACCGGGGGCTTTCACGGCGGCAACCTGCATTACACCGCGCAGCTTGTTCACCACGAGAGTGGCAAGAGCTTCGCCTTCAACATCCTCAGCGATTATAAGGAGAGGCTTGCCGGTCTGAACAACCTTCTCGAGAGTGGGAAGAAGATCCTTGATGTTGCTGATCTTGCCGTCGTGGATAAGGATATAGGCGTCGTCAAGGGCAACTTCCATCCTCTCGGGATCGGTGACCATGTAGGGGCTGATGTAGCCCTTGTCGAACTGGAGGCCTTCCACCATCTCGAGGGTGGTTCCCACAGTCTGACTGTCCTCAACAGTGATGACCCCATCCTCGCCGACCTTGTCCATGGCTTCGGCGATAAGCTGGCCGACTCCCTTGTCGTTTGCGGAGATGGCTGCGACCTGGGCGATCTTGTCACGGTTCTTCACCGAGATCGCCTTCTTCTTCAGTTCTTCCACAACGATATCGATCGCCCGCTCGATGCCGGAACGCATCAGCATGCCGTTGGCACCGGCGGCCACGTTTTTCATTCCCTCGGCGATGATGGCCCGTGCAAACACGGTAGCGGTGGTGGTTCCGTCTCCGGCGATGTCATTGGTCTTGGAGGCCACTTCCTTCACAAGCTGGGCGCCTGTATTCTCGTACACATCCTCGAGCTCGATCTCCTTGGCAATGGTAACGCCGTCATTGGTGATAGTGGGAGAACCGAATTTCTTCTCGAGCACAACGTTTCTTCCCTTGGGGCCGAGGGTAACGCCCACGGTGTCTGCAACTTTATCTATTCCGCGAAGCATTGCGCGGCGGGCTTCTTCTCCGAAAATAAGAATCTTGGCCATAATTATCTACCTCCTCAAATAATGGAAACTACTTCTCGATGATGGCGAGCACGTCGCGCTCGCTGAAAATAACGTACTCGTCCCCGTCAAGCTTCACTTCTGTTCCGGCGTACTTGCTGAAGATTATCCTGTCGCCGACCTTTACTTCGAGGGGGAGCTTCTGGCCGTTCTCAAGGACTTTGCCGGTTCCGACAGCAATGACTTCGCCCTCGGTGGGCTTTTCCTTGGCGGTATCGGGAAGCACGATGCCGCCCCTGGTTTTTTCCTCGTGATTGACGACCTTGACTACGATCCTGTCTCCAAGCGGTTTCAGATTCATGGTACAGATCCCTCCTAAGAATGTTTTACAAAATGCTAGCACTCATTCGAAGCGAGTGCTAAATGACCGCAATAGATATTAAGGATGTGGGGAGGGAATCTCAACCGCAATAAGAGGGAATAATAGCAGATTAATGCTTGCTGGCTTTTATTTTCAGCTATTATCTAATTTTTATCGATCTTTTTAAAAAAGCTGTTCACCAGAGGGTCCACGAGGGGTCGGGGGAAAGATCGAGAGATGATCGGACTCCCCTTCGAAAGGCCGAATAGCCTGCCGCTGCTATCATTACAGCGTTGTCGGTGCATCTCGAAGCGGGGGGAAGATACACCTTCCAATCTTTTTTTTTCTGAAGTTCACGGCGCAGGGCACTGTTTGCCGCTACACCGCCCGAAAGCGCAACGGACGTAACCCCTGTCATTTTCACGGCCAGGGAGAGTTTTCCCACAAGAGATTCAACCACTGCGCGCTGAAATGACGCACAGACGTCCTCCAGGGGAATTTCGGCATTCTCTTTGCGAAGTCTTGCAATTTCTGTCACCGCAGCGGTTTTTAGGCCGCTGAAGCTGAAGGATACTTCCCTGTTTCCCTTCATGGGGACAGGGAAATCAAACGCCCTCGGGTTCCCTGCATTCGCAAGCCTGTCGATCACGGGACCTCCTGGATAGGGGAGCCCCAATACTTTGCCCACCTTGTCGTAGGCTTCTCCGGCTGCATCATCCCGTGTACCTCCCAGAAATTCGTACTTCCCGTAATCTTTCGCGAGGACAATTTCCGTATGCCCGCCGGAGACGATCATACAGAGAAAGGGGGGCTCCAGATCAGGAAAAGATACAATATTGGCGAACATGTGACCCTCAAGATGATTTACTGCGATAAGCGGGACATTCCATGCCATGGCCAGTGCCTTCGCAGCCATCACTCCCACGAGGAGGGACCCCATAAGCCCCGGGCCCGCAGTTACGGCAATAAGGCCGATTTCTTTTGCCGGGTCGGAAAGGGCTCCTCTGCGGAATACCTCCTCCATGAGGGGAAGAAATGCCTCCAGATGCTGCCTGGCAGCGAACTCGGGCACAACACCCCCGAACGGGGCATGGGATTCTGTCTGGCTTGCGAGAAGTTCTGCAATCACTGATCTTCGTCCCCGAAGCAGCGCCACTGCCGAATCGTCGCAGCTGCTCTCTATACCCAGGGTCAAAAATGAGCTTTCCGGTTCGGTCATCTTTTCGGATACTCCAGTTCTGTCGAGTATTCCCCCACGGAGAAGCTGACGGATTTTCCCTTTACCGCGGCATTGGGGATAACGACGGCAAAATCTGCCGTCAGCCCTGCCGGCAGATCCCCCACCGGAACATAATGCTTGTTGGTCAGCACGTCGGCGGGTGTGAGCACATGAGAGCCTATCCTGATCATTGAATGGTCAAGGGTGAAGTTGTTGATGGTCTTCAGACGTATTATGAAAAGCTTCTTTTTTCTCGTTTCCCTGCTTCCGTAATATCCGGTCTGCGTCTTCAGCCAATCCGGGGCCATCTGGTCTCCCCATGTGGCCTCAGACAGTTTCCCGTCCACGTAAATGAGAGCAGCCTGCGCCCTGGCACCGATAACCAGGTCTCCGAGGACTTCACCATCGATCCAGAGCACGGCAGTTCTTTCGTCGAGCAGGGTTTGAAGGTCCCCTGAAGCCTCAGCCGTACCTCCCGGCAAAAAAACTACGACCAGAAGAAACACCAGGGCAATGTACCCGTACAATTTCATGACTTATTCCTCCCCTTCCCCTTTTATGCCTGAACTGCCGTGCTTTCTGCCCACCGCCCCCCGGATCCATCTCCATTCCTGGAACCCGAGAAGCCACGTGAATACTCCGTAGACCAGCGAGGACGAGAAAAAAACGGCAAAAACCCAAAAACTCCTGAAGGCAATTCCTTCCCCAGCAGGATAGGGCATCATGGACGTGAATGCAAGAACAGTTCCCGCTGTTGCCAGGAGCGAGCCGGCCATTTTGGCGCACCACTGGACAGAGAAGATCCCAAGCCGGACACCCAGGTTGCCGGCAAGAAGGTAAACCCCAACCGCACCTGAGAGCGTAAATGAAAGAGACGTGGCCAGGGCAAGTCCTCCGTATGACATCGGCCCCATCAGGACGAGGGAGAAAAGCAGTGTGGCTGCAACACTTGAAAACGTCACCTTCAAGGCAGCCCGGGGCAGGCTGCGGGCATACAGGCCCCGCATTACAACAGTGGAACACGCCATTCCGGGAAGTCCCAGGGAATACATGGCAAGAGAGCGGGCTGTCCCCTCCCAGGCCCATTGACCGAACGCACCCCTGACAAACAGAAGGTGGATCACTTCCCTTGAGATGAGGACGCTGCCCAGGGTCACGGGAAGGATCACGAAAAGTGCAAAACGCAGGGAGTCGCGCATTATCTCCCGAAACTCCTCCACGTCTCCTGAAGCGCACCTCGAAAGCTGGGGCAGGACCGCCTGGGAGATGGCGATAACGAAAAGACCAAGGGGAAGCTGAATAACCCTGTTGGCGTAGTTCATCACGGATATTGCCCCCTCCTGGAGGAAAGAGGCCAGCATTCTGCTCAGTACGGGGTTCACCTGGTTAAGTGAAAGACCTGCCGCGTAGGGAAGGAAAAGGGAAAGCATTTTCCTCAGATCGAGATCATGCAAATCAGGACGCTCCGGCGACAGGAGGATGCCCATTTTCCGCGTCCATCCCCATTGAAGACCAAACTGGCAGAAACCTCCCGCCAGCACGGCCGCTGCAAGTCCCCAGACTCCCCATGAGGATGCGAAAAGAATAACCATTATGATATAGATCACATTGCTGAGTGCAGGGGCGAGGGCCGGAGTGAGAAATGACCCGAGGCTGTTCAGCACCCCCATGGCCAGTGCGGCCATAGAGACCATGAGAAGAAAAGGGAACATCCACCGGGTAAGCGAAATGGCAAGGGTTGTTTTGACAGGATCAAATCCCGGGGCCATAATTCTTACCAGTACAGGGGAAACGATGATCCCGGCCCCCACGGCCAGAACACCAGCCACCAGAAGAACCGAGAATGCCTGGCGTGCGAGTTTCTCCGCCGCGGCACGGCCCCTTGAGGCCAGTACACGAGAAAAAACAGGGACAAATGATGCTGAAAGAGCCCCTTCTGCGAGCAGCTGCCGTGCCAGGTTTGCCAGGGTAAACGCAACGTTGAACGCGTCGAGAATACCCGATGCCCCGAACCATGCGGCAGTGATGATCTCCCTGACGAGACCGAGTATCCTGCTTGTGAATGTGCCTGCCATCATGAAAAGCGCATGGCGAACCATTGTTGATGTCGATTTTGCCACCTTCGGCTGCCTCCTGAAGTTGCTCGCTTCTCCCCGGTATCGACTCTTCAGGTCAGAAATGAGAGGAGTATGATGAATATGAAAAAAATTGTAGTCTGGTGTGTGGGCAACCCCCTGATGCGAGATGACGGAGTGGGTCCGGCACTTTTTTCTGAACTGTCATCAGAGCCAATGGAGCACCTGGAGCCCATCGACTGCGAGACCACACCGGAAAACTGGATCGCCCGCCTACGGCAGTCGCCTCCCGAAGTCCTTCTTGTTGCCGATGCGGCTGATATGGGGCTCCCGGGCGGATCCATACGGAAAATGAGCCTTGCCGACACCGGAAATATTTCTTTCAGCAGCCACGGCATGCCCCTATCCCTGCTCCTGGAACCTTTCAGAAATAAAATAGAGATTGCTGTTATCGCCGTCCAGCCGCTGGAAAGAGGATTCGGCGAGGAGCTGTCTCCCTCGGCGGCACAGGCTGTCAGTCGTCTTGCCCGGATCCTTCGAAGCGGCAGATTCGACGAGCTTGAACCCTACCAGGAGAAACGGTCGCCCAGGTAGAACTTCCTCGCGACCTCACTCTCCGCCACCTCCTGGGGTGCCCCTTCGATAACGATCTTGCCCTGGTGTATCAGGTACGTCCTGTCTGTTATGGCAAGGGTATCCCGCACGTTGTGATCCGTCAGCAGGATACCATAGCCCTTCGATCTCAGGCTCAGGATGATCTGCTGGATGTCATACACGGCGATAGGGTCGATGCCGCTGAAAGGTTCGTCCAGAAGGAGGAAGTCAGGCAGTATCGCCAGGCTTCTCGCGATTTCAACCCTCCGGCGCTCGCCTCCGCTGAGAGAGTACCCGGGGATGTTCGTGATCTTCTGAAGCCCAAAGTCCTCTATCAGGCGGTCAACTACTGTTCTGGCCGATTCCTCCGGGGGAGGGTTCTCCTGCAGGACAAGCTCCAGGTTCTGCCGAACGGTGAGGTTCCGGAAAACAGATGCTTCCTGAGGAAGATAGCCCACTCCTATGCGCGCTCTTCTGTACACCGGGAGGGATGTCAGATCCCTGTCATTGATGGTCACAGAACCCGAATCCGGCTTGATCAGTCCCACGATCATGTAGAAAGTGGTCGTCTTGCCCGCGCCGTTCGGCCCCAGCAGCCCGACGATCTCCCCGTTGGACACGTCCAGGTCCACCGAAGACACCACCATCCGGCCTTTATAGGACTTGCACAGCGCCCTTGCGGATATGGTTTTGCCCATTACTTTCCCTTTCCTTCGTCACCCATCTTGAAGATAAGCTGGGGCTTCCCGGTGGCTTCCACACGGTTTTTTTCAGGGAAATAGACAACTGTCTCCGCTTTCAATGAACGCTTTGCCTGGACAGCAGTCACATTTCCGCTGATGACAAGCGTTCCCCGATCTTTTGAGTATACGGCTTTTGCACCCCTGATCTCCGTCTGCTCTCCCTGTTTCGGTGCAGACAGGAAACGGACATCCCCTTCCGCCGTAAACTCATTGATTTCCCCGTTGACAAGTTTGCCCTGAAGAGCGCTGCATGACAGCACGTATCCCTCTTTCGAGTCCGCGTACCTTCGGACTTTATTTCCCCAAAACGAGTCACCCTTCATGGTTATTTTTTCGGCGTCTATTTCACGGGTTCCCCAGAATCCCCTCACCTTACCCTCAAAGGAATACTCCTGGGGTTCCGTAAAAACACCCGAAAGGATCTCGCCTTTCATGTCGACCTTGTCCTTTTCCCATGAGCCGAACACATGGACCTTTCCCTTCATGGAAAACTTCTGGGCGTTTACATTTCCGTCCGCCATTTCTGATGTAGCGACCAGGGTCCCCCTGGTGACCTTCACGTTTTTCTCCGCCCAGAAATCTCCGCTCTCGGAGTCGTAGCGCATTTTGTCTGACGTAAGCTCCAGGTCCTGTGCGTATAGAGGGGAAAAAACCAGGGATACAGCAAGTAAACCTAGAAACAAGCAGCGGACAAATCTCATATCACGGCCTCCAGTACCGGGTGGTTTTCTTTTATTGTACAGGAATTAACGGTTTCCGGCATTGAACCTACCTCAAAAAAGCCTGGGAAAGGGCGGAAACAGCTCCCTCCATATCGCCTGATGACACGATGCAGGCTATCACGGTCGATGCCGCGGCAATCATGTCGATATTTATCCTGCACCCCGCGAGCACAGAGAACATCTGCGACGGGATCTCCGGGCAGCCCGCAAGAAGGTCACCTTTCAGTGCAACTTTTGCGACCTCCGTGTCAAAGGTAACACCCTGGGCCCCCACTTCAGATGAAAAGACCCTGCATATGCCGATCGCTTCACCGAGAAGGCTCTGTTTTACGATAAACGCTATATCGTTCATCTGCCCTCTCATAACACTCTGGACGATCATTTCGGCTCCCACGCCTACTGCCGCGAGATTTGAAAAAAGCCTGGCCGCCACACCGGGAACATCGGGCACTCCGAGAACGGCGATCTTTGCGACATCACTGTCGCAGATCACCTCGCCCACTACGCACTGCCCTGAACTGTCCACACCAAAAGCCATAGGAAACGCACTCCCTTTCCGAAGAGGACGAAAAATATCAGAACAGCTCACGTTTTTGGAAACGGACACACCATCCCTGTCCTCGGAAAGAACAAAAAAACGTGAGCGGACGCCGAAGCGTGAAAAGATGGAACACATCAACTCCGCGACCCGGTGGGCCTCGTGTCTTGAAAAAGCAAGCACGCTCGGCCCTGAACCGCTAATGGCAACCCCGGAACAGTCGGGAATGCCCCTCACCTCGTCAAGAATCGCCTCTCCGCCGGGGAAAAGCCTGGCCCGGAAGGGCTGGTGCAGCCGGTCATCCATAGCCCAGGGAAGGTTTTCCCAGTTCCCAGTGGCCCACGAGGCCGCAAGAAGGGCTGACCGACTCAGATTATACACCGCATCTTTCATGGAAACCTGTTGAGGAAGGGCTCTTCTCGCGTCCTCCGTGCTCAGTTCCACGGCCGGAACTGCCACTACAGCAAGAATATCCGGCGGCAGGGCAGGCATACGGACGAACTTCAGGTCCTTCCCGTCCCAGCAGCTCACCACCATGCCGCCGAGACAGCATGGTACCACGTTATCGGGGTGTCCTTCCATTCGAACCATGAGAGGAAGCAGTTCCTCCTTCGGAAGAGGATGTTCCCTGAGTTCGTTTGCAATTGCCACCCCGCCGACAATGGCCGAAGAAGAACTGCCGAGCCCCCGCTTCATGGGGATAGCGTTCATGGTACGCAGTCGAAGCCCCGGAGGCTCCATCCCCCACTCGCGGCAGGCCGTCTCGTAGCTTTTGATCACGCCGTTTTCCCTCACGAGGGATTCGTCCCCTCCCCCCTCGCCGACGACATCGACGGAATAGCTGCCGGAAGGAAGGATCTCAAGCACATCAAAAAAATTATACAGCGACAGCGCAAGACCTACCGTATCGAATCCGGATCCGAGGTTTGCACTCGAGGCCGGTACTTTGACACGCAGAAGGCTCACTGTCCAAGCACCTCAGCGAGGGCGGCAGAAGTTCCCTCGATCTCTACTGGTTCACCTGCTCTGAGCATAGCTCCCTCAGGATCTTTCAGTCCGTTGCCCGTCAGGACCATAACGATCCGTAGCCCCCGGGGAAGCTTTCCCTGCCGGGCAAGCTTTATAATGCCAGCCAGGGGAGCGCACGAAGCAGGTTCAGCGAACACTCCCTCAGTTGAGGCAAGGGTTTTCTGGGCCTCAAGTATCTCGTCATCGGAAACGGAAAGGAACTGACCGTTGCTCACTTCCACTGCCCGTCTCGCCTTGTCCGCGCTTACAGGCCGTCCGATCCGTATGGCCGTGGCGACCGTCTCCGGCTGATCCACCTCGCATCCCCTGACAAGTGGTGCTGCGCCCTCGGCCTGGACGCCGATAAGACGTGGCAGTTGCTCGATCCGGCCGATCTCCCTGTAAAATTCAAATCCCGCACAGTACGCGCTGATGTTTCCCGCGTTGCCCACCGGCAGGACAAGCCAGTCGGGCGCTGAACCAAGCTCGTCGCAAATTTCCCAGGAAGCGCTTCGCTGCCCGTACAGCCTGTACTGGTTCACCGAGTTCACTATGGCAATGCCTTTTTCCTTCGCGGCCTGCCGTGCCAGTTCCAGGGCTATGTCGAAATTTCCGCGCACTGCGAGCACCTTCGCCCCATAAATAAGCGCCTGGGCAAGTTTCCCCCTGGCCACCTTCCCTGCAGGAAGCAGAACAAAGCACGGAATGCCGGCCGCCGCACCATAGGCCGCCGCCGAGGCAGACGTATTCCCCGTGGATGCGCAGATCAGGGCCTTTGCACCTTCTTCAAGAGCCTTTGACACCGCCAGTACCATTCCTCTGTCCTTGAAGGAGCCCGTGGGATTCAGGCCATCGTATTTCCCGAACAGGTCGATGCCCAGTTCTCGTCCCAGTCTTCCCATGGGGATCAGGGGAGTGTCACCTTCGCAGAGGGACAGGCGCGGAGTCCGGTCCGTCAGGGGCAGAAACTTTTCGTAGGAATACAAAATACCTTTCTTCATCAAATTTCCCTCCTGAAAAAAAGCCTGCATCGTCCTCACTCTGGAGACGATGCAGGCTCATCGCGGTTCCACTCCAATTCCGAATAATATCGGCTGCTTGATCCCGCTGTAAGGGGCGGAACCCCTGCGCCTTCCCTCCCGAAGGAATTCGACGCCCGCTCAAGGGTGGTATTCCCTTTTCGAAACGGAGAAGGATTTTCAGCCATGATCCTTCATCTCTGTCCGCTTTTTGGAAAAGGTACTCTTCCTTTCATCGCTTTTTTATCATATTATTGGTGTTCACAATTTCCCTACTTATACCTGCGGGAGGGAAAAGTGTCAAGAGCCCGGCATCCCAACCGTCACACACCACTGGACAGGGTGCCGGAATTCCGGAAAGGACGTGAAAAAAGAAATGAAACCATTCGACATTGCCACAATCGAGAAATTTACAGGGAGACCAGGCTTCATCGGAACGTTCGTTCATTCCGAGAAGGCCACGGTCGCACACTGGGAGATAGCGAAAGGAACGGAACTTGCCTTTCACAGCCACCCACACGAGCAGATCACGCTGCTGCTTTCGGGGAAGCTGGAACTCGGGGCCGGCGAAGAAAAGGTCATGCTTTCCCCCGGGCAGGGGATCGTTTTCGCCGGGGGTGAAGGCCACGGAGGATTTGCCCACGAGGATTGCGTCGTCGTCGACGTATTCTGCCCCGTGCGGGAGGATTTCAAGCAGCAGAAATAGAGCACCGGGAACATATAAAGGAACGGTGAACCAGCCAGGTTCTCCGCTCTTTTTCGTTTTACCGGATCAGAATACCTCTCCTGGTACCCCGGAAAAAGAAAACCGGGGTACCAGGCATTTTCATGCTTTTCAGGACTTCTCTTCCCATTTCTCGAACATGACGATCTCGTCCTGTTTCTTCCTTGGCCTCGCAGCCGGGTTCTCCGCCGGGTACCCCAGGGGCAGTATGGCGACCACGAATTTATCAGCCGGTATTCCCAGGATCGGACGGACATCCGCCTGCTCGTACCACGCAACCCAGCACGTGCCCAGTCCCAGGCTCTCCGCCTCAAGCACCGTGTGCTCCACGGCTATGGCAGTGTCCCGGATCACCTGCTTCAGGGCAAAGTGGGGGCTCGTCTCGTTCACCTCGGGGCCGGGCTCATCATGTATGCGGCACCGGATATCGGCCACGCAGACGATAAACACGGGGGCCGCCTCCATCCACGACTGGCCGTGGGCTGCCTTCGCCAGCGCCCGTTTCGCCTCGGGAGACCGCACCACGATAAAACGCCACGGCTGCGTGTTGTGTCCGGACGGCGCCAGCCGGGCGCTCTCCAGAAGCTGAAGGATCACCCCCTGCTCCACATCCCTGGCGGTGAATTTTCGTACGCTGCGCCTTGTCCTGACGGCTTCGATCATAGAATCGCCTCCTTTCGAATCGAAGAACAGCTCCATTTTCCCGAATGAACAAATCTCCTTCTGAACCGGTTTAAGCAGCTCATTTCCACAGTTTTTTCGCCTCTTCAAACGACAGCATATTACAATGGTTCCTGTACCCAAGATATTCCCTGTACGCCTGCCTGTCGGACTCATCCGCAACATACTGAAGAACGGACGTTCTCATTAGCTCCTCAACGCTCAGCCCGACGCATTCAGCACCTTTTTTCAAAACGGCTTCTTCTTCCGGCCTGACGTAAATCCTAATCTTTCCCATAAGAACCTCAGCGCGCAGCAACTACTCCAGGTTCGTACCGGCGACCGGCCTGGACATGTCGTATCCCAGTTCGTAATAGTGGTTGCCGTTGAAGTCGAAGGTCTTGATCAGGTCCATGCCCACCTTCCGGGTATGGGCGTCGTATGACCGGGGGTTGATCCTGTTGATGAAGGTGATCATCACCGGATAGCGGGACACCATCTGACGGCGCGAGAATTCGAAAATATGCTCCAGCACTCCCTGCCCCCTATATTCCCCGGCTATGCAGACCGGCCCGTACTGGTAGGAGTTTTCCGTGGAAAGGATCCGCCCCAGGTACTCGATGTTCGGCAGATCGGCTATCATGTGCCGGAAAAGGGGCCATCCGGACCAGTATTCCCAGGATGCCGCCATGGCATAGGCAATGATCCTGTCTCCGTCGCGCGCCACCGCCAGTCCGTTTTCGTCCTGTATCAGGGACAGGAACTGTTCCGGGGTAAACAGTGTGGTGACGAACCCGTCCGCCTTGTCCTCCTCGCGGATAGTCGAAATGTGATACCGCTTCTGAAGTTCGGCGACACCGGCCAAATCGTCCGGCACCGCATTCCGATAGGTGATCATGGGAAATCCTCCTTCAAAACTCCTCGGGAAAAAGCACTTCTTCTCCGTTTTGCATTTTCCGGTGCACCTCCGCCGCCTTTTTGACCCTTCCAGCGAGATCCTGCCAGACCGTCTCCGGAAAAGAACGTCTGAGAGACGCCAGTGTTATGGAGTGCTGGCTTCTTTTCCGGGCGTCGAGCCAGGCTGTGGGTACCGCAAAAAACTTCCACTGGGAGATATCAAGGGGGTTCACCGTCTCTTTATCCGTATGGCCCAGCAGGGCGAACACATAGACATCGGAAAATCTTCCGGTTTCATCCCTTGATTCGTTACTCTCAGAATCCCAGTATTGATGTTTTTGACAATTGAAGGATATCGGGGGAAACCTTTTTTGAAAACAGCTCTGGAGATGGCAGCGGATTTCACTTCGATTCGTGTGCCTTCGGGGGTCCGCAGGTCATAGGGCCCCCATTCGTCCCTGATTTCCAGGTCGGCACTGACCGCTCTGCCCACAATATATTCAGCGAGGATTCCCCTCGTGGTGTTGCTGACGAGATCCGAAACACTCCAGCTCCAGAAGTCCCCCACATTAAACCCAAGATTTTCCCCAGCGTTATGAAAATATTCCGTGCCGTTGAGTCGTTTGTGTTTGAGCGCTTCCAGACCCATTCAATTTCCTCCCGTTAAAAAGATCAATAAATCCCATTGCCGGCGGTTGCGATTGTATTTTCAACTGGTCGTATCATAACATTTTTGCTGGCAGAGACATTTTTATCAGAAAAGTGCGAAAGATTTGATAGGAGTGATTCCCCCTTGACAGTACCGGAATCCTCCCTTATCATACGTTAGCGTTTCGGACGAACATAATTGGGGAATCGTCCAATGGCAGGACGCCTGACTCTGGATCAGGTAATCTTGGTTCGAATCCAGGTTCCCCAGCCAGAAAGCAAGGCCCCATCGACTAGCGGCCTAGGTCGTAACCCTCTCAAGGTTAAAACACGGGTTCGAATCCCGTTGGGGCTACCAATTTTCACCGTGCGGAAGTACGGTACATACATTAAAGAGGTTGCCTCTCCGGAGGCAGCCTCTTTTTTCTCCCCCTCCATCCTTTTTTACCGGCAGTTTTTCAGAACTTTTTCCGTTGAGCCGGAACTGGCAAAGTGATAGGATAGAGCATCCGGGAAAAACTTCTCTTCAGGATTTCCTAACCCGGAAGAATAAGGAGGGGTATTCATGGAAAACATGCTGTATATCCTGCTGGCTGCGGCAGCGGTTCTTATAGTATATATCATCTACATTTACAATTCGCTCGTGCGAAAAAAGGCTCATGCGGATAACGGCTGGAGCCAGATCGACGTACAGCTCAAAAGGCGGTACGACCTCATCCCCAACCTGGTGGAAACAGTGAAAGCATATGCCGCCCACGAACGTGAGATCTTCGAGCGCATCGCTTCCCTGCGGAGCGCATCACTCGCCGCCCATTCCGTGGAAGAGACGGTCCCCCTGCAAAACCAGCTCACCGGGGCACTGAAGTCGCTCCTTGCGGTTTCGGAAAACTACCCCGACCTGAAGGCAAACCAGAATTTCCTGTCACTCCAGGAGGAGCTTTCAGCTACCGAGAACAAGATCGCTTTTGCACGCCAGTACTACAACGATGCAGTCAGGGAATACAACATAGCTATTTCTGTTTTCCCCAACAACCTGCTTTCGGGAAAACTCGGCTATGGCCCCAGGCCACTCTGGGCTGTTGACGACGCTTCCGAAAGAAACGCCGTCAACGTTTCCTTCGGATAGGAGGCGGCCGCCGTGGCGAGTTTCAACAAGCTGATCGACCACAACAAGCACATGAGCATTCTGCTCTTCGGGTTCATGGCAATTCTTTTCGGGATTTTCGGGGCATCCATAGGAGCCTACTGGGGAGGGGACTGGATTACGGGCGTAGTGATCGCCGTGCTGGTGGCCGGGCTGTACTTCCTCATTTCCTGGAAGTTCGGAGACTCTATGATCCTCGCATCGAGCGGTGCACGGCAGATATCCCATGAGGACTCTCCCCAGCTCTGGAACGTTGTGGAAGAGATCTCCATCGCAGGAGGCATGCCGATGCCGAAAGTTTATTTAATAGAAGACGAGGCCATGAACGCATTCGCCACAGGCCGGGATCCCAAAAGCGCCAGCGTGGCGATCACCAGGGGCCTTCTGCAGAACCTCAACCGGGAAGAACTACAGGGAGTCATGGCCCACGAAATGTCACATGTGCGAAATTACGATATCCGTTTCGCCATGCTCATGGCGGTGATGGTCGGCTCCATCGTCCTCCTTGCCGATGTCGTCAGGCGGAGTATTTTCTACAGTTCCCTCGGAGGAAGGCGGCGGAGGGATTCCAGGAGCGGAGGCCAGGCCCAGGCTGTGCTCGCCATAGCGGCCGTCGTCCTTTCGATCATCGCTCCCCTGCTTGCCACCATAATCCAGCTCGCGGTCAGCAGGCAGAGGGAATACCTGGCAGACGCCTCGGCTGTGGAGCTCACGCGAAACCCGGCCGGACTGATCTCGGCGCTGAAAAAACTGACTGCCGATACAGCGGAACTGAAGAATTCCAGCCAGGGAATGCAGCATCTGTATATCGTCAATCCCCTTCTTCGAAAGAAAAAGGGGAAGGACAGCCTCTTCAGCACGCATCCGGCCCTGGAATCACGCATAGAGAGGCTCGAGGGCCTGATGAAGGCCTACTCGTAGGTTCAGCCATGGCCAGGGTCCGCCGTCATTTCCTGATTGAAGGGCGGGTCCAGGGGGTAGGCTTCCGCCATTCTGCTGTGGGGAAAGCGCTCTCCCTGTCACTAACCGGTTGGGTCCGGAACCTCCCCAACGGAGCGGTGGAGGTGCAGGCCCAGGGTGAAGAGGATCACGTTCTCGAAATGGAAAAATGGCTCCGGCGCGGTCCATCAATGGCAAGGGTCACGCGGTGTACGGTTATTGAAAGGCCTCTGGAAAGAGAAGAAACCGCCTTTACGATCCGCCATTTTTAATTATTTTCCACGGAGGTCAGCGCAGATCATGGAAAATCTTCTTTTTGTTCTTTTTGTCGCAGCTTCAGGATATTTCACATTCAAAAAACTGCGCTTCCCTGTCCCGGCGATCCTGGGTTCCCTTTTTTTCTCCGCTGCGCTGAATCTTTCAGGCTTTTTTCCTGAGATTCCCCTTCTGCGCCTCTCATGGTTCAGCAACATTGTCATCGGCTCGTACGTAGGGCTGAAGGTCAACCGTACATCCGTCCGTTTTCTTCGGGATCTTCCCTTTCCGGCACTCATTGTTTCCTTTGGGATGCTTGTCATCTCCATTGCCAGCGGTTCCCTTCTGTACCTCATGAGCGATCTTTCTCCGGCCACAGCCTATATGGGCTCCACCGCCGGGGGAATCAGCGAAATGGCACTGCTCTCGATTTCCTTTGGTGCCGATGTGGCGGCAGTCTCCCTGCTGCAGGTATTCCGTCTTCTCACGGCAATAATAGCCACACCCATATTCTGCAAAAAATGGACGGACTGGCATAACAAAAGAGAACGCGCCAGGTTCCCCGGTCCTTCTCCAATTCCCAAGACGATCCCGTCGGCCCAGGACGAGGATGATACCCCTGCCATTCCCTCGTCCGTACACCCTTCAGCCTTGGGATACGTCCTTTTCGCTGCCGTGGCCCTGGCAGGCGGATACACCGGATACGCACTTCACCTGCCGGTGGGTATTCTTACGGGAAGCATGTTTTCCGTCGCAGCAATGAACCTCGCCGGGAAAGAACTTCCTCCCATGCCTCCCGTTCTGAGGACGATGGCCCAGATCGGTATAGGCGTTATCATTGCCTCAAGCATTACCATGGAGACATTCCGACAGTTCTCCACCATGGCCCTGCCTGTCGTCAGCCTCACTGCAGGAATGCTTGCCGCAAGCCTCTCCCTGGGATTCCTTCTCCATAGGATGACCGGCTGGGACTATCCCACATGCCTGCTGTCCACATCCCTTGGCGGACTCTCACAGATGTCCATCATCTCGGAAGAAATGGGAGCAGACCCGCTGAAGGTAAGCATCCTCCAGACGGTCCGACTCCTGTCTATCCTCGTTGTGCTGCCCTTCCTCTTCACGTTCCTTTTTAATTAGCCGTTCCATGGAAAAAGGACCTGTGCCTTGTTTTTTCCGTCATGCCCTGCACCCTTTCTGAGAAGTACTTTCTCTGATATCCTTTGTTCATGATCACTGGACAGAATTCGCTCACTGAAGGAGCTGAGGGTATGAGGACAGGTTTTTCCCGGAAAACATCTCTCCCGACAATTGACTGGAGGCTGCTCCAATGAGGGAGAACCCTCCCGTTTCCCCGTGGCTTGTTCTTTCATTCGGCGTGTTCGCCATTTCAACGGGAGCGATATTTGCCCGGATGGCAGAAGCTCATCCACTGGTAATATCCGCCTACAGGACGGGGCTGGCCGTACTGATCCTTCTTCCGTTCACTGCTGCTGGAACATTTCGGGAGGCGCGAAAGCTCTCACGGACAGACCTTTTGACCATTGCGGTCTCCGGAGGATTCCTGGCCCTCCATTTCGCGACCTGGATTTCATCCCTGTTTTATACTTCGGTGGCCAGCAGCGTGGTCATCGTGAACGCCATCCCGCTCTGGACCGGACTTCTCTCCCCCCTGCTCACGGGAGATCCTTTCTCCCGGTCCCTCCGCAGGGGACTTCTTCTGGCACTTCCGGGAGGAGCGATCATCGGGTGGGGAGATTTCGCCCTTGGAGGTGCCGCCCTGTGGGGAGATTTCCTCGCCCTGCTGGGCAGTTTTTTTGCTGCCCTGTACATCCTTGCCGGCAGACGGGTCCGTCCCCGGGTATCCCTCCCGTCATACATCACCCTCAACTACGGAACGGCAGCCGTTGTCCTGTGGCTTCTTGTCCTCGCCCTCGGGCTTCCTCCTTCAGGGTATTCACGGTCTACGTGGCTGGCCTTCTTTCTCCTGGCGCTGATCCCCCAGGTCCTGGGGCATTCGAGCTACAACTGGGCGCTCCGGTGGCTCAGCGGCGGAACGGTGGCCCTCTGCCTCCTGGGCGAGCCGATAGGAAGCTCCATACTGGCCGCAATATTCCTCTCCGAACCAATAACATGGATGAAAGCGGTCGGAGGAGCGCTGATACTCGCGGGGATCTACACCGCGTCACGGGAAGATGAAAAGAAAAGCGGCGGCGGAGAGTAAAAATGCAGACAGCTTGCCGAACATGTGATCTGAAGGAAGGATGAGAGACATGCTGGAAGCGAAAACCGAAAGGATCCGGAAAGACATCGAGGCGATGGCACAGTTCACCGCATCTCCCGGCGGCGGAATGACGAGGTTCTCCTTCTCCGGGGAGGACAGGAAGACCAGGGAGTATATAACCTCGCAAATGGAGGCAGCCGGTCTCACCGTCCGGAGGGATGCCGCGGGAAACCTCTTCGGACGCCGGGAGGGGAAACGCCGGGGAGCACCTGCGGTTATGCTTGGCTCCCATTTTGACTCGGTAAAGAACGGCGGCGCATTTGACGGCCCGGCGGGAGTCGTCATGGGGCTGGAAGTGGCACGGGTCCTTCACGAGAACGGAATCTGGACCAATCTCCCACTGGAATTCGCCGCCCTCGTGGAGGAAGAAGGAGGCAGATTCGGCGGGGGACTCTATGGAAGCAGGGCCATGGCGGGGCTCCTGAGCCGCGAGTCGCTGGACATTTTCCGTGACAGGGACGGCATCTCCATGGCCCGGGCCATGAAAGAGTCAGGGCTCGACCCGGACAGGGTAGGTGAAGCGGTGCGGCCGAAAGGAAGTCTGAGAGCCTTCATCGAACTCCATATTGAACAGGGCCCCATCCTTGAGAGCGAGGGTCTCGACCTCGGTTTCGTCAAGACCATCGTAGGCATCACCCAGAGAGAAGTGGAGATCATCGGACGAGCCGACCATGCGGGCACAACGCCCATGGACATGCGGTGCAACGCTCTTCTTGCAGCATCTGAAGCGGCCCTTTTTATCGACCGGGCTTCCCGGGAGGCCGGTGAAGGAACAGTTGGGACTATCGGGCGCATGGAGGTGTACCCCGGGGGATCGAACATCGTGCCCGGAAAGGTGTTCTTTACCATAGACGTCCGCTCGGCTGATATAGAGAGACTCGAACGGGTCGTCAATACCTTCGGCTCCTTCCTGAAAGACATGGAGAAAAAACACGGGGTGACCGTCTCCGTGAAGGACAAACTTACCGTTCCTCCCGTGGATCTGTGCCTGGAGATCCTCGGACTGTTCGAGGAGGAGGCCGGCAAGCTTGGATACTCGGCAAAGGTGATGCAGAGCGGTGCAGGGCATGATGCCATGATCATGGCATCCATTACCGACGCGGGGCTTCTCTTCGTCCCGAGCAGGGGAGGAAGAAGCCACTGCCCTGAAGAGTGGACCGATTACGAGCAGATAAAAAAAGGCGTGGACGTGATCATCGGGACGGTACTGGCACTGGCGGAAGCTTCTTCCTGAGAAAAAGACCCGGCCTGAAGGCCGGGCCTTTTTTGCATCATTCCTTTTCGGTCGTATTCCCTGTTTCCAGCCGGAAAAGCAGCATCCCCATGGGCGGCAGCGTGAGACATAGTGAGTTTCCCTTCTGTTTGCAGGCCACCGGTTCTGAGGCAAGTCCGCCGAAATTTCCGAATCCAGAGCCACAGTAATCCTTGCTGTCGCTGTTCAGGATCTCTTTCCAGAATCCTGCCGCCGGAACCGGTATCCGGTAATTCAGCCTCGGCACGGGAGTGAAATTGAACGCTGCGAGCACCATCTCACCTTTTGCGCCCTTTCTCACGAAAGAGACCACGCTCTTCTCCCAGTCGGAGAAATCACACCATTCAAAGCCATCCGGTGAAAAATCACGTTCGTGGAGAGCAGGCTCCTCTTTGTACACCCTGTTCAGGACCGCAACCCAGTCAGAAATGCCCCGGTGTTCGGGTATTGTCAGCTGGTCCCACTGGAGGCTGTCGTCGTGGTTCCATTCCTTTCCCTGTCCGAACTCGCTCCCCATGAAGAGCAGTTTCTTTCCCGGGTGAGTGTAGAGATAGCCGTAGAGAAGCCTGAGGCTGGCAAACTTCTGCCATGCATCCCCGGGCATTTTCCCGAGCATGGACCCCTTGCCGTGAACCACCTCGTCGTGGGAGAAGGGAAGAAGAAAATTTTCAGTGAAGGCGTACATTATACTGAACGTTATTTTGTCATGCTCGTACTTCCGGTAGATGGGATCCCTGGAGATAAACTTCAGGGTGTCGTGCATCCATCCCATGTTCCACTTCATGCCGAACCCGAGGCCGCCGACGAAGACAGGGCGTGTGACCATGGGCCATGCTGTGGATTCTTCGGCTATGGTCTGAACTCCCGGAAAGGCTCCGTAAACCTCCTCGTTCAGTTTTTTAAGGAACTCAATGGCCTCAAGGTTCTCCCTTCCGCCATAGGTGTTTGGGATCCACTCTCCCGCCTTCCGGGAGTAATCGAGGTAAAGCATGGACGCCACCGCATCCACCCTCAGCCCGTCGGCATGGAAGCGATCGAGCCAGAAAAACGCGCTGCTGAGCAAAAAACCCCGGACTTCATTCCGCCCGTAATTGAAGATCCAGCTCCCCCAGTCAGGATGATATCCCTTTCTCGGATCCTCGTGCTCGTACAGGCACGTCCCGTCGAACCGGGCCAGGCCGTAGGCATCCGTGGGGAAATGGGAAGGGACCCAGTCGAGGATAACACCGATACCCTTCTGGTGGAGTACATCCACCATGTACATGAAATCCTCAGGAGTCCCGTAGCGGCTCGTGGGAGCGAAGTACCCCAGGGTCTGGTATCCCCAGGAACCATAAAAAGGATGCTCCATCACGGGAAGCAGCTCCACGTGAGTGAACCCCATGGAGACAGCATAGTCTCCCAGCTCGTGGCCCAACTCCCTGTAGGTAAGCGACCGGAATCCCTCCGCCGGATTTCTCCTCCATGACCCGATATGGACCTCGTACACAGACATCGGCGCATCGAGAGCGTTTTTCTTTTTCCGGTTCGCCATCCATTCGGTATCGTTCCATGTATACTCGTGATCCCAGACAATAGATGCAGTCCTGGGTGAAACTTCCCAGAA
>Ga0334884_1001762_pt1 | contig 30444 bp, 27 predicted proteins | sample GraSluR1_MG_7_FD_207215 | JGI IMG/M metagenome (GOLD analysis project Ga0334884, IMG submission 207215) | Sludge microbial communities from methane-producing bioreactor in Wageningen University, Netherlands - Granular Sludge_12_05 R1 | ecosystem: Engineered > Bioreactor > Anaerobic >...
GAACTCTTCCTTGTTGGTGGCCAGGTTTATCAGGTAAGCGCTGTGCACCACCAGGGGATGAACTTCACTTTCCTCCAGCAAGGCAACCCTTTTTTCTATTTCCTCCTGGTCCAGTTTACCCATCTTCCACCCGGTCGGGTTGCCGGGAAAAATCTGGATCGTGTTGCAACCAATGCCGGTTACCCGTTTCAGGTTCTTTGTAAAGCCCCCGCTTTGAGGCATATGAACGCCAAATCGCAAATTAATTCCTCCGTTCTAATCTTTAGTGATCAGCTGTCAGTCAACCCACAGTTTAACCTGGCGGGTGCGCGGCCCGTCAAACTCGGCCAGGAAAACCCCCTGCCAGGTTCCCAGTTCAAGGATGTTGTTACGGATGATCAAGTGCAGTGAGCATCCGAGCAGGCCGGCCTTGATATGGGCGTCGCTGTTCCCTTCCCGGTGGGTATATTCACCCCGCAGGGGGACCATCTTCTGCAGAAAAGAGAGCATATCGCTCATTACACAGGGGTCAGCATCCTCGTTAACAGTAACCGCCGCCGTGGTGTGGGATACAAATACGGTGCAGCAGCCTTCCCTGATTGCACTGCCGGCCAGGGCCGCATTGATCTTCTCGGTAATATTAACAAACTGTTCGCGCTCGGTTGTTTTTATACTTAGTTCAATATACAGGGCTATCCCTCCCTTTTCCGTATCCGCCCTGCAGCGCCGTCCTGTAAACCCGGGACAGTTTGGCTGAACGGAAAAACAACAGCGGCTATATTTAGCAGGCTCTCCATATGAGCTGCCTGCTAAAAACGCCCCTCTCAACAGGGGCGTTTTCGTTTCGATTCTTTAAGGCTGGCCTTTTTCCCTTTCGGTCAAAAAGGTGAGCATGTTGCGGTAAGCCTTGCGATCGATCTGCAGCACCCGATTGATTTCTGAAAACTTACGCTGCACGCTGGAGGGCGACACACCGTAAGCCCTGGCCAGTTCATTCTGGGTCAGGCCGAGAAAGTGAAAACGGGCCAGGCAGTATTCAAGCCCGGCTGCCCAGGTTTCGGCCTGCCGCACAGAAGGCCCGTGCGGGTAAACCTGGTTGATATAATCGATCCAGATTGCCTCGACATCATTATAGAACTCTTCACTATATATAGTACTGTTCTGCATGTTGGCGTAGGTTCGCTCGAGAACCAGCTGCCAGCCGCTCTCCCAGACCGGGGACGGGGGTGTGCATTCGCGGAAGTGAACCCGGCGGAAACGACCGCCGAGAAAAGTACGCCCTTCACCGGAGGGATCAATTCTTTTCAGCTCCTGCAGGGCTACCTGGCGCAAGCGCTCGTTAACCCAGGGGTTTGCGGCATATTCGGCCAGGCAGTCGCGCGATACCGGGCAGGCAGTTTGCCCGTAAAGCCTTAAAATAGCCTCTTTTAGCAGGTCCGACCCCTGGTAAAGCCCCCAGCGCAGCGCTTTACGGAAGGATTTTTCCTCTAACATGTGCTTCCTGAACTGAACCCGGCTCAAGTCGGCTATCAGCTCCAGCATTTCTTCAGTTTCAGCCGCACTGAGCTCGTTGTTGAAAATTTCGAAATCATCGTCATCTTCCAGGGCCATCAAAAGGTCTTCGGCCTCTTCGGCCATGTCGCCCTCGGGCGCCACGTGCAGGTACTTTAGCAGGCAGCGCTTGGCTTCGGGCAATTCCTCCATCAGCCCGTAATTAACCGCCATGTAAAAGTAACACTCGTTCAGTTCATGGTCCATATTCTGGACTATATGGCGAAAGATGCTGTTCGCCTCCCTGAGCCGGTCGATCCTGCTCAGCAGGCAAGCCAGGTTGTAGTGGTTCAGGGGGTCTTCCTGGTCGGCTTCAACCGCCTTCTGAAAAAAAAGCAGGGCCTTTTCAGGCTTGTTTTTCAGGCTGTAATATGCCCCCTTACGGGAAAAATACGAAGCTTCCTGGGCAAAGGGGATAATGTTTTTTCGCTTGCCTTCCGCCCTGATAATACCTTTCGGTCTGTCTGCTCTACCCAATCCGGTCACCATCTCTCTGCTGCTGTTGCTGTATTGTTCGGCCTCTTCAGCTGCCGTAACCTCAACTACCAACTATTTACTTAACTCTTAAGTTCAAAACCGGCAGTCACCGGACTGCCCTCTATAATAATTTCTGCAAAAGGGAGGTCCACTCCTGCCGGGTTTGGTTATTATCATTTTTAATAAGTATTTTACTGCTGGTCTTCATCGGCCGGACGAACAAAAATGCTGCGCTCCAGAAAGCGGTCCCACTCCGTCCATTCGCCGTTTTCCACCATGTGCCTGTTCATCACATTTATAAACTGGTTCATACGCGCGCTGACCAAGTCGGCATGGAACAGGGCAAAGGCATGGATTGTTTTCGGCACCTCGGGCGAGCCCCACTCGCGCATGCCGTGGTGGGTAAGCAGCATATGCTCCAGCTCCAGCCTGAGGCCGGGAGGAAATTCACCGAGTTTGGCCAGGCGCTGATCAAACATTTCCTTGCCAATGCTGATATGGCCCACCAGCTTACCCCGGTCGGTGAAATCAAAACTGATGCTCTCCTGGTTATATTCTTCCACCTTGCCGATATCGTGCAGCAGGGCTCCGGTTAATAGCAGGTCGGGGTTGAGCTTCTGCGGGTAGAGCTTAACCAGTTCGCGGCAGATTGAAGCCACCTCCAGGGTGTGCTCCAGCAGGCCGCCCACGTTATTGTGGTGAACAGTGCGCGCTGCCGGCGAGCGGGCAAAGTGGCGGGCAAAGCTTTCCTCGTCAAAAAATGCCTTCAGCAGGGCGCGCAGATGCTGATCCTTGATCTCTTCATTAATAATAGCGCCCAGCTCTTCCTTCATTTCGGCAGCATCGCGCTCCGAAACAGGCTGGAAAAAAGCCCGGTTGACCTTGTCTGGGTCGAGCCGGCGCATCTGGCTGACTACCACCTGAGGGCCGTGATAATCGGTAACCGAACCGCGAATAAAGACAACATCGTCCTGGCCGATCTCCTCGCCTTCCTGCGGCGGGTCCCACATCACGCCCCTGACCCGCCCGCTCACATCGCCCAGGGTCAGGCGCAGAAAATGTTCTCCCGAACGATGGGACGAAGTAAAAGCCGAACGGTTCATTTCTATAACAATAGCCTGCGTTTCAACCTCATCGCCGATGCGCAGGTCGCTGATCATCTGTTTCTTCATTATTATCAGATCTCCAATCGCCATATTTTATTAAAAGCCGGCAATCCGCTTCAAATATCATTTTACACTGAAGCTTAATTTAACACAAAGGAGACCCGCTGTGAAGGGTGTGGCGCATTCCAGTAGTTGTTAATAATGTGTGAGCGCAATTAATGAAGATTGTTAAGTTCTTTATTGGGGAGAAAAATACTTTTAATGATATAATTACAGCATAAATCACTCGATCAACCTTTAATTAAAGCCTCTTTGCCTTAATACATTCTTAACATTTCTACACAATTCCCTAAAATAACTATTGACAAATTAACAGCTTGGTGATAAATTAACCGTTAGCGAGGTGCTTTTTTAAGCATGAAAGAAATTATTAAAAATTTGAAAGGAAGTGTTCTAAGCGTGAAAAGAACATTAGTAGCAGTAGCGTTGGCCGTAGTTCTGGTAATGGCACTTGCAGCACCGGCTTTCGCTCAGATTAACCACAGCGCCACCTATGAAATGGACGGCGTTATTGACTTGAAGAAGCAAGCTGGCCATGCATGCAACACCGGCGCAGCAGTAAAGCAGACCATCGTTGGTAGCGGTGTTATGGACAAAGTCCAGACCGTTAGCATGAAAAAAGGTCTGATCAGTATGGACGACGACAACAACTGGGTAGCCGGAGCAACCGCTCTAACCGTTACCACCGTTTGGGAACTGTGCGCACCTCCCAAGTACACCTATGATGACGGCGAAGTTAGTGATGCAGTTGTTGGTTTAGGCGCAATGTACGCAAATCTTGATGAGCCTTTCACTTGGGGAACTAACGATGTATTAGGCGGTACAACTGTAGCAATGATTGCTGATGAGAATAACTGGGATGCAGTAAGCGACCAGATTTGGGCCGTGCAGGTAGCAGCAGACCCCGGCTTCTCGGGCAACCTGAAGCAGAGCGGCGAAGCAGCTTACGGTCCTTATGAAGCTGGCGATGCTTACAATACAGATGATGAATGGGATCTTAAAGATGCTTCCTGGGGTTGGGACGGCGTAAAAGCTGCAGTAGGTCCTGACTACGTTGGCAACTACTTCACCATGGATCAGCATGCCCGCACTTCACAGGGCACCCTCAAGCGCTACATCAGCGTCAGCAGTCCGTTCAACCACGGCTACCTGATGGAAGATATGAGCGTAACAGGCAAGTCTGACATTACAGAAACATTTGCAATGGCTAACCTGCCCAAGGGTTCCGATATTGTCGGGCTGTGGTGGGACCTGTTCTAAAGTTGCTTTAAATAAGTGTTAGTTCACCTCGCTAATACTTAAAAACAGGGGAGTGCAAACTCCCCTGTTTTTTTATATAGAGGTTGCTTTAACTGGCCGACCTGGAGGCATCCCGTTTGACAGCCTGCCGATTTAATGCTATATTGTAGAAGGATTTTTAATTTTAAAAGCGAATAGAATAAGGGTTGAAAACGTTAAACCGACAGCACTTTGTTTACAGAAAGGATGTGTTTAACGGGTGCACAAAAAACATAGCCCCCTGATTTATGCACTGATTATTTTACTGCTTACTGCCGCGGCAGCGCCGGCTATCGCCCAGGAGATACCTCCCGTTCTGCAGAACCCCGATACCATATTTGATCACAGTATCGTTTACGATATCGGTGGGAGAATTACCATTAACCGCCAGCTTGGTGATGACAATTCCACGGGAGCTGTAAAAAGAACCACCGTCAGGGGCTACGGTGAAATGAACAAGGTGGAGAACGTGCGCATTGCCGCCAACATTATCAAGGTAGATGAAATATCGAACTGGAATGTGCCGGCTGACGCCGTCAGCGGCTTAACCGTTACCACCACTATTGACCTCTGCAGCAGACCGATGGCCACGGCAGCCCATGTTTACAACAATAGCGGCTACGACATTGAAGAGGGCGATGTAATTAACATTTACCACCCGCTGGTGGTCAGTGGAGACTTAGCCGTAAACCGCCTGACCGATCAGCTGTGGGCGATCAGGCAGGCTACCGACCAGGGCCACAGCGGCAGGTACGATTCCGACTTTATCGCTGCTTACGGGCCTGGCCCGTTTGAGCGTGAATACGGGATAACCGACCAGCTTGGCAATATATTCTATTATGATGAAGATTACATGTGGAGCTATGAAGAAGGGATTCACCCCAACGACCGCGACCACAGGCGCCTTGGCTATGAACGGGGCGATTACTACGTAGGCAACTACTTCGATATTGAACAGTTTGCCTCTATCTCCGGCGGCAGGATGATCCGTTACATCAGCATGAGTAATCCTTTCGAGAACTCACTGCTGATCGAAGATATGACGGTAACCGGTTCGGCAGCGGTAAGGGAGAGTTTCTCCAACCACGGCCTGACAGGTGGGCCGAAAGCGGTTACCCTGGCCTGGTATGAACTGTTCTAATGAGATTATAGTAAAGAGTTTTAATGAAGCCCCGGTTCTAAACCGGGGCTTTTTAATGTGCTGAAACAACTTTTCTTAAAAACAACTAACTGCATTTAAAAGCTGATATCTAGCTGTAATCGTAAAAGCCGCGGCCACTTTTACGCCCGTAGTGCCCGGCGCGGACCATTTTGCGGATCAGGGGGCAGGCACGGTACTTGGAGTCACCCGTCTCCTGGTAGAGGGTATCCTGAACAGCCAGAAGAACATCGATGCCAACCAGGTCGGCTAAGGCCAGGGGGCCGATCGGGTGGTTGGCCCCAAGCATCATACCCTTATCAATATCTTCCGCCCCGGCTACGCCTTCCATCAGCACGTAGGCCGCTTCGTTAATCATCGGCACTAAAATACGGTTAACCACGAAGAGTGGCGCCTCGTTAACGGCAATCGGTTCCTTGCCCAGCTTACGCGAGAGATCCATCACCAGCTGGAAGGTTTCTTTTGCCGTGGCTGCACCCATAATTACTTCAACCAGTTTCATCACGGGAACGGGATTAAAGAAGTGCATCCCAATTACCCTGTCCGGCCGTTTGGTGGCCGAGGCCATTTCGGTAATACTCAAGCCCGAGGTGTTGGAGGCAAAAATAGTTTCGGGAGGGCAAACCCGCTCGAGTTCGCCGTACAGTTCTTTTTTGAGGTCCATGTTTTCAACAACAGCTTCGATAACCAGGTCTGCTTCTTTTAAATCATCCAGGTTGGTTGTACCACGGATGCGGCCGACTACCTGCTCGGCTTCTTCCCTGCTTTTTTTACCCTTATCGACCGCCCGGCCCAGGTTCTTGTTAATATTGCTCATCCCGCGGTGAACAAAGTTATCTTCAATATCGCGCAGTATTACATCAAAGCCGGCTTCGGCAGCCACCTGGGCAATGCCGCTGCCCATGGTGCCGGCACCGATAACGGCAATTGTTTTAATCTCCATCTTAATGATCTCCTCCTTCGTATATAAACAACAGCACGGTTAATATAATCACACCTGCCGCCCTGAATGCAGAAAAGGCTCAAGCGAAAACTTTCATTTTCCTTACTGCCCTTTAAAAAGAGGCCGCCGTTTTTCAAGAAAGGCCTGTGCCCCCTCTTTCTGGTCATCGGTATCGCAGAGAGTGGCAAATAGTTTTGCTTCGCTTTTTTGTCCTTCCAAAAGGGTCTGATCCAGTCCCCGGTTGACCGCCTCCTTGGCCAGTTTAACCGCTATGGGGCCGGCTTTCAGTATTTTACCGGCTATTTCCTCCGCTTTTTTTAAAGATTCACCGGCCGTTACCAGGTAATCGGCAATACCAATCTTATAGGCTTCAGCCGCATCAATCATCGCCCCGGTAAAAATCAGCTCCTTCGCCTTACCGACTGAAATCAGGCGGGGCAGACGCTGGGTGCCGGCATAACCAGGGAATATACCGAGGGTTACCTCGGGTAGGCCGACTTTGGCATTCTCCGCCACCACCCTGATGTCGCAGGCCAGGGCCAGCTCCAGCCCCCCGCCAAGGGCAAACCCGTTTACGGCAGCAATAACCGGGGCTGGAAAATCGGCAATTTTTTGAAATACCTCCTGCCCGCGACGGCTCAGCTTTTCGCCGTTGGCGCTGTTCAGCATGGGAAACTCGCTGATATCGGCCCCGGCAACAAAAGCTTTCTCCCCGGCACCGGTTAATATAACCGCACCCACGGATTGATCTTTCTGCAGTTCATCGAAAGCCGCCTCCAGGGCATCTAAAACATCCCGGCTGAGGGCATTTACCGGCGGCCGGTTGATGGTAACCCGGGCCAGACGCTCTTCCACGGTAACCTGGACAAGCTCGGACATAATAATTCCTCCTCTTTTTAGCTTCTCTTTTTATTCTTAAAAGTGATTAAAGCCTTTCAAAGACCATCGCCATACCGAGGCCGCCACCAACACAGAGAGTAGCCAAACCAAACTTATTATTGCGGCGCTTCATCTCGTGCAACAGGGTAACTACAATCCGCGCCCCTGTCGCCCCTACGGGGTGGCCAAGGCCGATTCCACTGCCGTTGACATTAACTATCGCCCTGTCAAGCTCCAGCAGCTTCTCACAGGCCAGGTACTGGGCGGCAAAGGCCTCATTCAACTCTATCAGTTCCATGTCGCCCAGGCTCATTCCTGCCCGTTTGAGGACTTTTCTGGTGGCGGGAACCGGTCCGTAACCCATCAAGTCGGGTTCTACCCCGGCCCAGGCATAGGATACAATACGGGCCATTGGCTGCAGGTTAAGCTCGCGTGCTTTTTCGGCGCTCATCACCACCACGGCGGCAGCCCCGTCGTTCAGCCCCGATGAGTTGCCCGCCGTTACCGTGCCTTCCCTGCGGAAGGCCGGTTTTAAAGAGGTCAGCGACTGTAGCGATATGTCCCGGCGGGGGTGCTCATCTTTATCAACCACGATCTCTTTCCTGCGGCTCTTAACCGAAACAGGAACGATCTCTTCGTCGAAGCGCCCTTCATCAATGGCCGCGATCGCCAGTTGATGGCTGCGGGCTGCAACAACATCCTGCTCTTCCCGGCTAATAGAGTATTTGTCGGCAAGGCGCTCGGCCGTTTCGCCCATTAATATTTTATAAACCGGGTCGGTCAGCATTTCCCACAGCGAATCGGTCATTTCACCATGCTGCAGCCGCTGCCCCCAGCGGGCACCTTTAAGCAGGTAGGGTGCGGCGCTCATCGACTCCACTCCCCCGGCAATAATTATTTCGGCATCTCCGAGCTGGATTTCCTGGTAGGCGCAGGCAATCGACTGCATGGCCGAGCTGCACTGGCGCTGGATGGTAAACCCTGTGGTTTCAACCGGGAACCCGGCTTCAAGGGCGATGCAGCGGGCGATATTCGGTTCATAGCTGCGCTGGCCGCAGTTACCGAATATAATTTCCTCAACCTGCTCTTTTTCGAGACCCGGTGCACGCTGCAGGGCAGCTTCTACAGCGGCGATACCGAGCTGCAGAGCGCTGAGATCACGAAAGGAACCACCAAAATCGCCGATTGGTGTGCGAACGGCACTGACAATTACCACTTCTTTTAGCATAAGTCACCTCCGTTTGGTTGGTTATCTAAAGCAGTTTAGCAACAGGGTTTGGAACTTTTCAACCTCACCCTGCCCCTTTCTCCTTAAATGAGAGGGGAATTATTAGCCATGGTTTATTGATAGATACTGCTTATCCCTTAAAAAAAAGACAGGCCGTTAAAGGCCTGTCTTGGCTGTTAGTTTCGATGGGAAGCGGTAAGGCAGGAAATCATCAATCCAGTTTCGGGCGAGGATAAAGCCCGGCTCGTTCAACGATTTCAGGCACCTTTTCTTCCCAGGCAATGGCCATAACATGCACTCCGGCCACTCCTTCAATTTCTTTCAGTCGTTCAATGGTTTCTATGGCTATTTTCAGGCCTTCTTCTTTTTTATCTTCGGCATTCTTCAGCCTGTCAATCAGTTCATCGGGGATGGTAATTCCGGAGACGTTGTTTTTCATGTACCTGGCAGCGCCGAGCGACTTAATCGGAGTTATACCGCCCAGGATTTTAATTTTCTTATGCAGTCCGCGATCGCGAACCATTTCCATCCACTTTTCGAAACGGTCGAGGTCGAAAATACACTGGGTCTGGATAAAGCTTGCCCCGGCCCTGATTTTCTTTTCGAGCCTGTCTACCCTAAACTCAAAAGGATCGGCAAAGGGGTTTTCAACAGCCCCCAGGAAATAGCTGACTTCGCCATCCAACTCTTCCCCACCCATGAATTTCTTTTCATCACGGAGATCTTTCAGCCCCTTGAGAAGCTGAATTGAGTCGATATCGTAAACGCCTTTCGATCCGGGTTCATTACCGAACTTCATATGGTCCCCGGCGATACAGAGGATGTTCTTAATACCAAGGGCCTGCGCTCCAAGGACATCGCTCTGGATACAGATGCGGTTGCGGTCGCGCGTAACGATCTGGATGATCGGTTCTACGCCCATCTGGACCAGGGCAGCACCGCAGGCAATACTGGAAGTACGCACAATTGCGGTCTGGTTATCGGTTATATTACAGGCCTCGACATGATTTTTCATGCCTTCGGCATGGTGTTTCATTTCAGTGATGTCGGCTCCCTTGGGGGGGCCGAGTTCACCGGTTACGACAAAGTGACCTGCTTCCAACATTTTTTCTAATTTGCTACCCGCGATCAATTTTAACATCCTCCCTTACTGTGGTTCTGTTGCCACCGTGATGTGATGTTGACCAGTCTTTGGGAGGCTGAATTTCATCCAGGTCGGAGAGGCGGTCGAATGCCTTAAGACGCTCATGAATCAGGTGCCAGGCACAGTCAACATCTTTGCCCAGTTCGCATTTACCTTCGGCTGAGCCGCCGCATGGCCCGTTCAGGATGCTTTTTGCACAGCGGGAAATAGGACAGATGCCCATTGTTAAGTGCAGGACACAATCGCCACAGCCAAGGCAGCGTTCCACCCAAACTCCCTGTTCAACAGGGTAACCCATAGATGTTGTATTCAGACCGGGCACTACCCGGAGTGATGGAACATGCTCAACCATGGTCTGCACTCCAACCCCGCAGGCCATCGAAACGATAACATCATAGCCTTTAAGTTTTTCTAACACTTCATCGACCATTTCAAATTCACACTGTCTTTCAATGGAGAAAACCTCAACTACACCGTCAATATTCTCCTTTTTGCGGTGTATGCGGAGAAGCGCCGCCGTTTCTTCAGCTTCTTTCTGGCCACCGGCCATGCAAACCGCCACACAGGTGTTACACCCGAGGACCAGAACACGCTTAAATGGGGCTACCATGGCAGCAATTTCTTCCAGCGGCTTACGTTCCGCGATTATCATACGCTCACCTTCCCTTCTCAGCTAAAACTTTGTTTAATATTGTATCACAAGTTGAACCGTTAGCGGTTATGCTGGACAAAAACATCCACGTAAGAATCGCAGTAGATATCCATGTTCAGGATAATTCGCGCCGAGGCGATTGCAGCCATCAATTCCTCGTCATTAGCATCTACAATACCGGCATCAAGGCCGTTAGCCATCGCCATTACAGCGAAGGTGCGGTTGATTAATTCGCGGTTTTTAGTACCCTGGGAAACATTGCTCAGGCCAACCACTGTTTTTGGCGCAGGGTCGGAAATGAGTTTGATTTCACGAATGGTACGCAGCACTTCAGGACCGTGATCCTGGGCTACATTACAGGGTAATACGAGAGGATCGACATAGAGCATATCGGGAGAAATGCCGAAAGCATCGGCAGTGGCAACCAGTTCGGCTGCAAGGGCAATCCTGCTGTCGGCATCCTTGGGGATGCCTTCTTCATTCATAGCTAGGCCAACCACTTCTGCACCATGCTCGGCAGCCATGGAAAAAACACGTTCCATTTTTGGCATTTCTGCCGGGACGGAGTTGATCATAGCCGGTCTTTTACAGAGTTTAAGGCCTTCTTCAATTGCATCATACTTGGTTGAATCAAGACATAGAGGCAAATCGCTTGCTTCCTGGGTTACTTCAACCAGCCATTTCATCGCTTCAACAGGGTTGGGGGAACTGGGCCCTACATTTAAGTCGAGGTAATCAGCGCCTGCCTGTTCCTGCCTGCGTGCCCACTCCTGTATTGGACCGGGATCCTGTTCCTTGATAGCCTTGGCAATATCTTTGAACATACCGTTAATACGCTCGCCGATAATTATCATGAGGTAGCCTCCTTTAACTTATAAAAAAATATTGGGAGATGGGGGCACGGCAAGCCGTGCCCTTACACCTGGTTCACCAAACAATGATGAAAAATAATGCTGCATTTAATAGTAGTTCTTCTACGGCATTCTGTGCAATAATACTGGCTCGAGCTTTACTACAGACAGTCTGCATTTGTTGCTGCATATACTGGTGTGAATATTGCTATGTCAGTTACTTCATGCATTGCCGCGAACATTGGTGTGTCACATCTTCCCAAACTTGATACCATTTTAGCCGCGGACGCTCAGCGTCCCCAGAACCTGGTTGTTAACAGTTGTTTCAAAGAACATCCGGACAGCTGACTATTAATAACTGTTATCTTTCATCAGGTCATCAATATTAGCCTTGATCACCTTCAGGGCTTCGGGATGGCGCATTACCATCAGGTCGATACCCGACTGCAGATAAGCCATGGCGGTAGTTGCTTCCCAGAGCAGGCCGCGTTCTTCCTGCTCACCCCAGCCGGGCTCATCTTCTACAGGGCTATTTGCTTCCTTAGTGCGCCAAACTTCCATTCCCACATTACCAATCATGGGCATGGCCAGCATCTTGTCGCCCTGCAGGGCCCCGTTGCGTGCTCTTTCCATGATGGAGTAGGAATATTCAATTCCATAGCCGAGAGCAGCGATGGTCGGGTCAATAACAATCCGGCTGGCCATGGCTGTGCTCATTTCGGAGATTAATATATTAAGCTGCTTACATATGTTAATATCAATCGGCGAGTTGGCAATGATGTTGTGCTGGTTGGCCATACAGGCACTGGTTACTGCCTTGTAGTTTTCCAGCTCGGCGACACCGATCAGCAGGTTCTCGCCAGCCGCAGCTTCAGCGACCGGGGCGTAAATGGTGTTATCTTTTTCTGCTTTGCCGCAGCCAACAACAATCAGGGGCACCCCAACTGCTTCCAGCACTTTTTTAACCGCCGCAACACAATCTTCCGGCGATGCGTCATTCAGATCAGGGTCGGCTCCCTTGAGGCGGATCTGGATCATTTCCGCGCCAAATTCTTCAACACATTTTTTAGCCCAGGCGCCGGGGTCGTTCCAGACGTCGCCATAATACTTCTCAAAAAGAGGATCCCAGTCTTGCGGTGCCATATCCCATACTTCCAGCGCCACTACCGGACGGTTCGGTGTTTCTCCCTCAAAATGGAGATACGGCAGAGCCGATTCGCCACCGACTGTAACGGTATGGCTGCGGGTGCCGCCCTGTTCTTTAGTTGCGCCAAGGACGACCTCACCGACTTTACTTCTATATTTTTCTTTAAGGATTTCAACAGCCATTGTTTTGCTCCTTTCGTTAGGTGATACAGGGGGAACACAATTACTTATTTAGGCAAAGCTTTCCTTGGCAAACTTGCTGATTCCCGATGCTTCACGCGGGCCAACAACAACTTCCCAGCCCGACTCTTCTTCCAGTGAACCTTTCAAAACCGCCACATGACCAGGTAAAACAATCTTGCGATGCTTCACTTTTTCTTCGAGGCCTGATTTCTTCATTGCCTCGGTAATTGTCTCGGCGGAAAACTTGTTGTCGGCATAGGCAGTAAGCACTGATACACCGCCGGTGTCCACAGAAAGGATACGGCTGGGGATACGGGTGCTTTCCACTTCACCTTCAACAATATAGTAGGTAAGGGAGAAGTTAGTAGTAACATATACCGGGGAATCTTCATTAGGTTCTCCCACATCGTAAAGTTTAGCTTCAACAGCAACCGGCTTCTGCGGGTCTGTGTAGAGGTTTTGCCTCCAGGAAAGGAGCGGCAGGAGTTGCTGTTTTTCACAGGCTTTTAGCACCACTACATCGGCATATTTGCTGAGGTATACCCCGGCCTGAATTACCTCTTCACGGGGGTCATCCTTGCTGGTGAAAGCAATGGTCGGATAACCGAAGGGGCGGTACTTCTTGCGAACAGCCAGGCGGCGGAACTGGGTCAGGTCAGCCAGAACCTTGCTGGTTTCACGGGCGCCGCTGTCGAGAACGAGCTCCTTGTAACCGAGAGCGACAATTTTTTCTACCAGTTCTGCTGTTTCATTCAGATCTTTGCCCCTGACGACCAGCGGGCATTCTTTTGACTTGGCCAGTTCGGTCATCTTTTCGTAGTTATCAACTGTTGCCGCAGCAAGCAGGGGCTTGCGATCGGCTACAACAGCCAACCCGGCTTCCATTACGGCAGGATCATCTGTTACCAGGATAACAGCTTTCCCTGTTTTAGCGGCAACTGTTTCAACAGCTGCCTTAAACTTGCCGGCATCACCGGAATCACATTTGACGGCAACCATGTCTGTTACAAAATCGAGGCCGACACGGTGAAACTCGAGGGCTTCATAAGCATCGGCCTTGGCTGCCACATCCTCATTGTCGCTGATCAGCACAGCTACACCGGTGGGATGGAAGAATCTTTTATCATGACGGAAGATTTCTGTTTCTTCTCCCAGTTCAACCACATGATCCCCCGTGCCGACCTTGACCAGTTTGATCGGGGGAGCGGAAGCAGAATCTAGCGCCTCCTTAGCCTCATCGGTAACATGCGGACAGGCATCAAGCGAGGCTTTCCCTGAAGCCAAAGCCATGGCAAAGGCCAGGCAGGTTGGCGATCCGCAATCCTTACAGTTGGTTTTCGGCAAGTGTTTATAAATCTCTAAACCGGTTAAACCCATCTATAATCTACTCCTTTCATTTATATATAGGAAAAACTTCGGTTTCATCGTCGCCTCCGCCGAAGCTTTGTCTCCCTTTATATTACATCAACGGATCCATGGTTAAGGCTGGATGGCCTTTTTCTTCAAGGAAGGGAAGGATTTCATCAGATGCTGTGCCAACAGTTTCATCGGCAATTTTATCGACAAAATCAGCTCCCAGCCCTGCTTCTTCAGCACGCTTGCGCAGCTCATCGCCGAGCGAATCTTTCAGCTCTTTCGGCATCCAGACCAGGCGCTCCAGCCCGCCGTCGGCACTGATGAACTTTTTACTGAGCACATAAGCCCGACCGTGCCCCATGAAACCGGGAGTCTGCACTCCACCGCCGCAGGTTCCGGCCAGGGTGGAAAAAGTCATGCCGATCGGCGTGTCACCGCTATACTCACGGGTGGTAATCATTACCCCGTTCGCCTCGGGCAGAATGGCCATGATACATTCGAAACAACCGCAGGAAGTCATCGGCTCTACCATGAAGCTGTACATGGAGCACTTCTCGATTGTGCGGTTGGTATTGTTATATACATACTCGTTAATCGATTCCCAGATTCCGTTTTTCTCGTCGATCAAGCCCTCTTTCTTGATCGGGCGGTTCGGTCCGGTCGGGTCAATTTCATAAGCTGCCTTACCATCAAGCCAGCTGACAGCACCGCAGAGCCCCAGTCTTTCAGGAGTAACAACACAGCAGTGGTTCGGGGCAAATGACTGGCAGAGAATACAGGAATAGAATTCGTTAACCGATTCGTCTGTCAAACCCTTCAGCCTTTCATCACGGGCGCTGTAGAATGTACGGGCATGCTTCAGCCCTTCCTCTACCTTCTCGGCATCGGTAATCAGGGTAACCTGAACCCGGTCGACGATGGAGGGGAATTCATCCTTGAACTTGGCTATCAGCAGCTCGCCAAAGTGATGAATCTTAAAACCCTTGGCGGCAGCATCCTTGCTGATTCTCATCCAGATCGTGTCGCGCTGGGCCATATGCCAGATTCCTTCACCATAGTTAACTAAGTAGTGAATACGGCGTTCGAGAACACCCTCGAAATCTTCCTGCATCTTACGGCCGAAGATCTTGACCATGATGCCGAGAGGCAGCGAGCCGCCTTCCGGCGCTTCTTCAATTTCGGGGCCGATTACCTCGATCTTGCCGTCCTCGATCTGGTCTTCATCAACCATCTCAACCAGTTCAAAAGCAGTGGTGCGGCCCCCACCGAACTCAACCCGCATATCTCCCTTACGGATAACCTCACCCTCGAAAGCAGGGCCGACGGTGATCGGCACTGGAATATCAAGGATCTTCAGTTTAATGCCACGGATTTCCATCGCTACCTGAATCATATCATCGTAATTGGGGTGTGAAACGTACCAGTTGGGAATCTGCTCGTCTTCCGGCAGTTCCTGGTCGGTGATCACCGGGAAGCCGAGGAAGATTGCCGCAAAGTGGGCTGCCACCTGCACTTCGTCAATTTCGCCAAGCTGCAGCACAAAAGCACGTACGCGACGGCGCTGGTAGTCACGGGTATTATCGCGCTCTCCGGGGGGAATACCTCCGAAGGCAATACCGGCGCGCAGGGCGTAGTTTACCGCATGAATAATCTGGGTGAAATTACCGATCGGGAAAGCAATAAAGTCGATACCGAGTTTACAACCGGCTTCAATGGCCTGTTCAACCACCTGGTTGCAGAGGAAAATCATGAAACCCTTACTCTGCAGGTCCTGAATCATCTTACCGACCGCTTCGCTCGATTTACCTTTCCCCATAATTACTGCCTGGCCGGGAATAGTCCAGTCAACCAAAAGAATACCATAGCGGCGCACCACAGGGTCGCCCAGGAAACCGGTCCAGGGTTCAACGTGCGGGGTGGCTCCATCCAGGTAACGAAGCGCTTCGATAATTTCTGCCGAATAGGCGGCCGCTTCTCCGCAGAGGCGGGCATTATCAAAGTTAAGCTCCTCGTGGATCTGGTTGCGCATACGGTTAAGAATAGGCGGTAATTCACCCAGGGTTTTTACCGCTTCTCCACTGAGAGCCCTGATAACGGGCAGGTAGTAACCAGTATCGGGGTAACCGACCGGCTTGTCCGGGCCAAAACGCTTGATGGCCTGGTTGAGCAGGATTTCGGCATAACTGGTAGCGATAACCGCCCCGTCGTATGCTTTTTCAAATAGTTTTAACGGTGGATTTGATTCGTCAACAGCACCGTCGAATATTTCATCAAATGAATCTTTCCAGTCTCTGGTCAGAACTCCATCTGTACTCATTTATCGTGCCTCCTTTTTGTGAGCTTTTTTACCATCCGGTGGATAGTTCAGTTTCGTATTTTTCGGCAGTCTGCTTATGCACTTTCAGTTTCCAGGTTCGCTCATCAAGAGCGCCCAGGATTTTATCGACAGACTTTTCGATGTCTTCTTCCCACATGAAATAGCCGCCGTAAACATCCTCGGCGATCTGCAGGGCGATACCATCGACCAAAGCGCTGCCTGTTACCTCGGGAACAACACCAACGTGAGTCGGGATGCCGAGGGTAACGCACCAGCTGCCGATTGATATGGCTTTTTCGCTCATCGCTTCCGGTGCGGAGGCAACAAAGGGAACCTTGGGAACATCAACATCCCACTGGCGGGCCAGAGCGGTAGTGAAATCATAGCACCTGGAGTTATCCACGCAGGAACCCATGTGGAATACCAGCGGTAACTTTTCTTTCAGCCTTTCCTGGTTGGCATCGTTGAGAGTCTTGTAGAAAGCTTTTAACCCTTCTCCGGCATACTCTTCAACAGCCTGGTCATTCATCAGACCGAGCTTGGCCGCTGTTCCGGCGGCACAGCCGGTAGCCAGCAGCAGAACATTGTTCTTAGCCAGCTCCTTGATCAAATGGGCCCCGCTGCCGTCGTGGGTAACCCGCAGGTTGTTGCAACCAGCAAGCAAAACTACACCGCGCAGCTGACCGGAGTCTACAGCATCGGTAACCACTTTAATCGGTTCATCGGGATTAACCGCGGCAAGAATATCTTCCATTGCTTCCATGCTGAAGCCGGCGGTAACTTTATGTTTCACATCGGGTATGTCAACTTCTTTACCCTTGCGTTCCTTGAAGGCTTCTATAGCCAGGTTGATAACTTCTTTAGCCTTCTCAACCGCCCGGTCCTCGGTAAATTCAACATGATAGGAACCGGGGATTTTCGAGTGCGACATGGTGGTAACAATTTTAGTATGGTAGCAGTCCGACAGGGCCTTAATTCCAGGCATTATGCACTGGACATCAACCACCATCAAGTCAATTGCACCGGTCATAATCGGCAGCTCCTGGGAAAGGAAGTTGGTAAGCACGGGAACTCCCTGGCGCATCAGCACCTCGTTACCTGTGCAGCAGATACCCATACATTTAACTCCCTTGGCACCGGCCGCTTCCGCTTCCGCTTTCATTTCGCGGGCCTGGCGAACGATCATTTCGCTGAGCAGCGGGTTATGGCCGTGTACAGCAAGGTTAACCATTTCCGGATCGATTACCCCAAAGTTTGCTTCGGTTGTAACCGGCTTGGGAGTGCCAAATAGTATGTCGGAAAGGTCAGTTGCAATGTGCATGCCGATATAGTCGGCCAAAGAGGTTTTTAACCCCTGGAAAATCAGGTTTACCGGGTCGGCGTCAACACCCATGTGAGTCTGACCCATTACCTCTGATATGGTGGTATGGACCGAGCGGGGTTGTATGTTGCACTTGTCGAAAACTTCCATCCTGCCGGGAACCACAGTAGTTTCAAGCCACTTACAGGGATCCGGGCTCATCTTGGAGAAATCGGCTTCGGCCAGAGCTACGACCTCTTTCAGCAGTGAGAGATCATCTTTCCCTTCTGTTTCCAGGCCAAGCCTTTTTGCTACCCGGTGCAGCTTGTCGGGATCTTCAATAGAGTAATCAGGAGCCTTGCCTTCAGCCATTTCATGAATAGCATAAAACATGTGACGGCTGTGATCGGCGTGGGCTCCGCAACCTCCGGCGATAGCCCGGATCAGGTTGCGGGCAACAATGGTATAACCATGGGCACCGCAGATACCTTTGGATGATTTCTTGGTAATGCGGCAGGGGCCCTGCAAACAGATCCTGCAACAAACCCCGGTGCGACCGAAGTTGCACTGCGGCTGCATTTTTACATAACGTTCGTAAGCAGTTTCCAGCTGACCGTTGGCTGTATTCTTATCAATTACTGCCAGGGCAGCCGGATCAATTGTCCTTCTGTTGTCAATTTTTTTCTTTTCTTCGGACATTAAATGGTCTAACCTCCTTTAAAGTGTTGAGATAAAAACTTTGTGCAAAAAAAGTTAATCTGTCCCCTTGATCCATATTTACTTTTAAATAATAGATAGTCGGGAAAAGCCAAATAAAACTCTGCTGTCACCTCCCACAAGCCATCTCGTATACTTTTTCGAGGCCGGGCAAAAGGTCATCAAGACTTGAGACCACCGGTTCACCACGGCGCGCTCGTTCCAGGATTATATCGGAAAATGGGATCATACCGGCAAAGCGTTCGGCCGGCAGCGAAGTTTCGAGGTATTTACGATCTTCCCCGGTGCGGATTTTATTGCCAATGAAGTATACTTTTTCAATTTCAAGGTCGCGGCACAAACGATCTACTGCCCTGGCGGTGCTCACCCCCGCCCTGGTCGGTTCCACAATGACAAGCATCACCCCAACACCGCGGGCTGTTCCGCGGGTCAGATGTTCAATGCCGGCGCTCATATCAAGCACCACTGCTTCGGGGCGATCCAACAACATTGTTGTCAGAACAGCATTAAGAAAGGAGTTTTCCTTGCAATAGCAGGCTGAACCTCCCTGCTTGAGAGCGCCCATTTTCAAAAAACGCAGCAATCCGTCCTGCAGCGTATAGTTATCAAGAACATCATCAACATCGGGGTTCAGATCGACAAGCGTTCCGCCCCCGGCATTTTTTGCCTCGATTACCTCCTGCAGTTCAATTAAAGGACGCAGGTTTTCCAGTTTGTCCGGATCTAAACCCAGAACAAGCCCCAGGTTGGCATCAGGATCGGCATCAACTGCAAAAACAGGCTTCTGATTGAGAGTAAAGCAGCGCACCAGCTGTGCGGATACCGTTGACTTACCGGCACCACCTTTGCCGGAAACAGCTATTTTCAAAAAATAAACACCCTTTCTTAGGGCAAAAAAATACACCCAATTGCGATTATTAGTTCTCCATATTCGACAAAACAGATTTAAATTCCTTTAGAGGGCCTAAAGTTGATACATTCATAATATTTATACATTATAGCGGGCGAATCACTAATCGGATGATTGATAAAGAAAAAGGCGGCAAACTGCCGCCTTAATTTACTTTCTTGTGAATAAAAGATTTTCTTTATCGCCAACCGTAATAGCAACTGTGTCGCCGGGAGCAATTTTACCCAGGAGCAGCTCCTCGGAGATACCGTCTTCAAGGCGTCTCTGGATAACTCTCCTCAGGGGCCGCGCCCCAAATTTAGGATCATACCCCTCTTTGAGAAGTATACTTTTAACCTCGTCGGAGACCTCCATGTGGAGGCTGTATTCTTCGATTCGCCTGTTCAGCTCATCAAGCATAATTTCAACAATCTGCCTGATGTGTTCTTCATTAAGAGCGTGGAAAACAATCAGGTCGTCAACCCTGTTCAGAAACTCGGGACGGAAGGTTCTTTTAAGCTCATCCATTACCCGGTCTTTCATCTGCTCGTAATCGGCCTCTTCACTGGAGGCTCCAAAACCCATTGCCGTTTTATTAAGCAGGGTAGCTCCCACGTTGGAGGTCATGATCACAACAGTGTTGCGAAAATCAACTGTTCTGCCCTTGCCGTCGGTCAACCGGCCGTCTTCAAGAATTTGAAGCAGAATGTTAAAAACATCCGGGTGGGCTTTTTCCATCTCATCCAGAAGAATAACCGAGTAAGGATTGCGACGCACTTTTTCCGTCAGCTGACCGCCTTCGTCATAACCGACGTAACCGGGAGGAGCCCCAACCAGCCGTGAGGTTGTATGCTTCTCCATATACTCGGACATATCGAGCCTGATCACGGCATTTTCGTCGCCAAACAGGGCTTCGGCAAGAGCCCGGCCCAGTTCAGTTTTACCAACACCGGTCGGCCCCAGGAAAATGAAAGAACCGATCGGCCTTTTCGGGTCTTTCAATCCTGCCCGGGCCCTGCGGACAGCCCGCGAGACCGAGCGGACCGCCTCATCCTGACCGATAACCCGCTTATGCAGGGTCTCTTCCAGCTTCATTAAACGATCCGATTCTTCCTCGGCCAGACGCTTGGTGGGAATGCCGGTCCAGCTGGAAACTATATAAGCAACATCTTCTTCCGAAACCAGGGAAAGGTCGGAGGTGCCGACTTTCTGCTCCCATTCTTTTTTCTGCTCTTCAAGTTCTTCCTTTAGCTTATGCTCCTCATCACGCAGTTTCGCCGCCTTTTCAAATTCCTGGTTGCGCACCGCTGCCTCTTTTTCAGTTCGCAGGGCATAGAGCTTTTCTTCCACCTCTTTTAAATCGGGCGGGACAGTATAATTACGTATGCGCACCCTGGAGGCTGCTTCATCAATCAGGTCAATCGCCTTATCAGGCAGGAAGCGGTCAGGGATGTAACGGTCACCAAGTTTTACCGCAGCTTCAAGAGCTTCATCGGTAATTTTTACCTTGTGGTGAGCCTCGTAACGGTCCCGCAGTCCCTTGAGGATTTCAACGCTTTCCTCGCGGGATGGTTCGCCTACAGTAATTGGCTGAAAACGCCTTTCCAGGGCGGTATCTTTTTCAATATGCTTGCGATATTCATCCATTGTTGTGGCTCCGATGCACTGCAGCTCGCCACGGGCCAGGGCCGGTTTGAGAATATTAGAGGCATCAATCGCCCCTTCAGCGGCACCGGCCCCGATCAGGGTGTGCAGCTCATCAATGAAAACCATCACATTGCCGGCCTGGCGTAATTCAGTCATCAGCTTGCGCAGGCGCTCTTCAAATTCGCCCCGGTACTTGGTGCCTGCCACCACCGCGGCAAGTTCTATTGTAACAACCCTTTTATCGCGAAGTATTTCTGGCACTTTTCCCTCTACAATACGCTGGGCCAGCCCTTCGGCAATGGCCGTTTTGCCTACCCCGGGTTCACCGATCAGGCAGGGGTTATTCTTGGTCCGCCTGCTTAGAATCTGGATTACCCTTTCGATTTCTTTTTCACGGCCGATGACCGGATCCAGCTTCCCCTCTTTGGAAAGCCTGGTCAGATCACGACCAAAGGTATCAACTGTGGGTGTCTGCGGTCCGGACTTTTCTCCTTCCACCGCCCTTGATACTCCTTCTTCACCACCGAGCAAATGAATCACTTCTTTGCGGGCGCGTTTTAAATCTATTTCCATGTTCGACAGCACCTGGGCAGCAATGCCTTCTCCTTCACGGACCAGGCCGAGCATAAGGTGCTCGGTGCCGACATAGTTATGTCCGAGGTTCTGGCTTTCTTCTATGGCCAGCTCAACCACCCGCTTGGCTCGAGGGGTATAACTGATTCCCTGCTGGATAATTTTCTCCCCCTTGGGCGTAATCCGTTCTACCTCGGAACGCAGGCTGCTCAAATCAATATTCATATTCTGCAAAGCCCGGGCAGCAATACCTGATCCTTCCCGAACCAATCCTAAAAGCAGGTGTTCGGTCCCTATAAAATTGTGATTTAAACGCTTGGCCTCTTCCTGGGCCAAAACCAGTACCTGCTGTGCTCTTTCAGTAAATCTTCCAAACATAAACATTCTACTTCACCTCATTTACTTTTTAATCTGCGGCAGTGAGATAAAACAACCTGTGCCGCAACTTGCTATCTTTACAGGCATACCGGTATATACAGTTTTATTTAAAACCCTATATTACAAAGCATCATACCGTCAATTACTTTTTTAAATATCCAAAGCCTTTTTAATCTGGACCGGACGCTCCAGGTTTCTTTCCTCATTGCTCAATTCGCGCCCTGCCAATATCTGCAGACAGGCGGGCCGAATCAAAACCAACAGCAGGTTTAGAAGGCGGTGATCAACAGATTTTACCAGCCCCAGGTCGTGGCCAAGACGCAGGTCGGAAATAAGCTGTATCGCTTCTTTTGAGCTCATTACCTGGGCGTAACGCAGCAACCCCAGCGCCCGCCAGGCCCTATCCGCCATCTGGGCCCGCTTTTTATCCAGCAGTGCCTGCCTGGCGTTCTGTTCCTGCTCCATCACCTGTCCGATCATACTGCCGAGGTTGCCGATAATCTCCTCTTCACTCTGCCCCAGGGTGACCTGATTTGAAATCTGGACCAGGTTACCGGTTATTTCGCTGCCCTCTCCATAAAGGCCACGAACAGCAAGGCCAACCTGCGAAAGGGCCGCCAGCAGACGGTTCAGTTGCCCGGTCATAATTAAGGCGGGCAGGTGCAGCATTACCGAACCGCGCAGGCCTGTTCCCACGTTAGTAGGACAGGCAGTAAGATAACCGCACTGTTCATCAAAAGCATAGTCCAGCTCCTGCTCGATAAGTGAATCATAATAATCGGCTTTCTTCCAGGCTTCCTCCAGCTGAAGGCCGGGCAGGATAACCTGGAGCCGCAAGTGGTCTTCCTCATTAATCATCAGGCCGGTAGCTTCATCTCCGCTCAGCAGCAAAGCACCATTTTGGGAGTTGCGGGCCAGCATAGGCGAGATCAGGTGTTTTTCAACCAGCGCCTGTTTTTCCAGGATGGAAAGATTCTTCATGGTAAAAAGATTAAAATCAGACAGTTCTTTTTGATTTTCGATAACAGAATAAACCTTATCCAGAACAGCCTTCGTTTGCTCGTTTGAAGCAAGACAGGAGAAAACCTGTCCAGCCAGATTTCTGGCCACGCGAACCCTTGAGCTTATTACTATATCATTTTCCGGACCTGAGCATTCCATCCAGTAACTGACACTAAAATCGACCTTTTTCACTGTTCTTCTCCTTCATCACTTTCATCCTGTCCCGTTTCGACCACCTGTTTACTATCTTTCATCATTCTTTCAAGAGAACGGATACGGTCGCGAATAAGAGCAGCCTCTTCAAATTCTTCATCCTGAACTTTCTGCTGCAAATCTTCTTTTAAACTGTCTATCTCGCGGATTGTATGAACTCTTTTAGCTATTCCAGCCGGCACCTTACCTTTATGAACAGTTCCAGCATGAATACGGCGCAGCAGAGGTTTCAATTTACCTTCAAAGGCTTTAAAACATTCACTGCAGCCCAGCCTGCCGACCTGGCTGAACTGGGTAAAAGTAAAACCGCATCCGGGACACTTCAGGTTTGAAACTGACTTGACCTCGCTACCGTTAAAGAGCCCCTGGTTGAGCATACTGGCAAATAGTTTATGCAATGAAAACTGCGGCTCAAAGGTAAAATCCAGCTCTTCTTTTTTCCTGGCACAATTCTCACACAGGTTCAGCTCAACCTGCCTGCCGTAAATATTTTTTACTATATGTATAGTTGCCTCATTTTTGCGGCATTCCTGGCAAAGCATGGTTTCATCTCCCTCAATAACCTGTCTTAAGCATCTCCCGCAGGGCTGACAAAAAAATGTTCAACTGCAATTTACCGGCTTCAGCCCGGCTTACCCCCGCGGAGCAATACAGTTCGTCATCAATCACAGCATTCAAAACAGATGCTTCTCGCCGGGAAACTACCTTCTCTTCAACAAGCCGCTTCAGCAATTGCCTGATGCGGGCCGGTTCAAATTTGTTTTCACCAAGATTATCTATTAACTCCTGCCAGGGTTTTACCTGTTCCGGCTCAATGCGGTAGATGCGAATGTACCCCCCGCCACCGCGCCTGCTTTCAACCAGGTAGCCCTGATCAATAGTAAAGCGCCGCTCCAAAACATAATTGATTTGCGACGGCACACAACAAAATTTCCCAGCCAGTTCGCGCCTTTTTATTTCAATGTGCCGGCTATTACTAAGCAGGAGCAGTTTTTTAATATATTCCTCGATATAATCAGTAAGGTTGGGCATTAATACCTCCTGCTTTTAAATGTTTGACCTTCTCTGACCTTTATTAATAATAACCGATTTTAATTTAGTTTGCAAGTGCATAATATGCCCTGTTACAGGAGAACGGAAAGGTTTGTTGAATGCTGCAGCGGGTGGTTTTCGGCAATCAGGATTTTAAACAAGGGGATTGAGACAAAGAAAGAAATATTTATCAACTACCTCGGGGAATATGCTGGTTGTCCCAGAACAGGTCAATCACTCCATTTAGTTTATAAAGCGAATCAAAAAGCTCGAGGCGGTTAAGATCAAGGGGGGTCTCCAAGAGAAAATCCAGACTGATTAAATCAGCGCCGCTTGACTCTTCTTTTTCAGGATCGCTGACTTCACTCTTGCGGATACTGACCGCTGAATCACCCAAAACTGTTCCGACTTTACCCAGGAGCCCCGGCTGGTCAACTGCCCTGATGTGCAGGCGTTTCAAACGGTGGCGGCTGAAAAAACTTTTCTCTGTTCTGCGCAGCAGCAGTAAACTGATCAAAACAAAACCGGTAGTTAACGCTGCACCAAGATAAAACCCGACTCCAACTGCCAACCCGACACCGGAAACAACCCAGATGCTAGCAGCTGTGGTCAGGCCATGAATACTGCCCCGCTGCTGGAGGATAGTTCCCGCACCAAGAAAACCGATACCAGTAACCACCCCGGCAGCGATCCTGCCCGGATCCACTTCAAAACCGGCGCCGATCTGGCCGGTAAAGCCGTACGCGGATACCATCATAATCAGGGCTGAACCGGAACAAACCAGAATATGGGTACGGAAACCGGCCGGACGGTTGTGGCTTTCACGTTCAAAACCGATTAATCCGCCTAAAACAACGGCCATTAGCAGCCTGAGCGCTATTTCCCAGGGTAGCAGAGTCAAACAGATTCACTCCTTTTTGGTATCCTGCCCGGAGGAAACCGGTTATTAAACTTAAAACTATGTGGCAACATTTCTATCAATAGGTATATAACCGCTGTGAACAAGCAGTCGCTGCTACAGCCCCGTCTGAGGCGGCTGTGATTACCTGGCGCAGGAAAGTTTGCCTGATATCTCCGGCAGCATAAACGCCGGGAACAGATGTTTCCATCTTGCTGGTGGTAATTATAAAACCACGTTCATCACATTCAAGGTCAACACTCTCTAAAAATTCGGCATTCGGTTTGCGGCCGGCATAGATAAATATTCCATCGATGCCAACTGAGCGATCCTTGCCATCCTGCTTTATATTAAGCCCGCTGACCCTGTCCTCCCCTTCGATTTTGTTCACAGTGCTGTTCCAGAGCACCTCAACAGAAGGTATCTTGAGCACCTTGTCCTGAAGCCAGTTACACCCGCGAAACTTGTCCCTGCGATGGATCAGGTATACTTTTTCTGCAAAACGGGTCAGAAAAATTGTTTCTTCGAGAGCGGCATCACCACCACCGACAACAGCAACTTTTTTGCCGCGGAAGAAAGCAGCATCACAGGTGGCACAATACGAAACTCCCCTGCCGCGCAGTTCAGTTTCGCCTTCCACATTAAGCAGATTCGGTTCGGTTCCGGTTGCGATCAGGACCGTTTTACCCTTGAATTCACCGGCAGTCGTTTCAACGGTTTTAACCTCTCCTAAAAGGGAAACTTTTTCAACCTGGCCGCTGACAACAGGCACATCAAGATTGTCCATCTGTTTCTGCAGAAGCATACCAAATTCTGCCCCGCTGACGCCGTCAGGAAAAGCTGGAAAATTATCGAGCCGATCGGTGGAACAAATCTCCCCACCGAGCGTCATCTGTTCTATTATCACAACAGGCATTCCAGCTCTGGCCCCGTATAAAGCCGCTGTTGCACCGGCCGGACCTCCGCCAAGAATAACCATATCGTATAGCTTGTTGTTTTCCATATTAATTATCTCCTTTTCATCATTTCTTCTGGTATAAACTGTTACAGCTATTATCAGTGATATAACCTTTAGTGTCAACAAACTGCCAGCCACATAAAACTTTACAAATTGCTCTTGAATAAGTGCATTACGGCTGGTATGTTATAATAAGATTATGCTAAACAATTAAGGCGACTGGAAGGAGGCTCACGATCGATGAAAGAGGAAGTTCAAAAAGCGCTGGATAAAATCCGCCCCGCCCTGCAAAGAGACGGCGGCGATGTAGAACTGGTTGAAGTAGGCGACGACGGAGTGGTAAAGGTTAAATTAACCGGTGCCTGCGGCGGCTGCCCTATGTCCCAGATTACCCTGAAACAGGGTATTGAAAGAGTATTAAAACAGGAAATTGCTTCAATTAAAGAAGTTGTTTCGGTTTAAAAAAGTCTCAACTGAAAAAACCCGGGGCAACCCGGGTTTTTTCTTGACTTTTTGGAGGTAATAAATTGACTCATATATACCTTGATAACAGCGCCACCACCAGGCCATATTCTGCAGTAACAAGCCTGGCCGGCAGAATCATGGATGAAATATACGGGAACCCTTCTTCCATGCACGAAATGGGTATTGCCGCCGAACGGGCAATAAATACCGCTCGCTGCCAGATTGCCGCACTCTTCAATGCCCGCGAGGAGGAAATAGTTTTCACTTCGGGAGGAACGGAAGCAAACAACCTGGCCATAGTCGGCACAGCAAGACAAAACAGGAAACAGGGTAACCACATTGTAACATCCCTGATTGAACACCCTTCTGTTCTAAACTGCTTTAAGCACCTGGAAAGTAACGGTTTCCGTGTGAGCTATCTGCCCGTAAACCAGCACGGCTACCTTGATCCCGATCGGCTAAAAAAGGCTGTCACTGAAGAAACAATTCTTGTAAGCATTATGCATATTAATAATGAAACGGGCACCATAGAACCACTGGCTGAATTAGGACGCGCTGTTAAAGAAAAAAATCGGCAGACCCTGTTTCATATTGACGCAGTGCAATCATATGCCAAATTGCCGATCCAGGCAACAAAATGGCAGGCTGACCTGATTAGCTGCAGCGCCCACAAGATACATGGACCGAGGGGAGCCGGAGCCCTGTGGATTAAAGAAGGATTGGTTATCGAACCTCTATTCCACGGCGGCGGACAGGAAAATAACTATCGGCCAGGAACTGAAAATACTGCTGCCATCGCCGGTTTCGGTCTGTCGGCAAAGATAAACCTGGAAAACATGGCCGTAAGCAGCAAAAATTTAATGGAGTTGAAGCTGATATTCCTCAGGGAACTGCGCAGAAACAACCCGGGGTTCCTGGTAAACGGACCAGCGCCTGAGCAGGGTGCACCTCATATTATTAACCTTTCTTTCCCCGGCCTGAAGGCAGAAACAATCTTGCATTCCCTTGAAAACAGGGGCGTTTATGTATCGTCGGGCTCTGCCTGCCATTCGAGGCATCCGGAGCAAAGTCATGTGCTGAAAGCTCTGGGCATCAGCAGCAATTTAATCGATAGCGCTCTCCGTTTCAGTTTCTCGGGAATGAACACCAGGGAAGAAGTTCTACAGGCAGCAGCCCTTACCGCAGAAACCATCAATGAGCTTAAGCGCCTGTTCGCTTAACGCAACCACGACTCCCGGAGGTATTTAAACTATGCTTGCTTTGATAATGGTCCGCTACGGAGAAATCGCCCTGAAAGGGAAAAACAGGGGGGAATTTGAGAAACAGCTTCAGCGCAACCTTTACGGGGCAGTTAAAGCCCTGGGCGGCTCGGTTGAAAGGATGCACGGGCGTTTCATGGTTAAAGGTCCCCTTGAAAACCTTGAAGGAATGCTGAATAGCCTGCAAAAAACATTCGGGGTTATTTCTGTTAGCCCGGTCATGCAAACATCTCTCGCTATGGAAAAAATAAAAGATACAGCGCTGGCAGCGGTCGACAAAATTGCTCCCGCACAGAGCAGTTCTTTTAAAATATCCGCCCGCCGGGCCAATAAAAACTTCCCCTGCCAGTCGCCTGAAATCTGCCGTCTGCTGGGTGCTCATATTCTTAAGCACCACCCCTCTCTTAAGGTAAACCTGGGTAACCCCGACCTGGAAATCAGCGTTGAAATTGGTTATCAACACGCCTATATTTACCTGGAGCAACTTCGGGGCCCCGGTGGTTTACCTGTAGGAATAACAGGACGCTCTTTGCTTCTGCTATCCGGTGGTATTGACAGCCCGGCAGCCGGTTGGCTTTCAATGAAGCGCGGGCTGCGCATTGAAGCCCTGCACTTTCATAGTTTTCCCTTTACAGGCAAACGCTCTCTGGAAAAAGCGGCAACACTTTGCCGGAAGTTATCCCATTACGGAGGAAAGATAGTCCTTCATACTATCAATGTGGCCGAGATACAAAAGGAACTGCGCTCTAATTGCGCCGGGGAGTTGAGCGTTATACTGCTGCGGCGTTTCATGCTTCGCCTTGCCGAGAGATTATCGGCTGAACGACGCCTGCAGGCCCTGATTACGGGAGACAACCTGGGCCAGGTCGCCAGCCAGACCCTGGAAAGCATTAATGTGATTAGCCAGTCTACCAAAATGCTGATCCTCAGGCCGCTAATCGGATTTGATAAGCTCGAAATCATCAAGATCGCCCAGGATATAGACACTTATGAAACATCGATTCTGCCTTATGAGGATTGCTGTACCCTCTTTGTTCCCAAAAATCCGGCCACCAGGCCAAAACTCCCAGTTGTGGAAAGAGAAGAAGACCGCTTGAACATGGAGGGTTTGCTGGATCAGGCATACAGCACGCTGATCAGTGAAGCGATAAACAGGCAGTAACCTGCAGCAGGAATAACTTTTCTTTACTCTTCAAGATCAATCCGCCGGCTGAGGTTATCCTGGTGGACCGCTTCCAGGAGGGTTTCCGGCCCCGGAAATCGGGCTTTTCCATCCGTCAGCGGCGAAAAATAGAGCGCATCTGTGGGGCACCAGTTCAGGCAGCGCAAGCAGTACATACAGTGATAGTGGCGAATGGGATAACCGTCGTCATCCAGTTCTATTAATCCCTGGGGGCACTGCTGAACACAGGTCATGCAGAGAATACAATTCTCCTTATGGATGCCAAACCCAAAGAGAAAGTTATTTAGCAGAAAATCAATTCCGTAAGAATATACAAAACGATAGGGGATACCAAATATTTTTTCTACCGGGTTAGCGGAGCGATACTTAAAGGGAATACCATAAAAAAGCGAGTGAATATATTCCAGGAAGAGAAATATATTTTTCCGGGCCCGAAAACTCTTTTCCGCAAGCAGGCGACCGGTTTTGAGATGATCAAAATTCTTCAACATCACCGCCAGGGCAGAGTTGATAAAAGTTTGATCCAAGTGCCCGACATATTTAAACCCTTTTGTCTTGAGAAGGCTTTTCATAAAAGGCTCGTAATCACCCTGGGCTCCGTCATGCGTAGCATAGGAAAAGGCGCGAACTTTTTTATCGAAAAAGGGTAAGTCAAGTAAAAAGCGAATCATAACCGGAGCAGGTCTGAATGCATAAACGGGAGAACCAAAACCTATCAGGTCATAGTCTGTCCATTTCTTGATCAGCTTGTTCAGTGACTGATTAGGTTTGGCTGAATTTAAAGCGGTATTAAGATCAAGGTAGGGCCAGGGGTATTTACCCAGGGGACGTTTTTCTTCGGCCCGGATGGTATAACGAAGGGCAACCGGTTTTTTCTGCCACAGGGTAGGCATGTCTACCAGCTCTTCCAGGTCGGCAATGTCACAGCTGTAACCCCGCTTAACCATTTCTGCCTGGATGAGGGTAGTAAAATAACGGGTCATTCCCGTACCGGAAAAATAAACCAGCAAAACTTTTATCATTTCTTCACCCCTTATATTATAGCTTATGCCGAAACATATAACAAAATTTGCCGAGTAAATATTATTTTGTTTCTCATAAGTATAGTAATTAAGTTCTGGCAGGTTGTCTGGAGGGACATATCAATGGAAATAAAACTAAAAACAAAAGTTTGGCTTGAAGCTGACGGAGAGAAATTATTTGGCGACGGCCCCTGCGACATACTCAGCCGTATTGAAAGAACAGGCTCGCTACGTCAATCAGCTGCAGAAATCAACATGTCTTACAGCCAGGCCTGGAAGCTGGTTCAGATGATTGAAGATAACCTCGGCTACCCTGTTCTTGACAAACAGGCCGGGGGAGCTGGCGGTGGACATTCCACCCTGACCCCCAGGGCAGCCACCCTGACTCGGGCTTACAGCCAGTTTCGCCGCGAGGCTGACCATCAGCTGGATCTTTTATATAAAAAACACCTGGCCCCGGCATTAAAATCTTGCCAATAATGCCAGGAGATTTATAATAAATAATGATTGCTATTTCAAAGATCCGGGTATATAGTTTAAGTAGAGATGTATATTTATGTAAAGTATTGGTGGTGAAAGCAATGTCCAGGGATTGGAGT
>Ga0334884_1001770_pt1 | contig 30358 bp, 17 predicted proteins | sample GraSluR1_MG_7_FD_207215 | JGI IMG/M metagenome (GOLD analysis project Ga0334884, IMG submission 207215) | Sludge microbial communities from methane-producing bioreactor in Wageningen University, Netherlands - Granular Sludge_12_05 R1 | ecosystem: Engineered > Bioreactor > Anaerobic >...
CATTGGCTCCGGCGGGGAACTCCAGGTAGGACCTGCCGTCCAGGGCCAGCGCGTTGCCGTGCTTGCCTTCGGCCAGCGTGCCGCCGATCTGTTTGATCGGCATTCGGCCGCCGGCCGCGGTGTCGGCCACCAGCCAGCGGTCGAAGGAGCTGTGGAAGGTGATGCCCTCCGCCGCCGGGCAGTTGGTAGTCAGAAGCAATGGCAGTATCAGAGCGCCAAGGTGCATGAGTGTCCTCCGGGATGCAGGTTCTCGCGCGGCACGCCGTCTGCCGTCTTGCCTCTCCCGGACCCCGCCGATCCTGCGGACCGGTTGGGGCTGGGAGGGATTGGGGTGGCGGCCCCCACCGGGGCCGCCATGCCGAGAGCCACCGTCCGCCTTGTCGCTCTCCAACCTCCTGCGGCCCGTGCCGATGCCACACCGGGAGGTGCCATGGCCTGCAGACCTATGGCGGTGCTCTGCACCGGCGGTGGTTCGCCCCAGGTTAGGCCCTCACCCACAAGCGGTCCGGAGGACCGCCTGACTCTCCCGGACGCCCGCTGCGCGGGATGGGTGAGATGGCAACGACGCCCTCACCTCACCTCACCTCACCTCACCCCACCCTCACCGTCGCGATCCCATACGCCGGCACCGTCACCAGCAGCGTCTCGCCCTCCATGCGTGCCGTGGAAGTCTCCAGCGGCCGCTCCAGCAGGTCCACCTCCTGCGCCTCCGCCTCGCCCTCCACCAGGCCACTCAACCGCACGCGGGCCTCCGTCGCCCTGCCCTCCACCTCGCACAGGCGCACGATCGGGGCCGCGCTGTCCTCGGCACGCTTGAGACAGGCCAGGATGACGTTGTCCGTCAGCACCTCGGCGTAGCTATCTGTCGGCGGCAGGCCGCCTCCGCGCAGATCTGTGCCCACAACGCTCAGGGGCACGTTGAACACCTCGGCCTGCCTCATGGCCTCGGCCACGGGGCAGGCGCCCTCGTGGGGGAGCAGGCTCAGGCGGATGGTGTGGAAGCCCACCTCGGGGAAGGGGTCCGGGTCGTAGGTGGAGCGCAGGAGCGTCACCCGCAGTGTGCTGCCCTCGGCGCTGTGACCGTGCTTGTGGTCATTCAGCAGCGTTAGGCCGACCCGCCCGCCCTCGGGGCGCTCGCCGGACAGATCGGCCCAGCGCAGGGCGGGGACTTCCTGTCCGTTGCAGGGCCGGCACATGCTGCCGAAGGGGATCTCGTACGTGGCAACCGGATCTGCCACGTTCACCCCGAAGGCCATGCGCAGCATCGGCACTCCCGTCTCCGGAGACCCGATCTCTCGCCACCAGGCCTGGAGGGTGATCTCCACCGACCGGCTCCCCGCGTCCAGGGCCACCTCGAGACAGACCCGAGACTGCCCGAGGTCATGCAGCGTGCGGATCGCGGCGCGCTGCGGACCGGTGTAGTCATCGCGCTGGGCCTGCACCATCCCCAGGCCGTCGCCGGAGCGAGAGAAGCGCAGGTCCGAGCCGTCGTCGGGGATACCGCCCTCAGCGAGAATCTGGTGTTGGGTGATCTCGCCGATCTCCCACGCGGTCATGGCGTGCGGGGCCTCCCGGAGCATCTCCAGCACCCCCAGGAGGCCGCCCTGCGGGACGTAGTCGAAGCCCGAGGCCACGTCCACGAGGCTCCTGATCGCGCCCGAGGCCGGATCCACCTCGACCCGCAGGTGCTCGTTCTGGAGCACACGCTCGGAGGGCCTCGATACGCCACCTGCCAAAGGCGCCTCGGCCTCGTGGAGGACGTAGGCCCGGTACCCCAGCGGCGGCACGTCGCAGACGGGGAACAGGACATCCACGCCGCTATGGGTGTTGTACCAACTGCGGCCGATCACCTGCCCGGCAACGCGCCTTCCCTCGCAGCCGGTGATGGCGATCCGCTCCGGCGCGTACTCCCGGTTCCACAGCTTGGTCGCCACCATCGCACTGCGGGGGAATAAGGAGGGGTTGAAGATCACCAGCGGCTCGCCGGAGGGCTCGCCGTGGCTCCAGGTGGAAACCGAGCCGGGGACCCGGATGTTGCCGGCCCCGAAGCCGATGGTCGCACCCGCCCCCATGGCCTCGATGGAGCTCAGCGGATCGTCGCGGGCAGGGAGCTCGCGAGCACCGGGCTCCGCTCCGAGGAGTTCGGCGATGTCTCCCATGTCGACACGGTCGGCGAGGTCGCGCAGAGTCCGGAACTTGATGGTCCCGGCGAGGCCCTCCAGCTCCCCAAACCGCGCCGCTGCCTCCTCCATGGCCATGTGGCCGCTGGAGCCGGCAAGGATGTCGTGGAACTGGTTGAGCATCGCCATCCGCCAGGCGCGGCGGAAGTTGCCGACCGGGTACTCCCGGCAGATAGCTACCTCGGCAAGCAGCGCGAAGGCCTCGGCCTCGGGCAGCAGGCTCTCGGCGCGCCGGTTGACCAGCTTGGCCTTACTCTGCGAGGTGTAGCAGCCCTCGAAGACCGTGTTCAGCTCATCTGTCACCACCGGCAGTTGGATGCCGGACTGCTCCACCGCGGTGAAGAACTCATCCGTCGTGGAGTGCCGCAGTGTGGGGAAGATGGGCCAATCCTGCATCTCGCGGGCCGCCAGCAAGTCCGCCCGCGTCGGTCCGCCACCGTGGTCGACGACACCGTAGACGTACAGGAAGTCCCGCAGGCCTGTGTCGGCGGCGCAGTCGACCAGGAGATCGCCGATCTGCGGGCCGATGGGGCCGCCGTAGCCGGACTTGTCGAAGTACGAGAGCACTCGCGAGCCGTCGGGCGCCTGCCACCACACGCACCAGTGCTTCGTACCCGCCCGCTGGTGATAGTGCCTGCTCACCCCGCCGCGGCTGAGGATGGCCGGCACCGTCACCGGGTGGCCGAAGGTGTCGCCCTCCCAGTCGATCTTGATATCATCATACGGAATGCCGAACCGCTCGTGCATATAGCGCTTGGCATACAACAAGTGGCGGCACTGGCTCTCGCCGGAGGTCATGTTCTTGTCCAGCTCCAGCCACTGGCTGACCACAGGATCCCACCGGCGGTCGAAGATGCGGTCGTCGATGAGGTCGAAGACCTCAGGGCAGTGGTTCTCCATGGCCTCGTAGACGAAGGCCTGGGGCTGGGCGAAGATGAACTCCGGGAAGAGCCGCATGAGGCGGTCCACGGTGACGAAGGTGTCGTGGCAGATGGCGATGGTCTCCAGCCACGGCCAGGTCCAGTTCATGTCGATGTGCGCATGGCCGCACAGGTGGATCGTGTACTGCTTGGCCTCTCGGCCCAGGGGCAGGAGGAGGCTTTCCGCCTGAGCCACGAGCTCGGCCACGGCCGCCCCGGTCTCCAGGCCGGAGATGAGCCGGTCCGCGGCGGCGGCGATCGGCCCCTCCCACCGGGCACGGTCTGCCGCATTGAGCTCCGAGAACCGCGTTGCGAACCCCAGCTCCGCTTGGATACGCAGAAGACCCGGCCTGCTATCCTCCGCGCACTGAGCGATGTGCCGGGCGATGGCCTCGAGTCGTGCCTGCAGGTCCATGGTGCTGTCTCCTCTTCTGGCACTCAGTGGGGCGGGCTTGCGACTCACATTATGCACGAACGCATTGATGCCACATCCCGCCGCAGTAAAGCCTCTATCGCTCGCAATAGTACCGTTCTCCCCCCTCCTCCCGTCTCGCCGGTCGTATCGGCGAGTAAGGGAGAGGGGGGGGGTGAGGCGACGTGAGTCGGCGCCCGCCCAGAACCTGCATAATGTGAGTTGCGGGTCCGCCGTTGGCCGTTCGCACCTCGCCTGGCGAGCAAAGCGAGCGTCCTGGAGAAGGTGGCGACGACCCGCCGTATCCCCGCCTTGCTCCCCGCCCCCATTCCCCGAAGAGGTCTCCGCCACCTGTTCCGCGAAGACATTGGTATCACACAATGCACGCCACCACCATGCCCCGCCGCGCCCAAAGGAGACCCTCAGCATGCGAGTCAGCCTACCCTTGGCCGTCACTCTCGCCATCTGTGTCACCGTGGGGTGCATCATGTCACCAGCCGCCTTCTCGCAGGTGAACCAGCAGGCCATCGACGACGTGGCCGACGGGAAGCTCACGGAAGCCAAAGCCTCCTGGTGGGGCTTCGACGAGACCGAGGCCACAGCCGCTCTGCAGGCCGCCATCGATTCCGGGGTCCCCAGACTGATTGTGGACAACGTCGGCAAGCCCTGGATCGTGGACAAGATGACCCTCGTCAGCAATCAGCAGATCGTGTTCGAGGAGGGCGTCGAGGTTGTCGCCAAGAAGGGTGCCTTCAAGGGCAAGACGGACTCGCTTCTCACCGCGAGCCTCAAGCAGAACATCATCCTCTACGGCTATGGGGCCACACTGCGCATGCACCGGGCCGACTACGACGGCCCCGCGTATGAGAAGGCCGAGTGGCGCCACTGCCTGAGTATCCGCAGTTGCACCAACGTCCAGGTCCTCGGGTTGACACTGGCCGAGAGCGGGGGCGACGGCATCTACCTGGGCGCCGGACAGGCCGGGGTGACCAACAAGGACATCGTCATTCAGGATGTACTGTGCGACCGCAACTACCGCCAGGGCATCAGCGTGATCACCGCCGAGAACCTGCTGATCGAGAATACCATCATGCGCGATACCGGCGGCACGGCGCCCCAGGCCGGCATCGACTTCGAGCCCAATCTCACCACCGAGCGCCTGGTCAACTGCGTCATGCGCGACTGCACCACCCAGGGCAATGTGGGCGTGGGCTATGCCATCTACATCCCCACCCTGGACGCAAGCTCGGAAGATGTCTCCCTGCGCTTCGAAAACTGCCGCTCCATCGGCGATAGCTCCGGCACCTTCCTGGCTACCGGCAACACGGAGCAGGCCGCGGTGGGCGGGTCCATCGAGTACGTCAACTGCCGGTTCGAGAGCCCTGCCAACAGCGCCATCCAGGTGCGTGGCAAGCCCGTGGGCGGGCTCAAACTGAGCTTCGAAGGCTGCGCGGCCGTCGACCCGGCCCCGGAGAAGCCGGGCATCGCCCCGATCCAGTTCAGCGTGGGTGCCGAGGCCGAAAGGCCCTTCGGTGGGATCTCGCTGGGCGAGCTCACGGTCAAGGACGAAATCGACCGCGTCCCCATGGCCTTCAACGACATGGCCGGCGGCATCGGCTGGCGCGACATCACCGGCAGGCTGCTCCTCGAGCGCGAAGGACAAGTGAGCCAACTCGAACTCACCGTCGAGCGGCTCAGGGAGTGGATGCCCTTCAACGAGATGCGGCTGATCCCGCGGCTGAAGATGGAAGACGTAGCCTTCGTGCCCGTGGCCGAGGGCGCTGTGCAGCCCTGCGACCTGAAGATGGCGCGGACGCGACGCTCCTCGCCCTTCGTCTTGTATGCGGAGGAGGGGCAAGAGGTCGCCTTCACCCTCAACTACGGGCAGGTGGGCAAGTACAGCGGGGATACCGCCACGGTGAAGGTCCTGGCACCCTCCGGCGCGGAGGCGGCGAAGGCGGATTGCCCCTTCATGCAGCAGACGCAGGTGCGCTTCACCGCGCCGGAGACGGGGCTGTACAGGATCGACTTCAATCCGGGCGGCAACAGCGTGAGCATCGGCGAGTGCAGCCATCCGGTGAACGTCACCGCCGAGAAGGGCGCCATCCCCTTCTACTTCGCGCTCGGCCGGCTGTACCTGTATGTCCCCGAGGGGGCCACGGAGTTCGGAGTGAAGGTCTTCGGCCAGGGACCCGGCGAAGCGGTCAAGGTGGGGCTGTACAACCCCGAAGGCGAACTCGTGCAGGAGCAGGACAACATCGTTCAGGCGTACCTGTTCGATGTGACGCTCGATGAGCCCTCGAAGGGCGAGACGTGGATGCTGGAGTTCTCGCGGCCGACGGGGACCACGATGGAGGACTTCTCGGTGGACATATTGGGCATCCCGCCGCTGCTGGCGCCCTCGCCGGAGACGCTGCTCAAGCCTGCCGGGTAGGGCAGGCTTGCGAGGTGACAGGAAACAGGTGACAGGAAACAGGTGACAGGAACGGCGGAAACGGGCCGTTCACCTCTCCCAGCCCCGACAGGGGCGTCCGGGAGAGGTCGGCAGGCCGGCCCGCGCAGCGGGCACGGTCTGACGGGTGAGGGGCCGCCCTGCTGAGGGCCCCCGCCCGCTGCAGAGCAGCGCCACCACCCCTGCAGGCCATGGCATCTGCGAGGACGGTGCCGGCAGGAGGCCGGCGAGCGACTGGGTGGGCCTTGGTTCGCCCCACGGCGGCCCCTCACCCGCTCCCGCTCCGCGGGATCGACCTCTCCCGGACGCTCGCTGCGCTCGCTGGGAGAGGTTGGAGCCGGCATGACGGGTGAGGGGCCGCCCAAGCGATCCACCGGAGCCCCCGACTCCCCCGGGGGCTTGCTGGGCGGGGCGGCAGGCGTCAACCTCAGATTATGCAGGTTCCGGGCAGGCGCCGATTCACGTCACCTCACCCCCCCAGCCCCCCACTCCCTTACTCCGCCAAACGGCCGGCGGAGACGGGAGGAGGGGGGAGAACGGCAGTACTTCGACCGTTCCCGACGCGGGAATGGCGAAATGCGGCCCCAGTGTGTTCATGCATAATGTGAGGTCAACGCCCGCACCGCTACCTCCCCAACCGGTATACCCTCGTCACTCCCGCCGGCAACTGCTCCTCGATCGCTTCCAGCCCCTTGCCCAGTTCACGCCCCTCGGTGAGCTCGGTAACCTCCGCGGGCTCGTGCAGCTTCAGGCGCTTTGTGCCCTCGGTGGCCGTGTGGAGCATGAGGTAACCGGCACTCGCGCTGAAGGGGTCCAGCGTCTCGGAGTACACGTGGACCCCGGCGTACCGGCACAGGCCCAGCAGGAGCCCGCGGTCCAGCGGCAGCAGAGAGTAGACACTGCGCCAACCGTCCTGCTCCTTGACCGCCAGCGTGGGCAGGCCCGCCGTTGTGCCCAGGACCGTCGCGTCCGGATCGTCCACCACGAAGGCCGGAGCGATGGCCACCGGTGTCCGGCGCGGCTGTGGGTAGGCGGCCACGATGGGGTGCTCGGGAGCTGCGATGCTCAGCTCGTCATTCAGTCCACCCACATGGCGTTTGATGGTGATGCCCGTCAGCGTCGACGGCCCCTTCGGGTCGAATCCCTGTGGCGTCACGTAGCCGGGGGCGTAGACCCATGCGGCCGTCTTGCCCGCCCCGCGGACGACGGCGTCGATGCGCCGGCGCAGCCCGTCATCCACCTCGAAGGCGTTCAGGAACACATAGAGCTTGTACTGGGGCAGGTTGGCGTCGGCGATGTCCGACAGCAGGTACAGATCGAAGGGGGCACCCATGCGGGCCAGCTCGTCTACAGTCTCGCGGCAGAGCATGGTGTGCAGCCGGTCGTTGCCGTTGCAGGTGTGCATGGCGCGCTCGTCGGCGAACACGGCCACCTGTGCGACCTGCTCGCGGCCGCCCGCCAAAGCGTCGTCGCAGGCCCGCTTCATCGCCGCGACGGTGTCCATCACCTCGGCCTGGTGGAACGTGGCGTTCCCGGCCAGGAGGAACCACCACAGGCTCGTCCCCCGGGTCAGCGAATACCCGGCCGCGCGCTGGAGCACCGCCTGCGTCTCGGACAGATTGTCCGTGCGGTAGCTCTCGAAGCCCGGGTACAGATGGGTGCGGGTGTCGACTTCGTCGAAGTACAGCTTGTTGTGCAGTCGATAGCTGCCGCCATAGGCCGAGATGAAGCTCCCGGCCTCGCCGCCGCGGCGGCGGTCGTAAGCGGTGGGAGCCGCCAGGAAGTCCACGTGGGGCGAGGCGAGCACCTCCCTGAGCCCCTGGAAGCCGTCGGTCTTCAGGCAATACAGCGAGTAGCCGTAGAACACGCCGGCGATCTTCTTCCCTCCGGTGACCTCCTTGACCACCCGGCAGCTATGGATGATGTTGCTGCTCACCATGTCGCTTAGGAACTCCCGATAGTCCACCACGCGCCGGCCCTTGACGGGGTCGCGGAACATGCCGTCGGCCGCCGCGGCGTGCTGCTCCGGGCCGGGCGGGTCGGCCTCGAAGCCTGCATTCCCGTCGCCCCAGGCCTCACGTAGTCTCACCACGTCGCCGCCGTAGCGCTCCCCAAGCCACCTGCGCCAGCGGGCGATGGCCGCCGGGGAGAAGTCCACGTGGCCGGAGCTGCCCCACCAGAACCACTCGCTGGAGCCGCCGCCCGCCGGATGGTAGCCGAAGATGTGGCCCCGATAGTCGCTGCTCTCCATGTGGCCCACAACATCGCGCAGCATGCGCTCGTAGGTTTCCGTCCACAGCTCGGAGGCCAGGGAGACCTGCTGCCCGAGCTTGCCGTCGGCCTCCCTGGTGATCTCATCGGGATGGGCGTCCAGCCACCACTTGGGCGGGTTGAGCTTGATCCGCGGCATGATAAGGGCCCGCGGGTTGGCGGCGATGATGGCCCGGATGCGGGCGTCGATCCTGTCGAAATCATACTCCCCCGGTCCCGTCCACCAGCCGAAGCAGCCCTGGCCCGGCGTCATCCAGCTCCAGAAGATCTCGCTGTACAGCTCATGGCCGGCGGCGGCGAAGTCGCGGCAGGAGAGGGCGATCTGCTCGTCGGAGACATAGGGCTCGGGCATCATGGCCATGGTGGTGACCGGCCGGCCGTCGATGTGCAGCGTGGGGACGCCCCCGTGGGCGCGCACTTGAGCCTCCGGCGCGGCGCTCCCGTCGCGAGGCGTCGGCAGAGCGGCTTCGTAGGCCGCCACCAGGGGCAGCTTCGTCCCAAACTCCGGGTCATAGCCCTCGGGCAGGGGGCGCACGATGTCCAGGGCGTCCCGGGACTTGTCCGCGCGCTCCAGGGCGTACAGGCCGCGGAGATCCTCCTCACTCAGAGCCCGGCGGTAGATCCGCACATCATCCATCAGACCGTGGAACAGGTACGCCCGGCCGCCGCCGTCGGCATGGGCCTCGCCGATCGTGAGCGGCTGTTGGTTGACCGTGAGGTGCTCGACAGGCGCGGTGGCCGAGAGGACTTTCTCGCCATCCAGGTACAGGCACACGAGTCCGCGGTCGAATGTGGCCGCCACGTGGCTCCATCGCTTGGCCGCCACGACGGGCACGTCGCCGACGCCAACCGGCTCCCCGCCGGGAATGGTGAACTGCTCTCCATTGCGCATGATGCCCTGCCAGCGGCCCTCGGCGTCCTTGAACTTGAACTCCGGCCTACCCTCCCACAGGGAGAGCATGAACTGGATCTCCTGCTGCGCTGCGCCCCGCCGCAGGCCCTTGTACAGCAGAGTCTGGTATGAGCCGGGATGCGCCGAGGGCGCTATCCACGCCGAGAGTGTGAGGCTTTCCAGAGCGTCGGCGCCCGTGAAACCGGGGACCGAGAGCGAGCCAAACTGGCTGACCACGGCGGCGCCGTGCTGGGTGTGCACCCCCCCGGTGACGCGACACAGCTCTCCCGTGGCCCGGCAGGCGAAGGTGTCCTCACCGGGTTCGGCGAAGTCCAGCCACAGGATCAGGTCGTCCTTGAGGGGCTCTTGCTGGGTCCAGGCTGCCCCGGCGAAGAGCGTGCCGGCTGCGAGCAGGATCGTGCTCAGTCTCATGGCGACCTCCGGGCCTGAGGAATCGGCGGTTCGTGACAACCATTCGCGGCGGCCCTGTCGCAGTCCTTCGCCGGGGTCATCGGGGGCTCGCCAACGCCGTTCCTGGATGCGCGGGTGTCCGGCCGCCTTGCCACAAGGTCGTTGGGGGCAGATACGCGCGCGCTATAGGCTCGCGGCCTGCAGCCGTCCCTCGTGCTGATCGCGATCGCTGCGCCTCGGGGCTCCCGGAGCCTTCTTTCATCCATCATTACCCAACAGGGGAGGAAACGGAATGCTGTATCTGCTCATCGCAATGATCGCTTCAGGTGCGCCGGCACAGGAGGCAGAGACCGTGGGCACAAGGCCTTACGAGATGGACTGGGCCGGTCGGTACGAGGACGACCAGCCGCAGCTTGTGGACTTTGAGGACCTCACCGGCTGGACTGTGGAGACCAGTAACTCCGAGGCAAGCTTCCAAAGGACCCGGGAGCAGCAGCTCTTCGGCGACTACGTGGGCAAGCTCACCTACCGCGGTACCGGCGCCGGGCCGACGGTGACCATCCGCCCGCCCCGGCCCGTGGCCATCGACGGTGGCTTCGATGCCGTCACCTGCTGGATCTACGGCAACAACTGGGGCTACAGCCGCGACCCCAGTACGCCGCCGGTGAGTGTGGCGGTGCTGCTGCAGGACGCCGCCGGCGAGGAGTTCTCCATTCCGCTGGTGTACGTGCACTGGAAGGAGTGGTTCGTGTGCCATCGGCGCCTGTCGCCCGCGCAGATCGAGAGTGTCAAGGCAGGCGGCGCCTTCTCCGGGTTCCACATCACCGGCGGGCGGAACAAGGAAGACCGGACGCTGTACTTCGACAGCCTCTGCGCCTACACCGAGGCCCTCGAGCCGCTTGAGTTCGAGCCCCGGCCTGAGCGCGGTATCCCCATGTTCCCCGGCCAGACGGTGGGCACAAATACCGGGCCGGGCGAGGTCCCCTTCCCCAATCGGTTGGAGACTATCCTGCCGGTCAACCTCACCGAGGACTACAAGACCGCCCTGGCTCGCGATGGCGAGGCCTTCTCGTTCACCTACTCAGGAAGTGACGGCGAGCTCACCTACCGCCTGCAGCCCGCCGAGGGCGCCTTCTCGGGCCTCACCGCTGTCTGGGCCGGGGGAGAGCCCGTGAAGCCCTGCGTGGACGGCGGCATCATGCTGGCGGTGGGAGACAAGGTCGTCGCTCCCGAGAACGCCGAGCATCTGGGCTCGCAGATCCAGGGCGATACGTTGCAGTCGCGGTGGCGCCTGAGCGCCGGGGAGGTCGCCGCCGAGGCCACCTTCACCTACCGTCTGTGGCAAAAGTCGCTGGTCATCGACACGCTCGCTCCCGGAGGCAACGTGGCCGAAGTGCGCTTCGGGACGGCCACAGGCCTGCGGGACCCGCGGCTGGTGGCCACTCCGTATTATGTGTACAGCCCCGGCCGACCGGCCATCGCCGTGGCCGGAAGCGCCGAGGCGCCCCTGTTCCTCTCCGGCCATCTGGATTGGTACCTGTCCAACGCTTCCACACCCTTCGCGGTCAACGGCCTGGACGGCGGGGCGCAGTACAACGGTGGCGCGCGGTACATCCCGCGCACCGACGGCGTGCGCAATGACTGCTACGAGCGGTTCTTCATCACCCTGTCGCCGCGGTACGAGGAAGTCCTGCCCACCGTGGCCAATCCGGTGTCGCCGTGGAAGCACATCACAGGGACCAAGGTCTGGCGCGCCCACGGGGCCGGCAATCGCGACTACGACAAGCAATACTGGAAGAAGGTGCACCGCTACGGGATGCGCGAGGTGGTGGTGACCGATCACGAGACCGGCTGGCGCGACGGGGGAGAGAGCTTCACCTTCCGCACCCGCCCGGCCCCGGGCAAGGGCGGCGATGAGGGCCAGCGCGACTACTCCCGTTATATGCAAGAGGAGCTGGGCTTCGTCTACGGGCCGTACAACAACTACACCGATTTCGCGCCGGTGAACGAATACTGGAGCACCGACATCGCCGGGCGCACCTCGGACAACCAGCTCCAGCACGCCTGGATGCGCTGCTATGCCCCCAAGCCCGCGCGGGCCATCGAGTACGCCGCCAAGCTTCCGTACATCATCCAGGACAAGTTCCACTTCAGCACGGCCTACTGCGACGTGCATACCGCCGTCTCGCCGTGGAGCCGCACGGACTACGACGCTCGGGTGCCGGGCGCAGGGACCTTCGCCGCCACGTTCTACTCCTACGGGGAGATCATGCTCCACCAGAAGGCCGCCTGGAACGGCCCGGTGTACTCCGAGGGCGGCCACCACAGCTTCTACTGCGGCCTGACCGACGGCAACTACGGCCAGGACCAGAACTACTTCATCGCCGACAGCCCCTGGCTGGTGGACTTCGACCTGCTCAAGCTCCACGACCTGTGCTGCAACTTCGGCATGGGCAACCCGGAGATGTTCTACGGCCGGGACTACAACTACGGCCGCACGCGTCTGGAGGTCGATGCCTCCATCGACCGCTTCCTGGCGGCAACGGTGGCCTTCGGGCACCCGGGCTTTCTGACCTTCGAAGGCGGCTTTGGCCACGCGCTGCGCAGCTACTACATGCTTCAGCAGCTCCACAGCCTGTACTGCCTGGCAAGCGCCGAAGAGATCCGCTACGCCGATGGGCAGGGGAACCTGCTTCCCACCACCACAGCCGTGGCCTCCGGCGCCCACAGGCGCTCGCAGGTGGTGACGCGCTACTCCGACGGCACGGTGACGGCCGTCAACGGTAACCGCAGGGAGCGGATGACGGTCACCGCGTACGGGCGGGAGCTGGACCTGCCGCCCAACGGCTATGCGGGCTGGTCGGCGGACGGAGCCGTGGAGGTCATCTCCGCCGATCCCGACGGCCACCGCTGCGACTATGCCGCCACCCCGGCGTACCTGTACGTGGACGGCCGCGACCGGTTCCGGCGCTTCGACAGAGCCGCCGGCGACGGCATCGGCATCTGCCGCAGCCTTCCGGACGGCAACTACGAGGTCATCCCCTACGAGGGCACCGACTGTGGCTTCGCCATCCAGGCCGAGAGCGCCGTGGCACTGGACGCCGATGAACGGGAGCTGGGCCCGGCAAACCTGCGCACCTCCCGCGGCTTGACCTACGTGGTTCCCGTCGAGGGCGCCGTGAGCTACATCCTCCGGGGCGCTGAGACGGCGGAGGCGACGGCACTCACCTGCCCGCGGGACGAAGTGGTGGCCGGAGAGACGGTGACGGTCACCGGCGCCGCCGAGCACCGCCTGCAGATCCCCGCCGACGCCGAAGTCGGACAGCGGGTCTGGCGGCAGTTCGAGAACGCCTGGATCGATTTCACCGTGGTCCCCCTGGCCTATGCCGACGTCTCCCTGGACGACACCGAGCTGAACCTGCGGCTGAGAAGCAACCTGCCCCGGGAGGACGAGCTGCGGATCGCGGCCCGCGGGCATGAGGCCACAGTGCGCCTGGTCCCCGAGCAGCCGGCGACGGCCACCATCGACCTCGGCGCCCCCGAGAGCGAGACCACCGAGGTTCTCCGCATCGTGCTGCAGGCCGGCGACCTGTCGCAGGTCATCGAGCGGGGTCTGATCGCCACCAGTCAGTACACCCCGCTTGTGCCCTTCCCCACGGAGCATCAGGCCGGCATGTGTCTGCGCGGCGGGCAGGAGACTTCGGACTTCGGCGAGACCAGCGGGTATGTGGTGCAAAGGAGCGCTACCTGCGGCGATGTGACCAAGGACAGCCTGTTCATGCACCCGCCGTACGTGGGCGGCACCGGGTATGCCTTCGCGACCTTCGGGCCGATTGAGCTCCCCACTCAGCCGGCGGCGTTCCGCGCCGTGGTGGGCAAGGGCGACGGCAGCGACCTGGGCGACGGGATCGTCTATTACGTGGCCGTGGTCGACGCCGAGGGGCAGCAGACCATCGCCGGCGAGCAGCCCGTCACCACCCATGCCTGGCTGCCCATCGAGGCCGATCTGAGCCCCTGGGCCAGCAAGACCGTATCGCTCAAACTCATCAGCGACGTGGGGCCGGAGGACAACTCCTCGGGCGACTGGGCCTCCTGGGCGGAGATGCGTATCGAGAGCACGACACAGGATCTCAAGTGGTCGCTCGATGAGAATACCGAGCTGTACCGCCGCCGGCCCGGTCCCTTCCCCACGGCGGGCCTGACGCTCAATGACCTGCGCACCGCCAAGCAGGGCTGGTTGCGCTACGACGGTGTCGGGCTCTCCGGCACCGGCGACAGCTACGGAAGCTTTGCTGTGCTCAACGGCATCGAGCTGGGGAACATGGCGCCGGCGGGAGGCAATGAGGCGGAGAACATCTGGGAAGAGCAGGTCGGTGTGGCGCTGACGCCGGAGGCCATCGCCTCCCTGGGCTTCCGCAACCGCTTCGAGCTGCGCAATCCCCGGAACGACTACTTCAAAGTCCGGCGCTTCTGGATCGAGCTGGACCTCGCGGACGGGCGGAAGGTCTCCTCGTACGTCGCCGACGTGGTCTTCACCCAGCCCCCGGGCTGGGCCCACGGCGAGGGGATCATGATCCCGCACGGCGAGAACATCACCGTGGACGTCTGGTTCGAGCTGTAGAATCGCGGCCGACAAGCCGGTCCTGCCGTCAGTATGTCATCCTGAGCGTCCATCTCGCGCAGCGAGATAGCGAAGGATCTCATTGGGTGCCGGGAGGCTCTTCGGGCTGCTCCTGTCGGGAGCGGACGCTCTCAGAATGGCACTCCCGGCGCAGGCGGGGTCTCCGACCGGACCTCCAGGGCCGCCGCCCCCTGACCGTCGCGCAGACCGGGCCCTGCGGCCCGCAGCCGTTTGCCCTTCGCGTTCCCGGGACGGTGAGACCCGCCGTCCCGGGAACGACGACGGCCTCACATCCCGGCCTCCAGCCGCGTCACCAGTTCCTCCTGGATCGGCGCCGGGAGGGTGATGAAGCGCGCGCTGTAGCCGGCGATGCGGACGGTGAGGTCGCGGTGTGCGGCCGGATCCGCGATGGCGGCCCGCAGATCGTCGGCGCCGACGCCGTTGACCTGCACCTGCAGGCCCCCTCGGGCGTAGTAAGCACCCAGAAGCGCCCGGAACTTGTCCCTACCTTCCTGCTCGGCCACCAGTCCGGGGTCGATGGAGATGTCCAGCGCCTGGCCGCCGCTGAGGGCCTGCTGGTCGATGGCGCTTGCCGAGAGCAAGAGGCCCGTGAGGCCCTGCGTGGCCCGGCCCGGCATCGTCCCGGCGTTCTTGCCCAGCGGCTCGCCGGCCCGGCGGCCGTCGGCGCTGGCCCCGGTCTTCATCCCCGCCGCCACATGCTGCGTCAGGGTATGGTAGGAGGGCAGATAGTAGCGCCCATCGGCGCTGTGGGCGCTCACAGCGGCGGCGAAGGCGTCCGTTACCCACCGGGCCATGGCGTCCGCCTCCGGGTGGCCGTTGCCGTACTTGGGCATCCGCAGTAGCTCGCGATGGAGGTCCTCGGCATCCGCGAAGTCATCGCGGAGGACTTGGGCCAGATCGCCCAGGCCGCAGCGCTGCTCCCGGAATACCAGGCGCTCGATGGCGGTGAGACTATCGGCGGCGTTGGCCCAGCCGAAGCCCTCGATGATGACGCAGTGGTAGCGGGCTCCGCCCGCCGCGCGGTCCAGGCCGCGGGCGATGCAGTCCTTCGTTAGTGCCGATAGCAGCGGATTGGGGCGGTGCTCGGCCATCCAGCGGGTGGAGGCCGCATTCTGCCCCACGCAGTAGGTGATGAGGCTCTGCAGATAGGCCGCGAACTGCTCCCGGAACTGCGCGAAGTCGCCGAAGGTCTCGACCGGCCGCACAGCGGTCTGGATAGGCAGCTTGTGGTGCAAAGGCCGCCCGCCGCCCAGGGCCAGCTCCAGTGGCAAAAGCAGGTTCACCACGCCCCCCCACATGTCGCTGATCTCCTCGCCGGGGATCACCAGGCCCATGCAACTGTTCATCACCACACGCCGGGCCTCCGGCTCTGAGAGGCCGCGACAGACCATGGCCTGCACGCAGGGCTCCTCGCCGTAGAATGTGGGCTGCCCCATGGACAGCAGGTCCGGGTCCGCATAGCGGCTGAAGACCTCCGGGGGAGTGTGCTCGTGGACCCGAACGGCCAGCAGGGGAGAGGGGAGCCGGAGCTCGAGGCTCAGGTCGATCATCATGGCCGAGAGCGGGCTGTAGAGATCGCCACCGCGACCGTCGGCGCCACCGAGGTTCACCGCACAGGCCGGGTCACCGAAGCGGTTCAGCTTCAGCCACAAGTCCCTCAGGTGCCCGCGCAGTTGCTCCTGGGGCACGCCCCGCCGCAGGTCGGCGCAGTACAGCGGGTACAGGTACTGGTCGGCGCGGCCCAGCGAAAGCGACGAGTCCGACAGCTCGGAGATGCCGATGGCCACATGGGTGAGCCAGAGGGCCTGCAGGGCCTCATGGAAGCTGCGTGCCGGCTGCATGGGCACTCGCTCGCAGGCCTCGGCGATCCGCAGCAGGTTGTCACGCCGCGCGCGATCGGTCTCCCCTCGGGCCTGCTCCCGTGCCGGCCCGGCATATCGCCCCGCCCAGTGCCCCACGGCCTCGAGCGCAATGAGCATCGCCCGCAGGGTGTGGACGGCAGGACCGTCGGCCGTCTTGAGGGCCTCGCCAACCTCGACGATCTTGGCCGCCAGGCCGTCCCGGATGACCTCCTCGTAGCAAAGGCAGGTGTGCGCGGTGGTGTACCCGGCGCGGCAGTCAAACCACCGGGCCATGCACTCTGCCGGCGTGGGCTCCGCGGGCACAGGGGAGCAGGGCGCTGGCTCGTAGCCGGCGATAGCCGCCTCCAGCGCCTCCCGCTCCGAGCGGGAGAGATAGCCCCGGCCAAGGTCTCCGGCCAGTGTCTCATCGGGCTCTACGCCCAGAGGCACGGCGGAGAGCACCGCCGCAAACAGGTGGGCCTCGCGCTGCGGAGCCGGGAGGTCCGGAGGGATGTCTTCCAGGGCCCGGCGCCGCAGATGGTGGATCAACTGCCACAGGTCGGGATCGTTCACGGGATGGTCTCTCCAGGAAGCTGGTCCGCGTGTCCAGCGTAGGCGGGGCGGGTCCGGTTGTCAAGCGCGCCGACGTCGCCGGTGTGCCCGCCTGCGGGGGGCGTTGTCGTGCACACCTCTCCTGAGCGGCCAGATCGCGAGAAGGAGGGGCTGAGCCTGTGCCGTGTGCCGCCGCCGTCCCCCACCGCCGCCTTGCCCGGCTATCGCCTCAGGTGCTACAATCGGCCTATCAAACTCTTGGCTGCAGCCTACATCGCAGGAGCGAAAGCGGGAGGTGGCGTCCATGCGATCGTCGCGACGCCGGAAGACCAACGCTCTCCGAGACTCTCTGGTCTTCTGGTCGCTGGTGCTGTTTCTGGCCGCCGGCATTGCCTGTGCCGGCTTCGTCCTGGGGAGAGACTGGCTGGGCCGGCGCATGGCCGGCGTCGACATGACCCCCGGAGCGCCGCGCATGGTGCCCACCGACGAGGACCCGGCCATCGACGAGCCGAAGAGCAAGGCCCCGCCGGCGAAGGCCGAAGTCAAGATGGAGGAGCGGGAACCCGACGACTTCGAGCTTCGGCGGATTGAGGACAAGGAGACCTCCGGCCCCCAGGACGGTGCCCAGTTGCACGGGGAGGAGGGCGAGGGTACCCGGGAGGGCTCAGGGAACGCCCCTTCGCTGGCCGATGAGGGGGATGACGGCGAAGAGCCTGTGGAACGGGAGAGGCCCCGCGCCCGGCCGGAGAAGGCGAAGGCCAAGGGCACCCGGGGACGCTTCGTCGTGACCGCGGGGGCCTTTGACGACGCCTCCAATGCGCAGAAGGTCGTGGCTGATCTCAAGGCCAAAGGCTATTCACCCGCCGTGGAGCTCACGCAGCGCGGTGGGCGCGAGCTGCGGCGTGTCGTGGTCTCGACCACGTCTTCCAGGGCCGAGGCGGTCGAGCTGAAGGAGGAGCTGGAGCGGGAGGGTATCCGGGCGGGTATCATCACCAATGACTGAGCCTTACCGCTCGTCGCCGCGGCCGCGCATGGATCGGGTTATCCTGTTGGTGCTGGACGGTGTCGGTGCCGGCGCCCTCCCGGACAGCGCGGCCTATGGCGATGTCGGCTCCGACACGCTCTCACACGTCCTCGCCCAGACCGGCGCCCGCCTGCCTGTCCTGTGGTCTCTGGGATTGGGCCAGGTGCTGGGCCTACCCGGCCGGGCATTGCCATCGCGGCCGGAAGGTGCCTATGGGCGCATGGCCCAGAGGGCGGTGGGCAAGGACTCGACCATCGGCCACTGGGAGCTGATGGGCTGCGTGGCGCCCCGGCCCTTCCCCACGTACCCCGGGGGCTTCCCTCCGGACGTGCTCGCGCATCTTCAGGCCTCCACGGGGAGAGGCGTCATCGGGAATCGGGCCGCTTCGGGCACCGAGATCATCAAGGATCTCTGCGCCGAGCATCTGCGGACCGGAAGCTGGATCGTCTACACCTCGGCCGACAGCGTGCTGCAGATCGCGGCCCATGAGAGGGTCGCCCGTGTCGATGAGCTGTACGGGGCCTGCGAGGCGATGGCGGACTACCTGATGCCCGCCCGGCGGATCCTGCGCGTCATTGCTCGGCCCTTCGTGGGAGAGCCGGGGGCCCTGCGCCGCACTCCCGGTCGCCGGGACATCAATCTCCCGCCGCCGGTGCCCACGGCGCTGGACAGGCTCACCGACGCGCTGGTGCCCGTGGTTACCGTGGGCAAGGTGGACGGCATCTTCGCCGGGCGAGGGATCACAGAGGCCATCCATACCGCGGGCAACTCGGCCACGATGGCAGCGGTGCGGGACGAGCTGTCGCTGTTCGGCACCGGGCTTTTGTTCGCCAATCTGATCGACTTTGACATGCTGTACGGGCACCGGAACGACGTGGCCGGCTTCGGCGCCGCCCTGGAGGCCGTGGACGCTTTCGTCGGTGAGATCAGGCAAGGCCTGCGGCCGCGGGAGTTGCTCCTCATCTCGGCCGATCACGGCTGCGACCCGACCATGCCCGGCACGGACCACACAAGAGAGTATGTGCCGGTTCTTGCCTGCGGCCCCGGAGTGAGACAGGCAGTTGACCTGGGCGAGCGCCGTAGCTTCGCCGATCTGGGGGCTACCGTGTGCGAGGCTCTGGGTATCGACCCCGGTCCCGTGGGAGCGGGCTTCTGGGAGACCATTGCCCGACCCGCGATCCCCGAAGGAGAGCACATTGAGCGTCAGCGAGTGGATTGGTTTCGGCGTCGGAGCGCTCTTGATGGGGGCTTTGGTTAGCGCTCTTCTGTGGATAAGTGGCTGCAGCAGGGGTCTGGCCCCCGGGATGCTGCGCGCGGCGCTGTTGCGGGTATGGGCCGCGCTGGTGGCCTGCATCGCGGGCCTGTTGCTGGTGCGCAGCCGGGTCGGTGGCGGCCTGGTGGATTACGACGCCGCGCAGACCGCGGTGACGACCCGCCCCGTCTCCGGACAGGCCCTGGTGTGGCTACTGCTGGGGCTGGCATGGGTGATCGCCTGCCTTGTAGTGGCGGTGAAAGCCGCGGCCATCGTTACCCGTACGCCGCCGGCGATGGACGAGCCGTCAGACCCAACGAGGGAGTGAAGCCGGTTGGACATCGGTGATGTGGTAAGCAGGGCCATGAGCCTGATGCCGTGGGCGCGCAGGACACCCAAGAAGCCGCAGCTCACCCGTGACCAGGCCCTCCAGGCCCGTCCGGTGCGCAACCCGGCGCTCAAGTGGCGGGAGAACGATGACGGGGAGGTGGAAGTGATCCTGCCCCGCCGCACCGACCTGACCGGCAAGTTCCTGGCCTGGATGTTCTTTGTCCCCGAGGCAAAGCCGATCACGCTCGATGACGTCGGCTCCTTCGTCTGGCTGCACTGCGACGGCGAGCACACGGTGCAGAAGCTGGTGGCGATGATGTCCGAGGAGTACAGGGTCGGCAAGCGCGAGATCGAGTTCTCGCTCACCGAGTACCTGCAGACCCTGGGCAAGCGCGGGATGGTGGGCTTCCTGATTCCCAAGAGCATTGCCGCGGAGCTCGGGGACGCCGCCAAGGACCTGGTCGGCCTCGAGGAGGTCGGCGAGAGCGAGCAGGACCTGCGCAAGGCCGATGCCGGGGCTCGGCAGGTTCCGGAGCAAGAGCAGGACTCCGAGCAGTCCGAGAGCGCAGGGACCGATGAACAGCAGAAGTGATGCCCCGGTGGGACCGGGGGCGCCGTCCGCCGCGGCCGGACCCGACGCCATGGCCTTCCACAGCGGCAGTTGCTGCAAGTGCGGCGGCACCGATGGGCTCATCTGCATCAGCGAGTTCGGCAAGGCCCTCTGCCCCCGCTGCTATCCGGAGTTCGTCAGACGCCGGATGGAGGCCACGGTCCGGCGCTTCCGCATGATCCCAAAAGGCTGTCGCGTCGCGGTGGCCATCTCCGGCGGCGGCGACAGTGGCGCCCTGCTGGACATGCTGGCACGCACCCGGGGCCGGTTGAACTACACCCTCACCGCCGTACACCTGAATATGGGCCTGGGCCCGTACTCCGACGATTGCCTCGAGGTCTGCCGCGAGCAGGCCCGTAAGTGCACCGTGAGCCTGGAGCTGGAGCTGGCAAAAGACTACGGCGTCACCGTCTCGCCCGTGGGGCAGTGGCGCACCTGCGCGGTCTGTGGCGCCGTGCGCCGCGCCCTGCTGCCCAGGGTCGCGCAGCGCATCCGGGCGGATGTCATCTGCGTCGGCCACACCCTGGACGACCAGCTCATGTTCATGCTCAAGAACGTGCTCTCCGGACATCCCGAGAGCCCGGCCCCGCTGCTACCCGCCCGCCCCGGCTATCCTGCCAAGGCCAAGCCTCTGATCCAGATCCCCGAACAGGCCACCAAGCGCTATGCCGAGCTGGTCGGGCTGCCGGTGATGCGGGAGCCCTGTCCGCACTTCAGAGACGAGGCCCACAGGCTCAAGGAGGTCTTCGATCACCTGGAGCGCCTGGCCCCCATGGGGAAGCTCCAGTTCTTCCACACAATGCGTACCGTCATGCGCCCGGAGCGGGACGACACCGCCACCGAGGGCCCCTGCGAGGTCTGTGGGGCTCAGACGCGCATGCGCGTCTGCCCCATCTGCAGGCTCAAGGAGGCGCAGCAGCAGTGATCAGGGGGATAGGTGCGGAGGCGCTGTAGGGCGGGGGCCTGTACCCCGCCGCCGTGTGCCGTCGGGCTGTAGGGCGGGGGCCCGTACCCCGCCGCCGTGTGCCGTCGCTGCTGTAGGGCGGGGGCCCGTACCCCGCCGCCGTGTGCCGTCGGGCTGTAGGGCGGGGGCCCGTACCCCGCCGCCGTGTGCCGTCGGGCTGTAGGGCGGGGGCCCGTACCCCGCCGCCGTGTGCCGTCGGGCTGTAGGGCGGGGGCCGCCGTGTGCCGTCGCCGCTGTAGACGCGGACCTGTGCCGCGCAACCGCGACGCCAACACCGGCACGCAACACAGGTTCCCGCCCTACAACGGCCGGCTAAGGCTATCGCCTCCCCAGTTGCTCCATCACCTGCTTCCACGCCTCCTGCTGCTCCAAAGCGTCGCCCGGCGCCGGCTCGAACCCCAGATTGAGGTACACACTGATGGCCGGGAGACGATACGGCTGGGTCTCCAGCATCGCCCGGACCAGACCCTTGCCGCGCAGATGGTGCAGCACCGTGAGCACCAAGACCCGCGCCAGCCCCTGCTTGCGATGCGCCGCGACGGTACCCACGTAATGCACCCGCCCCATGACCTGCTCGGAAGGCTCGTCGATCCAGGCGAAGGCCGTGCTTGCGGGCGTGTCGCCATACATGGCGAAGAACACGCCCTCGGGGTCGTACTGCTCCTTGCCGGTGAACTGCTCCGAGACCCACTCCCGGGTCCAGGTGGTGTTCTCGAAGGAGTTGTTGATGGCCTCGATCCAGACCGCGACGGGATCGTCAAAGTCGGCGGCCGTCTTCACCTCATATCCTGGAGCGATACACACCGCGGGCAGGTCGTCGAGGTCGGGGCGGACCATGGTGATCTGTACGTCGGACATGACGGGCACCTCAATTGGAGGGTTCGATAGTACGGGGCGCGTCGGGCCGGGCCAGAGGCGGTCAGGTTCATCTTGCTTGTCGTTGGCACCTTCCGAGGAGGATTCCGTCGTCATCTGTCCAATAGGATAATACTCCCGGCGCGTGCCGGGGTGTCTTTGTGTGCCACGGGCCGATAGGTCCATGAGACAATGGGTGTGCATCGAGATATGGGACGCGCAACGCCGTGGCCATGTCGGGCGTACTGCAATTGCGGCCGATCACCGGCGCGGCCTGCCCTTTGCACGGAGCCACCCACCATCTGCAGCGGTGCCATGGGATGAACACGCGGCGTCTGGCGACGGTGCTCTTGCTGGCGATCCTCTCCGGCGCTCAGGCCGGTGAGCAGCTTCGTCTCGCCAACGGTACCACCGTCGAACTCGTGGTCAACTCCCGCGGCGACTTCGTGGGCCTCGGGGCCATTGCCATCGACGGCGCCCCGGTGTGTGCGCCCGCCCCCCCCATGCGCCCCGCCGTCGAGACTGTGGCGGGCGAACGGTACACCCGCATGAGGGTGGACGGCATCGACCGCGGTGCCCGCTGCGCGGTGGTGTTGAAGCTATCGCACAGGGCGGGCGCTCAGGAGGACGAGTTGCGCCTGGTGGTCCGGCCTGAGGAGATCGCCATCAGCGGCAAGTGGTATGTGGGCTTCTCATACCAGTACGTGTTCCGCAGCGAGCACTCCCAGGTCGGACGCATCGTCGACCAGACCCACTGGGAGCTGGGCGCACGCTCGGACAGGCTCTACATGGTGCCCCCACACCGGTTCACCTCCTCCGAGCCGCTTGAGGTGCGCCGCGAGGTGGAGTTCCTCCGCACGCCGTCCTTCTACTTCCAGGGCAATGAGCTGGGCACGCTGCTCTTGGCCTACGAGTTCGACGAGGCCGCCCCGCTGATCTACACCCGGATGGAGAAGCCCGCCGGAAAGGGTGTCACCGCCTTCTCCGACGACGTCCGCATGGTGCCGGGCGGCGATGTGCACACCCCCTGGCGCAGTGTCCTGCTCTGCCGGCAGGAGAACCTCCAGGGCCTGGGCTTCGAGGACGAGTACACCCGCTGCTACGAGCATATGGTCGGGAAGCTGCGGGCCCAGTTCGGCATTCCTCCTCCCGGGACGCGGTGGCTGTGTGTCCGCGGCTCCGAGGGACTGTTTGCGGGCGGCACCACCGAGACCTATCGCGACCTGCTGCCGCTGCTTCGAGAGGCCAAGTCATTGGGGTTTGAGCGTCTGTGGCCCGGCAGCATCTGGGACAACACCGGCGGAGACCACGGCCCGCCCGCACCCGATCGGCCCATCGCGGGCCTGGACTTGTCCCCGCACGGCGGCGGGGAAGAGGGCCTGCGGGCGCTGTGCGACGCCGCCGAGGTGCTGGACATGAAGCTCTACGCCCCGGCGCCCACCGGGCAGTTGCCGGCCGGGTCGCCCTTCTGGCAGTCGAACCCGGAGTGGTTTGTTAAGCGCAGGGACGGCAACCGCACGTCACACGGCGCGGGCCGCCTGACATGGACCGATCTGACCGGCGGTTACTATGACTACTCCCTGGCGGCCTTTGAGAGGGCCCGGGATGTGGGAATCGCGGGCCTGTGGCTGGATAGCTTCGCCGCCGTGGCCGCGGCGGTCAACTATGCCGATCCGCTGCACCCGCGGTTCAACATCACCCCGGCCTTCCGCCGCATGAAGGACCTGGCCGAGATGGGGTATGAGGATGTCCTCATCGAGGGCGCCGGTCCGGCCGGGGTGAACGCCGCCGCACTCGGCGACCTTCCGCCCGAGGCGCACACGCTGTACAAGGGCGGGCACTTCGTGCACAACGTCGGCTCCGCCGATACCAACGACTACTTCCGCATGGTGGCCAACTACTGCACCCCCATCGTGGCCTTGCACTACACGCTGCCCACTTACAGGGGCCGCGCCCTGAGCGACCACCCCGAGCAGATGACCCGGGTCTCCTATGCCAATGAGGCTTTCCGCAGGACCCGCGACCTCATGGTCAAGCGCACCTTGCTGCACAATGCCGATGATGTCTGGACTTGCGTGGGGGTCAGATGGGACGCGGCAGACGACAAGACCAGGGTCTACTGGCCCTACGTGGACATGCGGGTCCAGTTGGGGCCCAGGGAGCGGGCCTGCGAGGTCCTCAGTGGCAAGGAAGTGGAGATGGCCAGCGCCGGCGCTCTGCTCCGCGGCGAGCACGTCTATACGGTGGAGAGGGTTGTGGAGTCTCAGCCCGAGCCGCAGTGACGCCTAGGAGCGCGGCCGAGAACCCCGCCTTCGCCAAGAGTGTCATTCTGAGAGCGTCCGCTCCCGGACGGAGCAGCTCGAGGAATCCCCTGGCATTCAACGGGATTCCTCGCTATCTCGCTGCGCGAGATGGACGCTCAGAATGACAGAAACCGGGGCGGCCGGACTTTTCGGCCGGACTTCTAGATGCCTGTATGCACCGACTCCTGCACAGATGAACCAAGCTCTGGGGTCTCCATCCTGCCGTTCGTGAACGTCCCGCAAGGCGGGATCGGACTTTCCACTCACATTATGTATGAACGCATTGATACCACATCCCGCCGTAGTAAGGCCTCTATCGCTCGCAATAGTGCCGTTCCCCCCCCCCTCATCCCGTCTCGCCGGTTGTATCGGCGAGTACAAGCGGCTCGAAGAGACGCCGAGAGGGGGGTTGGGGGGGTGAGGCGACGTGAGTCGGCGCCCGCCCAGAACCTGCATAACCTGAGTTTCCAGCCCGACTCGGCGATCCCGCCCGGCCGTGGCACCGGCCGAGGCGAACCTCCTCGCCGTGCTCGTCGGTTTGAGGCGGAGCTTCGCCAGTAGTACAACCTTACCTGTGCGTTGCGCCCGGCGGGGACCTTCCGATGGCGGGCCCGAATCGCGTCCGGAGGCCGACGCCGGCCTTCCAGGCCGGCTTGGCGGGCTGGAAACTCACATTATGCATGAGCGCAGTGAGGCTACATCCTGCAACAGTCGCGCTTCAGCGGCCGCTGTAGTGCCGTTCTCCCCCCTCCTCCCGTCTCGCCGGTCGTGTCGGCGAGTAAGGGAGAGGGGGGCGGGGGGGTGAGGCGACGTGAGTCGGCGCTCGCCCGGAACCTGCATAATCTGAGTGGAAAGCCCGAACTAGGCGGCGGCCAACGGCCTGGTTGCGGCCCCAGAGATTGCCTCAAGCGTGAAGAAGCGCGCCCCTGCAAGAATCTAGAGGGCCGGCCGGAGACCCGGCTCTCCCCTGAAGATGTCATCCTGAGCGTCCATCTCGCGCAGCGAGATAGCGCAGTATCTCGCGACATCCCCGGAGATTCCTCGAGCTGCTCTCACCGGGAGCGGACGCTCTCAGAATGACACTCCCGGCGAAGGCGGGGTCTTCGGCCGCGCCGCTAGCTCGTCGACATCTGCTGCTCGAGCACCTCGCGAAGCTGCGCCCGGGCGTTGAACAGTCTGCTTTTCACGGTTCCCAGAGGGCAGCCCAGGATGTCGGCGATCTCCTGATAGCTCATGCCCTCGATGTCGTACAAGACCAGTACGGTTCGCAGTCGCGGGGAGATCTTCGCGATGGCCTCGGTGACCTGCTCCTGCAGAGCCGCGCTCTCGGCCAACTCCTCCGGCCCCCGACGCTCATCTGCCAGCTCTCGCGCCATCTGGCCCTCATCGGTATCCATGGGGGCGTCCAACGACATACCGCCATCCTGCCGCCGCTTCTGGCGCCGCACAGAATCGATGACCAGGTTGCTGGCGATCCTGTAAAGCCACGTCTGGAAACTGGAGGCACCCCGGAACTTCGGAAGCGACTGATAGGCCCGCAAGAAGGCATCTTGTGCGACATCCTCGGCTTCCGCCGGGTCTCGCAGCATGCGCAGGACGTACGTATAGATCTTGTCCTTGTAGATGTCGACAAGCGCTTCGAAGGCTCGGGTGTCACCCCGCTTGGCACGCTCGACCAGTGCCTCCGTCGCGATGGCGTCCTTCTCGGACCGTCTCGTCATCGTAGACGCTGCCTTGGGCCTATTGTTCAGTCGTGCGCTGCCCCCCCACGGGTTTGAGAACACCCCACCTCGGGCGCCCCTAGCATGATGGTTACGGCTCTTGCTGTCAAGTGGCCAAAGGGCCTGCGTGCCGCGCCCTGGGCCGCCCCAGGCGCCGGAGGCCGCGCCCGCGCCGGCCGCCCTGCGAGCTACTCGCCCGGACCGCCCGAAGCCTCCGGCTCATCCGCGACCCTGTTGGGCCCCACATATAACGTGCGCTGATAGGAGGACACGTACGGCGACCACGAGGCCCCACTGGGCGCGCCCGCCTCGATCACCCGGCGGAAGCCCTGCAAACGCGCGTCCATGTTGTCCGCATAGTGCAGGGCGCAGGCCTCCATCGTCTTGGGCACCACCGGAGCCCCCCACTCACGCTCCCCGTGGTGCGACAGCAGCATGTGGGAGAGCAGGTTGGCCAGGTGCGGCGGGAAATCCGGGATCATCCGCAGCTTCTCGCACACCATGCGGTCGGTGAGCACCACATGCCCCAGGAAGTTGCCCTCATCGGAGTAGTCCACCGCCAGCAGGCCCTCCAGCTCCTCGAGCTTGCCGATGTCGTGCAGGAGGGCTCCGGTGATGAGCAGGTCGGCGTTCATCTGCGGGTACAGGTGGCACACCGAGCGTACGATGTGCACCACGGAGAGCGTGTGCTCCAGCAGGCCGCCCACGTGGGCGTGGTGCAGCGACTTGGCCCCGGGCGCAGTGAGCAGGCGGGTCTTGAACTGCTCGTCCTCCACGAACAGGTCCAGCAGCCGCCGCAGCCAGGGATCGGTGACCTCCTCCACCGCCGCCTGGAGCCACAGCTCCAGCTCCTGGGTGCTCCTTTCCGAGCGCGGCACCAGCTCACCCAGGTCGTAGCTGCCCTCCTCGGCCACCACGATGCTCTCCACCACGAGCTGCGGCGTGCCTCGGTACTCATCCACCCGCCCCTCCACCACCACCACATCTCCCGCCGCGATCCGGGCATCCGCCTCCTCCGCACCGTCCCAGATCCGTGCGGCGATCTCGCCGGTGCGGTCGGCAAGCGTCAAGGTCATGAACTTCCCCGGCTTCTGCTTGTACTCCGAGAGCGTCTTGCTCTTGACCGCGAACACCCCATCGACCCGGGCATTCGGGGCCAGGTCGGACACACACTGCCTTGGCATCACCTGTACCCTCCCAAAGCTCTCTTGCCTGCGCACGCCACCTTCCCACAGGCCGCGACGTGGTCGCACTCCGGCGCCCTGTGGCTGTCCCCGTGCCGCTCTTGCCCGCCCGGCCTCAGCGCTCCTCCGAGGCGATCTGCCTGCCGTCCGGATGCGGACGGAGGCAGCCGAAGTCCACCCGCGCCGCCCCGGCGGCCTGCTCCGGGCACAGACACAGCATCCGCCGCTTTCCCAAGTCCAGTCTGTGCAGCAGACCGATGCACAGCGCGTTGTCCCTCTCATCTCCAAACCCGACCAGCAGGCCCTCAAGCTGCCCCGCCTTGTCGCCTGCGTACAGCTCCGGCTCCGGCTCGTGCAGGGTCTCCCTGCCCGCCAGTTCCACCCAGCGCAGATTGGCGCCGGAAAGCCAGGTGGCGAAGGCCTCCTGACGCCACCCGGCCCTGACCTCAACCGACCGCGTCCGCGCCCCCGAGGGGCCGAGCAGGCGGTGGATGGTAACGGCTCTGTCTCCACTCCAGGGAGCCAGCACGGCCTGCAGGTCCTCATCGCCGTCGCCCATGGCCACCACGTGCACCGGGCGCAGGTGCTCGATCTTGGCGCCCTTGAGCGCGATGGCCGTCCGGCCGTGGAGGTAACCGGTGGTGTCGACCACGACGAAGCGGGCCGCCTCGGCCGCGATGTCGTGGGCCCGGCGGGTGGCCTGCAGAGCTGTGGCGGGACGGCGCTCGGGGCTCACGGAGCCCACGAAGAAGAACCCCTGGCGCCGGTCACCCGGCCGGTACCACCCCACGGAGGCCGGAGGTCCGATCCGCGACTGGCCCACATCCGCGTCCACCAGAGCCACCGTACCGCGGCGCTGCAACTGCCGCGCCAGCCACCAGCCCAGGGTCGTCTTGCCACAGTCCGGGGAGCCAAGCAGGAGCACGCGGCCGGTGTCCGGAAGAGCCGCCGCCAGCTCGGCCCATCCCGCCGGGGCCTTTGGAGGCATGTCCGGGGGCCGCGGCGCCGGGAGGCCGTCGCACAGGTCGCGGAGCATCAAGCAGGTCTCCTCCGGGCCGGCAGGCCCGACCGAGGCGGGTGTGAACGGCGGTACCGGGCGCATGGCCCGCCGGACGGCCGTGGCCGTGAGTGTCATTTGCAGGGCCACGGCGCCCGAAGAACCTCCCGGGGCCAGAAGAGATCCTTCGCTACCCCGCTTTGCGGGCCGGACGCTCAGGATGACAGACGCCCCCGGTGCTGTGCGGGCAGGATGCGCAGGATGGCACCCGCGGGCCCCGCCGGGGGGCCCCTACTCCTGCGCCTCCTGCGACCGCCTCTTGCGGTCCGACTGGTTCAGGACCGTGCGCACCTCGGAATTGGGGATCCAGACCTCGGTACCGTCGCGGCCGAGCAGACAGGTCTGGCGCAGGGTGAGGTGTGACACCACGCCGCTGCGCTCACCGATGGTGATCTCGTCGCCGATGGCGTACAGATAGTCGTAGTGGATCACGTAACCGGCGAAGGCGTCGCGTAGCACCTGCCGGGCGCCGACCGCCACCAGCACCAGCAGGGCCAGCGCCACGGGGTACAGGTCCTGCTCGGCCCGGAAGCGGAAGATGCGCAGGATGATGAGCAGGGCCAGGCAGTACAGGACCGCGCGCACCAGCAGGAGCGGGACCCCCAGGACGATGCGCCGGCGCTCCAGGCGCAGCGCCGGGTCGGCGTGGGCGTCACGGGCCAGGGCCCGGCCCAGCAGCTTGCGCAGCCACCCGCTCACGGCGAAGACCAGCAGCTCGAACAGCGCCGCCACCAGGATGGCGCGCATCAACTGGGTGGGTAGCGCCGACCCCCAGATCCGACGAACGAACGCAACGAAGCCCTGATCCACCATGGATCACTCCCTGATGTGCCACTCGTCATTGGTGCCCTCGAGGAACTCGTCCTCGTCATCGTCCGCGATGCCGCTCAGCAGCCTTGCCAGTCGCTCCTCCTCCTGCATCCGCTCCCGGATCACCGCGGCCCTGCGGAACCGGACGACGATGGCGACGAGAAACACCAAGAGCATGGCGCCGAAGATGGCCAACTCCACGGTGAGGGGCACTCCTCTTGAGAGGTACCGGGTGCGCGTATCGTGCCGCCACCTCTGCTCGATGGCATCCAGCGGCATCCCCAGGGCCTTGCGGAGGGCAAGCTCCTGATCGCCGGTCTCCGCGAAGTAGTCCAAGAAGGTGTGGAGGGCCTCGGGGGGGCCGTTCTCCACGATGTAGGCCACCAGGGTATAGCTCTGGGCGTAGGCCAGATCCACCTCGGCGCGCTTGCCCGCGAAGGCCTCCTCGAGCCGGGAGAAGGCCAGTATCCTGTTCTCCACCGCCGCCACGCCCAGCACCGTCTTTTGCGCCTCCGAGATTCCGCCCTGCATCCACTGGGCGAGACCCTCATGCAGCCATCGCGGGGGCTCGCCGCGGGTCCTGGCCATCTTCATGTCCAGCGCCACGTGGGTCAGCTCGTGCACCACGAGCTCGCGCATCCGCTCCGTGCCCTGCGGCTTGAGGATCACGTGCCCGGCGTGGTGCAGCGAGACCCCCAGCGTCCAGGGGGCGATGTCATGGCCCAGACGCTGCACAAACTCCCTGTGGGAGCGGACGATCTCGATCAGGACGGTCTGCTCCACCTTCAGCTTCAGGAGCTGTTCCAGGGCGCTCAGGGCATCCTGGGCGTCCTGCCGCACCTGCAGGGCGAGCTCCTGTTGCTCCGGCCAGTAGCGTACCAGCAGGTGGCGCCCGCCCAGCGAGAGTCGCCCGTCCTCGGAGCAGGCGGCGGTGGCAAGCAGCAGCGAGAGAGCCAGTGCAAGGGGCCGGCCGGGCACACCTAGCCCTCCTGCCACAGCGGACACTGCGCCCGCGACCGGCACCAGCGGCACTGCTTGCTCTTCACCGGTGAGAACTCCCGCTCCTGCCCGATGCGCCCGGCGATGGCGGCGATGCGGGCCGCCATTCTCTCCCGGTCCTCGGGCTCCAGGGAGTAGTCCACCGGCCGCGTGCGGCGCAGGTCGAGCATCGTCGCGATGGCCGCCTCATCGCCCTGGGCGCGACCCACCAGGTACAGCAGCACCCACGAGAGGTCCTCGCGCAGCTCGGATGGAGAAGGGGGGCGGCGCGAGGTGGAGAAGCGCAGGAACCGTGTGGGCTCCTCGCAGGCCACATCGGCCACGGCCACGAAGCGGTGACCGTGGAACTCCGCCTCCATCCGGGCGTCGCATCGCCACTGCGCGGCCGGAGCGCGGAACGCCTCCACATGCCGCTGCAGCATCAGCAGCCCGTCGCGATGGAGGTCTTCTTCTTCCCTGGAATCCTTGCACAGTGAGCCGTCCCAGCGCTCCTCGAAGACTCTGGCCACATCCGTGTAGGCACCCGCGTAGGTCGGGCTTTCGCCACCCGCGTAGGTCGGGCTTTCCAGCCCGCCATTGCCCTGGTGGGGCGGGCTTTCCAGCCCGCCATTGCCCTGGTGGGGCGGGCTTTCCAGCCCGCCATTGCCCTGGTGGGGCGGGCTTTCCAGCCCGCCAA